>OGXN01000020.1_pt1 | contig 192081 bp, 125 predicted proteins | sample 1576281 | NCBI WGS metagenome assembly OGXN01 (sample SAMEA3541494, study PRJEB24748) | human gut metagenome | biome: human gut; feature: human-associated habitat; material: faeces | place: China | collected 2012
GAAGAAACTTATAACTGAATCCTGTTTCCATTTACACAAAATTTTGGACAGTGTCGATTAAGAAGTACTTATGATTACAACGTTGTGGGATATTATGAATATACTTGAAATATGACTAGTCCTAAATAACCCCATTAAAGGGTTTATTGGACTAGTCATAATGTGAGTCCCATAATCAAAGAGGTTCTATGGCATATGTATAGTGATATACTTTGTTCTTTAATAAGAACTCTTTATGAACTCTAGGTGACCAACTGTCATCTCCTCCAAGCCCCATCTGCTTATAATCAATATGTAACCAATTCTTTTCACCACGAATTAATGTATGCGCTTTTTTACTGCGGTTCAAATCTTTATCGGAGTAATTTTGAATATTAAAATTGAAAAATGGTTTTCCTGTTATACGTATTCCGCTTCCGAAATCATCATATATCTCCAACCAGCGGTTATCCGTTTTATTTCCATTTTCTTGAGGCATAATATGTGGAAAAGACTGTTCACTGACAATTCCATTATAAATACCAACATAAGCTGATTCTTTTCTATCATCATAGCTTTCGTGAGGGCCTCTTCCAAACCAAGTGAGATTTTTCCACTCAACAGGTAATGCACACTTCATTCCGACTCTTGCCAATGACAGCACATCTATATTTATATAAAAGATGGCATCAATGAGAACTTCACCTTCATGTGAGATTGTATAATTTGCTTTTTGCAGGATATTACCTTCTTTGAATTCTAATAGGTTATTAACATAAACTTGCACATCTCCGGTAGGTAAAATCACGAAATCCAATTGCTTGGTTTTTATTTTATAATCATCCAATCCTACTTTGCGCCATGAACTTGCATAAGAATTATTACGTCCTTCATCGTTATCGGTCGGAACCCGCCAGAAACATGGTAATAGAGGAGATTCCAGCAAATTGTTTCCTTTATAGCTGAACTGTGATATCGCTCCGGTGAGTCTGTCAAATTGTATATGAAAACTTTTCCCTATAACTGTTAGTCCATTTTTTCTTTCTACCCGAAGAGGAGAGGTTGTTTGAACTTCTTTCTCTATGAACGGTTCGGGAAGTATATCTAGAGCTAATTGCTCTGAAGCGATCTCAATACTACCGTCAGAATAATTCCGTTGTTCAGTATCATAAAAACTAAAGTTTACATGGTATTCATTTCCAGCTTTTAAGCTTTGCCTGGGTAAGTCCAATTCTATCAATTGCTTGCTTTGGGGAGCTATATTCAAGGCCGTAATCGTATCATGATCTATAGGAAGACCATTCTCTAATAATGTCCAACATAAAATAATTCCTTTTGTATCAGTGAAATAGTTCGCATTTGATATAGAAACAAGTCCTTCATTTATATCTATATTTTCTACATTGAAATTTTGAAAAACTTTCTTCAATTCATATAACTCCGGTTGAACTTCCCGATCAGGATTTACTAAACCATCATTTGAATTTGCACCGTCACTATAATTTATTACTTCCCAATATTCTTTGCCATTTTTATCTTTCAAACGTAGTCCCTGGTCTACCCAATCCCAAGTAAACCCTCCATGCATACGGGGGTATTTATAGAATAAATTCCAGAACTTTCTGAAATTGCCTAAACCATTTCCCATAGAGTGAGCATATTCACATATCAACATAGGGCGTGACTGATCTTGATTATACTGCTTGATAATTTCATTAAGAGGATTATACATATTTGAAATGAAATCATACCTTGAAAGTACTTTTGCATAAGCAGGATTTTTTGCCTCATAATGAACCGGACGTTTCTCTGGGTCACATCTCTTTATTTCTTCATAAGCCTTGTCAAAGTTCTTTCCCCAACCAGATTCATTCCCCATAGACCAGAAGATGATAGAAGGATGATTCTTATCTCTTTTTACCATGTTCACATTCCTTTCGACAATAGCACTTTCCCACTCATCTCTTTCTCCTACATAGAATCCTTTTGCCCACAAACCATGACTCTCTACATTAGCTTCATCCATTACATATAGTCCATACTCGTCACACAAGTCATACCAATCCGGGTGATTGGGGTAATGGGAAGTTCTCACCGCATTGATATTAAATAATTTCATCAATTTGATGTCACGTTCCATCGTTTCACGGGTAATATATCGCCCGGTATAAGGATCGAATTCATGTCTGTTAACTCCTTTTATTTTTACAGGTTGTCCATTAAGCAACAGATGTCCATCTTTTATTTCTACCTTTCTAAATCCTACCTTTTGGTGAATAACTTGTTGTACGCTGCCATGCTTTGGGGATAATTCTATATCCAAGCGATATAATTCAGGTGTTTCTGCCGTCCACTTTAAAGGAGAAGAAACTTTCTCTGAGAATGAGATTTCTTGCTCTTCACCCGAAGCTACACTGAACAAAAACTTTCTTGTCCATATTAATTTGCCGGATGTTTCTTTTAAAGAAATACGCAAACAACCATCTTTGACAAATTCGCTTGTCTCGTTCTTTATAGAAACGATTGCATTTAATTCTGCATCCTTATACTCCGTATCCAAGTTAGAGAAAATGGAGAAATCTCTGATATGGACTTTAGGAAGTGCAAATAAAAAGACATCACGGTATATACCACTTAATCTCCAATAGTCCAAATCCTCTAAGTAACTGCCGTCAGACCAATTTAGGACTTGGACAGTCAACTGATTCTCACCTTTCTGCAAATATTTGCTGATATTAAACTCTGCCGGTAACATTCCATCTTCATGGTATCCCACTTTTTCCCCATTCAACCAAACATACATGGCGGATTGTACTCCGGCAAAGTGCAAAAAGATTTCTTCATCTTTCCAGTCAGTCGGAACAACAAAGTTTCGACGGTATAGTCCTATTGGATTGGAATCTTTGGGAACATAGGGAGGATTAGGTTCAAAGGGGTATTTCACATTTGTAAAAATAGGCGGATCATATTCTCCTTGTAGTTGCCAATTACCAGGAACATTAATATAATTCCATGAACTATCATCGTAATCTACGCTATAAAAAGCAGTAGGGGAGGCTTCTATACCGGAAATATACTTAAATTTCCATTTTCCATTCAGAGAATGTACCATGGAAGACTCTCCTCGTTCTACCTCTGCAACAGATCGATAAGGTATATAAGAGGCATGAGCTGGTTCTGCATTTACACTATTTATTTCAGGATTCTCCCATTCAGATAATACTTCCTGAGAGTGGACAAGTGTTACAGTCCAACATATAATAACCAGGGCTAATATTTTTTTCAGCATATCTATTGGGTGACATTAAATGTTTTATACATAAAAAGCTGTTCTTTTTTATCATTAAGGGTTGATTGTACATCTACTTTTTCTAAAATAACTCCTTTTACGTCCGATGTTACAATAGCAGGTCTGTAATCAAAGGTGTGAACTTTTAATTTCACATTATCCAACCGGATGTCATCTGCATGACGTATGAAGATTCCCCACGCAGGAAGCTCCTTAAATTGTGAAAACTCCGGATAGGCTGTTCTCATCTCAGGTATTCCTTCCAGTTCTTTCGCGGTCACTCCGCATTTGGCATAGAAAGGATTACCTCCTCCTGGAGATTCTATATCTATATTCTTGAGAATAATTCCTTGAATTCTATCTTCAGGTAAACCGATAATACTTGCAGGAGAGATGTTGCGAGGTAGATGTTCTACCGGGCCTTCGTATGAATAACCTGCATCAGGCTTAGAGCTTGCCAGCTTCACGTTGAAGTTGGAAAGGGTAACATTCTTCATAAGCGGTCTTCGTCCGGAATTCCAGCGGTCTCCTATTCGTAGATAGAATGCATTTCCTACATTCACGGCACGTACACTATCAACAAGTATATTTTCGATAATGCCTCCATCCACAGTGGCGAATGTCACGGCGGAACGGTAAGTGTTATAAATCGTGAGATTCTTGATGATAAAATCACGAAAACCACCTTTTGATGCTGTTCCGAATTTTAAGCCACTGGCACTTGAACGTATGATGCAATTATCAACTACTACATTTTGGCAGATTTGCGATGGCTCATGCGATTTGAAACAGATTCCATCATCGGCAGCATCGAAAAAAGAATTGCTGATTCTGACACTATCACAATCTACGATATCTATACCGTCATTATTCCAGTAAGATTTACAATCAACATTTATATTATCTATAATGACTTGCCGACACTGGTCGTAGGCTTGATTCCAACTTGCCGGATCGTGCATCCGTACTCCTTCAACTCTTACATTTCGACATTCTCTAAAATAAATATTGTGGGGACGGTTTATTTCGTCAGGCCTATCCATATGCAATGGGTCATCTATCAATCCTCTCTGAATGTATGATATCAGATTGTTGGCTACTATGAATCCCCTACCGTTAATTGTACCTTCACCTGTTATTCCGATATTATCTTGCCGTACGGCAAAAAGTAAAGCTGTTCGTTGTATATACTCATCTTTCTTATAGTCTAAGGCATTATACGAACCTAATAAGACAGCCCCTTGCGCTAAGTGTAAAGTAACATTGGATTTTAAATATATGGTGCCGGTCAAATAGTTTCCGGCATCAAAAATGAGTTTTCCCCCTCCTGCTGTATGAACATAATCAATTGCATATTGGATGGTATGCGTGTTTAAAGTTACCCCATCAGGTTTTGCCCCAAAATCCATTATAGAGTAATCTTTTCCTTGGACACCAGTCCAATAGAGGAATAGAGTCAACAAAGTATATAGTAATTTTCTTTTCAGCATTGTATCAAGATATTATTTTTTCATCTTTGCATATAACTCATTCAGAATTTCCCTTCGGGTAGAAATTCCCGGTTGAATTTTTATATTCAATTTAGACAAACGCTTCCAGTTACTTAAAGTCTGTTCCTCTATCGCTTCATCTAATTTTGCTTCCCATTCGGGCAAAAAGCCCCGAAGTCCCATGTATTGTACCATTAAGAAATCTTCGTCATCTAATGAAACATCTTTATAATAAATCAGAGTAGTGCCTTGTTTAAGCAAGACATCTTGCATCATAGCTATATTGATATTCCTGACTTTTACCTTTTCTTCTATTGCAACTGAAGATGCTACACCGGCAGCTTGTCCCATAGCCATCCAGCATGGTTCCATTCTAAGTGTAGAGAAACCGATATGAGAGCCGGAAATGGGAACTGGAAATAATAAATTATCTATCTCCTTAGGAACAATCACTCCATAAGGGACAGTGTAAGGTGATGTTGGATAACCCAGAAATCCATTCAGGTGCACCATACCGGGTTCCCGTTTATGGGTGGCATGTGAATCAAATCCATAATGGCTGGCTGTGATGCTTGATGAATACACAGGAGGCCTTCCACTGCCTTTTACAGGCATCGCATCACTTGCTATGAAAAAATGAAGTCCTTCGAACCGACGTCCTTCACGTACATATACTTGTCTGGGAAAATGCCCATTATCAGTATATTCATCTTTTGCATACCCCCATTCGCGAGCTGCTTTCCGAAAATGAACCGGTAATTCTTTATCGTTTTGGGCAAACCAAAGCAGTCCTTCTGTATATTCTCTCAGTCTTGTAGCAAACTTGTCACGCCATGCCCAACCGGCTGTAGGCCATGCCCAGTTCTCTTCAGGCAGATCTGATGAGACAAAAGCAGCATGCTGGTTGTTAGCATCTGTTTTTTCATTTGGAATTTCAACCAGGTTTACTACTTTACCAAGCCCCCATTTGTCACCAGGAATCATAGTCGGATTGCCCTTAGCTATATGTTTCTTATTAGCTTCTAACATTTCCAAAGTAACATTCACCATTTCTGCTTGGGTATGACGTCCCGTCCAGACATCATCGATAATAGATGCATATTCATTACGGTCATAATTTTTGGGCTTTGTTATAGGTACTTTATTATCCGGATTTTTGGTCAGGCACAATCGGTAATTGTATGCCTGGACAGCATTATCTCCAATAAAAGTGGAAGCATCCATTTCCGGGCCATGCCAGTATTTGTAAACACTTCCTGCTCCGGGTTCTCCAAACTCATTTTTACCTTCGCGCCCTACTCTAAAGGGGACACCGGCTGCTGCTGCCAGATCTCCCTCGTAAGTGGCATCAATGAAAATCTTGCCTTGATACTCTTCTTGAGTATTATTATCACGATTCAGAACGTTGATTTTCACAATTTTATCATCTACTTTTTTTATATTATGAGGACTGGAATCGAATTGCCGCATTGTCAAAACTGTGATTAGATCTTTATATTCTTCTAACCAGTCTGTGAATACTTGTTCTGCCACTGAAGGTTCGAAACGGAAACCATCATCACATCTCTGATATTGTATAGAAGTTACACCATATTTTTTTTTGTAATAGTCTTTGATGCGGCAGGTGAACTCTCTGAATAATCCTGTTGTTGCTGCCCGGGTTACAATATCCGTTGCTCCCAGTCCATTGGAGGGCAGACCTCCTATATGCTGTGTTCGTTCTAAAATAACAGAAGTTTTCCCAAGTTTAGCAGCTGCGAGTGCTGTGGTCAATCCGCCGGGTGTTCCTCCCACTATAACAATATCATATGTTTGCTGTGCAAAAATATTGATACTCCAAAATAATAGTAAAGTTGTTAGTAATTGTTTCATTGTAATTTCTATTTAGTGATATTAGTAGATTGATATATATGTATCTGTTGCTTCTTTTTCCCCGGTTCCTGGATTTTCATTTTACTCATGCTGACATGATGTACATCGTCCAGTACTATAGCTGGTCTATAATCTTTTTTTCGGGCAATAAATGTAACATTCTCTAAAATAATCCGCTCAACATGTCGAAGATAGAGGCCCCACGCTGGAAGTTCCTTGAAACATGAAAATTCAGGATATGAATCAGCCAATTCAGGAACTCTATCTAATTCTTCCGGAGTCACACCAACTTTTGTTATTTCCGGTTTTCCTGCACCCGGATGATTGATTACCACATTTTTCAGTGTCACGTGTGTTATGGGATGCCCTTTTAGCCCAATGATACTTGCCGGAGATATATTTCTAGGCATATGTTCTATGGGGCCTTCATATTCATAGCCTGCATCCGGTTTTCCTTCGGGAATTTCTACATACAAATTAGAAATAAGGATAGAGTCCATTGTTCCGATTTTATTCGAATGCGTACGGTTGCCTATTCGAAGAAATATAGCATTTCCTGTATTATAGGCTTGCAGACTATCCACTACTATGTTTCGGGCGTATCCTCCATCGGGAGTAGCTATTGTTAATGCCGAACGATAAGTATCATAAATCTTATTGTTTATGATCCGGATATTTTCATATCCTCCAACTGTCATAGTACCTAATTTTATCCCGTTGGCACTCGAACGCATAGTACAATTACGAATTACTACATTCCGGCATGCAGTTTCAGTTTTATGGGATTTCAGGCAAACTGCATCATCCGAAGAGTCAAAGAAAGAATTCTCTATCAAAACATTCTGGCAATCGACGATATCAATACCATCATTATTCCAATATGCTTTATTGTCGACTGTAATACCCCTGACCCATAGCGAATCGCATTCTTCATATTCCTGTGTCCAATCACAGGTGTTTTTTATAGTAATCCCTTCTATAGTTATGCCTCGGCATTGCTTAAAATGAATTCCTCGCGGTCTACGCGGTCTGTCGTTTTCCAAAGGGTCTTTGATAAAACCTTTATGTACTTGGTCGATTATGTTGTATGATACTTGACGCCCTTGTGCATCAATTATTCCTTTTCCATAAATGGCTATATTTTTTTGGTTTATAGCTCGAATCATACTATAGCAAGGACCTTCCATATTATAGTCATAAGGGTTTAGGGAACCTACCAGCACTGCTCCTTCCTTTAATTGTATCGCTACGTTCGATTTGAGTTCAATGCTACCTGTTAAATAACGGCCGACATTAAAAACTAAAACACCTCCCCCTTCTTTGTGAATATAATTAATACCAGTCTGGATAGAGTTGGTGTTCAATGTTACTCCATCAGACTTTATGCCAAAAAAAGATGCATTATACTCTTTACTCCACACTAACGAAAAAGACAGGGAGAAAAGGATTGATAATATGTATACTTTCATAATTAATTAAATGATTTTGACGGATTATCCGTCATGATAAATTCTAAAATACCTCCGTCTGTGATTTCATGATGAAAGATTCTAAACCGTTTTAATTCTTTTCCATTCAAAAAGACTGCCTTTACATATTTATTTTCTTCTGATAAGCCTTCGGCACGAATGATGAAATTCTTTCCACCTTCCAGACGTAATATCATCTCCTTCAGTTGAGGAGCACCAATAATATACTCTTTACTGATAGGATCTACAGGATAAAATCCCATAGCTGAGAACAAATACCATGCGGACATCTGCCCACAATCGTCATTTCCGCACAAACCGTCGGAAACGGGCAGATAAAAGTGATCAAAGATTTCTCGGATAAGTTTTTGGGTTTTCCAGAATTCCCCTGCATAGTTGTATAGGTAAGCTACATGATGACTAGGTTCATTCCCATGGGCATATTGTCCTATGAGTCCGGTCACATCAGATACAAAACCTGTATTTACAGTATTGTTCTCAAGCCAGAAGAGTGAATCGAGTTTTGCTGTAAATGCTTTATTTCCTCCCATCATCTCAATTAAAGAATCTACATCGTGTTGCACATGCCATACATATTGCCATGCATTTCCTTCAGTATAATCCCCTCCGGAAGTTCCGGCATGTGATAGTCTGAAAGGATCAAAAGGTTCTCTCCATTTGCCCTGTGAGTCCTTCCCGCGCATTAGTTTGGTTACCGGATCAAACAGGGATGTATATGCACGGGCTCTTTTGGAAAAGAAATTATAATCTTCTTTCTTTCCTAATGCTTTTGCCATTTGTGCCACACAATAGTCATCATAGCAACTCTCTAAAGTTCTGGAAACTGATTCTTCAGGAATAAGATCGAAAGGATAGTATCCATATTGATTGTAGGTTTCCCAATCAGACTTCGGGTGAGATTCTAATGATGATTTTCTGATTGCTTCATAAGCTCTCTCAGGATCAAAACCTTTATATCCTTTCAGATATGCATCTACAATAACAGGGATGGCATGGTTACCGATCATACAATGATTTTCTTTACCCCATAAAGCCCATATGGGTAAATAACCCTGTGTATCACAGTGAGATAACATTGAATTGACAAATCCGTTAACTTTCTCCGGTACTAAAAGAGTATATAATGGATGAGCTGCACGATAAGTATCCCACAAGGATAGGGTAGAATAGTATTCTCCTATGGGAGAGTAGAGGATGCTGTCATTAGGACCTCTGTATCTTCCATCCACATCAGCTATATTATTAGGTTGGATACATAAATGGTAAATGGAAGTGTAGAAGTTTACTTTTTGTTCTTCTGTGCCTGATACGTCTATCCGTGACAACAGATTGTTCCAGGCTTCGGCAGATTGAGCCTTTACTTTTTCAAAGTTCCAATCTGGATTTTCTTTTTCTAATGCTTCCTGTGCACCTTCTATGCTGACAGTAGACAGACCGACTTTTACTTGAACATTTTCTCCTGGTTTTAAATCAAATGAAAGAAGAAGGCGTTTGGCTTTTTCTCCTTCTTGAGGTTGAAGTTCTTCAATATCTATATAGGGTTTGTCGAATTTGATAACATAGAAGAACTCTCTTTCCACCCACATTTTCACCTTGTTCTTTCCGACGATGCTATATTGGTCTAACAGTTGCATTTCTGCATCTATTACATGAGTTCGCAGCTGCTCATTCTTACTTACGATTCCACTTTGAAGGTCTACCAGAATATGTGCCGGTTCTGCTTTTCTGAAAGTATAACGATGCATGGCCGTGCGTTGTGTCGCAGTCAATTCTACCTCCACTCCAAAATCAGATAAAACTACTGAATAGTATCCTGGATGAGCTTTTTGATGTTCTTTCTCATATCTACTTTTATATTTTTCATTTTGTATATCACCACAAAATGGTAGAATCAATATATCTCCTAAGTCGGGACATCCCGTACCGTTCAAATGATTTTGGGAAAATCCCATGATAGAGTCATCCTCAATATTAAAGCCAGAGCAATATCTCCACGAACCATTTCCACTTTCCGGACTTACTTGTATCATTCCAAATGGTACGCAAGCTCCTGGAAATGTGTGGCCATTATCTGCATTACCAATAAAGGGATTTACATAACAGCAATAATCCTCTTTTACATTACTACATCTTATGCTCAGAAAGCATACTCCAATTATCGCAAATACCCACCAAAAACATTCCTTTCTTTTCATTTAATTTATTTTTTAAATAGTGACTTTATAAAATCAGTATTATGTCCCCAATGTTTATTAGGAAGCTTGCCTAACTCTAGGGTCAAATCTCCGCCTTGCATGATTTCGTTATAGCTTAACCAACTTCTATTTAAAACTTTACCGTTTAAAATTGCTTTTTGAATATAGATACACTCTGCATCAGGGCGATTTACATGGATTTTAAATTCTTGTTGAGACGTTGGGTGTAATGTAACCGTATCAAAGACCGGAGCATTTATCCAATAATAGGGTATACCCGGGCAGACAGGAAATAATCCTATGGAAGAGAGCACAAACCAAGAGGACATGGTTCCGGCATCATCATCCATTTCTTTCAAGTACCCTTGTGGAGTGGTATTGAAGATTTTGCCGATATAAGGTTTTTCCCACTTTTCATGTGTCCCATAATAATTAGTGGTCGGTTCAAGTAATATTTGGCGGACTAACTTTTGCGTTTTCCATGGCGCTCCAAGGTAATAATATAAAAATGGAACATGTATATCAGGTTGGTTTCCCATATTGAATAAATTGTTCTCAAAGAAATAATCTAATTCACTCAAAACCTTTTTCTTGCTACCCAAAGTCGCAATAACCCAGTCGAAGTCATGAGGTACGAACCAACGATATTGCCATATAGTACCTTCGTACAAACCGTCACCATGCATTATATCTGAAGTTGGACCAATGTCCTTAAATTTTTGTAACCATATTGGTCTGTATTCTTTTGAGCGTAAAGAGAACTCTTTTTTTAACTCTTTATTACCCATTTTCCCTGCGAGTTCAGAAACTCCCCAGAAATCATATCCTCGTTCCAATGCTTTGTCCGGTGAGTCATTGGAGATATCTTCTGCCTCTTTTAGCATCAGTGGAAGTAGCTCGTCGAGAGAACCATCAAACATTCCTTTTTGTAATGCATCTAAAATCGTGATAATAGAGTGTTCAGTACGTGTTGTCAGAAATGGTTCTGTCTTTGTTGCAGAACGAGGCTTGCCTTGTTTGTATAATTCCGCAAGTGAGGAGATCATGTGCTTGTATTCCGTGGGACAAACAATAGACAACAGAGGATATTTTGTTCGGTAGGTATCCCAAATAGACCAACCATGATAATAGGGCAACTGCTGGCTATATACTTTTCCGTCACTTCCCTTATAACTACCGGAATAATCATTGATTGTGAAAGGGGTCTGGCAGGCATGATAGAGCCGCGTATAAAATGATGTTTTTAAATCTTCATCAGAAGTTTCTACTTGTATTTGTCCCAATAGATTTTCCCAGGCAATACGTGCATTGGTGCGTATCTGTTCGAAAGACTGATTCGAGCACTCTTTTTTGAGATTCGCCTCAGCTTCTTCTGCACTGACAGAGGATAATCCTATTTTCAGTATAATTTGTTCATTAGGCTCTGTTTGAAACTTCCATAGTAATTCTGAATCGTTATCTTCTGGTTTATAAGTAGATTTATCTTTTTCAATATAATAATAAAATTTGTAACTGCCTAAATCACAAGTGCAAGCAGAACGCACAAATCCTTTTACTGCATTGTCTCCTATAATGCTATGTTCTTCGGCAATATGCTTACCATAAGAATGTTTGAAATTTATTTTTATGCCGGCGGTCTCTGTAGCAGGATAGGTAAAACGATAGATAGCTGCAGTCCTACCTGTGGTTATTTCAACTTTAAGTTGATAATCTAAAGTTACGCTATAATATCCGGGAATTGCAGTTTCTGACGCCTTATCCATTTTTAAAGTCTTGCATGCTGTTCCGACAAAAGGTGTTATCAGCAGGTTTCCTCCGACGCCTATACAGCCTACTCCAGACATTCTGGTCTGTGAGAATCCTTTCAGCTGTTGTGATTGATAATCATAACCTCCGTTTCCGCGAGGTATAGTTTCTGGCCCCGGTTTAATCATCCCGAACGGAATGGTTGCGGATGGATCGGTTTGTCCATGATCATCGGAAGTACCAATGAAAGGATTTACAAAAGAGGTTTGCTGAGCTTGAACCATAGAAAGGGTCAAGCATAATACAAATATTATACTAAAGTATCTCATATTAAATGTTTTATAAATGAAAGAGGGTTTCAAAAGAAACGCGAACTCTTAAAACCCTCATTTTAGAAAAGTAGAATTAATCTTTTAATCCAGGAACTATCAAGAGTTCATTGTCTGGTATCGGAAAATAATAGAATTCTTCGCTTAATGTTAAATTGGGATTTAAAGAAAGCTCGGCTGCATCTCTATAATTCTTTTGCAAATGAAGAATCTCATGTCTTTGCATAGTAAAGAAACGCCCCATACAGCTATGTTCCATACCTGCGGTTTCCCACCGTCTCTCATCCAGAACAGCTTTTTGGAAATATTCTTTAGTGACATCCTTTGAAATAAGTGGTACTCCAGCTCTTTCTTGTACTCTCCACATGCAGTCAAATGCTAAATCATCAATACTCTTAGTTCCATAAGCAACTGCTTCTGCGTACAATAGTAAGATATCAGCATATCTAAATATCATTCTGGTTTTCCCGCTTGCGCTTGAAATTCCTTTGGTTTCATAATACCCGTCATCATAATTAAATACCCAGTCTGAACTTTCTATATTTTTCTTCCAATAAGGATGTTTCTGATTGGTTGCGGGATCATCCCAATTTAGTAATGGATAGCGTCCCGTTTCTGGGTTACGCTCCTGCCCGGTCATCGTCACCTTGGTCAGGAACCAAGCATCCTTGCGTATTCCTTCCGGCATACTTTTAAAGAATTCCAATTCAACCATATAGTCACACCATCCGCCGGACTCCTCTGGTAATTCGCTTTTGGGTCCAGAGAAATAGTTTTTCGTTTTGTTATGGAACTCTCCAAATACTATTTCCTTGGAGTAATTAGCTTCAGGTTCTTTAGTCAATGTACGTATGTCCGATTCTAATATATAACCATACGTATCTTCGTTTTCAATGATTTCTTTATACTTTGCAGCCGCCTTATCATAATATTCCGCTCCTTTTTTCAAAGGCCAGCCTGCTTCCGTCATGTAAACAGAGGCTAGTAAAGCTTTTGCAGCGCCTTTGTTAGGAGCTACATTAATTCCGTTCTGAAAATAGGGGGCTATCTTATGATTATCCGGCAGCATTCTTTCTGCTGTTAATGCATCCGATTCTATTAATTCATATATTTTATTCACCTCTGCTTTTGGGGTATTGTAATTTATCTCATTCTCTGTGACTAGAGGTATACGTCCCCAAATGCGTACAAGCATAAAATAGTTTAATGCTCTTAAAAAGTAGGCTTGTCCCAGTCTCGGCTCCAGGAAAGATTTCTCAACCGGTGTTCTTTCTGCATTATTAATTACATAATTGCAAGCTTTGATTGTCTGATAATAGAGTTGATACATTTCAAGAATATCTGTATTTCCCGAGTTGAAATTAAACCGGTCATATTCCGAAAAACGTGACTTATTACCACCACTATGGGCTGTTACATCATCTGCACACCACACATAAATGGCTCTGAAGACGCGAGCATTAGTCTGGTAATATTTGTTGTACATCCCAGTTATAGCCATATCCAAGTCTTCCGGACTTGAGAAGAAAGAGGAAGGGGTAAGTTTACCACGAGGATCTTCTTCCAGGAAATTATCACAAGAACATAAAGCAAATAATAATATGCTATAAATCAATATTTTTTTCATTTTGCATCTATTTTATTGGTTAAACTAAAATGAGAATCCAAGCCCCAAAGTAAATGTTCTTGGTAATGGGTATGAACCGCCATCAACGCCTGCGTTAATGTCACTATTGCCGCCATTGCTTGTGATATCCATAGTTCCTTCCGGATCATATCCTGTGTAAGACGTGATCGTAAACAGGTTTTGAGCACTCAGGGAGATTCTGATATCTGCAAATTTTGTTTTTGCTCTGGGGATTGTATATGCAATACTTATATTCTTTAATCTTAGATAATCAGCTTTTTCCAAATATTGAGCAGTTTCAAATCTGGAATTGATTGTCGAACTGAACGGGTTTGGTATTTTAGTATTTTGATTTTCGGGTGTCCATCTGTTATAATAACCTTCTTTAGAGGTGATAAAACGTGAATCACTGACACATTCATTGGTGAGATAGCGTGATAAATTCAAACGGTCAGCTCCCAGTGAACCTTGAAAGAATAAATTAAAATCTAAATTCTTCCATTTGATGGTATTATTCCATCCTAATATTACATCAGGAAATGCTTGTCCGATAATATCTGCGTCATCAGATTCCAATTTGTAATTCACATTTTTCTCCTTAAATTTGTTATCTCCTGGCTTTTGCCCCCATTTGGCTGCCTCTTCGGCCTCGTCAGTACGCCATAAACCTTCCCAAATATATCCATAGATACTACCTAATGGTTTTCCTACTTGCAATACGGCCGTATTGAGAGAAGCTTGGTCTAATTTTGTTCCCGGATGTAATCTTGTTTCATCTCCTAAGCTGACAACTTCATTTTTTGAGTAGGATACATTAAATGTGCTTTCCCATATTAAATTTTTGTTTTGAATAGGAATTCCGGTTAAAGAGAATTCAATACCTCTGTTTTTCACTTCACCAAGATTTACCCAAGTGGTTCCTCCGCCATCATAGTATGGTATAGGTTTCTTTAGTAACAACCCGGTTGTATTCTTTTGATATAGATCGATATTTGCCAGAATTCTATTATTTGCAAATGCCATATCTAAGCCTAAATCATATTGAGTAGTTTTTTCCCATGTCAGATTAGGAGTGGCAGGTCCGGAAACTCCGTATCCGGGATAATCACTTGTACCTCCCCAACCATACTTCGACTCAGCTAGAAGCCCTAAGGTTGAATAGGCTCCAATGGCTTGGTTACCTGTATTGCCCCAACTCATTCTTAACTTTAAGACATCAAAAATATTGAGATTCTTTATAAAAGATTCTTCTGACATTCTCCAGGCAACGGCAACTGATGGAAAATTTCCCCATTTATTCTTACCTTGGAATTTGGAAGAACCATCTCGTCTAATAGTCGCAGTAAGTAAGTATCTATCTTTGAATTGATACATTGCACGTCCCATAAGTGAAACTAACGAAGAGCGTGAAAATGAATTGCTAAACAGATTCATATCTCCCAAACTCAAATTCCAAAAATCAACAGATTCTGTTCTCAGGTTAGCTACTTCATTAGACAATCCTGTAGTTGTTGATTGTGATAATTCTATGGCTCCCATAAGATTCAACTTATGTTCTTTCCATTCTCTTGCATAATTTATTTGATTTACATTATACCAGTCAAAACTATCGTTTTGATTATTATTTGCAGAATTGTTTTGAGCTCGTAAATCCTTTGCATTCGACTTCATCCAACGATTCTTGTAATCTTTATAATGGGCAGCACCTTGGAAATTCAAACTCAACCCTTTTACTGGTAATTGTACCATAAACTGTAAATTTGCTGCTAGATAATTAGTGTAACTTTCATCCAAATCTTGAGTTAATCGGCCATAAGGGTTATCTTTTGTTGAATTGATATTATCTCTCAACCAGTTTCCTTCTTCATCTTTTAATTTCAAGGTAGGACTATAGGTAATTGCATCTGCTATAATAGTTCCGACTCCTCCACGGGGACCATTTTTATTTGTTTTTCGTCTTACTGCATTTACGTCTAAGTTCATTTTCAACCAATTAGTTACATCAGCAGTTATATTAGACCGTAAACTGAATTTCTGACTTTTCGATTCCTTCAAAATGCCTTCTATGTCCATCATATTCATAGATACCAAATATTGAAGTTTCGGAATTCCTCCTGAAATAGAGAGTTTATAATTTTGAGTATGAGCTGTTCTGAACATTAGATCTTGCCAGTCTGTACCCCCATTTTTTTTCCACTGAGTGATTTCATCCGGAGAAAAGAAATCTTGATTAGCCCCCTTTTCCCGACGATACTCATTATAGAATTCTGCATATTCACTTGCACTTAATAGATCTAGCTTTTTGGCAATGGTAGATATTGATTGTTCTGTTTCCAAGTGAATATTTGTCTTACCTTCAGCCCCTCTTTTGGTAGTGACCAGTATTACTCCGTTTGCACCGCGAGAACCATAAATAGCAGTTGCCGAAGCGTCTTTCAGGACCTCTATCGATTGTATGTCATTAGGAGCCAGATTGTTAAATAAATCGGTGTTAGGTACCCCATCTACAATATAAAGTGGTGAATTTCCACCATAAATAGAATTTGCACCACGTATACGAATTTGGGTACTCTGCTCCGGTGCACCGGAGTTTGTTATAACAACGACGCCGGGAATTCTTCCGCTTAAAGCTTGATCCAGTCGAGTCATTGGCTGGTCCTTTATATTTTTCTGTGAAATGGAAGAAACTGAACCTGTCAAGTCTGACTTCTTCACAGTTCCATAGCCAATTACAACCACTTCATCAAGCATTTCCATATCTTCTTGTAAAACAATTGTGATATGTTTGTTTGCAACTTTGGTGGTTTGAGTTTTGTAGCCAATGAATGAAACCTGAAGGGTATTTCCTAGTGAAGCTTGGATGGTAAACTTGCCATCTATATCTGTAATTGTACCTATTGATTTGCCTATAACACTGACATTTGCACCTATAATCGGCTCTCCTTTTACATCAGTCACTATTCCTGTTATTTTTTCTTGTTGTATCTGATCTAATAAGCTGGTATTTTTCGATAAAATAATATAATCGTTTTCGAATTTATAGCCAATACCTACTTTCGCCAATGTCTCTTTCAAATATGAAGATACCTTAGCAGATTTATTTTGTATAATGACCTGCCGGTTGGTATCTATTTCGCGATTGCTATATACAACTAAGTAATCTGTCTGCTTTTCTATCTCTTCTATTAACTGACCTACAGATATAGAATTAGAAGGAAAGGTTATGACTGCGTTTTGTGCTTCTGTATTTACTGCCAGTAATTGGAGGGCACAAGCAAATAGCAAGAATAAAGAGATTTTCATAATTCTAAAATAATCTTTAAAGCTTTGATTTTGGACAATAAAGAGTGATAACAAAGGATTTATTTTCATATCTTTGTATTTAGAGTGAATACTAAAATTTTTTCCGGTGTTTACTTTCTACTGGCGACAGGTGGTGGTGCACTTGTCGCCTTCTTGATTATAATTCTATGTTTTCATGTGGATAATGTATTAAGGGTTAAACAATTGTATTACTTTAAGGTGATCACGTTATTTTCTTTGTCTATTTCAATTTTGAAATGATGTATCTTTTGAATGGTATGTAGTATTTTCTCTATTCCATCTCTTTGACGGAATTTACATGTATAATTTATATCTTTCAATTTGGGATTTGCAATATTGATTGTGACATCATAATATAGCTCCAATTTGTTAACAATGTCAGCCAAGCGTTCATTATTAAAGCTGTAGATGCCATTTCTCCATAATAACATATCAGGATTTTTTATATTGCTGACTGTCAATTTCCCGTCTTGTGCAATGCTTTCTTCATTGGGCCTTAATATAACTTGCTTACTCTTGTAGAACACTTGAACGGCACCTTCAATCAGACTTGTCCTGATTTGTTTGCTATCCGGATAGCTATATACATTGAATTTTGTTCCTAATACTTGTATTTTCGCATCTTGAGCCGCTACGATGAAAGGTCTGTTTTTGTCTTTAGCTACTTCAAAAAAGGCTTCGCCTATAATGGAAACAGTTCTTTCCTTTCCATAAAAATGCGAGGGGTAGGTCAAGGTCGATTGAGCATTTAACCAGACCACGGTACCATCTTGCAAAGATATACAAGCACGTTGCCCGGCTGGTACATATAAAGTATTGGTTTGCACTTGGAAGTCATCTTGTAGCTTATGTGACATCTGCCAAATAGATAGCTGATATGTGCTTATCATTAAAATGAGTATTGCAGCTGCATATTTCATTGTTTTCACCAGCCAAATACGCATTTTTTTGCTTTTTATCCGTTTTTGGAAATGCTGATAGCTTGTTTTTCCCTCTTTCTTATCTTCTGTGTGTGAGGATAAGTTCAGTAATGCCTGGATATTCTGATACTCGGCAAACTGCTTTTTTAGCTCCTCATTTTTCTCTATTTCACGAAGAAGTAGCAACCTCTCATTGGGTGCTAGGCTGTTTTGGAAATATTTTAATATACGTTCATCCATCTTTTTATGACTTAATTCATAGTATAGACGAATGTAGAAAAAGAATCCGCTAAAAGAAAATCACTTTTTTTGTTCAGGTTACAAATAATACAGAAAGATAAAAAGAGGAAAATAGTCTTTTAGTTCGTTTCGTAGCTTTTTATAGGCAATTCCCATCTGAGTTTCAACCGTATTAATTGAAATGTTCATCTCTTCTGCTATTTCCTTTTGCTTTTTGCCCTCTATCTTACTTTTCAAAAATATCTCTCTACATCTTTCAGGCAGCGAATCTATTACTTTAGAGAGCAATTGTTCTACATCATCTTTTTCAAAAATCCCTTCATCTAATTCTCCTAAAGAATAATATTTCATTTGTAAGGTCAATCTATATTCTTCCTGCATTTTATTTTCTACTTCTTTCTGCACTATTTTGTGCCGTAGAAAGTCAATGCAACGGTTTTTTATAGAAGTGAATAAATAGGCCAGAATATTGATAGGTAGTGGCAATAGTTCTTTCTTTTCCCAAAAATCGAGGAAAACATCTTGTACTATATTCTCTGCATCTTCATCCGATAAGACATATTCTCGGGCAAAACGTTTCATTTTCGAGAAATAAGAAAGATAAATCTGTTCAAAATCAATATGTTGTTTCTCTAGTATCACCTTTCATTTTTTAGATTATGGGAGCAAATATAATAAGTTTAGAATGATAAGCAACTCATAAAATGAGTTTTTTCTCTTATTATACTTTTTAGGAGTAAATTCTAATTTGCTTGGTTCGGTGAAACAATAGTGAAACAACTGCATCAATTTAAGGCTAAAACTACTAAAACAACGGACTTATAACTGGAGGGGTATTACAAAGAAAAAGGCTGTATTCCCTTAGGAATCAGCCTTTTTCTTTGTGGACCAGCCTGGGCTTGAACCAGGGACCTCCAGATTATGAGTCTGTTGCTCTAACCAACTGAGCTACAAGTCCGGTGTTATCCTCATCGGATAGCGGGCACAAAAATAGTATATTCAGTTGAAATATGCAAACCTTTCGGGCAAAATATACTGTTTGTTGCTTTGTTTTTAGAACTTATACGTACGTTTGGGGTTCTTGGGGAACCAACCTTTCTTTACGCGGTCTTCTTGTTCAAAGACCTCCTTGATGGTCCAGAACGAAGAGAAAGCAAATACGCCCAAGAGGGACGCAATCAAGATATTCTCTACGCAAAGCGAGGCCACAACGCCCCCGATGCCCAATACAAGAAAAATCCACCAGCACTTGGTACCCCAATAATACTCGGCTTTCACTACCACAGGATGAAACAATCCGATGATAAGAAATGTACAAATGCCGATGAACAGTCCCGAAAGATGATATTCGTTTAAGAATTCCATAAATTATCTGTTATTTCTCCGGGCAAATAGGAATTTCCTTCTTGATACTTTGCTCCAGTGAAATCAACGTTTCGGTAGCGGTTACACCCGGAATTTCTTGCATTTTGTTATTCAGCAAGTCCATCAGATGCTCGTTATCGCGTGCATATACTTTCGTCAGCATCGTGTAAGGACCCGTAGTGAAGTGGCATTCCACGATTTCCGGTATTTTCTCCATTTCGGCAACCACTGATTTGTACATGGAACCTTTCTCTAACTTGATACCTACATACGTGCAGGTTCTGTAGCCCAGAGATTTGGGGTTCACATGATAACCGGAGCCGACAATGACGCCTAAATCTATCAAACGTTGCACACGTTGATGAATGGCAGCACGTGATACGCCACACTCAGCAGCTACATCTTTGAAAGGAATGCGGGCATTCTGAGAGATGATTTCCAGAATCTGCCGGTCAAGATTGTCTATTTTTTCCATAATATCAATTTGTGTAAGTTCTTGTTTTTATCAAATAGTAAGCAAATATAGGACTTTATTTTAATTTCTCTATATAAAAGGAGGAAAAAATAGGGAAAGAGTAAAAAAGAAGCGGGCGAAGCAGATGTTTTTGTTTACATCCGTTTCGCCCGCTAAGTCTGTACCGTTGAAGAAAAAATCTTCGGCTGATACTTATTTTTCGATGCCGACGAGCTCTACTTCAAAGATCAGGGTAGAGAACGGTTTGATCTGACCGCCGGTTTCTCTGCCACCGTAACCCAGTTCCTGCGGAATATAAAGTTCCCACTTAGAACCTACAGGCATCATTGTGAGGGCTTCTGTCCAGCCTTTGATAACTTGGTTGGCACGGAAAGTAGCAGGTTCGTTGCGCTTGTAAGAACTGTCGAATTCAGTACCGTCAATCAAAGTACCCTTGTAGTTTACTTTCACTTTGCTGGTGTCAGCAGGGATTGCGCCTGTACCCTTGGTGATGATTTTGTATTGCAGACCGCTCGGAGTAGTTACAACACCTTCTTTACCTTTGTTTTCAGCGAGGTATTTTTCACCGGCAGCTTTGTTGTCAGCGTATTTGACAGCTAAAGCTTTTTCCTTGATGGCTTCCATACCATCGCGCATGTAAGCTGTAGCAGCTTCTTTAGTCATAACGTTGCTCTTGTCTGTGATACCCGCTATGAAACCTGCCAACAGGTTTTCACGGCTGATAGTCTGAGTAGAGTCGCCACCGAAGATTTGTTGGTTGAAGCCTTCTACCCATTGTTTGCCTACCATCTGACCAATTTGCATACCGGTCATGTAAGCAACGTCTTTCTTGCTGGTTTTAGCAGCGCCTTCGTTGAAACCTTTGATGAATTCAGCCATCTGAGTAGTGTCAACGCCTTGTTGCATCAGGTACTGAGTCAGACCTTCTGTACGAGCCATACCGATGGCATAAGACAATGAGTCAACATCTGTTTTCAGATTTGCTTTCGGGCTTTGTGCAGTACAGGAAGCTAAACCTGCGCCTACTGCAAGAGCCATGATAAATGTTACTTTTTTCATTTTGCTTTTACTGTTTATTTTTATTTTTGGGATAATATTTCGAGTAATTCTACTTCAAAAATCAATGTGCTGTGAGGCGGTATCATTTCGCCCGCACCTTGTGCGCCATAGGCAAGATCGGAGGGAATATAAAGTTTCCACTTGGCACCTTCGGGCATCAACTGAAGCGCTTCCACCCAGCCGGGGATAACCTGGTTCACACCGAATACGGCGGGTTGTCCGCGTTTGATAGAACTGTCGAACAGGGTTCCGTCAATCAGTGTGCCTTCGTAGTGGCATTTCACTTGGTCGGTGGCTTTTGCATAAGTGCCTACCTTGCCTTCGTTGATGACTTCGTATTGCAAACCGCTTGGCAAAGTAACCACATTCGGGCGTTTCTTGTTTTCTTCCAGGAACTGTACGCCTTGCTCTATGCTGGCTGCATTCATTTTCTCTTCCAGTTCTGCGAAGTATTTGTTTACTATATCGCGTGCCTCTGCGTGTGAGATGGCGGTTTTGTTGCCTTCCAGTATGTCTTTGATAGCTTGTGCAAAGTCATCTACTTCGATGCCTTTTGCACCCATACTTAATAAATTTTGACCTATTCCGAGGCCGATAGCGTAACTGAATTTATCCATATATCTTTGGGGTTGAGACTGAAAGTATTATCTCTTTCAATCAGTTGCAAAATTACAAGTCGCAAAAGTAAGTGTTTTATTTGAATGATTTATGCTTTTAGGTTTTAAATTTTCTTATATCTGTGGCAACTTCGGCAATCTTCTGTATTTTTGTAGAAAAGAAACTGCTATAATAGAAAGGAGATTTTGGTATGAAGAAGAATTTAGTGATTTTATCCGGTGCCGGTATGAGTGCCGAGAGTGGTATCAGTACGTTTCGGGACGCAGGCGGATTGTGGGACAAATATCCAGTGATGCAGGTAGCCAGTGCCGAAGGATATGTGCGCGATCCGGAGCTGGTGATAAACTTTTATAACGAGCGCCGTAAGCAGTTGCTTGATGTGGAGCCCAATGCAGGGCACATCGGACTTGCCGAGCTGGAGAAGGACTTCAACGTGACGGTGGTTACGCAGAATGTGGATAATCTGCACGAGCGTGCCGGGAGCACGCGCATCATTCATCTGCATGGTGAACTGACGAAGGTGTGTTCCAGTCGTGACCCTTACAATCCTCGCTACGTAAAGGAATTGAAACCGGAAGAATATGAGGTGAAGATGGGTGACAAGGCGGGCGACGGTTCGCAGTTGCGTCCGTTTATTGTTTGGTTTGGTGAGGCGGTGCCGGAGATAGAAACGGCTGTCGACTATGTAGAGAAAGCGGATATCTTTGTGATTATAGGTACTTCGATGAATGTATATCCGGCAGCGGGACTGCTGAACTATGTGCCTCGAACGGCAGAAGTATATCTGATTGATCCGAAACCGGTGGATACGCACTCAATGAGGCAGATACATATCATTCAGAAGGGTGCTTCGGAAGGAGTGAAGGAGCTGAAGAAACTATTGTCTGTTTGATGCTATCAGTTTCTCCATTTGGAACTGTAAGTTTCATGCCGTGAAACTTCCTGTTTCAATAGGTGAAACCAACAGTTTCATGCCTTGAAACTGTGAGTTTCACGGCATGAAACTAAGACTTGAATGCGGGGTTGCGGATTACTTGCCGTAAGGTGTTGAAAGCCAGGTACTATTTCTTCAGCAGCAGACGGAACACAAACCATGCATGGTGCGCCACGGTACTTATCAGTCCATAGTGCTTCGCCATGATGCGGAAGCGTTCCCGCAGGGAAGCCTTTTGGTTCTGCGTCGTCATACCTTCTTCCAGATAATCGATAAGCGTGAGATGCGTGTTATGCAGTGTCCGCGCTTTTTTCATGATGCGGATGCACCAGTCGAAGTCGGCGGAGAAGCGGTATTGGATATCGTATGGTACCGCCAGGCTCCGTTTGGCGAAGAATGCCTGATGGCAAACGAGCATACCTTGCCTGAAACTCTTCCATGTCAGCACTTCGGGGGCGGAGAGGCGGCGCATACGTAGGAAATGCCTTTCTTTATCTACTAAAGCGGTTTCGCCATATAGTACGTCCGGCAGTTCGCCGATTCCTAAAGTATGCACCATTTGTTGCAGGGTGTCGTCTTCATGGAAACTGTCTCCGGCATTCAGGAAACAGAGGTAGTCGCCCGTTGCCAGGTGGATGCCTTTGTTCATGGCATCATACAGTCCTTTGTCCGGTTCGCTGACAAGCAGGGTGATACGGTCGCGATACCTTTCGGCAATGGCGAGGGTGCGGTCTTTGGATGCACCGTCTATGATGATGTACTCTACGTGGTGGTAGGTTTGTGAGATAACGCTCTGTATCGTGTCTTCCAATACGGCCTCGGCATTGTAGGTCACGGTGATGATGCTGAACTTGGGTGTGGGACGGTTATGCATGTCTTCCGGTTATTTTGTTATAAACGTCGATGTATCTCTTGGCAATGGCACTTTCCGAATAATTGGAAACGGCTTTCCGGCAGGCTTGCTCGGAGAGGGTGGTATATTCGGGCTCGGTCAGTATCCAGTAGATGCCGTTGGCAAAATCCTCGGCTGATTTGTATTGTGCCACGTAGCCGTTGTGCAGATGGTCTATCATCTCCGGTATGCCGCCTACGTTGAATCCTACGCAAGGGATGCCGCAGGACATGGCTTCCATAATGGTGTTTGGCAGGTTCTCTTCCAGCGATGAGGTGACGAAGAGGTCGACGGCGTTGTAGATATCTACCAACTGATGTTCATTGCTGACGAAGTCGAGCGGATAAACCTTAAAAGGCAACATATTCTGTAACTGTTGCGACTGGTTGCCAAAGGCCACTACACCCAGTTGGTCTTTCAGTTCCGGATGCTTCTCTGCCAAGAGTTTGCAGGCTTTAATCATGTATTCCACTCCCTTCCGGGTATCCATTATCTTCACCGAACCGAACAGAACCAGTTTGCTGTCCTGCGGAAGCCTGCATTTCTCTCGTGCGGCTTTTTTACTGTGCGGCTTGAAGAGATTGGTGTTGATAGGATTGGGGATACTGGTAATGGCATGTCCGCTGAAGAGGGCACTCTTCCGGGCGCGTTCTTCCAGCCAGTGGCTACAGGCTACAAAGTTGATATGACGGCCCTCATATAACTTTTGCTTTTTGAGGAAGATGCGGTGGGAGAGGTCTTTCTTCCGGCTTCCGTTGTGGATGAAGGGGCAATGATGACACTCCTCTTCGTAATGCGTACATCCGCCGGAGTAGTGGCAGATGCCTGTACAGGGCCACATATCGTGCATGGTCCAGACTACGGGCTTGCCCGAAGCCAGAATTTTCTCGATGTTCTTTAAAGAAAGCATCCCCTGGTTGATCCAGTGGAGATGTATGATGTCCGCTTGCTGAAACTCCGGCAAGTTGGTGATGTCCGTGCCGGCGTTGGCAATGTCTACGGCGAAGAGGTGGTTTCTGTTGAAATGGTTGGCTTTCCAGATAACGATTCGCTCCCATACGAACTTCCATACCATACGCAGGTTGTGGGGCAACTCCACTACGGTGATCTGTTCGGTCTGTTTGTCGCGCACCAATAGCTTGGCTTTGATGCCGTTATTCTTGAGGGCTTCCATGAGGCGGCTTGCGGCTACGGCGGGGCCGCCTATCTTTTCTGTTGTATTGATAAGTAGTATTCTCATTGTGTTACCTTTCTTCTGATTAAGTTTTGGTAGAGATTGAGATATTGCTTTGCAACGACTTCACCGGAGTATTTCCTGAATACTTCGCTTCGCATATTTTCTTTGGAGATGGCTGTCCGGGCTTCGGATATTCCCCATCGGATACCTTCTGCCAGGCTGTCGGCAGAGAGGTAGTCGGCCAGGAAGCCGTTCTCTTTGTGGCGGATAATGTCGGCCTGTCCGCTGTTGCCGAAAGAAACCGGAATGCAACCACAGGCTTGGGCCTCGATCAGAGTCTGACCGAATGTCTCATAGAAAGAGGCGGATACGGTGACGTCTGCGGCGGAATATAGTTGCGAGAGTTTGTTTGTATCGCCTATTCGTCCCAGATAGGTGTAGCTGACGGGGATGGAGTTGAGAAGTTTCTCCGGATATTTGATCTTGCCGAACAGTGCCAGGTGAAGTTTTTCCTGCGGGAATTGCTTCTTTTCAATCAATAACCGGATGGCCCGGAGCAGATATTCCACTCCCTTGATCGGATCGTCGATGCGGGCGGCTCCGAACAGAATGATATGTTTATCGGGCAGGGACAGTTCCTTTCGGGACAGTTCTTTGTCCATCATCCGGAAGTCGGTGGGCGAGAGTGTATTAGGGATCACGGATACAGGTTTCTCTTTAAGTAGGGTGCTTTGCTGTATTTGTGAGGAAAGCCATGTGCTGACTGCGACGATATTCAGGGGGCTGGCATGACTGAATAGTTTTTGTTTCTTCTTGAATACCCGGTGCGCCAGATCGTTGTTGCCTGGGAAGCGCAGGAAGCGGCAGTTTCTGCATTCGCTTTTGAAGAGGGTGCAGGTATGGGCATGGTGGCAGATGGCGGTACATTCCCACATATCGTGCAGGGTCCAGACAACGGGCTTGCCCGATTCGAAGATTTCCTGTATATTGTTCAGTGAAAGCATTCCCTGGTTTATCCAGTGGAGGTGTATGATGTCGGCTTCTCGGAAGGCAGGCAGTTTGGTGACGTTGAAGCCTGTATTGGCTATGGAGACGGTAAAGAGATTCTTCCGGCTGAAGAGATTATTCGTCCAGATAACCAGTCTTTCCCAGAGAAAAGTGCATTTCTTTTGCCAGTCTTTGCCTACAGGGATCACCTGTTCCGATTGGCTTTCCTTGTGCAGGACGAGCATCTTCACGTCTGTTCCCGCTGTATGGAGCGATTCCATCAGGCGTCTGGCGGCAATGGCGGCTCCGCCTGTTTTCTCGGACGTATTGATTATAAGTACTCTCATGTTGCGGAATGTTTTGGCAAAAGTACAGCTTTTACCGCTTTCTATCCACAAATTCGCGGTTTTTTTAGCCAGTAACCGCTAAAGTATCTATCTTTGCAGGAGAATAAATTAGCTACAAGTTACAGGCTACGAGCTACGAGTGGCTGCGTTGTGATTGGAGGGGAAAGATTCTGTTTATAAGTGTTCAAGAGGATGATTACGGGACACAAGTGTTTGATTTGTACCGTGCAAGTGTTGTGGAAATGTATTGCAGGTGTTACGTAAATGTATTGCAAGTGTTGCAAATGAACCGAATAAGCGTTGTGAATCTGCCGTTTAAATGATGCCACATGGTAGGGCGAATAATTGTTCGCAGGTAGTCTGAAAGTACTTGGTATTTGTAGTTCATAAACTATAGCTCGTAACTTTTATAACAATATGGGAGAAAAAGGTTTGAAATGGTTGGAACAGCTTTGGCAGTGCTTCCTCAGTATAGTGAAAATCCTGTTGCAGTCCAAGTGGCGCACGCGCTTGCCGTCTTCTTTCAGTAATCCGGATGAATTGCTGATATTGGCTAACGGCCCTTCGCTGAACCGCACGGTAGAAGATTCGACGGATTTCATCAAGGGAAAAACCTTGTTGGCAGTGAACTTCTGTGTAAGTTCTCCTATGTTCGAGCGTCTCCGCCCCGAACTTTATCTGATTGCAGACCCGCTGTTCTGGATCGTTCCCGAGAAGCGTATACAGCTTTTCAAGACAATGGCCGAGAAGACTACCTGGGACATGAACTTCTTTGTCCCTGCCCGTGCCCTGAAGAATAAAGAATGGCAACCCTTACTGGCGGGTAATCCCCACATCAAGCTCTATGTTTATAATACAACGCCTATCGAAGGCTTCCAGGGTTTCTGCAACTGGATATTCCGCAAAGGCTGGGGCGTTCCCCGTCCGCATAATGTGCTGATACCTTCTATCGCTATGGGATTGCGCCTGCCTTTCAAGAAAATCTATTTGGCAGGTGCTGACCATTCCTGGTTGCCGGAGATCACCGTAACGGACGACAACGTAGTACTGATGCACCAAAAGCACTTCTACGACCAGAATAAATCGCAGGCCGAAACCGTGAAACAGGAAAACTTGAACAGTGCCCGGCTCCACATTATTCTCTATCACATGCACGTAGCCTTCAAGTCCTATTTTATACTCGAAGCCTACGCACGCCGGCTGGGTAAGGAGATTATCAATGTCACTCCCGGCTCTTATATCGACGCTTTTAAACGGATGAAATTATGAAAGATGGAATAATCATTCAGGCACGCACCGGTTCTACCCGGCTGCACAACAAGATTCTGCTCCCCTTCTATGGCGAACAGCGCATCATCGACATTCTGATAGCCAATATCAAACAGGCTTGTCCGGACAAATGTATTGTACTTGCCACCACCAATCGCCCGCAGGACGACGTGCTTGCCGAAACCGCCCGTCAGGCGGGTATCCTCAGTTTTCGTGGCGACGAGGACAATGTACTCGACCGCTTTATCCGTGCTGCCGAAGTTTTCGGTATCAACCGCTTTATCCGTGTTTGTTCGGATAATCCGTTCCTTCGTCCCGAAACTTTCAATACCTTCTTTGCCGAACACAATTTCTGTCCGGCAGATTATATTGCCTATGGCTTTGCTGATGGGCGTCCTACCATCAAATCCCATTTGGGCTTATATTCCGAGTTGACAACGATTGACGCTCTGCGTCGTGCCGCCGTTTCTACGCAAGAGAAACTTTACATCGAGCATGTCACTATCTATCTCTATACGCATCCCGAAAAATTCAAGGTGCGTCTGCTTCCGTTGCCAGCTGAGTTGGAAGGGCGTTTCGATCTTCGTTTCACTCTCGATACGATGGAAGACTTCACCTTGCTACAGGAACTTTATGCCACCTTCCATGAGAAGACCGACCGTAGTGTGCATGCCCTGTTGCAACTGGTGCAATCGCATCCCGACTATCGTGCCAGAATGTTGGAGAATATTGCAAGAAATGAAAAATAGCCCATGTATACCTTTTACCGCCGTGCAGCCAAGTGTAATTCGTAATTTATAATTCGTAAATGAATAGTACTTATATAATAGGAGAAATCGGACAGAACCATAACGGTTCCGTCGATATAGCCAAACTGATCGTAGACCTGGTGTCCCGCCCTGTTCGTGAAGAAGTGTTCAATATAGAACTTCGTCCGATGGATGCGGTGAAATTGACTAAACGGGATTTGAATGAAGAACTGACGGACTCACAGATGAACCGTCCGTATGATTCCCCCCATTCTTTCGGACGTACCTACGGCGAACATCGTGCTTTTCTGGAGCTGACGGACGAGGAACACTTCGAGGTGTATAGGCACGCCAAGTCTTTAGGGCTTGATTTCGTGGAAACACTTTGCTCCAAAGGCTGCCTCTCTTTGCTGAAACTCTTCACGCCCGACCGTCTGAAAGTGGCAAGCCGCGATCTTACCAACCTGCCGTTGCTGGAAGTGATGGCTGAAACCAAGATACCCATTATTCTGTCTACCGGCATGGCAGGCAGAAAAGAACTGGATGATGCTTTGGAGGTGATTACCCGTTATCATAACAACATATCTATCTTGCATTGTGTATCCCAGTATCCTACCCAGCCTGATAATCTGAATCTGAAGACTATCACCTATCTGAAACAGCACTACGGGCAGTATTGCATCGGCTTCTCCGACCATACCATCGGTATTGCCGCTCCTATCGTTGCCGTGGGTATGGGTGCGGAAATCATAGAGAAGCATGTCACCATCGACCGCCGTATGAAGGGAACCGATCAGCAAGGTTCTCTTGGCCCCGACGGTGTGAACCGCATGATACGTGATATCCGTATTGCCGAACGTTGGCTGGGAAAAGAAGAACTGTATATCGACTCTTCCGTTGCCTCGGCAAAGGTGAAACTGGAGCGTTCCATTGCAACGAATAAGACGCTGCATCCCGGAGATATCATTACCGAACAGGATATCCATCTGTTGAGTCCCGGTGACGGCTTTAAGTGGGTGGAGCGTGCGAAAGTGGTAGGGCATAAAGTACTGAAAGAAATTCCCCGGAATGAGATTATCTATCCGGATGTCATCCGATAATTTATGAAACTCTTAGGCATAGTCATCTTATATTACCCGGATGATTCGGTAGTAAAGAATATCGCTACCTATCTTGCTCAACTGGATGAATTGATGTTGTGGGATAATACTCCGGCTACAGATCGCAGGGATCTGGATTTGGATTCTTTGGGAGACGGGAGAGGGAAAATCATTCTGGATGGTTGCGGTGAAAATCTGGGCATTGGTTCTGCGCTGAATAAGGCGGTGGCGTATGCCCGTGCAAATGGATTTACGTATCTGCTGACCTTGGATCAGGATAGCTGTTTCGGTGGGCGGAACTTCGAAAGCTACCTTCGGGCAATCCGTAACTATGGTGAGGACAAGGCTGCCATTTTCTCTACCAATTATTTCATTAAATCCCAGCAAACCACCATGTATCCGCCAACGGACTCTGTGGATGAAGTGTATTCGGCAATGACTTCGGGAAGTATATATCCGGTTAGCCTGTTCGATACTTTGGGCGACTTTATGGAATCCCTCTTTGTCTGGGGAGTGGATTGTGAGTTTTGTTGGAGGGCTAAAAGGAAAGATATTCCCGTTTTATGTTTCAAGAATATTCTGTTGACACACGATTTGGGTTATCAGAAGAAGAAAAGGCGTTTGCTGGGAAAAGAAGTATTTCCTAATGAATACGGTCCGGCCCGTTCCTACTATAATGTGCGCAATGGTATTCTCCTGCATCGTCTGTATCCAGAGGCGTTGAATTTGAAGTCGCATTTGCGCTATCATTTTTATAAGCGTGTGGTTTTTATCATACTGTATGAGCGGCAGAAGTTCAGTAAGTTGTGGGCATTGCTGTGTGGCTATCGCGATGGGCTGAGGGGAAAGAGCGGGAAGTGGAAATAAATGATTGTATCATCTGAATAAAAAGAAAAAACTATGTTACCAAAGTTAGTGATTACCGATATTGATGGTGTGTGGACTGATGGTGGAATGTACTATACCGAACAGGGCGATGTGATGAAACGCTTCTCCGTGAAAGACGGCTGGGGAGTTATTTTCCTTCGCAAGCTGAATATACCTGTAGCCATTATGACGGGTGAGAATACGCAGATTGTTCAGAAGCGTGCTGATAAACTGAAGATAGATTACTGCTACCTGGGGGTGAAAGATAAAGTGGCACAGGCGGAAGAATTATGTCGTGAGTTGGGCATTACGTTGCAGGATGTTGCCTTCATCGGTGATGATGTGAACGACTTGGCGCTGCTCCGTAAGGTTGGATTCAGCGCTTCCCCCAGTAATACACCGGATTATGTGAAACGTGAGGTCGATTACGTCACCGCACAGCATGGGGGCTTTGGTGCCTTTCGTGAGTTTGTGGAGAAACTGCTTTCTGATAATGGGATGCTTGAAGGAGTGCTTCAGCAGTTTCTATCCTGAGGTTTTTTCCCTACTTTGTAGACCTTGATTTCCCGGAAAGAGGTAGGTGTCGTATAAGTACCTATTATAATGGAAACAGTTTTATTTGTCATTTTTGCGTGTCTTTAAGATTGTTCAATTGCTTTGATAATTTCTTCTTTTTCCGGTGTGGAGAATGTACAGGGGTAGCTTTGCATACCTTGTACCGCTTTCAATCCTTTCTGAGTATATCTCCAGTCAGCCAGCCTGTTTACCCAACGTAACAGGGGATGCTTATGAGTGAATTCCATAATCTTCCTTTTGCCAGAGATTTCGGCAGTGTCTTTAGGCATATCGCTGATGCTGCAAATAAAGGAGAAAGCATCTTCAAGCGTATCACCTTCCTGGGCTGCCAGTAATTCTGATAACGCCAGAAGGAAACCTTGATATTCCTCCCGATATTTATGAGAGGTTTTGATAACTGAAACAGGTACGGTGGTTTCCGTGGCGGAACCTCTGATACGCTCGCGGGCACTGTAGAAATAGGGTAGTGTAGCATATTTGCCGAAGATAAGTGCAGCATGGTTAAAGAACTCTTCAGCCAGGAAAAGATTGCGGAAACGCAGGCTTCCGTCCGGGTTGAAACAAGCTGCATACATCCTCTGAAAAGCTTGTGTCCGGATGACGGAGTAGAGCAATGAGGCATACATATTCTTCTCTTGCAAAAGTCTTTCCCGGGGAGTATCGCCCGTTACTTGTTTATCGAAGTAGCGGATATAGCGAGGGTAGAATGATATTTTCCCTTTATGGGGAGTGAAGGTCAGGTAATGTCCCTGTGCAGTGCTGTAATCTGGGTGTTCGTCTAGAAAGGCGGTCATCTGCGCAATGCCGGAGGGAACAGCGAAATCATCATCAGCGCAATAAAGCACATAGGGTGTACTAATCATCGGAAGCACTTCTTTCAGCTTCAACAGGAAATGTAGTTTAGGACGGTGCAGATAAGTGATGTCCGGGTACTTCTCCGCATCGGCAAACGGATGGTCGGATGAGTCGGGAACAAGAACCTTGATATCTGTGCGGCTATAGTAGTCGAGCAATCTGCGCAAGCGCTCGGGACGGTTGTGCGCAGGGATGATTACAGTTACATTTTGCAGTGTCATTATTGTATGGTTTTCTTTTTAAATAGATATTGAAGACTTTCCCTGAATACGGTCGACTTCAGGCTCCACATCAGGAATATGTAGAGTGAGGCAGCTAAAGCGATTTTCACCAGTAAGGAAAGATAGATGTTCTTCACATAACCTGCTACCCAGTAAGTAAAAGTCATTACGGCCACAGATATAATGAGATAGGGAGCTATATCCTTCAGTGTATTAAGCAGGGAAATTCCGATATGTTTATGAGCAAAATAATGCCAGATGAGTAGCCAGAAGATATTGGCTGCTGTATAGACTATCAGCATGATATTCAGACCGTACGGGTAACTACCCCACACGCATAATAGCTGGAAGATGCCCAGTGCGATGGTGTTCCACATATATACGTTCGGCCGGCCGATGCTATTCATCAGGTTGGAGTAAAGAGTTGAAATAGGCATGAAGGCTCCCCATACGCACAGTATCTGCATGACGGGTACACAGGGTAGCCATTTCTCTGTAATGCTTATTACGATCAGTTCCTGAGAAACAATGGCGAGCCCCAACATAGCGGGGAAACTGACAAAGGCGGTGAAGCGCATCAGCTTACGGAATATGTTTTGCAATCGTTGCCTGTCCTCCGAGGCTTCCCTGAACACAGGTTGCCCTACACTGTTTATCATTCCGAAAATGGTGGAATATCCCATCGTCGTCCACTTGCTTCCCTGTGAGTAGTAACCGGCTTGCTGGATGGTGTAGAAACGTCCCAGCAATGCGGAGAAGATGTTGTTATTGATATGAGTGAAGAGCGAGGTAAAGAGTAATTTACTGCTGAAAGGCAATAATTCCAGCAATGGGTGAAAGCGGAACGAAAAAGTAGGCCGCCAGGGAGAGAATATCCAAAGCAGGATAGTGTTGGTACTGACATACACAACGGTCTGTACGGCAATTCCCCAGTATCCCCAGCCATGGTAGGCACAACTGACACCTGTAATACCCGAAATGAGGATGGCGGCTATCTGTATCTGACTACGCTCTTTCACCATGAGATTACGGAAAAAATAGGCCGTAGGGGCAGTACCGAAACTTCCGATGAAGAAACTCAGAAATTGGAAACGGGCCAGCCGGGTAAGCTCGGGTGTATGGTAGAAATCGGCGATGAAAGGAGCGCAAAGAAAAAGTATGAGGTAAAGTGATGCGCCGATACTGATGTTGAACCAGAATACGGAATTATATTCCTCATGCTTTACCTCTTTCTTATTGACAAGTGCCAGGATGAAGCCACTCTCCGAGAAAATTCCGGCCATGGCGGAGAAGATGGTCAATACGGCCACCATGCCATAGTCTGTTGTGGATAACAACCGAGCAAGGAATATGCCGAAGACGAGGTTTAGCAGTTGCATGGCGCCGTTGCCTATTCCGCCCCAGAATAATCCTTTTGCTGTTTTCTCTTTGAGTGATGCTTCTGTCATTCCTTGTTCGATTTATGATTAAGATATCATTTAATTGCGTTTAAATCTCGGATAAATTGCTCGTAATTTGCTCGTAAATATTAAAATATATATTGCTTATTATTAGTATGTTACATTCATAGCCTCGTTTAAATTGCGTTTAAATTGCGTTTAAATTGCGTTTAAATTGCGTTTAAATTATCCGCATTAAGAAACCAATCCGAGTGTATGCCTTTGGATACATTTCTAATCTTATCCTGCTTCCTCAGTTTGGTAAGTAGGTTTCTGACTTTTGAGTGTTTTTGGCTTTCGCTCAATACATCTGGCAACTTATTCCAAAGTAATTCTGTTATTTCCTTTTTTGTAAGCGTACCGTGTTCAGTGAGTGCTTTTAAAATTAAATCACAATAATAACTGTCCTCAAATCCTTTATTGTTGGAATAGGCTGTTTTCTGATCTAATTGCTGAGCAACCGGTTTTGCTATAAATAGGTTCGGCTTTCTTCCTTCAATAAGCTTTTTCTTCCTAAGATGCGATACCTCTTCATCTGATATCGAACGGTTCAGTTGTATACGATTGAGTGCTTCGATTTCCACCAAAGATAAATCTTGCTTCTTAGCTAATATATTGGCATATTCCATATTCAGAATCTTTCCGATAATGGTTACTTGTACTCTGTCTCTCTCAATGGTATAGTCGGGTAAAGGAAAAAGCCGTTGCCTCTGAAAGTTGAACATCTTCCTGATGCCGCTTCCTATCGTGTCTACCATCTGTAGTCCTACCATTGCACGAGCCAGGAAAGGATTTCTGTAGACTTCCTCCGGTGCATTGTCTTTCAATACGTTGCTGATTGTACGGGGAATGAAACTTCCTTTATTGGTAAATACAAGCCTGTCTTCGTATTCTACTACGTTGATTTGTCCTCCTAATGTGTAATCCTGGTGCGCCACTGCATTGTTTATGGCTTCGCGAATGACATACGGTTCATAGGTATCTACTTCTTCAGGGAATAGCGTACGGAATTCCGGGTTGATATACCGATATTTTAAATTACGTATCTTTTGGTAGATTTCTTCAATGGAGATGATAAACGGACAACTTTTAATTTCATAATCCCGCTCCGTTCCTTGTGAGTCTTTAAGTATCCAGCGTATCTTGGCTACCGCCGGCGAAATTAGTACTTCACTTTCTTCTTTTCCCAATAAGACAATGGCAGCATTGGTTATTTTGCCTTTTATAGTCAGTTTTGCCTTGTTGAGAAAGGTTATGTCATCCCATTCTGCAATTTCAGCGGCATTCTTTTTGTTTTTAGCAATATACAGTGAGCGTGCAATGGAAATGGCTTTGGGGTCTAAATCGTCAAGAGTCGCTCCTTTTATAATCCGGGCACTCCAATCGGACTGCTGACTTTGATTGCGGATAGATTCTAACTCGTGAAGGCTCAAGGCAACTAATGATTCGCCATCGCGCCCATAATAGTGTCCTTTATAAGAAGTCGGGATTCCTTTAGGGGCTGCCGGAATTTGAAACATGATAACTCTTTTCCCTTGATACATGATTTCATGTATTTCCGTAAAAGTAATGCCACAGTTAGTCCCTTCGGCTATTTCTCTTTTTAGGGCGTCAAGCGAGGGACGTGTCGGTTTATATGAGCTGCCTAAAACAGCGTGAGTCTTATCATGAATGCCGAATAACAACCACGCAAATTCTTCCTGGCCAAGATTGGCTTCGTTACTCAGTGCAGAGAAGTATTCTCCTAACTTTTGTGTATCGAATCCATTCTGAGCTTTTTTGAATTCTACGACTTCATTTTCTCCTGGTAAGTGGATGAAATCCTCCAAAAGCTTTATGAGTTCTTGAGTTGTCATTCGGCATTAAGATTATTTTTACTTCACTTCGCTACCCGGCTTCACCTCCTTCATGGTTGTAACCACGGAGAGTGAACCGTCAAAGTTCTCGGCAGAGAGGATCATACCTTCGCTGACGATGCCTTTCAGCTTACGCGGAGCAAGATTGGCAATGAAACATACTTGTTTGCCTACCAATTCTTCCGGATTGTAGTGCTGTGCGATACCACTGACGATAGTACGGTTTTCCAGTCCGTCGGCAATCTTGAATTGCAGTAATTTATCGGCTTTGGGAACTTTCTGACATTCCAATACGGTGCCCACACGAATATCCAGCTTCATGAAGTCGTCGAATTCGATATTCGGGCGGATAGGATTAGCTTTGTAGTTGGCTTCCTCATTAGCCTTTTTCGTATCGAGCAACTTCTGTACCTGTGCTTCAATAACGCTGTCTTCTATCTTTTCGAAAAGCAATTCAGGAGTAGCCAACTGGTGTCCGGCCGGCAATAAATTAGTGCTGCCCAAAGTAGCCCAGTCGAAGCTGTCCATGTTCAGCATATTGCGTAGTTTTTCGCTGCTGAACGGTAGGAATGGTTCGAATGCAATGGCAAGATTGGCAACCAGTTGCAGGGAGATGTTCAGGATAGTGGCTACACGATCCATATCCGTTTTGGCAATCTTCCAGGGTTCGGTATCTGCCAGATATTTGTTTCCGATACGGGCCAGGTTCATGGCTTCCTTCTGTGCATCACGGAACTTGAATACATCCAGTAACTTTTCTACTTCTGCTTTTACATCAGAGAATTCTTTCAGTGTTTCGCGGTCGTACTCTGTCAATTCACCGGCAGCGGGTACTACACCATCGAAATACTTCTTGGTGAGTTGCAGGGCACGGTTCACAAAATTACCGTAAACGGCTACCAATTCATTGTTATTGCGTGCCTGGAAATCTTTCCAGGTGAAATCATTGTCTTTAGTTTCAGGTGCATTGGCTGTCAGTACATAGCGAAGCACATCCTGCTTGCCGGGGAAGTCTACCAGGTATTCGTGCAACCATACGGCCCAATTGCGTGAAGTCGAAATCTTGTCGCCTTCCAGGTTCAGGAATTCATTGCTCGGTACGTTATCAGGTAGAATAAAGCTTCCTTCTGCTTTCAGCATGGCAGGGAATACGATGCAGTGGAATACGATATTATCTTTACCGATGAAGTGAATTAGGCGGGTTTCGGGATCTTTCCACCAAGTTTCCCAAGTGTCAGGCAGCAACTCTTTTGTGTTGCTGATGTAGCCGATAGGGGCATCAAACCATACATACAGCACCTTTCCTTCTGCTCCTTCTACGGGTACAGGAATACCCCAATCAAGGTCACGGCTTACCGCACGGGGTTGCAGGCCCATGTCAAGCCAGCTTTTGCACTGACCGTATACATTGGGACGCCATTCTTTATGGTCTTCCAGAATCCATTGGCGCAACCAGCTTTCATGTTTGTCAAGCGGCAGATACCAATGCTTCGTTTCGCGCATTACGGGCTTACTTCCGCTGATGGCGCTTTTCGGATTAATCAGGTCTGTGGGGCTGAGGCTCGTACCGCACTTTTCGCATTGGTCACCGTAGGCACCTTCTGCATGGCAGTGGGGACATTCGCCTGTGATATAGCGGTCGGCAAGGAAAGTCTTGGCTTCCTCGTCGTAATACTGCATGCTGGTTTTTTCGATAAAATCGCCTTTATCGTACAGCTTACGGAAGAATTCCGAAGCGGTGTCGTGATGAGTTTTTGAACTTGTGCGGCTGTATACATCAAATGAGATGCCGAACTCTTTAAAAGACTCTTTGATAAGCGTATGATAACGGTCTACTATATCTTGCGGTGTTACGCCTTCTTTCTTGGCGCGTATTGTGATGGGTACTCCGTGTTCGTCCGAACCTCCGATAAAGATTACATCTTCTTTTTTCAGTCTCAGATAGCGGACGTAGATATCAGCGGGTACATAAACTCCTGCCAGATGTCCGATATGAACCGGGCCGTTAGCGTAGGGCAATGCCGACGTAACGGTAGTGCGTTTGAATTTCTTTTCCATTGTGATATATGTATCTCTTTTGTTATGAGCGCATTTTGGTGTGCAAAGATAACGGTTTTCCACTCAAAGAAAAAGAGAAGACAATGAAATGTCCAATGATGTATTCAAAAAGATTCAGAAATTGTGTATCGGTTATTGATTGCAATACCGTAGAATCGCTTTTTCTATTTCGGTTTTCTTCTTTTCATCTTTCACAAAATCACTTATTAAAAATATATGAGTGGTAGATTGTCCGATTCCGATTAAAGTTCCCACCTGATTATTAATTTCTTTAATCCACTTGTCAAAGCCCATGATTTTATCGCCTTCGGCAACAAAATGTGACGGGTTTCCTCCATTTGCTTTAAAATGAATATTTACTTTACTGCATTCCTCAAAAATTGGGTTTACATCCAGAGGATAACGAGATGCATTAAAATAGTTGGTGTAAGCTTGAACCCGCTTCCTAAAATCCACATCAGATAGCATATAGCTATATTGAGCAACATAAGAAAGAGAGGTATATCCCCCCAAGAGTACATCGGTAAGAACATGGGTACCATATTTTTTCACTATCTCATCCCCGTTACTCTTCTCTAAATCATTCAGGAACTCTTTAGACAAGAAAAAACACAAATAATGTGGCCAAACATGGGGAAGGGTATATCTGCTGGTAGGGTGAAAACATTCCGCTTTGTGAAAATAGTTGCCTTGCAAGTTTTCCTCTATATTTCCTATATCTTCGGTAAATAGCCTAAGAACATCATCCCCTATCTTTGTTTCCACTTGGCTATTTAAATAGATATTATCTATATATTTATTCAAGTCTCGATTTTCACTTATAACCCAACCTCCCCCATTGTAAAGCAAAAATATTTCTACTGTAGAATAAGGGTATAGTTTAATTGGTTCCTGCTTTACATAATCATATCCGTCACCTGCTAACAGACGTTCTACATCAATAACTTTGCCTTTTACATTTATATATCCCTTTATGGTACTCTTTTTACAGTCAAATCCTCTGCCCAATAAGTCTATGTAATCATAGGTTTTATCGTTCGTTACTGTTTCTATAAATACTTTTATATCAACAGGATCTTTCTCTACTACAGTCGGCGGTTCGATTTCTGGTTCCGGTTCCGGTTCCGAAAAATCACATCCACTCCAAAGCAGTAACAGTACCCCAAATAAAGTGTAGTTCAGTCTCATATTTTAATTTTTATATTGACAGTGATAAAAAGCGATAAATTGGGTGCTTCATCGAGTTTCCCCTTCTATGTCATATCCTTCATCGGTAGAAGCTATGCAATTGATGTTATATTCGTTGTTAATCCCTTTCATTCTTAGCCAGTAAGCCTTAGGAGGAGGAGCCGATCTTGTTGTTTCGAATAAACCTAGGTTTAAAACAGTGTCCAACATATACAACGCTACATAGTCGCTTTCTCCTATATCATAAACTTCCGTAGCCTCATTGCCATCATCCTTCTTATAGGCGAGTGAGAGGTAGTATTTCTTCTCGGATTTGTATATCGAATATAGTCCTTCTGCAACGTTCACATCTTGAATGGTTATGCGAAATGAGCGCTTTTCATCCTCTTTGAACCATAAAAAGCCGCCTTCTTTCAATAAAGGGTGATTGCTTTCACGTATGATGGTTCCGATTTCATTGTCTACAACTTCTGCTTTTATAATAATACTGGTGTGGCAAATGTTATCTGTTATTTCAATAGTTGCTTTACCTTTCTGAATCGGTTTTATGACTATGTTGCCATATTCCCCGTCTTCATAGATATATGCTTCAGCTATATCAGAGTTCAAGTTATTTATACTATAATCCATATTACCGCTTAATATTTTTATTCTTCCCCAAAATGCTTTTGCTATTTTTATATCTTGTTTTTCAATGGCGAAATCAAGATAATGTTCATCGGATGAGCAAGAATACAGAACCGGTATTAATATCAGGAAAAAGAAATGCGATAGTTTCATAATAATTAGGGTGTTTATAAAGTTTGTATAGATTGACGTTTACTTCATAATTAATAAAGTACCACGCAAATGTATAAAATTAATTTGTATAAAGTCTAAATTTATGGCTTATTTCTGAATTCAAAATTTTTCTGAATTCTGAGTTTGTCTAAGGATTTTTCTCCCTGTTCTTTTAAGGAATATGTGGATTGTACGACAAAAAGAACAAGGGATGCCATGTTTATTTCATAAGTGCGACGGTTTATTTCAGACTGTATTTTTGGTAATCTGTATTCAAGCGAGTTGCACATCACCTTATCAAGTATATCGTTGAGGGTATAAGAGCACTGTGCACTGCTCCGGGTTATGGACAGCAAGAGTAAAAGAATACAAAAGTAGTACCGGTTATGAGATAACTGCGTTCTTATAACCGGTATTATATAGTTTAGACCTAATTTATATATCATTTCAACAAGGCTCCTAATAGTAATGCAAGTAAAAAGCAATACACAGGGAAAAGCGCATGAGTAAACATGAATCTCGGTAAAAGTGCCCTTCGTCTCATGCGATGTTCTTCATCGGATAAAGCTCTCGCTTCTTCAATCAAACGTTTTATTATACCTTTTTCATAAATCACACCGACTATACAAAAAGAGATTATAGCACATACTGCCAATATCAGATAAGTGATGTTTTTAGGTATGGGATGATACACGTGGGCATAAGTATAAATAGGTATGACAGCGATGAAGGCCAATTGTGATCCAAGACAAATGACAAGCGTAATAAATACGTTAATCGTTTCGTTATCTGCAACTCTCCCCAACCGGTTTCCGGTCAGTATTCCCCGTATCCATGTCTCTATGTATTTAAGGATGAATGTATCCATAAAGATGATTTTTAATTGTTAATATAGCCCGTTGAAGTTTATTCCGAATTTGTACAGTATTATAGTAGATATCCTTTGGGGATGAGATATTGAAACAGTGCACACAACGGCATTACGTATGCTATGGGGAGCATGTAATATAATAAGAATGTAGGTATTAGTGCCTTTCTTCTTGCTTTATGTTCTTCTTTAGTTAGCTTATTAGCTTCCTCTGTCAAATTCTCATACACCTTTTCCTTTTTCACTTTTTGCATAAATAATATTACTACTATAGCTGCAATTACTATAACGCTATATACTAAATTCTTTGGTGCAGGATGCCATAAACGGGCATAAACAAAAAATGGTATCACCATTTGTATCAGTATTTCACTAAATACTAAGATTATTATTCCCCAATGAATATCATTTATTTCATTTTTAGGGGTACGAAACTTAGGGACACGGTATAACCGATTATAAGATAACTGTATCCTTATAACTGGCGTTATATAGTTTAGTCCGAATTTATATAGGTATTTCATCATAATGGGTTTATATAACAACTTCAGGTACGGAATTACATGGCTTTTAAAATTATGCACTGCTTCTCTGTTTCTATGTTGTCTTTCACAATAACAGAGGCGAGAAGAATAAAACAATTCCTCGGATTGTCGGAACATGCAGGACTGGTGGCAAAGCCTTACAATTACGTTTTTATGCGAATATAAATAATGATGAGATTATTCTGGGGAAAGACAATAAAACTTTGGTGTATCGCACGCTTGAATGTCATGTGCAAACAGCCCGCAAACGAAAACAGATGGAGTATCATCCTTGTAAATCGGTAGGTATAATTGAATATAGCGGTTTTGCTAAAACAATAGATGAACGCATTACTTGCGAATGTCTTAGCTGCTATCCGGATATTACCGATAATAGCTGCTGTTGCGCCTAGCTGTTTACTTTGAATGAATAATACGGAGAATTTCATTTCAAAATGTAGAAACATGATGTAGTGAATAAATTTCTCAGATATGGAATACCAGCGATTATTGCAGACAGCTTTCGGGGCGTCAGTCCGAATTTTATTTCATAATGAGGATTTATAAAGAACAATTGCCTGTCTACAACTGTGATATGATTCTTGTGCACGAGTCTTTCAAATAACTCTATGGGGGTTCTGGTTTCCTTTATGGACAAAAGTTCTTTAATGCAATCTTCGTTTTCTCCACTCACTTTCAGAATGCTTTTATACATAAAGACGGGTAGTAGATGAATAAAGGGAGCGTGAGAGATAGTCTTGCTTTTACATATTTGTTGATGCCCTCCAAACGGCATCTGCCATGCGGGGAATGACATGAAAATAAGACCTCCAGGTTTAGTATATTTCGGTAGATTGGACAAGAATGTCGCTTTGTCTTCTATATGTTCTATCACGTCATGGCAGATAATCAAATCAAAATTATGCTCAAGGCTTTTTAGCTTGAAGATATCGGATGCAATGAAGTTTCCTTTGATTTGTCTTTCTTCAAAAAACAGGATGGCATCCTTAATTCTACCTGCGGATATGTCGACTCCTGTCGTGCTGCATCCCAGTTCGGCAAAGGGCAACAGATTGCCTCCATCTCCACATCCTATCTCTAAAATATTCATTCCTTTTTCAATCCTCTTGAATTTTGAGATATAAGGAATATAGTATTTCTTGCTTGTAATGGAAAGCTCCTCGAAGTAGAGTTTTCTGTTTTTTTGTCGTTCTTGCATAATGTATGTCTCACGTGTGAAAAGGCAGGAACAATACCTGCTCCTGCCTTTAATATTATTGATTATTTAAAATTTCTAATTGCGAACCAAGATTTATAGTGAATGGTTTGTTTATAGTTAATTGTTCTGTGGCAGCAAATGTCAATTTTGCTCCACCGGTAACCGTGACATCTTCAGATTGAATTATTCGACCTGCAACAATCTGATTTGATGTCACTGTTTTGTTGCTAAATATTGTAGTTTCACTTTCCGCAGCGGCGCAGGCTGCAAAGGCATTGCATAGACCATATCCCATTTCATTATTCCAAGTACCGTTAGGTCTGCCGTTTACTGTTCCATACGAATAGTTTCCAGTTTTTTTAGCTGTTTTTTCAATGATATTCACAACCTCTTTCTGTGTGAGACTGGGATTTACAGAGAGAACGAGTGCAGCTATGCCAGCTACGTGGGGGCATGCAGACGATGTACCGTTGAACCTGTTAAAATAGTCTCCACTTGCGTAGCCTGCACTGCCTGTTATATCTGTTGTTGGTATTAATACTCCTGGTGCCATGATATCCAAGGCTGTACCGTAATTGCTACCCCAATTTGTTTCACCATCACAAGAGGATGGACTTTTCCTTTCTCCACATGGACTTATTGCGCCTACGGCAATAATATCAGAAATTGCATTAGCGGGATAGCTTACGGTAGAATTATTGTTATTGCCAGCGGCAAAGGCGATTACACATCCCAATCCATTTCGACCGTTTGAAATGGCGGCTTGTATAGCATCATTTATAATATCATATTTAATACTTGAGCTCCAAGAGTTTGATATTACTGCTGCTCCGTTTTGCCATGCATAGTTGAAGCCGTCTGCTCTTTTTTGTCGACTGTCAACAGAACTAGCTAAACTATTACTGATGGACATAACCGGGCATTTCGGCGCAATTCCAGCTATTCCTAAGCTATTGTTAGCTTTTGCACTTATAATGCCAGCGCAGGCTGTTCCATGTTCACCTAATACTCGACTGGGACTGGTTCCAGACTCTGTATCATAGCTTTTAGAGTATATGTTTATATCTGGATGAGTCAAATCAACACCTTGGTCAAGTACTGCAACTATGATACTACTAGAGCCTTCGGTAATACTTCGTGCATTACAATAGTCTATGTCTATACCCGCTGTTCCTCCGTTCTGGCCAGTATTGTTTAGTGCCCACTGGGAAGAAAATAGGGGATCATTTACACATGCTATTTCGTCGTCACAAATAAGATCAGGTTGACATGATGCAAAAAGACCGCTTTCGTAAAATTTGTTGGATATTTCCAATGCGTTACCCTTTGATTTCTTAGAACACGATAAGGTATACCATAATGGCATATATTGATTGTTGCCAATTATTTCAACACCATTTTCTTGTGCTAATTGCTCTAATGTTTCCAAATTTTGTGCATCTTTCAATTTCACATAAACTAAGAATCCTAAACTTGCTTCTTTACCATCTTCTGTCAAGAAGCAAGGAGCTTCATATAAAATCTGAGAGTTTGTACTGAGGTTATCCGAAGTGCTTATGACAGACCATTTTAGACTTTCTGTACAACTCTTTTTTTTGATGATTTTAGAAGATAGAACAACATCATTTATTTGTATCGAATTCATTGAATATGTAGACTGAAGCAAATTCGATATTGACTTTTCATCTGAGGAATTGAAAAGAATAAATTTCTTTTCAGGTACTTTGTTAAGTGCTATTTGTTCACCATTATACCAGTAATAATCTGTGGCGTTTAAAGAACGTGTCTTCACTTTCGAAGAGGTTTCGTCTAAAACACTTTTCTCAACCATATCACTGCATGATGTCATGGTGAATAAAGCACATAATAAAGCACTTAATAGTGTTATGTGTTTATTATATTTGTACTTCATAGCCGCTATTGTTGATTACTTTTTAAAGACTCTACTTCTCCCTGTAAAGATTTGACGGCATCAATCAATACCACGATAAGGGCTGTGTAATTGATTAATTTTTTTCCATCCGGGTCAGTCAGAACAACATTCGGTAGAACTTTTTCTACTTCCTGAGCTATTAGTCCTATTTCTTCTCCGTTTCCACCTAATTTGAATGTTTGCTTATCAGAGTTGTCTGTAAAGGAATATGAAACAGGACGTAGCTTGAGTATATAATTAAGGCTGTTATTTAATGGCTGAATATTATTTTTAGCTCTTATATCAGAATAATTATATACATTTTTCACTTGAATACTGTTGAATGTACTTGTCTGTGTGTTGTAGAATACAACTTGATCATAATGGCTTGCCAAACGAGTTGCAGCTGGTGTCACATCAACTTGAAAGAAATTACTTCCTGGCCCTTTTATGTATACGCCATTAGAAAGGATTGTTGGGTTGTAGGTACCAAAACGAGTAGTGTTGCCAATTGTTAACCAGCCACTACTGTCATACTTTATTTGAGCATTAACCGCCGTGCAAATGATTAATAAGACTAAAGCTAAAATAGCTTTTGAAGCTGTGGTCATTTTTGTTTTCATAATAAATGATTTTGTTGTTAATACTAAGACAATTTATAGAACAACGTTGTTTCTTATTTTGCATTGCCAAATATTCTAATACTATTGGTGAATGGTGAAATAACCATAAAGATATTTCTTTTCATGTTTTAATTCTATGATGAAATCTCCTTCTTTTATATTATCTATTGTGAAAGAATAGCATTGGGTATTTGGTATAGTGACTGTACTGGAATAAAGAATCGTTCCTCTTGTATCTTTTATTATAATATGGAGATTGTCTAAAACAATATCCGAATATATATAGAATATATTATTGTCATGTGTTATAGTTGGGATACAAAATGTAGAACGTATTTCTTCATGCCACAGTGCTTTGTTCGTTTCTATCTTTTTTTCCTCTGCAAAAGACATGGAAGTTGACATTGTCAAAGCGAAAAATATAACTATAAAATGTTTCATATATTTTTTTTGTTAAGATTTGGTTGCAAAGAAACTGACTCTTTTTAGAAAAGTGTCTTTTTATTGTACGAACTTTGTACGATATATAGTACGAATTTTGTACGATCCTTTAGAAATTTCGAATAAATTCGTCCCATGATTCAGGATTACCATGCTGATTATGAGTCCTTTCGTACATTCTTTTGCGAATGGATGTCAATGTCTGTTTAGCACATGGTATAAGAGGGGCAATTTTACTCGGCTTCAGATTGATTTTAATAAGTAAACAGATACGTATTTCTCTTTCACTAAATGGATAAAGAACGTAAAGTCGTGCTGTAAAACGGTTGTATGTCTTATCTATTTCCTCAGAGAGGGTATCCCAATCTTCTGCTTTTATTTTTGAATCTTCGTTGGCTAAGTGAAATTTCTTATAAATATCAGATTCTTTTAATGCTTTTTCGGAAATTTGCAATGCTCTTTGTTTGGCCTCAACTTGTTTATTGGTATGTTCTAATAGTTCTTTTTGGGCATTAATCAGATTTTGTTTCAATTCATTCTTCTCGCTTTCTGCTTGTTTTAGGTTTTCTTCCAGTTGACAGAGTTGTTTTTTATTGTACTCTATATATTGGAGGCTTTCATGAAATTGTTTTTCCTTATGTTCATCCAATAATCTCTGTTGTTCTTGTATTTTTTGCTTTTTGCGTTTATTGTATTGTTGATAGATGATGATAAGTGTTATTGATAACATGATAGTTGAGATCAAAATTGTAAGCCAAAGTTCTTGTCTCTTATTCTCTTGCTGTAGTTCACGATTTTTCTCCTCTTTTAGTTGGTAATTGTACAGGGACTGCATTTTACGAATCGTTTCTGTATTGATAATTTCTTTAATAGAGTCGGTGTATATGAGATACTTATCAAAATATTCCATGGCTTCTTTATATTGGCCTTTTTTACGGGCAATGTTTCCTAATCCTTTGTAACTACCTTGTTTTTGGTAGAAGTCGTTGAAACTTGCAGCTTTTGTATAATAAAAAATAGCGGAGTCTAATTGGTTGATGCGATGGTAATAATCAGCTAATATAGCATAATGAGGAGCTAATCCTAAATCTTTTATATATTGATTGGAGCGTTGAATGGCATCATTGGCCTCTGGATACATATCTAACTGAATATAAAGGCTGGATAATTCACTTAGGACTATACCCATTAAATGTTTGTTATGCATTTGTTCCGCCTTTATGAAAGCCTTTTTATAATAATAGAGAGAACTGTCTGCACAATTGAGTGTGGTGAATGTTCGTCCTATGTCTCTTAAATTGTAAACTATGCCTGTACTGTCATCGGCTAAGATATTGTATTGATAAGCTTTTCTGAAAACTTCTAAAGCCTGGTCATAGGTTTCTTGATATAAATATAACATTCCCGTTTGGCTATAGATTCGGCTGATTAGCCTATAGTTTGTACAATCTTTTGCAGATTCAATTGCTTTGAAGAAATATTCCAATGCCTGCGGTGCATCTCCCAGATCCCTATATATCCGTCCGGCATAATAGTATGCTTCCGGTAGGTGCTTTTTATCTTTCCTCTTTTCATAATAGTGCAGTACTTCCAGTATCAAGCTATCGGAGGTATGTGTAATATACGCTTTGTCTCTGGCCTTTATGGTCAGTAGCTGATAATACATTTGTGCTTCTTTAGATTCTTGAGAAGCACTGTCTTTGAATTGTTCTAACAATACGATAGCACTGTCCGGACAAGTATTTGCGAGAGAATCAGCAAGTTGTAAGACCTGAGGATAAGGTTTACTGTCACAGGAGAGGAAGTAAAGTGGTAAGAGAATGATTAGTAGTAGCGGTTCAGGCCATTTCATACGCGTGTTGTTTTAGTCGTTAGTGTTATTTAGCATACAAAGGTAATAAACTTTTGTTGAAGTTGAAGAGTGAAATTCGTTTTTTCGACTTTCGTGTTACTTGTCGTTGTTTACACTTATTATCTGACAATTTATTGTTCTGGGACTCTGCACTTACTGATGATAATCGCAAAATTGTTATTTTAAAATCTCCGACAATAATTGAGATGTTAGAGCATTGACATTCACTAATTAACAATGAATCTTAATAATGCTTCTGAATATGTCTCCACAAAGTATAAAAGCAATACTCTTTAATTTTTAGATTAATTTTATACATTTGCATGCTTGGTCTGATAATTCAGTATTGTTATTCAACCATTTTGTATGGTTATTTGTACGAATCTTTTTTTGCAATGAAACAAAACAACTTTTTAAGTTCCCTCACTAAAGAAGAACTGATAAAACTCATCGAAGCCTATTCCAAAAATTGGTTGGCTATGGATGGCGTGTGGTTTCAATCAATAGAACGGAAATTTGGAATGGATGAAGCCATGCATCACGATAGGGAAGCATGGAAGTCTTTCACGATAACAGAGGCGAGAAGAATAAAACAATTCCTCGGATTGCCGGAACATGCAGGACTGGAGGGCTTGGCAAAAGCCTTGCAGCTACGTTTTTATGCGAATATAAATAATGATGAGATTATTCTGGGGAAAGACAATAAAACTTTGGTGTATCGCACGCTTGAATGTCATGTGCAAACAGCCCGCAAACGAAAACAGATGGAGTATCATCCTTGTAAATCGGTAGGTATAATTGAATATAGCGGTTTTGCTAAAACAATAGATGAACGCATTACTTGCGAATGTCTTAGCTGCTATCCGGATATTACCGATAATAGCTGCTGTTGCGCCTGGCAGTTTACTTTGAATGAGTAATACGGAGAATTTCATTTTAGAGTATAGAAGCATGAGGTAGTAAAGAAGTTTCTCAGATATGGAATGCCGGCAATTATGGCATACAGTTTTCGGGGTTTTAATCGGAATTTTATTTCATAATGAGGATTTATGAAGAACAGTTGCCTATCTATAATTGTAATGTGTTTCTCATGCACTAATTTTTCAAATAATTCTATTGAGGTTTTAGTTTCCTTTATAGAGAGAAGTTCTTCAATACAACCGGTGCTCTCACCGCCAAACTTCAAAATGCCTTTATATATAGGTGCTGGCAGTAAATGAATGAAAGGGAAGTGGGAAATTATTTTGCTTTTGCATATCTGCTGATGTCCTCCAAAAGGCATTTGCCACGCGGGAAACGACATAAAGATAATCCCTTTAGGATTAATGTATTTGGGAAGATTTGATAAGAATGTCGCTTTGTCCTTTATATGTTCTATAACATCGTGACAAATGATTAAGTCGAATTTATGTTCAAGTCCTTTCAATTTGAAAATATCCGAGGCAATGAAATTCCCTTTTATTTGTCTTTCTTCAAAAAACAGGATGGCATCTTTTATTCTTCCTGCTGATAAGTCGACTCCTGTCGTGTTGCATCCCAGTTCGGTGAAAGGTAATAAATTACCTCCATCTCCGCACCCTATTTCTAAAATATTCATTCCCTTTTTAATCTTTTTGTATTTTGATATATATGGGATGTAATATTTCCTGCTTGTTATGGAAAGTTCCTCAAAATACAATCTTCTGTTTTTCTGTCGTTCTTGCATGATATTTATATTAAGTTTGTTTTTTAGATTCTATCGGGTTTATGCGACTGTTAATTTAATATGTTGTCTTGTCCAAAAAAGAAACGGGAAAAGTGCAGTTTATCCATGCTCCATGCTATCGCTATGCATCCATTTATGGTAACAATGACAGATATCACCATGAAAAGTATTCCGGTGGAATCAAAGAATAGGAAGGGTAGGAAAAGCTTGCATAAAATTGTAAAAATGGGGGAGAACAGGAATATGACAAGAGTGTTCCTGCCTATAAAATAAGAGTATTTTTTGATATCTTTAGGCAGATAGTTGTGCGCATATAATGATATAATGATGACTAGATAAGTAATTACAATGCCTGCTAATGTACCTCTGTCCAGATTGTCAGGGAAGTAGCATAGTAGCATAATAGGAATAAGGGCTAAAAAAGAGGGCTGAAAGATTTGAGTGAATGGTAATTTACTTTGTTTGATAATGATTCCTGCAAGGAAATAAATGGCATTGGCAAATACTATGAGTCCACCCCAGTATGCGGTAACAAATAAACCAAGGCCAAGCAATATCAACTGTGATATTGTTTTCATGTGAGTATAACGGAAGGCCAGATAATGTAGGAGACTGCAAATAATCAAGGTGTGAAGATACCAGTAGGGACCTAATGGTTTTATAAATATCTTGTGTAATAATATAATTGGAGTAACTTCTGGTATACTTTCCCTGACCGGTAAGATATGTGACATAATTACGTAGCCTGCCTCCATGCACATGTATGGAACAAAAATCCAGAATAGTTTCCTTACAAAACTTCTGATGTCTTTCTGAACATTATCTAGATAACCGGATATGATTAAGAAAGCGGACATATGGAATGTATATACGATTTGCTTTATATAAGGATACTTATCGCCAATGTATACCAGATGGAAAACGATCATTAGGAGGATAAAGATGCTTTTCAGATAGTCCAGTTCTTTAATTCTGTGTTCCATAGTTTGAGTTTTATATACGCTCACATGAGTGGAGTCGCGATAGTGAAAAGGTAATGATAAGTGATTGCTTGATTAGTTTCATGTATTCGTTTGTTTTTGTTGTTAATGCTTTAATACATACAAAAATAGGTAGCTTTTTATAAAAAACAGGATAATAAAACTTCTTTATGATAATGTAACTATATTTTAAAATATATATAAGTCTTGTGTAAACTCGATGTGAGTCATATCCGAATCGTACCCGAACCGTATCTGGGCCGTACCTGCTCCGTACCTTCTTCGGTCAGAGGTACCTCTATATGGAGAAACTACGGAGTTGGTACGGAGCAAGTACGGCTCAGGTTATGCTGGATAGTCTTTTGATCTGTTCTTATTTCAGAGTATAAAGACGTTAAAAGTCCATACTCCTTTGCTTTATCTGTAATTTCTTTGGAACTTTGCATTGCATAAATGATGTAATGTAAAATATGTAATGAACCGGATGGAGACTCAGGAAATGAAACATACTATTAAAGTCATTGCTTTCGATGCAGACGATACTCTTTGGAGCAATGAACCTTTTTTTCAGGAGGTGGAACGAAAGTATACGGAGCTATTAAGTGAATATGGTAACGCAAAGGAGATTTCGGTAGAACTGTTTAAAACAGAAATGGAAAATCTGGAATGTTTGGGCTATGGTGCCAAAGCGTTCACTATTTCAATGGTTGAGACTGCTTTGCGGGTGAGTGAACGGAAGGTGCCAGCAGATAAGATACAACAGATTATTCTTTTAGGTAAATCTCTACTTCAGATGCCGATTGAGTTGCTGTCCGGTGTGGAAGAGACTTTGAAAGCTCTGAAGGAGCAAGGCCGTTATCGTCTGGTAGTGGCTACGAAAGGTGACTTGTTGGATCAGGAACGTAAATTGCACCGCTCCGGGCTGACCTCTTATTTTGATCATATTGAAATAATGTCTGATAAGACGGAGAAAGAATATACCCGTCTGCTACAAATCCTTCAAGTCGCTCCGGAAGAATTCATGATGATTGGTAATTCCTTGAAATCCGATATTCAACCGGTACTGGCTATTGGAGGATATGGGGTACACATTCCTTTTGAGGTGATGTGGCAGCATGAGGTGGTGGATACATTCGCTCATCCCAGATTGAAACAGATGAAAAGTCTGATGGAACTGATGGACTGGCTTTAATGATGCAGGTTAAATATTCGCATCTATTTGCTTTATCCGATATTTATTCCGTATTTTGTGTTACATAAAAAGTGTAACGTAAAATATGTAATGTCGCTTATGAAACCTCAGAAGATGCAACCCCGGAATCCTTTTTTAGTGTATGGTTATGCGAACCCTCGTTATTTTTGTGACCGTGAAGCTGAAACACAACAGATGTTGTCGGCTTTGGAGAATGAACGGAATCTGACATTGATAGCGCCTCGGCGTATGGGTAAGACGGGATTGATAAAAAATGTCTTCTATACCCTGCAAGAGGAGAAACCGGAAGTTGTCAGTTTCTATATGGATATTTTTGCAACGCGCGATTTAGCTTCTTTCGTTCGCCTGCTGGCAAAAACCGTACTAGGGCAGCTTGATACGCTCAGCGAAAGTGCTTTGCATAAGCTGACTTCTTTTTTTCGCTCTTGCCGACCGGTGATTAGTGCAGATGAGTTGACGGGAGTTCCTACAGTAACCTTAGACTTTGTTGTCGACAAGTCTGAACAGACATTGAAGGAAATCTTTGACTATATGGCTGCTTCCGGCAGGAATTGCTATCTGGCTATTGATGAGTTTCAGCAGATCACTTCTTATCCTGAAGAAGGTACAGAGGCTTTGCTTCGCTCTTATATCCAGTTTATCCCGAATGTCCGTTTCATCTTTGCAGGTAGCAGTCAGCATTTGATGCAGGAAATGTTTGTTTCCGCCAAGCGTCCTTTCTATCAGAGTACGCAATTGATGGTGCTGCGTGAGATTGGTGAAGAATCTTATTATCGGTTTGCAAGGAACTTTTTTGAGTTGCGGGGGCAAGAGTTGGACAAATCTGTATTTCATTGGATATATACCCGTTTTGAGGGACATACCTGGTATATGCAGGCAATGTTGAATCGGTTGTATGAGCGAAATGAGTCGGTTGTAGATATCACTCAGGCAGAGCAAGTGCTGATGGGGCTTCTTGAAGAGAATACACCTGTCTATCAGAACCTGATTATTATGTTGACGGACAATCAGTTGGCACTGATGAAAGCCATTGCGCATGAAGGGAAAGTGACGGCACCCAACAGTGGAGATTTCATTTTGGGGCATGGGCTGAAAACTCCGAGCAGTGTCAATGCCGCTTTGAAGTCGTTGGTAGAGAAAGAACTTGTCTATAAATCGACCGGTGGATATATGGTTTATGACCGTTTTATGGGAATATGGCTATTGCGGAACTGATAGATTGGCTTTAATATTTGCGATCTACATGATACTCTATCCTGTAGATGTGATCGAAATGCTCTGTCCATTCATTCGGAGCAATGCCAATCTGTAGACCATAGAAGAGAGTACCCTTTTCCCGGTGTACGCTCATTTGTTTTAATAGCTCAGGTTTGCATTTGGGGATGCGGTAATCGCTGATAAGTAAGACATCAGCATTCATATAGCGGTTCTCGTCGAGCATTCTGAAAGTGTCTTTCAGCATTTGGGTGGCATCCGTATCACCGGTGAAGGGGTGGCTGAAGAATTCCATCAGTTTCAGCCGGTCGCGGCGTATGTCAATGGTTTTGGTGGATACGGAGAATGTGATGAGGAAACATTCCCTGTTTTGAAGTTCAGCTATTTCAATCAGTTTTATCAGCAAGGAATTGGCCATTCGCTCCGGTTTCCCCGTCATGCTGCCCGAAGTGTCGAGGCATACGATCATAGGCCCTTTCAGAACTGCCGGTTTTGCTTCCAGACGTCTGGAAGGCTGCATGATTTCCGATTTATAACGGAAGGTCTGTAGCTTTTGCGTGAAGTATTTCAGCATGAAGACATCTTGCAGTTCGCTGTCTGCATAATATAGCAATTCCGAAGGAAGCAGGGCGTTCAGGTCGTTACCGATGGTGACACCCAAAATATCGCTCTTTTGGGAATGAGCCAGTTTGTAGACACTGCCTTCCGTTACATATACCTGTTTGCTGCCTTCATCGTCGGCTATTCTTCCCATACGGTTGGCTACCTTCAGCAGTTCGGGGTATTCCTTTTGCAGTTTTACAATCTTCCGGATATTCTCAAAATCGATGGTATTCCACAATCCGTTCATCATGCTCCATGCCTGATAGAATTCCTCCTTGTCCACTTGGTGCTCTTCCAGGTATTCCGGTATCTTGTTCAGGCTGGTTTTCAGTTTCTTTTCCAGAAAGTCTTTCTTGGCATCCAGATTTTTCTCTTTCTGTTCCTGCTGCTTCTGCTGAAAAGAATCTTCCCAGTCTTTCAGCATCTTCTCCCAAACGGTGGAATCATGTTGCTTGTCTTTGTCCCCGAACATATGTTCGTAGAATGGTTCATCGAAGGCATTCTCTTTATAGTCATCTTTGATTTTTCTCAGTAGAGCCTGCCATCCATCCCGTTTCTCTTTAATCCAATTCAGGGCACTTTCCATTTCTCCAAGTTCGGATTGCGCTCTTTGCATCTGAAATTTCTCTTGTTCCAGAAACTGCCAGACAAATTGCGTGGTGATATCGTAGAATATGCGTGCACGGACCTCATCGCCCAGCACCAGAACCCTGATGGACGGATCGTTCATGATGGCCAGCAGATAGAGAAGCAGGGGATCTTCCGTTTCACCGTATAGCGTCTTGGCACATTCTCCCGTTTGTACGAACTTCTCGACTACCTTTACATAGAACTGGATATCATACTTCCTTTTGCTCAGCCCTGCCATATTGCCGCAAGTTGAATTGTAACTTTTCCTCTTCGATTTCTACGTTCCGCAGTTTTTTCAGCACTTCGTCCGAGTAACGGGTGATTAACTCTTTGTCAGCGGGGCTGACGAACAGATTGTCCGTGCATAAGGAGTTGGTAAGGGTGAGAAGCTGCTGAAAGAGTCGGTTCAGTTCATCCCGGTAATTGCGGGAGGTGATCTGGGGCAGTTTGTCGAACAGGTTTTGGGAAGTTTGTTCGGACTGGTGAGATGCTTTAGTCATTTTTTCTCCTTTCTTCCTTTGCGTCATCGGATATCGCACACCATCTATTAACAGGTATTCTGTTCCCTCTCTGTACAGGTTCACCCGTTGTTGAACTGCGCCTGAGGGTGCTCCACCCGGATAACAACGGATAATTGAGCGTCCCGGATTCAACGGATCGGGATAGATGACGGCTTGTCTCGGAGCATTCTCTCTCTTCTGCTCTTTCAGTGCCAGATAGTCTACGGCGAAGATATAGGTATGACCTGTGCCATGTTCTGCTACATGATAGTAGAAGTAATCCGTAATTTCAAGGTCATTCTTGGGCGAGCAATTGTTTTTAAAATCTTCCAGCGCCTGGCGCACTCGGCTGATTCGTATATCACTCTTAATCGCTTCGGTGATTTCTTCCATTTTTTCAAGGCAGGAAGTGAACAGTTCACGGAGAACTAATTGATGAATGGGCTCGCACTCGTCTATCTCGTTCCATAGGCAATGGTATAGAGGCGGCAAATCTGCCGAATTCACGGCTGTGCGTCCGTTGATGAAGGCTGAGGCTTTCAATAGTTGCACGATGTTCTTCCAGCGTCGGTCACTTATGTATACGTTTCGAATTGTGTCTTCATCATCCAGCGGAAGACGTTTCAATTGATGGCGGATATTCGTAATATAATGTAGTATTTCGGTGGATAGTGAAACTTGGTTTATCTTTTTGCGCCAGTCTGCATATTCTTCTTCACTGATTTGCAGATCTGCGGGTATGCTTATTTCCTTATCATTATCATCGAGCAGCATGTTGTAGAAGGTCGCTTCATCTTTCACACAGGTGCAGATGATGCGTAACAGAAATCGGTCCCACAATGCTTCGAGTCCTTCGCCGTGCGCGGGCAACTCGTTACTGGCGGCAATCAGAAGTTTAAGCGGTAGTTTGATTTCTCTGTCTCCGTTCCGGTAAATTTTCTCATTGATGGCGGTGAGTAATGAATTCTGTATGGCAGGCCCTGCTTTCCATATCTCATCTAGGAATACCACACTTGCCGTAGGAAGATATCCTTCAATGGCACGTTCGTATTTATCGAATTCCTTGAGCCGGTTGATACTGATAGGGCCGAATATCTCGTCGGGAGTAGAAAAGCGTGACATCAGATATTCGAAAGCCTTTGCTCCCTTGAAGGCAGCCTTCAGTCGGCGTGCCACCATGGATTTGGCAACCCCCGGAGGACCCAGCAAAAGAACACTTTCGCCTGCCAATGCAGCCAATAATGATAAGCCTAATTCCGTATCCTTCTCATAAACCCCTTGGTTGATGGCGGTTAATAGTTGTTGTATTCTGTTTCTGATGTCCATAATTCTGTTTCGTTATGTCCCCATTTTTAGAATGAGGCTTCAAATATATGAAATCTTTATACGGAATACTGACAATTATTTTGAATTGTTGCAATATCTCTTATTCTGCCATCCAAAAAGACTGCTTACTTGAAACCCCCTTTCCCGATTACACTTCTATTTTTCTTTTCTTTTCCGATTGCAGGATTGCATAAAAGACGTATATTTGTCACATTGTATCCTGAACTTAAAGTGAACAGACTATGATAACAAACCAATTGCTTCGTCCTGCCAGTATTGTAGTGGTGGGAGCATCCAATAATGTGCACAAGCCGGGAGGCGCTATCCTGCGTAACCTTATTAATGGTGGTTATACCGGTGAACTTCGTGCCGTGAATCCGAAAGAGACAGAAGTACAAGGTGTAACAGCTTATGCTGATGTGAAGGACATTCCCGATACGGAACTTGCGATACTCGCTATTCCCGCACAGATGTGTCCTGATGCCGTGGAAGTGCTTGCAGTTGAGAAGCAGGTACGGGCGTTTATCATTCTCTCCGCCGGATTCGGTGAAGAGACACATGAGGGCGCTCTGCTGGAAGACCGTATTTTGGAAACGGTAAATAAGTACGGTGCTTCCCTGATAGGGCCGAACTGCATCGGACTGATGAATACCTGGCATCATAGTGTGTTCAGTCAACCCATTCCGCAATTGCATTCTCAAGGAGTCGATTTGATATCCAGCTCCGGTGCGACTGCCGTTTTCATTTTGGAAAGTGCCGTAACAAAAGGTTTGCAGTTCAATTCTGTCTGGTCTGTGGGGAATGCCAAGCAGATTGGTGTGGAAGATGTGCTGCAATATATGGACGAGAATTTCCAGGCAGATAAAGATTCTAAAATAAAACTGCTCTATATTGAAAGTATCGGTGACCCGGACCGTCTGTTGTTCCATGCATCCTCTCTGATAAAGAAAGGCTGTAAGATTGCTGCCATCAAGGCAGGTAGCAGTGAAAGTGGTAGTCGTGCGGCATCTTCGCATACAGGTGCCATTGCCAGTTCGGACTCGGCAGTGGAAGCTTTGTTCCGTAAGGCAGGTATTGTACGTTGTTATTCGCGCGAGGAACTGACGACGGTAGGTTGTATTTTCACTCTACCGGAACTAAAAGGAAAGAATTTTGCCATCATTACCCATGCCGGAGGTCCGGGCGTTATGCTGACTGATGCGCTGAGTAAAGGCGGACTGAATGTGCCCAAGCTGGAAGGCCCGGTTGTGGACGAATTGAAAAGTAAACTCTTCCCCGGTGCAGCTGTAGGAAATCCGATTGATATCCTGGCTACGGGAACTCCCGACCATTTGCGTCTTTGCCTGGAATATTGTGAAGAGAAATTTGATAATATTGATGCTGTTCTGGCTATCTTCGGGACACCGGGACTGGTTACCATGTTCGAGATGTATGACGTGTTGCACGAGAAGATGCAGACATGCCGTAAACCGATCTTTCCCATTCTTCCCTCCATCAATACTGCCGGAGCGGAAGTTGCCGCTTTCCTTGCTAAAGGCCATGTGAACTTTGCTGACGAAGTGACATTGGGTACCGCATTGTCTCGCATTATGAATGCTTCCCGGCCTGCCGCCAATGAGATCGAACTCTTTGGTGTGGATGTGCCGCGTATTCGTCGTATTATAGACTCTATCCCCGAAGATGGATATATTCAGCCCCATTATGTACAGGCATTGCTGCATGCTGCCGGCATCCCCATAGTTGAGGAATTTGTGTCGGCCAATAAAGACGAGGTGCTGGCTTTTGTTCGTCGCACGGGTTTCCCTGTAGTGGCAAAGGTGGTGGGACCTGTTCATAAATCCGACGTAGGCGGTGTGGTGCTTAACATCAAGGGAGAAGAGCATCTGGCGTTTGAATTTGAACGTATGATGCAGATTCCCGAAGTGACAGGTATCCTGATACAACCGATGCTGACGGGTACGGAACTTTTCGTAGGCGCCAAGTATGAAGAGAAATTCGGGCATGTAGTGCTGTGTGGTTTGGGTGGCATTTTTGTGGAAGTGCTTAAGGACGTTTCTTCCGGTCTGGCACCGCTTTCGTATGAAGAGGCTTACTCCATGATTCATTCCCTTCGTGCTTACAAAATTATCAAGGGAACACGCGGACAAAAGGGGGTGAATGAAGATAAATTCGCCGAGATTATCGTACGCCTTTCTACTTTGTTGCGTTTTGCAACGGAGATCAAGGAAATGGATATCAACCCACTACTGGCAACGGAAAAATATGTGATTGCAGTAGACGCGCGTATCCGAATCGAAAAGAAATGAAACAACGTATTTTCCTTTTTCTCATCTGTCTGATACATGTTTTGGCGCTTTTTCCGAAAAGTGCGGATCGCTTTTTCAGCCAGTACAACTTTAAGTTTATCACTGAAAATGCAGGGCTGCCTTATAGCTTTGTAAGTGATATCTTTAAAGATTCCGGAGGGTACGTCTGGGTTGCCACACATTATGGTATAGGCAGATATGATGGTTATCAGTTCCTGAATTATGGTACACAAACGGAACCGATACGCTTAAAGAATGACTTTGTCCATAAGATTTGTGAAGATAACTTCCGGCGATTGTGGATTGCATCCGAAGGTGGGATAGATATCCTCGACCTGGATACTTATGCTTTGGTAAAACTCCCTGTTCCACCGGATAGTCCGCTGCAAAAGTTATTGAATGAAAACGTTAGTACCATTTATAAAGACAGACAGGGAGATTTATGGATTTCCGGCAATAAAGAACTGTGGTGTATTGATTTGGACGATCAGGGAGATATAAAGACCTGGTATCGTCTGAAAAGCGAATGCGAATCTCCCGTACATGCCATTCTTGATATAGGCTGGACAGTTTGTGCAGGTATTGACAACCAGGTATATCGTGTTGAGAAGCAACCGGATCATCTCTTAAAGGCAGATATCTTGTCCGATAGTTTGGTTTCTTTCAGTGAAGATTGGCGGATTTCCTGTATGCAGGCGGATGGGGATGCTTTGTGGATTGGCTCTAACCGTGGTCTATTCAGATATAATCATGCCAAACGAAGTCTGAAGAGGTATCGCTATTCCACTCATCGTCCCGGAATGTTGAGCCAAGCCTATATAACGGATATCAAACAGACGGAACGGGGACACCTGATCGTATCTACCCTGAATGGACTGAATGTGTATAACAAAGATACGGATACTTTTTCATTCATCCGTCAGACCAGTGACCGGGGTGGAGTAACCATTAACTGTAATGCCATCAACTGCCTGTTCACCGATGGAGAGACCATCTGGCTGGGTACTGAAACCGGAGGCATTAACCTGCTTTCCCCGAAGCGTTTACAAACAGAATTATGGACATGCGGCACTTCTGTCACAGAAACAGATACTCCTACACCTGTTAATGCTGTAGGTGAAGATAAAGACGGCAATCTTTGGATTGGATTAGTAGAACGTGGACTGATGAAATGGAATCAGGAGGAAAAGACTTGTGCCCATCATCTTTTTTCTCCTAACGATATTACTTCCATCAGTAATAACACTATTACCGGACTGCTGATTGACTCCGATAATCGTTTGTGGGCATATACCTGGGGTGTGGGCATTAACGAACTGAACCTGAATATTCCCAATAACCGTACCTTTAAGCGCTATACCCGTGAGAATATTCCCGAATTGGAAGGTGACTTTATTAATAGTGCCTGTGAAGATGTGATCAATCACGGAATATGGTTCGGCTCTACACGTGGAGTGCATTTCTACGATAAGCGGAAAGATACTTTCATCCGTGTATTATTCGATCAGTCGGATAATGAGTTCGAAGCGGTTCACGCCCTGTTGATTGATAGAAATAAACGTTTGTGGGTGGGAACCACGCAAGGTGTCTTCATTGTAGACCTTGCTTCTTTTGCTAAGTCGAACAAGCGCTTTGATTATAAATATCTTCGGTATAAACTGGATAATCCACAGTCAACACAACTGGAAAAGATTAATAGCATTTTGGAAGACAAGAATGGTACTATCTGGCTGGGTGGCAATGGAAGCGGACTGTATCAGTTGACGAGTGACAAGAATAATCATTTTGTCTTTAAAAACTATACCACACGTCACGGGTTGCCTAATAATACAATTATCGGTATGGCTGAAGACGGGAAGGGAAACTTGTGGTTGACTACGAATGATGGAGTGTCCCGTCTGAATATCCAGTCGATGACATTCAGTAACTACACGCAGGCTGATGGCCTGCCTGCTACTCAGTTCTACTGGAATGGCATCCATTATTCGTCAAAGCACGACTTTATCTATATGGCTACTATAGACGGACTGGTCATTATTTATTCTGATAATGAAACTTCGCTGTCTGCGGATTCGCATGTGAAACTCTCTTCACTGGCGATTGGAGGAAATATTATCTATCCTTCCAGTGGTGATTATCTGCAAAAGGATATCACCCTTGCCTCCGGTATTTTCCTGCATGAAAGGGAGAATCGTTTCTCCGTAGGATTTACCACACAGAATTATGGAAACAGCAGCCGTATTCGCTTTGCCTATCGTCTGGAGGGATACGAGGAAGAGTGGAATGAAACTCAACCGGGTGATTGTATGGCAAGATATGCAGCTGTCCCGCCGGGGAACTACACCCTGCAAGTGCGTGCGACGGATGAGTTGGGGCGTTGGTCGGATGAAATAACCGACATAGAAGTGGGGATCACTCCTTATTTTTATAAATCCATTGGATTCTATCTGCTTCTTGTCGTAGTTATTTGCCTTGCTATTTATTTATTCTATAAGCGGAAGATGCGGAGTTATCGTGAACAGAAAGCGCGATTGGAAAAAGAAGTGGAACTGCGCACGCAGGAACTGGCTGTCCAGAACAAACAGTTGGAAACCATGGCTCAACACGTAAAAGAGATTACGGAAGAGAAGATTGCTTTCTTTACGAACATCACTCATGAATTCCGTACTCCGGTTACACTGATTCATGGCCCCATTGAACATGCTTTAAAGGAGACGCAGGATGAGGCTGTAAAGGCACAGTTGCAGATAGCCGAACGAAATTCACGGTATTTGCTTTCCTTGGTCAATGAACTGATGGACTTCCGGAAACTGGACATAGACAAGGTGGTGCTGGATAAGCATTCCTCGAATTTTATCGAGTTTTTGTCTGAGTTGCTGATACCTTTCAGAGTCTTTGCCAAGGAAAGGCATATCGACATATGTACTTATTTCCGTTTGGAGAATCCCTTTCTGATGATCGATACGGGATATATGCGCAAGGTGTTGGTGAATCTGGTTTCGAATGCTATTAAGTTTACACCGGATAGCGGTCGTATTGACATATTTGTGGCATCTGTTAAAGGAAAGAACGGGGAGAAACTATTCTATATGAATGTATGCGATACGGGACATGGCCTTGTGGCAGAAGATCTGGAAAAGATTTTCGACCGCTTTTACCAGTCTAAGAAGAGTACCAAATATCCGGTTTACGGGCAGAGCGGCACAGGCATCGGTCTTTTCCTGTGCAAGCGGATTGTATATTTGCATGGCGGAGAAATCTTTGCCCGCAATAATCACAGGCAGGGGGCTTCATTCCGTATGTTGATGCCGCTGATTCCCGGAGAACGGGTAGAGACGAATGGGGAGTGGGTACAGCCTGATAGTGTATATCTACCGGATACTTTGCAACCGGAGGATACCCAGAAGAAAGAGACTATCCTGATTGTGGAAGATAATAAAGATATGCGTTCGTATATCCGCACACTGCTTGTGGGGGATTATCGTTTGTTTGAGGCAGGTGACGGGCAGGAGGCCCTTGAAATCGTTCAGAAACATACCGTCGACTTAATAGTCAGTGATTTGATGATGCCTGTGATGGATGGTATGGAGTTGTCCCGCCGTATCAAGGAGAATCTGGCGACTTCGCACATTCCTTTCCTGATGCTTACGGCGCTTCGCTCGGACGTACAAGAGAAAAGAAGCTTTGAGATAGGTGTGGACGAGTATCTTTGCAAACCTTTTGATGAAGAAGTGCTCCGGCTTCGTATCCGTAATATACTGAGTCTGCGAAGGAAATATAAGAAGATGTTCTCATCCAGCAGTAATGTGGAAGAGCTGCATGTAAAGGAAGAATCGCGAGACAAGACATTCATTACGAATGCGGTCAACCTGATGAAGGAACACTATGCCGATGCGGAATATAACCTGGAACGCTTTGTACGCGACATGGGCTACAGCAAGACATTGGTCAACAAGAAAATGCAGGACCTGACGGGACAGCCCATCGGACAGTTTATGAAGAACTACCGTCTGAACGTGGCGCAACGGATGATACAGGAGGGATCGGGAGATGTGAATGTTTCCGAAATAGCCTATGCTGTAGGATTCAACGATCCTAAATATTTTACGAAGTGTTTCAAAGAGTTCTTCGGATATTTGCCGAGCTCGAAGTTGGGGAAGAAGGGGTAAGAAGGTGTGTCATTCTTTACTATATTCGTCCCAAACTTTTCTATTTTCTCCTTACATAAAAAAATAAACGCTTACTTTTGCACATCACCCAGAAGAATGAATACCATGAAAACCAAACTCTGTTTACTCATTTTGTTAATAGTAGGCTTATCCGTTCAGTTATCAGCCAACCCTATAAACGGTTTGCTCGAAAGAATTGATAAGGGAGCATCGAAGAAATTTGTTATCGAATTCAAGAAAGGTGCGGATGATTTTTTCGAACTGGACCAGAAAGGAACTAAAGTCGTAGTCCGGGGTAATAACTATGTGAATATAGCGACAGGTATCAACTGGTATCTGAAATATTATGCCGGTATCCAACTGTCATGGAATGGTATGCAGGCGAAATTGCCGCAGGTACTTCCTCCTGTCCCCCGAAAAGAGCATCACGAAACATCTCTCTCACTCCGTTACGATTTCAACTATTGTACCTATTCCTACACCATGGCCTTTTGGGATTGGGAACGCTGGGAGAAAGAAATAGACTGGATGGCTCTACATGGTATCAATCTCCCTTTGGCAGCCGTAGGCCAGGAATGTATCTGGTTCAATATGCTTCAAAAACTGGGATATTCTAAAGATGAAATTAACCGATTCATTGCCGGCCCTGCTTTTCTTGCCTGGTGGGCAATGAATAATCTGGAAGGATGGGGCGGACCTAATCCGGATTCCTGGTATGTACAGCAGGAAGCTTTGCAGAAGAAAATTTTGAAGCGTATGCGCGAATATGGCATTAAACCTGTATTTCCGGGATATTCAGGTATGGTTCCCCACGATGCTGATGAGAAGTTGGGACTGAACCTGACCAAGTCTGATTTATGGAACGGCTTTACCCGTCCTGCTTTCCTGCAACCTACCGATGTCCGCTTTGCCGAGATTGCCGATTTATATTATCAGGAACAGGAGAAGCTTTTCGGCAAGGTTGATTATTATTCTATGGACCCTTTTCATGAAGCCGAGAATGCCGCTTCAGTAGATTTTGATGCGGCCGGGAAAGCTATTATGGCGGCTATGAAAAAAGTGAATCCGAAAGCCACCTGGGTAGTGCAGGGTTGGACAGAGAATCCTCGTCCCGAGATGATAAAGAATATGCAGAATGGAGATCTGCTGATACTGGACCTGTTCAGTGAATGTCGTCCTATGTGGGGAATCCCTTCCATCTGGAAGCGTGACAAGGGGTATGAACAGCACAATTGGCTGTTCTGTATGTTGCTCAATTTCGGTGGCAATGTGGGACTTCACGGTCGTATGGACCAGTTACTCGATAATTTCTACCTGACTAAGAATAATCCGTTAGCTGTTCACCTGAAAGGAATAGGTCTGACCATGGAAGGTGCAGAGAATAACCCCATGATGTTTGAACTGATGTGCGAACTTCCCTGGCGACCGGAGAAATTCACGAAAGAAGAATGGCTGAAAGATTATCTCTTTGCCCGTTATGGTGTAAGAGACGAGAAGATAGAAAAGGCATGGACTTTGCTTGCCAATACCATTTATAACTGTCCTTTCGGAAATAACCAACAAGGGCCTCATGAGTCTATTTTCTGCGGACGTCCTTCGCTGAATAACTTCCAGGCATCGAGCTGGTCGAAGATGAAGAACTATTATGATCCTACCGTTACGGAAGAAGCAGCACGGCTGATGGTGGAAGTAGCCGATAAATATCGTGGTAATAATAACTTTGAATATGACTTGGTAGACATCGTACGACAGTCTCTTTCCGATAAAGGACGTATTGTTTATAACCGGACCATTGCTGACTTCAAAAGCTTTGATAAACGCAGTTTTGCCCGTGACTCCCGGAAATTCCTGGATATATTGCTGTTGCAGGATAAATTGCTGGGTACACGTAGTGAATTCCGTGTAGGCCGTTGGATAGAGCAGGCACGCAATTTGGGGACTACTCCCGAAGAAAAAGACCTGTACGAGTGGAATGCCCGCGTGCAGATAACCACTTGGGGCAATCGTGTTTGCGCTGATGACGGTGGTCTGCGTGACTATGCACATAAAGAATGGAACGGTATTCTGCGCGATTTCTATTATAAACGTTGGGCAGCCTATTGGCAAACTCTTCAGGATCAACTGGATGGTAAACCCGAAGTTAAGCTGGATTATTATGCGATGGAAGAATCCTGGACACTGGCAAAGAATCCGTATAGTTCGGTTCCTGAAGGAAGCTGTGTGGATGTGGCGAAAGAAGTGTTTGAGAAGGCAATGAGATAGTATAACTGAGATACAACCAACTGTGCATATTGATATTTAGAAAGTATATGGAAAACTCTCACCCCCCAATTTCCACTTCCCCACAGAAGAAGCGACTTTTGTCTCTTGATGTGCTGCGCGGAATTACTGTCGTCGGTATGATCCTCGTCAATAATTCCGGTGGGAAGTTATCTTATGATTCTTTGCAACATTCTGCATGGAATGGGCTGACTCTTTGTGATCTGGTCTTTCCGTTCTTTTTGTTCATCATGGGAGTTTCCACTTATATTGCTTTGAGCAAGTTCCATTTTCAAGCATCTGGTTCAGTGGTCCGTAAGGTACTGAAACGTACTCTTGTTATTTTATGCATCGGCTGGGCTATTTACTGGTTTCACTTTATTTGTGATGGAGATTTCTTTCCTTTTGCCCATCTTCGGCTTACGGGAGTGCTGCCGCGTATAGCCTTGTGCTATTGTGTAGTTTCCTTTGTAGCCTTGTATGTCAATCATAAATATATCGGCTGGATCATTGGTTGCCTTATCGCCGGATATGCCGTATTGCTTTGTATAGGCAACGGATATGCACCGGATGATACAAACCTTCTGGCTATCATAGACCGGAATGTATTAGGTGCAGACCACCTTTATCATAAAAGCCCGATAGATCCGGAAGGACTTACCAGTACCCTTTCTGCTATCGCTCATACCTTGATCGGCTTCTGTTGTGGGAAAATCATTCTGGCTAAGGAAGCTTTGGAACAGAAAACACTGAAATTGTTTGTTGCAGGTTTTATTCTGATGTCATGTGGTTTTGTGCTGACAGAAGCCCTACCGTTGAATAAGCGTATCTGGTCGCCTACATTTGTGTTAGTAACATGTGGATTGGCAGCCATGCTTCAGTCTGTGCTGATTTATTTCATTGATATGAAGGAAAAGAAGAACTGGTGTCGTTTCTTTGAAATATTCGGTGTTAACCCTTTGTTTCTCTACGTACTCAGCGAGGTAGCGGCTATTGTCATTGGCGCCACCGGAAGTAAGCCGGTGATTTACGAAGGGGTACATTTTCTGATAACCGATCCTTATCTGGCATCTGCCGTTTACGCCCTTGCCTTTACACTGCTGATGGGAGCGTGCGGCTATCCATTGTATAAAAAGAAAATCTATATAAAAATATAATAATGATGAGACGAACAATCTATACATGCTATTCTCTGTTACTGGCAACTGTGTTGCTGCCGGGTACTACTTCGTGTACCAGTCGTTGTGGGACTGTTGACGAGTCGCGATTATCTTATATCGATACTCGTGTAGGTACCGCCCCCAGTGCGACCCATACAGCGGGGTTGTTTGGCAGGGATACGGAAGAATACGGGCAAACCCTCCCGGCGGTACTCGAACCCAACGGAATGAACTTCTGGACTGCGCAGACGCGGGACACGGAGGAGAAATGCATAGCACCCTATTATTACGCAGATACTCTGCTGCAAGGCTTTCGTAACTCCCACTGGATTGTGGGCGGATGTACGCAGGACTACGGTTCTATGACGTTGATGCCGCTCTTCGGTAAATTGCGTTGCCAGCCGGAAGCACGTTCCACCCGTTTCTCCCATGAGAAAGAAACGGCAACACCGGCTTATTATACGGTTTCCCTGCCGGATGAGAATATCTATGCCGAAATGACGGGGCGTTCGCGTTCCGCAATTTTCCGTTTCACATACAGCAAAGCGGGAAAAGGTTATCTGGTGGTAAACCCTAACAGTGATGAAGGTCAGGGATATATCTGCATCGACACCCTTAACAATCAGATTTACGGATATAATCCTGTTCACCGCATTTATCAGGGTTGGGGAAAATCGGCAGGGTATAGCGGATATTTTATCATTCAGTTCCAAAAGAAGCTGACGGATTACGGTGTGTTCAGGGGAGATTCTTTGTCTCCCGGCGTCATTCAGATAGGAGATGCGGCGCAGATAGGTGCCTATGTGGAGTTTGATGTGACCGAAGGTGAAGAGGTATTGGTGAAAGCTGCCTCCTCTTTTACTGACCGGGATGGTGCTTTGAAGAACCTGAAAGCTGAAATTCCTCATTGGGACTTTGGACAGACTTGCACAGAGCTAAGACAGATGTGGGAGAAACATCTCTCTGCTATTGATGTAGAGACCGAACGACTTGCAGACAAGGAAATGTTTTACGGTGCTTTCTATCGTGCTTCTTTTCTGCCGCATACATTCAATGATATAGATGGCCGTTATCCCTCTTTTGCGAATGGCACTCCGATATGCCAACTTCCTGAAGGAGAAACGTATTATGAGGATTATAGTATGTGGGATACCTACCGTGCCCTGCATCCGATGATCAATCTGCTTTTTCCGACAAAGGGGGGAGATATGATGCAATCTTTGGTGCATAAATATGAACAAGGTGGTTGGTTGCCCATCTTTCCTTGTTGGAATAGCTATACTGCCGCTATGATAGGCGATCATTGTATCTCCGCCATCAGCGATGCATACTGTAAGGGGATTCGTAATTTCGATGTGGACAAGGCTTATGAAGGAATGCGTAAGAATGCCTTTGAAACTCCTTCTAACCTTGATGAATATAAAAATGGTATGGGGCGTCGAGCTCTGACCTCTTATCTGGAGTACGGATATATTCCTCTTGAAGACGGTGTACCTGATGCTTTTCATACAAAGGAACAGGTATCACGTACCTTGGAATATGCTTATGATGACTTTGCCCTTGCACAGATGGCAAAAGCTTTGGGTAAGACGGATGATTACCAGGCATTGATACGGCGTGCTGCCAATTATCGCAATGTGATAGATCCCCGTACGGGATATGCCCAGGGGCGCCATGCCGATGGTACTTTTCTGAATGATGCCAATGCTTTTAATTTTGCCCGTTTTATTACTGAAGGTGCCCCCTGTCACTATACCTGGTACGTGCCGCAAGATCCATACGGACTGATGGCAAGTATGGGAGGGAAAGATAAGTATGTAGCCAAGTTGGATTCCATGTTCAGTGAACAACGTTACTGGCATGGAAACGAGCCTTGTCATCAGGTTGCTTATATGTTCAATTATGCAGGTGAACCCTGGAAGACTCAGCGGGCTGTCCGCCACGTTATGGAAACGGAATATCTGAATGAACCGGGTGGACTTTCCGGCAATGACGATGCCGGACAGATGTCGGCTTGGTACATGTTTGCCGCTATGGGATTTTATCCGGTGTGTCCCGGTACTCCGTATTATATACTTGCCAGCCCCTCATTCCCCAGCTTCACGCTGAATCTTGAGAGTGGAAAGAAGTTCACAGTGAAAGCCCGTAACGCATCGCAGAGGAATATCTATATTCAGTCGGCAACGCTGAACGGAAAACCTTATACGCGAAACTACATTACCCATCAAGATATAGTGAACGGTGGTGTGATGGAGTTTGTGATGGGGGATAAACCGAATAAGGAGTGGGGAACGGCAGCGGAAGACTGTCCGCCGACGGTGATTGAGTGATGAGCTACATGCTACGAGCTACAAGTGCCTTCCGGTATGTTAGTGTAAAATAATAGTTGATAGCTTATAGGACTATATAGCGCAGCACTCGTAGCTTGTAGCTCGTAACTTGCAGCTCGTAGCCCGTAGCTTACTAATTTTAAGAAAGATAACTTATATGAGAGCAAAAGCATTTTTGTTTGTCCTGTGCAGCATCTTGCTGTTAGGGGCATGCGGCACTCCGAAGACCGGAGGGACTATTTATAACATTATGGAATACGGAGCCAAAGGTGATGGTGTCACCGATGACGCCGCGGCCATACAAGCTGCTATCGATCAGTGTTCCAAGTCGGGTGGCGGAACGGTACTGGTTCCGGCAGGGCGTACTTTCATGTGCAGCCCTTTCCATCTGGCCTCATTTGTGGAACTGCATCTGGAACCTAATTCCTGTCTGCTTGCCAATCCTGATGAGGCTGCCTATACACTGAGCGCTTTCCGTGATAATCGTGGTGAAGGCATGATGTGGATTCATGGTCAAGATCTGAAAGAGGTATCCATCACCGGAACAGGAGCCATAGATGGAAACGGTGTCTCCTTTATGGGTAAGGAACTGGAAGACTCTTATGAACTGAAACCGGTGACCGACTTTGATCCCCGTCCGCATGTACTGACGCTTATCAATATAGAGAAAACAGTGATCCGTGATGTGACAATCCGCAACAGTGCCTATTGGACGGTTCATCTCATCGGTTGCAACGATGTCTCCATCGATGGCATCTCTATCCTGAATAACTTGAAGATACGCAACGGTGACGGCATCGATGTAGACCATTCCAAGAATGTACGTATAGCCAATTGCCATATCGAATCGGGTGATGACTGCATCTGTCTGAAGAATCGTCGTGAGTTTGAAGAATACGGTTCGTGCGAAGACATAGTTGTAACCAACTGTACTATGGTTTCCCGTTCCTGTGCCATCAAGATAGGTTCGGAAAATATGGATAAGATTAATAATGTACTGTTCAATAACTGTATCATCAAGAACAGTAACCGTGGCATCGGTATTCAGAACCGGGATGAAGGAACGGTTACCAATGTGATTTTCTCTAATATGATTGTGGATTGCATGTTTTTCTCCGATGTCTGGTGGGGAAAGGCGGAACCTATTTACGTGACTTCCTATCCGCGTGCCGTAGGCAATCATAAGGATGCCGGCTGGCGTTTCCCGAAGGGAGCTACCGAAGGACGTTGCGGAGAGGTGAGCCGTATTTACTTCACAAATATCAAATGCACCAGCGAGAACGGCATCTTTGTAGGTGGGGATACACAAGACAAAGTGAATCATATCTACTTTGAAGACGTAGACCTGCTATTGCAAAAGCGTACGGCTTATGAGGGTGGTATCTATGATAAACGTCCGTGTGTGGGCGAAGGGTTTATCCATGATAAGACGTATGGTTTTTATATCGATACGGCATCTGATATTCTGATAGATGATTGCACCGTTACTTGGGGAGATATCCGTCCCGATCAGGCAACAGAAGGCATTGGGCAGAGGGATGTTCGTAATCTGAAAATAAAGAAATAAAAGTGATAAGCTACAAGCTACTGATTCATATTAATAACTTAAATTCGTCACGAAGATGAGACAAAGCATAATTTTTATCTTGTATTTGCTGTGTACTTTCACAGCTCGTTCCCAGTCTGCATTAACTCCGGAGCAGACAGGAAGTATTTATTATGCTTATCCTGTTCCTTCATCCACCTATACTCCTGCTCCTGCTGGTTATGAGCCTTTCTACATCAGTCACTACGGTCGTCACGGTTCCCGCTGGATGACGGCGGATGAGCGTTATACGGAAGTTATCTGCGTCTTTGATTCCCTTTATCAATGTTCCGAACTGACCCCCCTTGGCGTGGATGTCCGCGAACGTCTGCATAAGGTTTGGGAAGATGCCCGCGGATGTAGTGGAAGTATCACCCCACTTGGCGAGCGCCAGCACCGTGAGATAGCCGAACGGATGTATCATAACTTTCCGCAAGTATTTCGGGGGGATGCTTTCATTGACGCCCGCTCATCCACTTCCCTGCGTTGTGCCATGAGTATGAGTTATTTCACCGAACGCCTGAAAGAACTGAATCCTGGCCTGCAAGTAAACCGTAGAGCTTACCATCGGTATATGGATTATATCGCCTATACATCCCCCGAAGGTGAGAAATTTGCTTCTGAGAAGGCTCCGTGGAGGCGTAGCTTCAGAGAGTTTGAAAAAAAGAACGTCCGTCCCGAACGTCTGATGGCCTCCCTGTTTGTGAAGCCTGAAGCGATAACGGATCAAGACGCCATGATGCGCAGCCTTTATTGGATTGCCGCTGATATGCAGAATGTTGAGTTGGATTTGTCTTTCTATGATATCTTTGAATATGAGGAATTAGTAGGAGTCTGGAAGACAGTGAATGCCCGCATGTATGTTTGCAATGCTGCTGCTCCGCTCAATGGCGGCCTGATGCCTCGTTGTGCCGTACCTTTGCTGCGTAATATCCTGGAAAGTGCGGATGCCGCCATAGAGAAAGGAACCCCTGCGGCCGATCTCCGTTTCGGGCATGATACTCATCTCATTCGTCTGCTTGCTTTGATGCAGATAGAAGGATGTAGTAATCAGGAGGTGGATATGGAGAAGTTTCATCTTGCCTGGCAAGATTACCGGGTTTCTCCTATGGGAGCTAATCTTCAACTGATTTTCTATCGCGATAAGAAGAATGATATACTGGTGAAATTTCTGTTGAACGAGTGTGAAGTGACACTGCCGTTGAAGAGCAAAATGGTTCCTTATTATTCATGGAAAGAGGTTGAAACTTTCCTGGCGGAGATAATAGGAAAAGAATAGCCGTAAAGTAAGAATATATAAAGGATTACCACCCAATCTCAGCGTTTATAGAGCAATCAACTCCTGTTTTGACTAAAAGTTGTATTTTTTATCCTAAAATAAATACAACTTGTGCAAAATATATATATCTTTGTATCAGAGAATATGCTTTTACTTCAAAGTAACAGGCAATAAAAGAATCGTTTAACATAAAAAACAGGAAGCGTATGAATAGAATTCTTAAGTTGGGACTTTTAAGTGTCATTGTAGGCGCCTTGTATTCTTGTAGTTCCGATAGTCTATACGATCCGGACAAAGCAGGAGATGTAAAGCTTGCTCAGTATGAAGCAGCTTTTGTAGGAAAGTATGGAGCAATTGCTTCTAATCAGAATTGGGGATTTGGAGGGACAACAACACGTAGTTCCAATCCTAATAGCAATCAATGGAAGGACTTCGTGGAAGTTCCCTCAAGTGATGATCTTACTTCTGAGAAAATAAACAAAATTGTAGAGCTTTTCAAAGATCCTTCAAAGGCCACTGTTATAGAGAGTGTGAATTGGTCGGATTTCTTTGTTCAGCACGTCTACTATGGAAATAAGGACAATATGAATCAATTGGCTGTACATAAGGAGAAGAATGGGACTCCGGATGAAGTTTACAATTTCAATAAATCAGCCGGAAGTATCATGTTTATGTATGACAGCGGTACAAGTTCATTCAGCTATAAGGGCGAAGGAGGCACCAGATATGATGAACATATAATAATATTCTATGAAGGAGATTATTATGTTGGACTTGATTTTGAGTGCTATATGAATCAAAACACTCCACCGGATGGAGATTATAGCGATTGGATCGTACGAATTGTTCCGGCTAAATATATAAAAGCCCAAAGAATCATGGCGGAAGATCTTACAATATCTGGTGGAGATTTCGATTTCAATGATGTTGTATTTGATGCCGTAACCGTGAATGGTGCAACTGTGGTGACCTTACAGGCAGCCGGTGGTACAATGCCTTTGTATATTGAAGACAATGAAGTACACGAACTGTTTGGCGTTTCTCAATCCACAATGGTGAATACTTATGACAAGCAGGCAAAAGCTCCGGTAATATTCCGACTAAAGAACAGATATAACGATATAAAAGATATACCCGTTCGCGTGAATGATGTGATATTGCCGGCAGAAGTGGGGAAAGCTCCAGGGAAACTGTGCTGCCCGACTACCTGTGAGTGGACTGATGAACGGCAGAACATTGAAATCAAGTATCCGAATTTCCAGGCAGCAGTGGAAAACGGCAATATCAATTGGTGGGAGTAATCAGTAATTCTGCTACTCTTCTTGTGATAGAATAGGAAACGAAATCTAAAGAATATATTTCCCATTCAACCCGGATTCTGATCCGGTTGAATGGGAAATTTGTTTTGATGATAGAGATTCATCAATGGGTCTTTGTTTGTCATCAGTTTTTAGATTTGTGTCAACATCAAATGGCTGAATTCCGTCAAATGCATATACTGGCAAACTATAATTACAGGATTTTTAGTTTCAGTCTTTCAGCCGGTTCTTCTAGTATCTATATATGGGTGCCATTGGATCTATAGATGCGGCACGTTGGATCTATAGATGCGACACGTCCGATCTATAGATCCAACAGGTCCGATATATAGGTGGGTCACGCCTATTGTTGATGAACGACTTAAGAGTTTCGCAAGTGTGCAACGAACGGACTTAATAGAATAATAATAATGATGCTAATATTCTCATTATGCAAGCATAAAGATATTATTATGTGCATTCCGCTAACATGTGCTTGATGCAAACAGACTCTTCTGGCTCAATGAATCCTCATTTTCCTTGAAACAGACCATCTGTTTGCCTCGAACTAACCATGTAATTGAGCATAACTAACCATGTAATAAGGTATAACTAATAATGTAATTGCGCACAACTAACTATGTAATTTGCAAAATGGCTACACCTTTTGCCCAAAAGGGTGTAGCTATCCTGCAAAAAGGGTGACACCATCCGGATGAAAGGGTGTAGCCTTCTCCAAAACCGGTTTATTCTGTTCTATCTGAATACGAGCTCCAGCCATCCTGCAAGTTTCATTTTGCAGTAATACTGTTAATCATAAAGACTATTTAAAGCGGATCGGTAGATAAAAAGATCATAGTGATTCTTTTTCTTGCAGACAGCAATCACTGTACGTTTTTACTAAACGTTCTCCTTGCGCTTTTCACTTCTTCCCCTCCGACAGTGCTGAAAGAAAGCATTCTCGCACGTTAGAATTATCAATTTGACATATTGACATATCGGTCGCATCACTGAGTGATTCCGGGATGGTTCAGCTCATTCAGCGGAGGTTTCAGCCGTAAAGCTTATAAATGAGGCGATTCGGGAATAGGCTGAAGAACTGAAAGATAAAAATGAAAATAAAAGTATGTCCTGACAAAGTAAGAAAGTAACTTTACTCAAGTTTTGCATGTAACCTTTCAGGCTGCTTGCGAAACTCTTGAATAACTTTATAGTCCCGAGTTCATCCGTCCCAAGTTGTTTTTTAAGTGTTACCTAATAAAACCAGTATAATCTGTACCAAGTTATTTTTTAGTCATTACTAAGTTGGAGAATAATGGATGTAACATAATAATATGCCGAAAGGGGCGTTGTTTCATCTGCATTGTCTGACTAGAGGAGAGAAAGAACAGGTGTTTCATATAGAGAATGGAGTGCAGGTGTTTGTCAGAAGACTTGGTTCCTTATCAATTGAATATTAGGGAGTTGAAATTGTGCTATTTAGTTCGTGCCCGATTGGGCAATAAAACAATTTCGATCCTTTTTAATATAACTCCCCGATCTGTGTTGAAGGCTAAACAACGTATTAAGATTAAATTGGTTTTATCTGCTACAGATAGTCTGGATATTTATATACAGAACCTTTCACATAGCTGACTGGATGGAGAGGATGACGAATTCTGAAAGCTTGTTGATAGAAGGTGGCATCTTTTGTAACGAAAGATGCCACCTTCTATATGAGGGGATCATGTGATAAATAAAGTTTTTTATAAGGAAGGTAATTCAGGAGTACTTATTTCCCAGTTAATCCCTAACGGGTTGTTGCGCATTCTCCATACTAACGAAAGTTTTGGATTATCCAGTATCCACATTTCGCATCCTTCCACAGCATCTTTCACATGAATGAGTGGATAACCCAAAGCTCTCTCATTGCTATCCAGAACGGAGTATGTTGTCTGATTGTATACAAGTGTATTCTGTTCCTTCAGCTGTTTATAGGCGGAGCGGGAAAGGAAGTAAACCGTTTCCTCCGGAGAGAGCTGTACGTGCTTACCGTCTTCCGGTTGCAGGAAACTGAGCTGTACGGCCTGCTCTATGGACTTAGGTCCCATGGTATAACTTCCCGATTGCCATTTCAGGTTGCGTTCTATTCCCCAATACAGACAGATTGAATCCTGCTTTTCGCGGAAAGACATTTCGTACTTTCGTGTCTGTCCGTGCAGTTTGAATACAAATAGCAGCGTATCGGGTACAATGCTCTGTGCCAACAGGCTTCCGGTGAAGCCCAGGCACAATAAGGTGGATAGAATTATATGTTTCTTCATCATTTCTTGTTTTCTTCGTTCAACAATAATTGCTGCCCCCATTCACTTGGTTTCTTTCCCATCTTCAGGATTAGTTCACCACCGGCAATGATGTCTTTATGCCGTATAGCTGAGTAAGGGTAAGCCGCTCCGTTCAGTGTGACGGATTGTATGTATCTGTTCTTGTCCGAAAGCCCCTGGGTGGAAATCCGGAAAGTCCTTCCGTTATCCAACCGGAAGATTGTTTCTTCCAATAAAGGAGTGTTGATAAGATAATAATCTTGTCCGGCATTGGGATATAATCCCATCATGTGGAAAGCAAGCCAGGACGACATGGCACCCGAGTCGTCATTTCCCGGTAGTCCGACAGGACCATCGTTGTAGTTCTTGGAGATGATTTCACGGATACGGTCGCTGCTCCGGTAGGGCTTTCCCAGCCAATGATAAAGACAGGGGGAGAGGAAAGACGGTTCATTGTTTACATTGAAGAAGCCCTTGTCGAAGAAAATATCCAGACGTGTTTCAAACTTCTCTGCACCGCCGCATTTCTCAATCAGTCCGGGAACATCGTGCGGAATACTCAGAGAATACTCCCACGAAGAAGCTTCATAGAAGAACATGTCCCACCAGGGAGTGTACCAGGGGCCTTCAAAGGTGACGGGGGTATAGGTAAAAGTCGGTTTTTGTATCTTGGATTTTCCGAAAGTGATTTCATCCAGCCAATTGCCCTTTTCATCACGGGGCAGGATAAAGCCTTTGGCACCGGCATGTTCATAATCGTCACGCCAGAGATTCTTCCAATTTCCGGATTGTTTCAGGTAGTGTTGGTAAAGGTCCTCTTTTCCCAGACCTCTGGCAACCAAGGCGATGGCATAGTCACAATAAGAATATTCTACGGTGCGGTTTCCGGCGCGAGGGATGCCGTAGGGGATATAGCCGAGTTCCAGATAGGGGATTAGTCCGCCACGCCCTTCCGCTTCATGGCGGTCGCCGGGGCAGACGGTTGCATCTTTCAGCATGGCTTGCAGACCGAGTTCATAGTCTATTCCTTCCAGACCTTTTACGAAAGCATCGGCTATTACGATTTCAGCATTCGAACCGCCTTGGGTACGACCATTGCTGTTACCGCTACGGGCGTCGGGCATGTAGCCGTCTCGTTTGTAGATGTTGATAAGTGAACGGACGATGTCTGTTTCACGTTTCGGGTCTATCAGGGTGATGAGTGGAGTAGAAGTGCGGTAAGTGTCCCAGATGGCGTAGAAGTCATCGTAATAAGGTTCGTCATCTGCCCAGAGAGGATTTTCTCCACTGCGGTCTACAGGCATAATCATGGTATGATAGAGGCCGGTGTAGAACATACGTTTCTGTGCTTCGGGGGTGCGGGGAGAGATTTCAATTCTTTGGAGTAAATCTTCCCATTGGGCCAGTAACTGTTTGTGTACAGTTTCGAATGACCAGTGAGGAATGTCAGTATGGGCATTCTGGCGTGCTTTCAGTGAGCTGAGGAAAGAGATACCTACTTTCAGTTGTATAACGTCTTCAGAAGAGTTGAAGCGCAACAGGGCTCCGGTCTTTTGATGTGAGTCGTATTGGAACTTCTCATCTGTGATCTTATCGCTTTTCCAGGTAGCTGTATTTACGAAAGGCTTGTCGGTTTCTGCGTAAAAGTAGACTGTATAGGCACGGCCATTGTTCCATCCGCCGCGAATACGGGTGTAGCCGATGACTTCATGGTCGGAGACGATTTGTATTTCGGAACCTACGAATTGCTGAGCTTCGCGGGCATCGGGTACGGGGCTTTCACCTAAGAAGAATCCGGCATCGATGGCCAGTGATTTCAGGGAGTCTTTGGGGTAGGTGAACCGATAGAACGATGCTTTGGGAGCGGTGGTAATTTCTGTTTGTATGCCGGAAGACTGGAATTGGGTGGAGTAATATCCTAATTTTATTGTTTCGTCCTTGCGATGGTCGATGTGATTGATGCGGTCCATTCCGTTGCAGAAAGGCATTACAAGGATGTTTCCGTATTTGGGGCCGCCACCTGTTCCGCTAACGTGTACTTGGGAGAAGCCGTCCACCTGTTCGGGCATGGGCAACCAGCCGCTGTTGGGACGTGGGGTACAGTCCGGTGAGGGTTTCACCATTCCGTAGGGGCAGGAAGGACCGATGAAGACACGGCCCAGTCCCTCGGAACCGATAAGCGGATCGACGTAATTGGTAAGTCCGGTATCTTGTGCAAAAGTATTTGTTGAGAATAACAATAGGAAGGATAGTGTGATTAGTTTGGTTTTCATTGGTAGAAGTTTTTGTTTGAATGAAAAAGCCAGGCACTGCAACTGACTAATTTGGGTGTATCAGTTGCAATGCGGGGCTTTAGGTTTTAGAAACTCTAAAAGAAAACAATAAGTAGATGTTCATAATTAGTTTGCACTATAAATTATCATTTATTCGCCTGTCATTATGTGAACTAATTATGAACATCTACTTAGCTTAATATCCCTTATTCTGTTCCCAGTTGGTGTTGAGGTTCAATACATCGTTGCTCAAAGGCAGCAAACGATTTGTTAATGCATTCGCGTTTGGGTTTAGACTCTTGAATCCCCAATTACGCTCAAAGTCACCAAAGCGAATCAAGTCATTGCGGCGCCAATGCTCGTCAAGAAACTCGCGACCGCGCTCGTCTAAAATATCTTGTAAAGACGGATTGGTGGCTATGGTAGGAGCGTTCACATAAGATCGAATCTGATTGAACAGACTTTGTGGTGTGTCACCGCGGGTAGCGGATGCACCTCTTACAATAGCTTCGCATTTCATCAGCAGGATATCTGCATAGCGGAAAATAGGCACATCGTTACTTTGATGACGGGAATGAGCATTTACTTCTTCTACATAGGGAAAGAATTTGATAGATTTATATCCTTGTATCCATCCGGTCAAGTCCTTACCAGTATTGAGATCACCATCTTGTTTTATCAATGTAATCTGCTTGGTGAAAGTGACCGGAGTTTCATTGTTGTATAAGTTGCGTACATTTGTTTTTTCACCAGTGACGGCATCGTACTGGTAAACATCAAATGTTTCGGCTGTGCCATCACCGGCAATAACATCGTTACGACGATCTCCCGGTAGACAGAACAACTCTGCAAACTCAGGAGTTAATGCCATATTCCCACCTACAGAAGAAGACAGAGCAACGGAGTAGAAGCCATTGTTCTTCTGTCCTTGACGCCAAGTACGGAAACGGGCATAATATAAAGCATGGTCGTTGTCGTCAGTAATTGCGTCAAATGGCATGGCGTAAATGAAGTCCTTAATATGTGCTCCGTTATTGTACAGGAACTTTTTCTTGTAATCATCACTCAGATCGAACAGACCGGATTCAATTATATCATCACACATTGCTACGCATTCGTTTATCTTTTCATTTGCAGCGGTAGAAGACCAACTGGCACTGGTAACATCCTGTGTATAGACATTCCAGTTAATATAAAGTTTGGCGAGCAGTGCGTCTACCATCCAGCGAGTAGGCTTACCATAAGTGTTTTCGGAGACTTCTGTCGGGCAGTAATCACGCACTTCTAATAGTTCGGATTCAATCCAGCGAGCTACATCGGCACGTGGAGAGCGGTTGACAATGCCGCTCTCATCCAGTAGACGATAGTCGATAATGGGAGTATCTCCCCAGTTGTCCATTAGCAGAAAAGTATAGAAAGCACGTGCGGCGCGTACTGGTGCGGAAACTGTAGCATTTTCATCTCCCAAATCTATGAGGACTTGGTTACATTTGGTAATGCCGCTTTGAATATCGTTATAGACATTCAACTGGCTTTTACAGGCATTGGGATCGACGTTATGGAGTGAGAAGTTGGCCATGTCACGTTCGTTTAGATAGTCACCACCGAAACTGACTGCCGTATATTCGTCTGAATTACATGAAATTCCTTCATCGTAGCGACGGCCAAGCGCAGCACGGAACGCATAATAAGCATCGCTTATTTTGGCTTCTATAGCAATCTCAGAGTCGGTAGGGTATTTTGTATAGACCGATTTTATATCTACATCCAAATCAGTGCAACCTACAGTTGCAAGTGCCATCAAGACACCGGAAAGAATATATCTTGTTTTCATATTCATATTTTCTTTTTAAGGAGTTAGAAATTGATATTCACGCCAAACATGAAGGTGCGAGTACGTGGGTAAGTAGTATTGCGCCAGTCAATACCCGGTTGTAAGCCACCTAGATTGATTTCAGGGTCTACTCCCTTATAACCGGTTAAGGTAAACACATTATTGCAGGTAGCATAGATTTTCAGACTGTTTACCCAGTCACCCAGTTTGCCGAAATCGTAACCTAATGATAACGAAGCCAGGCGTAAATAAGAACCGTTCTCTATATAGCGGTCCGATGGAGCTTGAGCACGTGTATCAGTAGCCTTTTGCATGGTAGCCACTTCGCTTAATACATTCTTGCCGGTATTGAGCAAGGTCACATTGTTGTAGAAGGCACGTGTTGCATTGAAAATTTTGTTTCCAGCAATGCCTTGAAAGAAGGCAGTCAATGACCAGTTCTTGTAGGTAAAGGCATTGTTCCATCCGAAAGTAACCTTAGGCTGTGCAGAACCAGCTTTGCGGCGATCGCCATCATCCGGGGCATCGGTGGTGCCTATCAGATTTCCCTCTGCATCATAGTCATTGAAGATGGAACCACCGTCTTCATTGTAACCGGCCCATTCCCAAACGTAGAACTGACCTACCGGGCTGCCCTCCATCAGTCTCTGGACATTGGTAGTAGCATAGCCGCCTACGTCTGGATTGCCATAATCACGGTAGTTCACAGAATAAGTATCATTGGATAGTGACTCCACGTTGTTTTTGTTGTGGGCAATGTTTAAGGTTGTATTCCAGGTGAAGTTGTTTGTTATTACTGGGGTGGCATTGATGGTTAGTTCGATACCTTTGTTGCTGATTTCGCCTACATTGGCGGTCATTGTGCCGTAAGGATAGCGGTTGGTAGAAACTGGGTAGTCATAAATTAAATCTTTGGTGCGTTTGGCATAGTATTCGATGGTACCGGTCAGTCGGTTGTTGAAGAATCCGAAGTCAATACCGACGTTGAACATGCCTGTACGCTCCCATTTCAGGTCTGGATTAGCATTTTTGGTAGCGGCCAGTGTACGGTAGCTGGAGGATGATCCTGTGACGGGATCCACGTAAGTGAACCAACCCGATGCACCGTAAGTTTGCTGTGCGGTATAGGCGTCAAATCCCAGTGAGTTACCGCTTACACCATAGCCTATGCGGAATTTCAGGTCATCAAACACTTTCTGATTCTTCATGAAATTTTCTTCTGTAATGCGCCATGCCAATGATACGGAAGGGAATGTACCCCAGCGGTTGTTCTTGCCGAAAGCGGAAGAACCATCGCGTCGTATGGTAGCTTGGAACAGGTACTTGCTGTTAAAACTGTAGTTTACGCGGCCATAGAATGAAATCATGCGCAGAGTGGAAAGTTTGTTGTCGCTATTAATACCGTCAATATCCATATTGTTGGCTAATCCCATATTGTAATATTTCAGGTAATCGTCGTAAAAGTTGTATACAGTTAAGCCGAAGCCATCATTATCATCGTTCTGCTCCCAAGAGTAACCGGCCATCAAACCCAGTTTGTGTTTGTCGGCAAATACATGGTCATAATTGACGTAAGTTTCCATCTGCTTCTTGATGTTTTCCTTGGTGCTGCGTGAAGCCTGACCGTGGCGGGAAGAGATGTTGGGAAGTTGTGACTGTGTAGTATTGTAGTTACTGTAAATATACTGTTCGTTTTGATAAGAAAGATTCAGATTCCAATCTAGTCCGTCAATGATGTGAAGGGTTGCTTTGGCAATACCTTGCAACATTTTCTCTTTTGTTTTGTACTGATCTTCATAGACCATTGACAGCGGGTTATAACTTTGTGAGATACTTGTATTAGCGTACCAGGAACCGTCTGCATTCTTTACAGGAACCAGCGGATTGTAATAGTACATGGCATCCAGTACACTCCGTCCCTGATTTTCGGTTGAGGCCGTTTGTTTGTTGGTTATGCTTGCATTTACACTAACCGACAAATCCAGATGATCTTTCAGAGTTTTGGTTTGCAAGAAAGAACGGGCTGTGATGCGATCCATTGAAGTTCCTCTCACAACACCTTCTCGGTCGATGTAGTTGAGAGATGCACTATAGGTGGTTTTTTCATTGCCACCGTTGATAGAGATATTATGATTGTGGCTGAAACCGGAACGCAATACTTCATCCTGCCAATTGGTGTCGGCCGGGTTGTTTACATCGTAGTAGGGGGAAAGGTCGACATTATTTGCGTTGGCATAGGCCAGAAGTTCGCTGGCATTCATCATGTCCAGAGTTTTCAAAGTATTATCTATAGCTACATAACCACTGTAGTTTACATTGGTTTTACCATTCTTACTACCTTTCTTGGTGGTGACAATGATTACACCATTAGCGGCTTTTGAACCATAGATGGCTGTGGCACTGGCATCACGAAGAACATCGATGCTTTCAATGTCTTCCGGAGCAATAAGCGACAGGCTGACGCCCGGGACGCCATCGATTACGTAGTATGGTTCCATAGCTGCACCCTCGCGTAAAGAAGATGTACCACGCAGAGAGATAGATGCCGAGCCATTAGGGTCACTGGTATTGGCAATGGTCAATCCCGGAACTTTTCCTTGTAGCAGTTGCGCCGGATTAGTGTAGACACCTACGTTCAAATCATCTGCTTTCACTGTTGTGATAGAGCTGGTAACATCCTTACGCGTCATGCTACCATATCCCACTACTACTACTTCATCTAATGTTTGAGAATCTTCCTCCATTACTACATTAATAGCGCTTTGGTTCACTTGAACCTCTTTTTTAGTAAAGCCAATGAAAGTAAATATGAGGGTTTGCCCTCTTTTCACTTCTATAGAGTATTTACCGTCAAGATCGGTGATACAACCATTGGTGGTGCCTTTTTCTAATACATTGACGCCTGCCAATGGCTCACCGGATTTGTCTGTAACAGTACCGGTAACCTTGTTCTGGGCAAATGCTAAGGTACTACTTAGCAAGAACACTACAAAGAGCACGCTTTGCGCAAATGTCCTTTTTCTTTTTAATTGTACATTCAGCATAAAATAAAGTTTTAGTTATAAATTATGTTCTCTTCTTCTGTATATTTATAAATATTATTCTGGCTGCAAAAGTAGGATGTACTTATTACAGATATATTTCAAATGTATTACAAGATTGTTGTAATATTTTGATATACAATTAATTGAGATGAATGGAAGACAAAAGGATATTTGCTTTATATTACTATCTTTGGATAGATGTAATGTAAAGAATAAAGGCGGTCGTTCCATGTTGTCCTTTATTATAAGTGACAACTTTGGGAAAAAACGGGATAATGTCTTTGCCTCCATAGTATTTTAGATTTTGATTACTGCAAATCTAAGCCAATGAAGTTATAGTTAGGGAGAAAATGATGCAAATTAGGGGGAAAATAGTGAACTATTGTTTTTTTCTGGATTATCCCGCCCAGTCTTCTCTATCCAGATTCCTGTATCCGATGGCTTCTGCCAAATGTGAGGGCTGTATCAGGTCACTGTTTTCAAGGTCGGCAATGGTACGTGCCACTTTTAGTATACGGTCATAGGCACGGGCGGAAAGATTAAGCCTGTTCATCGCATTTTTCAGTAAGGCAAGACCTTTGTCATCCGGACGAGCATATAGGGAAAGTAGTTTGCTACTCATTTGTGCATTACAGTAAACGCCCGGAATATCTGCATATCTGTTTTCCTGAATTTGTCGGGCGGAGATTACACGCTCCCGTATGATGGAACTTGCTTCTCCCGGATGTGCATCGGACATTTTCTCAAAAGGTACAGGAACTACTTCAATTTGTAGGTCGATGCGGTCAAGTAGAGGACCAGAGATACGATTCAGGTATTTTTGTACTTGTCCCGGACTGCATACACAAGCTTTTGTCGGATGATTGTAATATCCGCAAGGACATGGGTTCATAGAGGCTACCAGCATAAAACTGGCAGGGTATTCCACATTGCTTTTCACACGGGAAATGGTGATCTTTCGGTCTTCCAGAGGTTGGCGGAGGACTTCCAGTACGCTGCGATTGAATTCTGGCAACTCGTCCAGAAATAAAATACCATTATGGGCAAGGCTGATTTCCCCTGGTTGTGGATAACTGCCTCCACCCGTCATGGCCACTGTGGAAATGGTGTGATGCGGATCGCGGAACGGGCGTTTTGAAATAAGCCCCGTATTGTTTTGCAGTCTTCCTGCCACAGAATGTATTTTTGTAGTTTCAAGGCTCTCTCCCAGGGACAGCGGGGGAAGAATGGATGGTAATCTTTTGGCAAGCATGGATTTTCCGCTTCCCGGGGCACCAATCAGAATAATATTATGTCCCCCTGCCGCTGCCACTTCCAGTGCACGTTTTACGTTTTCCTGTCCTTTTACATCTGCGAAGTCCAGATCAAAGCTACTTTGTTGTGCATAAAACTCTTCGCGGGTGTTGACGATGGTAGGAGTGAGTTCCTGCTTCCCATTGAAGAATTCTATTACCTCTTTGATGTTTTCAACTCCATATACTTGAATCTGATTGACTACAGCCGCTTCAAGAGCGTTCTGTCTGGGTACTATGATTCCCTCGAATCCTAATTCACGTGCTTTGATGGCAATGGGCAGAGCTCCCTTGATGGGTTGCAGGCTACCGTCAAGGCTCAGTTCGCCCATCATCAGGTAGCGGTTCAGCTTATCCGGTTGGATTACTTCTCCGGCGGCAAGCATACCAATGGCAAGTGGGAGGTCATAGGCGGAACCTTCTTTGCGGATATCAGCCGGTGCCATATTGATGATGATATTGCTGGTAGGTATCCGGTATCCATTCACTTGTAGCGCGGAAATGATACGTTGGTGGCTTTCTTTGACGGCCGAATCCGGTAGTCCGACAAGATAGAACATACAACCTCTTGAACTATTTACTTCGATGGTGATGAGAGTTGCGTCGATGCCTTGCACAGCCGCTCCGAAAACTTTGATTAGCACGTGTTTATTAGTGATTAGTGGTGAGTGATTTCTCCTTTTCTTTTTCAGCAATCTCTTTTAGCTTGTTCTCAATTGCTTTTTCATCCAAATTTTTACCTTCTATTCTTCCCGTAGGACTGAGAAGTATATTGGTAGGAAGCGTCTGTATGGCAAATTGTTTGATAATCTCTCCGCTCCAGCCGGAGAAATCACAGACTTGTTCCCATTTCAGCGTATCCGCTTTGATGGTTTCCTGCCATTTCTTTTTATCAAGATCGAGAGAAACGCCCAGCAATGCGAAGTTCTTATTCTTCTGCTCTTTCTTATAAATACGGCGGAACATGGCATTGTTTGCACGGCTGACCGTATCCCACGAAGCCCAGAACTGTATGAGCAGGTACTGATCTTTAAAGTTGGAGCGACTTATATCTTTTTCTTCCGCATTGCGTAGTCGGAAGTAGGGCGCCGATTTCCCTACAGCTACTTTTTCTTCTTCTTCAATCCGCTTCAGCAATGCATCCATAAAGGGACGGTCCTTCAGTTCTCCGGTCATACGGTCGGCCAGTTTCTGGATTTGTGTCAAATCGGGTTGAGGGTTTTGCACAAAGTATTTATCCAGCAGATAGATACTGGCTAATGAAGCAGGATGTTCAGTAATGAAATTCTCCGCTTTCTCTTCCAAAGCTTTTCCGGACGGGGTACCCAATCCTTTTAGTTCCTGGTTGAAGTCTGTTAATTCTTTATTGGGGGCATTGCCGCTGATTTGTAAAGAGGATAGTTCGGCCATGGAGCCTTTTATTTGTATCTTATTCCCTTTATTCAGGAAAAGCGGATACTCTGTTCCATCGCTGAATAATAAGATTGTGGTGACTAACGTATCAGCAGAAAGTGTCGCGGAGAATTTATCTTTTTCGGCAATCAGTGTATCCATGCGGTCATGCATTCTGTCCGCACCATATAAATAGATGGTATCATTCCCCAATCCTTTGATTTCTCCACTGAGGCTGATACTATCGGTCTTCTTTCCACCACAGGCAGAGAGGCCGATTAATAGAAAATATAATAGACAGAGGTTCTTCATCTCTAAATACTTTTTTGCGAAAGTACGGCTTTTGCAGATAATAAAAAAGAAATGCCCGACATTTCTCAACGCCGGGCATTCTACAGATATTTATTTATTTACTACTTAAAATCACTAATCGTAATTAGTGAAGAGCTTCTTACTGAATGATGCTCATGAAATCTGCATTCGTGAAGTACTTAGCAAATTCCAGATCAGAAGCTGCTTTCTTAGCTAATGAAGAATCTTTAGCTACAGCGCTCTTCAAGCTGCTGGTAACCATAGAAGAATTGTTAGTTCTTGCACCTAATACAGCCATCAGGTACTCAGTATAAGCGTCTGGCTTTTCTACACTTGCCAAAGTATTTTTAGCTTTGTTGTAGTCCTTAGCCAGGATCTGAGCCAAAGCGGCACTGTTAGATTTCGTGTTGCCGAATGCGCTTACAGCTCTGTCATATTGACCTTGAGCGATGTACAGGTTACCCAGAGCTTCGTTCAGTTCTTTTGCACCGGAAGCTTTGCTCAGGTAAGTTTCAGCAGCGGCTTTATCACCTTTCGTCAAAGCGATCAAACCAAGGTTCATGTTAACTTCAGGAGCATCCTTGATAGAAGCTGCTTTCTTGAAGTAGCTTTCAGCCTTGTCAAGGTTACCTGATTGGTAAGCCAGTTTACCTAAGTTATTGTAAGCACGATAGTCGTTCGGATAAATCTGAGTAGCTTTAGTGAAGATTACTTCTTGTTTAGCCGGATCGTTAGTCAGAGTAGCTGCGTACAGCAATTCTTCCAGACTCAGCTGCTTAGCATCTGTGTTAGCCAGATTAGCGATTTCATCATCAGACTTACCAATGATTTCATAATTCAAAGTCAGACGAGAACGACGCAATTGCGGCAAGATTTCGTCAGCTAAGTTCTTGTAAACAGAAGAAATGTTCTTGATTTCCTGCTCTCTTTGTTCAGGATCAGAATACATAGACAGAACGCGAAGGATCAGTTCTTTATCTTGGATATTAGATTTAGATACCAATTCCTGGAAACCTTCCCAGTCCTGAGCAGTATATTTTGTATCGATTGCAGCGTCAATTTTTGCTTTCTTCAAGTTCTGGTTGATAACCTTTGCAGTGTTGTCCTGACGGTTTTCGGCCAACTTAGTGTTCAGGCTTACACCGCCATCAGGAGATGCATAAGCAGAAACTTCGATGTTGCTGATCTTCTTGTTAACAGCACCGTCTACGTTCTTCACTTCTTCGTTGAATTCCTTAGCGGTCTTCAATTCACCGGCACGGACGTTAGCTTGCTGAATCAAGAACATGATGTTAGCATCGTGTTTTTCCTTGATGATACGTTGGAAAGCGTCGTCACCGTTGGCAGGAGTAGCGCTGCTCAGCGTCTGCTCAACCATTTCAGAGGTAGAAATCACACCATCAGCTACTTTCACAGCAGGAATAGTTACTGTTTTGTTACCGATTGTGGCTTTAAATTCCAGATATAACTCTGATTTTGCCATTTCGGGAACATAATCGAAAGAAGTCTTCATAGTGTAGTTACCACCCATCTTGTATGAGATGGTCTGGTCGTTACCTTCTACTTTTTCTCCTTGGAATACGGCTGACTGTCCTTTAGCTTCTCCACCGTTCCATTTCAGAACCGGAGTTACTTCTACTACAGCTTTCTTGTTAAAATACTTTTCAGGGAATTTTCCGTTGATAGTGGCGGGAACTTTGCCACCAACAGCTTCAAGAACCTGAGGGGTCACGGTGAAATAATCAGAAGATAATTCACCCATTTTGCTGCTACAAGATGAAAGTGCAACAACCAGTGCCATTAACAAAGGCAGATACAATCTCTTAGTCATTTTAGGTATAAATTAATTGTTTGTAATTGAAATTAGTCTATTGGTTTCTCTTAGTGCCTATTACCACATGATAATAGCCTCGCAAAGATATTAAATCTCCCGGCACAATCTGAAAGGAATAGCCAATTTTATTATAATTTAATGAAATCCTGTCTCTTTTCTGTACTTGATGTTCCTTGGATGGTGTTCAATGATCTCACTCCGCAACATATTCCGGTCGATATGGGTATAAATTTCGGTTGTTGCGATGGACTCGTGTCCCAGCATACATTGTATGGCACGCAGGTTCGCGCCTCCTTCCAGCAAGTGGGTAGCGAAGGAATGACGGAAGGTGTGCGGGCTGATATTTTTGGTGATACCGGCTTTCTCCGCCAACTCCTTTATCAGGTGAAAAACCATGATGCGGGAGATACTGTTTCCCCAGCGGGCAAGGAATACATAATCTTCAAATCCTTTCTTTATTTTACCAACATTACGGTCGAGCAACCAGTATTTTATTTCTTTGATGGCACGTGGGGAAATAGGGACTAATCGTTGTTTGCTGCCTTTTCCTTCCACCTTAATAAAACCTTCATCGAAATAGAGCTCGGACAGCTTCAGATTACAAAGTTCCGAGACGCGCAGTCCGCAGCTGTATAGAGTTTCCAGAATGGCCCGGTTGCGCTGGCCTTCCTTTTTACTCATGTCTACAGTAGCTATGATGGTGTCTATTTCTTCTACGGTTAGTACTTCCGGTAGTTTAAAACCTATTTTAGGACCTTCGAGCAATTCACTGGGATCATCTTCCCGATAGTCTGCCATAATCAGGAAGTGGAAGAATGATTTTATTCCGGACATGATGCGTGCCTGGGAGCGGGGATGAATGCCGATGTCATGCAAGCCGGCGGCGAAACGTTGCAAGTCGTCCAGAGTGACTGACAGCATATCAATATTCTCTGCTTTCAAAAAACGCAGCAATTTATCAAGATCGGTCAGATAGGCATCAAGCGTATTGGCAGAAAGTGCTTTTTCTAACTTTAGATACTGCTGATACTTCCTGATAATCAGTGCTTCTTTCTCCTTATTTATTGTTTTTTCGTCTAATTTCATTTCTTTTTTCTACCTTTGTTCCCTGAATTTGAATGTTTTCCGGAACGTATCCGATCCGTATCTGCCCCGTATCTGCTCCGTGTCTATAGGCTTGGACTTACTACGGACCTGATACGGAGCTGTTACGGACTTACTACGGAGCAGGTACGGACTTCTTACGGAGTTGCTGCGGAGCTATAGTTCCGGAACAAAGGTATAAAAAATTGTGTTATGAGGATACAAATTATTAATGGCCCGAATATCAATCTGCTGGGCAAACGTGAACCTTCCATTTACGGCAGTGTTACTTTTGAAGATTACCTTGTCGAACTTCGTAAGAAGTATACTGATATACAAATAGACTATTTCCAGTCGAACATCGAGGGAGAGCTGATAGACAAGATTCAGCAAACCGGTTTTGATGTAGACGGAATTATCCTGAATGCAGGTGCTTACACCCATACTTCCATTGCTTTGCAGGATGCTATCCGTTCAGTGACTTCTCCGGTTATCGAGGTACATATTTCTAATGTGCATGCTCGTGAGGCTTTCCGTCATGTATCTATGATAGCTTGCGCCTGCAAAGGCGTTATCTGCGGTTTCGGATTGAACTCTTACCGCCTGGCGCTCGAAGCCTTGACCGGCGACGAGTAATTCGTAATTCATGATTTGTAATTAAACAAAAATAGGTATAAGATTATGTTATTGAAACAGACAAAAATCGTTGCAACCATTTCTGATAAGCGTTGCGATGTTGATTTTATAAAAGGCTTGTTTGAAGCCGGTATGAATGTGGTGCGTATGAACACGGCACATCTCGGCCGCGAAGGTTCGGAGATGCTGATAAATAATGTGCGTGCGGTGTCCAACCGTATAGCTATCCTGATGGATACTAAAGGTCCGGAGGTGCGTACTACCATCTGTGCCGATCCTATCGCTTACAAAGTCGGTGATAGAGTGAAAGTCGTAGGTGATCCAGATCTGGAAACTACCCGTGAATGTATTTCCGTTTCCTACCCTAACTTTGTGCACGATGTTGCCATTGGCATACACATCCTTATTGATGATGGTGATCTGGAAATGATTGTTGTGGATAAAACGGAAGATTATTTGGTATGTGAGATACAGAATGATGCTACTTTGGGAAGTCGTAAGAGCGTAAATGTGCCGGGAGTACGCATCAACCTTCCTTCTCTGACGGAAAAGGACCGTACCAATATTCTTTATGCCATTGAGAAAGACATCGACTTTATTGCTCATTCTTTTGTGCGTAATAAACAGGATGTTCTGGATATAAAGGAAATTCTGGATGCTCATAACAGTGATATCCGTATCGTGGCCAAGATAGAGAATCAGGAAGGCGTTGATAACATTGATGAAATCCTGGAAGTGGCTGACGGTGTGATGGTGGCTCGTGGTGACCTTGGTATCGAAGTCCCCCAAGAGCGTATTCCGGGTATTCAGCGTTTGCTGATTCGTAAATGTATCCTGGCAAAGAAACCGGTAATTGTGGCTACGCAGATGCTTCATACAATGATTACCAATCCGCGTCCTACCCGTGCAGAGGTAACAGATATTGCGAATGCTATTTATTACCGTACGGATGCTTTGATGCTGAGCGGTGAAACGGCGTATGGTAAATATCCGTTGGATGCCGTGAAGACTATGACAAAGGTGGCTGCACAGGCAGAAAAAGATAAATTGGCTGATAACGATATCCGTATTCCACTGGATGAGAACAGCAACGATGTGACTGCCTTCCTGGCGAAACAAGCTGTAAAGGCTACTTCGAAGTTGAAGATACGTGCGATCATCACTGATAGTTACAGTGGACGTACTGCCCGCAACCTTGCTGCATTCCGTGGTAAATATCCGGTGCTGGCCATCTGTTATAAGGAAAAGACAATGCGCCATCTGGCACTTTCTTACGGTGTGGAAGCTATTTACATGCCGGAACTTGCTAACGGTCAGGAATACTATTTCGCAGCTCTGCGTCGTCTGCTGAAAGAAGGCCGTTTATCAGAATCTGATATGGTGGGTTATCTGAGTAGCGGTAAAGCCGGAACACATACTTCTTTCCTCGAAATTAATGTAGTGGGAGATGCTCTGAAGTATGCGGAAGAAAGTGTATTACCCAATAAAAACAGATACCTTTAATAAATAATAAATTAAAAATGAAGAATGAAGAATTTTTGTGCAGTATAGCCTGATTCTTCATTCTTCATTCTTCATTTCTATGACCATAGACGAATATATCTTGCAGCATATTGACGATGAAGGAGATTATCTGAAGGCTCTTTATCGGGACACACACCTTAAATTGCTTTATCCGCGTATGGCATCGGGCCATTTACAGGGGCGGATGCTAAAGATGTTTGTTAAAATGATACGTCCCCATCGTGTTCTGGAGATAGGGACATATAGCGGTTATTCTGCTCTTTGTCTTGCCGAAGGCTTGCCGGAAGACGGCATGTTGTACACGTTTGAGATCAATGATGAGCAGGAAGACTTTACCCGTCCGTGGTTGGAAGGTTCTGAGTATGCGAATAAAATAAAACTCTACATTGGTGATGCGTTGCAATTAGTGCCGCAGTTGGGCATAACGTTCGATTTGGCTTTTATCGATGGAGATAAGCGGAAATACGTTGATTATTACGAGATGGTGCTTTCCAATCTTTCTGACGGAGGTTATATTATCGCCGATAATACCCTGTGGGATAACCATGTGCTGGAAGAACACCCCCGCAATAATGACTTGCAAACCATTGGCATCAAGGCTTTCAATGAACATGTAGCACATGATACACGCGTAGAAAAAGTAATCCTTCCCCTGCGGGACGGATTAACAATTATCCATAAGAAGTAATTCAGGATATCGGATATGTGATAGAGACAATCTTTTCCTTTCCCTTTTCTTCTACTTGATAACTCCCCTTGAACGTTTCCACATAGAGGCGGTTGATATTATGCAGGATATGTTGTTCCTGTTCGTCCTCCCAACACTGATAAAGAGGACTTCGCAGGATGATTATTTTCAGGTATTTGTCTTCCTGGCTTAAAGTATATTCCACTTCGCGTTTCTCTCCCTTATATTCTTGAGGGACTGATAAGAGTGAAGTAAGTAATTTCAGGAACCATTTACTGTCAGCCTTTATCTGCAACATTTCCAATTCTGTATTGAAGGTTGATTTCACAATGTCGGGAGTCTCCATATCCACAATCATTCTGGTTTCCCGACATAGTTGAACGGCATCGCATTCTTGAACGGTGAATCGCATCATTCCTGCTTCAAGGCGTGATAAGTCGAGGATATTGTTTATGAGTTTTAGTAGTTTCGTTGAGTTGCTTTTTACAGCAATTGAATACTCTTCTATTTCTTCATCCGTTAAGTCATTTTCTGAAGATAGTAATTCAGAAAAACCGACTACAGTGTTCAAGGGTATACGTATCTCATAGGTGATGTTATGGAGGAAGCATTCTTTCATCTTGTCAGCGGCTTCCATTCTTTCGAAGGCTTTTCGGGTTTCCTTCTCTGCATGCCGTAACTGACAGCGAATATGATAGGCACGTATAATGACAAAAACTAATATTAGTAATATAATTGTACCTGCACCTACCTGTATATAACGATATCGTTTGGTCAGTTCTTCTTTTTCAAGTAAAGCTCTTCGGATTTTATAGTTGGCTTGATGGGCTTCTTTGTGCCGTTGTAGCATGTCCTGATTGAGAGAATCCCCTTTTATGGCTACCATTTTATACAGGTTGGCAGCATCTTTATAACGTCCGGTTTCCAGCAAGGCGTCTGCTTTTGATTTGAGTAAGTCGTTTTCGTTGAAAGGATCCGTTCCCCTACAGGCGGCCAATGCCAGGTCAAGCTCCCGGAAGCATTTGTCCCACTCTTTAGTGAGCTTATAATAAAATCCCCATAGGCTATGGTAGTTTATATAGGCACCGAGATACACATTATCACTATAATATTCTTCTGCCTTTTTCAGGTGCTGGATTAGTTTTTCCTGGTCTTTAGTAATCATATAGATTTTGCAAAACGATGTTTCTATTTCCAGAAATATTGTTTTGAATGTGTCTGATAGGGGAAGTCCTTTGGACACTTTTGTGAGAACATCCAGTTGCTTCTGATATTCACTGAGGGCTTGCGGATATTTTTCCTGTTTTTTATAAAGTTTAGCCAGATTTCCGTGTATTATTAATAGTCCATTTTCATTGGCCGTAGGATTATTCTCCAAAGCCTGTTTGTATATTTCGATGGCCTCGTCATACCGTCCGGCAAAATCATAGGCCTGTGCCAATGCAAGAGCCGCGATGAAGTTGCCTTTTTTATAATTGAGGCGGGTGGACTCATCTCTCATCTCTTGGGCTTGCATAATGGCATATTCGGTATCTCCCAGCGCACATCGTGCCTGAAGTACGGAAAGCCACATGGTATAGTAAAATGCATAATCCTTATACTGGTAGCTGGCCTCTTTCAGTATTAAAAGCCTTTTTTGCTGATTGAAAATATCTGCAAGATATTCATATTGGCGGCAATAGTCAAAAAGTGCCCATAACTCTTCTCCGTGTATTTGCTTCCGGCGGGCAAGCACAATTGCAGAATCCAGATATTCGGTAGCCGATTCCTGACCAATGTATTGCTGGAATGCATTTCTCAGAAATATGCAGCGGATGGAATCATTGGGTATGGTAGCGGCTGTCTGGAATATGCTGTCGCGCGCTTGCTGCTTCGTAGATGCATGTGTTTCTGTCAGGAAGGGTATGTCTGCCAGAAGCAGAATAAAGAGAATTATTTTTTTCATGCTTTGCCTGCTTGTTTTAATGGGTGAGTGAAGATGAAACGTGAACCGTTCGTATATTCCGGGTCTATCCAGATATTTCCACCAAGTTGGTCAATAATAAACTGGCAGATAGATAAACCGATACCTGTTCCCTGGGATTTCTCGTCTACCCGTTCGAAGCGGTTGAATATTGTAGGCTGTTTTTCCAATGGAATGCCACAACCGGTGTCTGTAACTGAGAATTGCGCCATACCCTCTTCATTTTGCTCTAACCGCAGGATAATACTGCCTTCTTTGGTGAATTTGGTGGCGTTGACTAAAATGTTGATCAGTACCTGGGGCAGGCGGAATATGTCTGTTTCTATTTCCAAAGAAGGCAGTGTTGTTTCGAAAGATAATGCAGCTTGTGTTTGCTTAATCCCTTCTACGGTTTGAATGATTCCTTCGCAAAGAGGAACAGCGTCGCATACCTTTAGGTCGAACTTCATGTTCTTTACGTCCAGGCAGGAAATATCCACTACATCGTTGAGCAGATTGATCAGTAGGCGGGAATTTAACTGAATGATTTCATAACATTGTTTCCGGGTATCTTCATCAATACCGGGGGTGGTCAGTACTTCAGAGAAACCGGACAAGGCATTTAAGGGGGTGCGGATTTCATGACTCATGTTCGAAATGAACAGGCTTTTATTTCGCGTGGATTTCTCTACTTCCTCTTGTGCCTGCTGAAGCTTCAGTTGCGATTGTATTAGCTTTCTACGTTGTTTTCTTAAATATACAACGCAGCCTATGGCAATGGCAATAAAAAACGGAAGGATGATGAGAGCTAATGAGAGCAAACGGTTCTGTTGCTGGCTGTTGGCAAGTTCCAGCTCATCGATTGAGTAGATTTTCCGCATATCCTTTACTCCACGGGAATTGATCTCCTCATAAACGGTATCTGATTTATGACTTAATTCTTTATACAATTTTGCAGCTTCTTCATACTGCTGTTCCTGCATTTTTTCATCTGCATCTTTCCAGCGGATATTCTCTTCTGCATAGGCAATGGATGAGAAAAATAGTAGTATTATCCAAACGTGTACTTTCATAAAGTAAGCTATTTTGTGATGTTGTTGCAAATGTAGTTTTTAATTAATGAAAAGCTACGTTTTGGTGCTAAAAAAAGTATAAATCATGAGTCTAACGAGATATTTGCGTAACTTTGCCTTTAAATATAGATAATTGATTTATGGAAACAACTCGTCAGAATAAAATAGCCCGTTTGCTTCAGAAGGAATTGAGTGACATTTTCCTGTTGCAAACTAAATCCATGCCGGGAGTACTGATCTCTGTCAGTGCTGTGCGTATCAGCCCGGACTTGAGTGTCGCACGTGCTTATCTGAGTATCTTCCCTTCGGAAAAGGCGGAAGAGATAATAAAGAATGTCAATGATAATATGAAGTCTATCCGTTATGAGTTGGGGACCCGTGTGCGTCATCAGCTTCGCATCATTCCGGAACTGAAGTTCTTTGTGGATGATTCACTGGATTATCTTGAAAAAATAGATGAATTGTTGAAGTGAACCTTCCCTTCTACATAGCCCGGCGTTATCTCTTCTCCAAGAAGAAACACAATGCTATCAATATCATTTCCGGCATTTCGGTGTGCGGAGTGGCATTGGCTACGTTGGCGCTGGTCTGTACACTGTCCGTATTCAATGGTTTTCAGGATATGGTAGCAGGGTTCTTTACAGCCTTTGATCCGGAATTGAAAATTACGATTCGTGAGGGAAAAGTCTTTGAACCGCAGGGGGCAGCATTTCAGGAAGTGCGCTCTTTGCCGGAAATTGGTGTCTGGACAGAGACGCTGGAGGAGAATGCCATGGTGCAATATAAGGACCGTCAGGCTATGGCTATTATTAAAGGGGTGGAAGATAACTTCGAGGAGCTTACGTCTATTGATAGTTTGCTGTACGGTGCAGGTGAGTTTATCCTGCATGACTCTATCGTAGATTATGGCGTATTGGGTGTGGAATTGATATCTGAGTTGGGAACAGGACTTCAGTTTGTTGATCCCCTTCAGGTGTATGCTCCCAAACGGAATGTACGCGTGAATATGGCTAATCCTTCCGCTTCTTTCAATCGTGATTACCTATTTTCTCCCGGTGTAGTGTTTGTTGTCAATCAGCAGAAGTATGATGCACGCTACATTCTTACTTCTCTTAGCTTTGCTCGTAATCTTTTTAATTATGACACGGAGGTGTCGGCTGTTGAATTGAAGTTGAAGCCGGGGGCAGATGTTACGGCTGTGCAGAGAAAGATTGCTCGTATCCTAGGTGATGAATTTGTAGTACTAGACCGTTATGAGCAGCAGGCTGATGTGTTCCGTATTATGGAGATAGAGAAATTCATATCTTATCTTTTTCTCACATTTATTCTTGCGATAGCCTGTTTCAATGTAATTGGTTCTCTTTCCATGTTAATCCTAGATAAACGCGAAGACGTGGAGACTCTGCGTAATCTTGGAGCTGATGACCGCTTGATAGCCCGTATATTTTTGTTTGAAGGTCGGCTTATTTCCCTGTTCGGTGCACTTTCCGGTATTGTTCTTGGTCTGTTGCTTTGCTATATCCAGCAGCGTTTCGGCATTATTTCCTTAGGTGGTGGTAATGGCAGCTTTATTGTGGATGCTTATCCTGTTAGTGTGCATGTAACGGATGTAGTACTGATATTTATTACGGTGATTACTGTCGGATTCCTTTCGGTGTGGTATCCGGTGCACTATTTGACGCGGCGGTTACTGAAGAAATAATGTCTGTTGACGCAAGTGTCGAACCACTGGTTTTGTACTCAATCTAGCCATTAGTGTATTCATTTTGTATTTTGTGGGTTTAGATATCATTCTGGCAAGAACACATATATGTATCTGTTGTTGAGTTCCTATATTTGCATGTAGAGACAATTTGAGAATTGTTTTCAATATGGAATGTGGCAAAGGGAATTAAAAGGTTTTGTTCTCTTTGCTGCAAAGAAATGCAATGATTAATAGAATTCACCTAAAAATCTTTTTATTTATGGAACGACGCACCTTTCTTAAAATTTTGTCATCAGCAGGTATCGTTAGCTTGGTTAGTCCGACTTTTGCTATGGAAGTTTGTAAAAACAAGGTGTCTAAATCTTCTTCAGCTCTTCTCGAATCAGCTTTTCGTAATCCGCCTTTCTCTTCCGGAGTTTATACATGGTGGCATTGGATGAATGGTAATATAACTAAAGATGGTATAACCCGTGATCTTGAAGCCATGAAGGCAAATGGTATTGCGGGGTATCAATTGTTTGAAGCAGGAAGTGGCATCCCTATTGGTCCGGTAGAATCGCTTAGTGATGAATGGGTAGATCTTATTCTGCATACGCTCAAAGAATCAGAAAGGTTGGGTTTGGAGTTTGCAATGCACAACTGCCCCGGTTGGTCATCCAGTGGTGGTCCGTGGATCACTCCAGATAAAGCTATGCAAATAATAACGTGGAGCGAAACTAAAATAACGGGTGGAAAACAAGTCAGGATTCAGTTACCCACTCCCAAACATATGTTTGATTATTACATAGATACATATTGTTTGGCTATTCCGGCAAATATGAAAGTAATACCTAGGTTGTCAATTCTTGAATTATCAAATAGGCTTGATAAGGATGGTGTTTTAACTTGGGATGTTCCTACTGGTGAGTGGCTGATTATGCGTTTTGGACAAACAGCCAAAGATCAGAAGAATAAGTCAGCCCCCTCTAAATCAACCGGATTAGATTGTGACAAATTCAGTACAGAAGCACTGGATTATCATTTGAATTGTATGTTTAAAAGGCTGATGCCTGCAATGGAGAAAATAGCCAAACATTCTAAGATCGGTTTGCTAATAGATAGTTATGAAACGGGTGACCAGGATTGGACTTCCGACATGCCTGCCTATTTTGAACAAAGTCATGGGTATGAACTGTATCCATTCTTACCCGTATTAGCCAATAAAATAGTTGAGAGCGAGGAAAGTACAAAGCGTTTCCTGTTTGACTTTCGTCGAGTTAGAGCTGATATGTTTGCTGAACGTTACTATGGTCATTTTCAAAAGCGATGTAAAGAGAAGGGTATAATAACTTATACTGAGCCTTATGGAGGCAATATGATGGAAGAATTACAGGTGGCACAACAGCTTGACATTAATATGGGGGAATTCTGGTGTGGTCAGACTGTACTTTGGGCAAATTATAAGTATAATCGTACCGTCAAACAAGTAGCTTCAATAGCACATACGCTTGGTGGAAAGGTAGTTGGTGCCGAGGCTTTTACTTCTGAACCGGATGCGGATAAATGGTTGCAGTATCCATATGCTCTAAAGTCATTAGGTGATTATATGTTTACCCGAGGGCTTAGTAGAATTTATTTTCATAGATTTGCCCACCAACCACACCCTACTGCTGCTCCGGGAATGACGATGGGGGCGTGGGGGCTACACTTTGACCGTACCAATACATGGTGGAAACCGGGAAAAGCATGGATTGAGTATTTGAACCGTTGCCAGTACATTTTCCAGAGTTCAACTTTCTATGGTGATATTCTTTATCATAATGGTGATGATAGTTTTGGTAGCACTATTGAACCGGAACAAACCCTACTGGCCCCTCCGGAAGGATATGATTATGATATGGTAAATACTGAAATGCTGGACAAAGCACATATCAAGGATGGAAAGATTCTTTTTCCCGCTACACGTTTTGATGGCTATAAGCTCTTAGTGTTGCTTAAATCGGAAACAATGTCATTACATACGTTGCGGATACTGGCCCGATTGGTAGGTGAGGGAATGGTATTGGTTGGGCAAAGGCCACTGCATACCTTAGGTTTGTGTGATGGAGAGAAAGAGAATGAGTTTGCTGCACTGGTGCAAAGAGTCTGGCAGCACCCGAACGTGCATGAAGGAAAAGATTTGCAAACCATTTTTAACCGGTTAGGTGTGTCTCCCGACTTTGTTTATCATTCTGAAGCAGGAAATTCATCTGTTCATGCTATCCATTATCAACAAGAAAGAGCCGAGATATACTTTGTTGCAAATCGTAAGCGAGCGCATGAGAAAGGAACGGCTCATTTCCGGATAAAAGGTTATATTCCGGAGTTATGGGATCCTTATACAACTGAAATTCTACAGTGCCCGGTCTATCGCACTGATAACGAGGGCGTAGAAATACCTCTTAATCTAACTCCTGCAGGATCCATGTTTGTTGTTTTTCGTAAAGTTGAGAAACAACAGAAGTACACAGATGTGAAATACAATGGTGTTTCTTTGTTTCCGACTATTGGAAATGTAGTGAAACAGGATTCTTTGTCTGCAAATTTTAGTATTACTTGTTGGATAAAGCCTGAGGTGGATATAGCCATGACGGAAGAACAGGAACTCGGTGATATGCGTGCCCGTTTTTTTGCTATTTATCCTTTGGAAGGAGAGCGACGGCATGGAAAAGGACATAGTTCCCTTGGGTTGTCAGTAGGTCGGAATGGAGTCGTTGTCTATGAACGGACTATACATAATAAGGCTGTATACCGAAATCCCAGACCATTATCGGGATGGACCCATTTTGCTTTAGTTTATCAGGATAACACACCGCATCTTTGGATAAATGGAGTATATGCTGGAGCAGGAACAACTTCAGACACAATCGTGCATCTTGAAACATCTCATTCGGATTTGTTGTGTAAAGCGGATGCTTATGAAGGAGGACTCTGCAATCTGTGTATCCATCCTTCCAGTATTGACAAAACAGAAATAACAAACCTTTATCAAAAAGGGATACCTGCTCCGTTTCATCCAAGTGAGCAGGTACTTTCATGGTTACCCAGTCATCGGTTTGTTGCATGGCAGGCTGGTGTTTATGAGTTTATTGCAGAACGTACAAGTATCCGTAAGCATGTTGATACTCTTCCTACATGTATTCCGTTAAAAGGCCCTTGGACTGTTCGATTCCCTCAAAATATGGGAGCATCTGAGGAAATAACTTTAGCCAGATTGCATTCATTACATTTAGAAGAGGATTTTGGGGTTCGTCATTTTTCGGGAACGATGACTTATCTCTATTCGTTATCTATAAATAATATCTATTTGCAGGACGATATTTGTTTGCGCTTGGATCTAGGTCGAGTAGAAGTACTTGCTGAAGTGTTGGTGAATGGAAAACGTGCTACTATGTGTTGGGCACCTCCTTATGCCATTGATATACAGCAGCTATTGCACGAAGGAGATAATCTGATAGAAATTCGTGTAACAAATTTATGGGTTAACCGATTGATTGGTGATGAGTATCTGCCTGAAGAGAATGTTTATAATTATCAGGATATTCCAAATAAATATTCTACATTGCGCAACGGTGGTATCAAGAAACTTCCTGAATGGTATCTACAGGGTAAACCAAAGCCTGCAGGAGGTAGAATTGCATTTACAACTTGGAAACATTATGATAAGACTTCACCTCTTGTTGAATCTGGTTTATTAGGACCAGTCACCTTAACAGTTGGGAAAATAGAGAGTCTGAATATATGAGGTGCTCACTGAATATAAATTTGAGGCAAGAATGAATATTATTTTCATTCCTGCCTTAAGTTTTTGGTGTATATACAGGCTCTTTTTAGTTGAGAGAATCGTCTTTATATTTATTGCTCTCTCTGTATTCTTTGGGAGTTTGATTGTATCGTTTGCCAAACTCTTTATAGAAATGTGACCGATTTGTGAAAGCTGTCCGATACATGATTTCCTGTATAGTCAATGTTGTAGTTAATAGTAATTTGGCAGCATAATTTATTCTTTGTTCTTTGATGAAATCTTTAGGGGGGAGTTGATCCAGATTCTTAAACTTGCGATATAAATTTCTGCTGCTGGTTTGCATGGCTTCTGCAAGTTCTTCCGGACCAAATTCAGTGTTGTCCATATTTTCATTGATTAGTTCAACAGCAGTTTCCATGAATTTTTTGTCTTCCTGTTGTAACAACTGTCCACCACTAAATTCAAAGGCACTTGCTGAAGAGTTGTAGTATTGCTTTAATTCTTCCTGCTTTTTTAATAGTTGTTTGATGATACTCCTAAGATATTGAGTATTGAATGGTTTGGGGATGTAAGCGTCTGCTCCAGATTCTATACCCTCAATTTTTTCATCGGTTGTATTTTTTGCAGAGAGGATAATTAATGGAATATGCATTGTATGTTTGTTGCTTTTGAGTTGTTTGATTAAGGTGATTCCATCTATTTTGGGCATCATAATGTCTGTAATGATAAGATCCGGTGTCTTTTGTTTTAATAAAACAAGCCCTTCTTCACCATTTTCTGCCGTTAAAATGGAATATTCATCGGATAGTATATCTTTTAGCATCCACAGTAACTCTTTGTTGTCATCTATCATCAGAATGGTTGTTTCTGGTTGGTTGAATTCCTTTTCGTAATCACCTCTTTCAGCTGTTTCAATATTCGTATTGTTGTTTAGAGGTTCGGATTTAGGAGTTTCATTCAATACATGTTCGGCTTCTTCTGTTACTTCAAGCTGTGGTAGGTTCACTATGAACTGAGCATATTGGTCTATTTCGCTTTTTACTTCAATAGTACCTTGCAGTAGTTCTACCATACTTTGACAAATGGCAAGTCCTAAACCATTTCTGGAAGAAAGTCCTTTAATGCTGTTCTCCTGAATGTTATCAAGTACACTGTACCGGTTAAATATAAGTGGAATATTCTCTTTACAAATTCCTTTTCCTGTATTATAGACTTGAATATTTAGTTTATCTACCTCTATTTTTATGGATATACGTATTGTTCCATTTTCGGGGCTATATTTAAATGCATTCGAAATAAGATTATTTAGAATCTTAGTAAATCCGCTATAATCACTCTTCCATATAATATCTGGACTGATATCTGTTTCCAGATGGATTTGATTTTGTTCTGCCAACTCACCAAATGAATCTATAATGTCTTTTGCTAATTTGCTGATATTCAGTTCTTGTATATGGCATATTTGATTGCCGGTTTCCATGCGACGGAAGTCTATTACTTCTTGTATCAGGCTATTGAGACGCTCTGTATTTGATTTTATAATCTGGGCATATTTTTTAATGAAAACATCACTGTTCTCATGCTGCAGAATTCTTTCGCATGGACCATAAATCAGGGTAAGTGGTGTACAGAATTCATGTGTGATGTTGGTAAAGAAACGTAGTTTACCTTCATACATTTCTTCCTTATATTTTTCATTTAACTTTTTGGACATGGCGGCTTTTCTTCGTTCGTATTTCCGCCGGATATAATGCCAAAATCCCAATCCTACCCCAATAATCAATAATACATATATTATCTGGGCTGTAATACTCTGATACCAAGGGGGAAGAATGATGATACGGATACTTTTGATTAAATTGTCATTGCTATTTCCTCCATCATTGTATTTTACTTTCAATGTATAATCTCCGGGAGGGATATTTGTAAATTGCGCTTCATTAGAGCGTGTATCCATCCATACATTATTGAAATTTTCAAGTTTATAAGAATATCTGCAGTTCTCGCCATTAATAAAGTCTGTGGCTACAAAAGAGACTGCAAAGAAATTCTGATTATGGTTCAACACGATATTTTGAGAATTACTATCTTTTTTCTCAAACTCATGAATGTTATATTCCTTGTTGAATATTCTTACTTTTGTAAAGTGAATATCAGGCACAAAGTTGTTTTTCTTTTTTTTCTCTTTTTTTATCCAGACTACGCCATTTACTCCTCCAAAAAAGTATCTGTTGTTTATTTTGTCTTGAAAATATGCATTATCACTAAATTCTGTTATATCTAAGCCCGTTCTATGATTAAAGTTCCTGAACGTATTCTTTTGGGAATCAAATAATATAATGCCGGTATTGCTGCTTAACCATAGATGTCCTTCTTTGTCTTCAATAATTCCGTGTATTGTATTATTGGGTAAACCTTCATTCTCATTAAAATTCTTATAGTCATAATTACCATTAGATGAGATTTTCAGTTTGGTTAATCCATAACTTGTACCTAACCATATATCTTCATGTTGGTCTTGATATATGCATAATATATCACTCATGGGGGCTATACCATTTCTATCAAAAGAAATGAAAGAATAATTTTCAGTGCGAGAATTTAATCTGATGACCCCATTACCACGCATTCCAATACAAATAATGGAGTCATTTTCTGGATATATAGAATATATTTGATTGTTTTTCTGTTTATGAGGAACATCAAAATTGAATGCTTGAATCTTTTTAGCTTCAAGGCCTTGTTTCTGTTGTTGAATGTTTATTTTTAATAAAGTATTTCCTGCACCTACCCACAATAGTGAGTCGTTTGTTTCACACATGGAATGTACATGGGAGATATTTTGATTAGTATTGTTAGCTAATGAGTGAATTTTATTGTCTGAAAAAGAGTAGTAATTTAATCCAGGTCCATTTGAACCGATCCATAAAATTGGATATACATTACTTGGTGCAAATGCAAAAACTTCATTATTCGTAAGTCCTTCTTGTGTTGTAAGGTGTATGACATTATCATTTGAATACTCTTTTGAAGTATCATAATGGTTGATCTTTATTATACCATTGTCTTTGGTTCCTAACCATAGAGTATTATATTTATCAGTGTAAACAGCGCGGATCGGCCTTTTCTTGCTGATCGGAAGTTCATTGAGCAATATATTAGTAAATGTATATTCGTCTTTTGTCCAGGCATATACCCCCTGCCCATCTGTACCAATCCAAATAATATCTTGTTGTTTATCTTTCCATAAAGAGAATATACCACAATTAATGTTGAACTTCTCTGCTTGGTAATTTTGTTCAGCCATAAGTCGTATAAGACCATTTGTCTCAAATCCGATAAGAACATCGTTGTCATCAAAAATAATGGCTCCAATTTTACCACTTTCCTGAATCAATTGCTTTAGCTTTCTGATAAAATGTAGTTTTCCTTTTTCTTTGTAAAATATGTTTCCTTCAGAATCCACCATAATTATTTTCTCGTCACTGTAAAAGGCATATTTTATAAGGTGGGGATGTGTAAAGTCCGGATGTCTGACAATTTGAGGATTATTTGTTTTTTTCCCGGATATGGTATACCTTTCCATTATACCTTTATGATTAATCCATATCGTATCTTGAGAATCAACAATAAAACTTGATACATTGTCTAATTCTTTCTCTTTATAGATAGGGAAGTTTATAAATTTATTGTCTAAGTTCGAATATAGAGATAATGTATTTGGTCTATTGAATACATATAAATAGTCTTGATTGTCTTTGGCAATATATGAATTTTCACCAAATTCATTATAATATTCCTCTATTGCATTACTTTTTTGCGATAGTTTGTTTAATCCCCATTTAGTGCTAATCCATAGGTAGTTATCTGTTTCTATGATTTTTCTGATGACATTGCTTGAAAGGCTATTTTGATTATTGATATCTGGCTTATAGACATATATTTTTTGACTATCATACATGTTGAGTCCATCATAAGTACCAATCCATAGGAATCGTTTCTCATCTTGAAATAAGCAAGTTACGGAACTGTTTGATAGACCGTCACGATTACTAATTTGCCTAAGGTTATGTGAACTGATATTTTGTATAGAACAAAATAGTAGCAACAAAGATATTTGAATATAATATTTCATGAGTAGTAGTCTTCTTGGCATTAATAACTTTAACTGGTCAACAAAGATAGTGCTCTGATCGAGTTTTCCCAAATTCTATTTGGTTGAATTTCTATTTTAATAAAATGAGATTTAGTTAAAACTTAAGTTTTATGATTGAGGGGATAACTCCCGTTAAAAGGCAGTTGTATTCGATTTCGCCATAAATGTATTCTCTTTGCGCATTGCGGATATAAGCATGATATTGGCGAGATCTTGTATATATGCGTATCGCTTATGCGCTAATTTTGCATGTAGAAACAACATTAAACGTTTTCAATAGTGTATTAGTTTTTTTTATGGGTATTGAGAAAAGATACTATATTATTAATTTCTAAAAATAACGATGAATATGGAAAAACACTCTTTAATTTTTGGAGGTATTGCTAAAAAAATATCATTAGAATACTTTTTGATAATTTGAGTTTTGGTGAATTATGTATACTGATACTTTAATGGTATTTATCTTTTTAATAAATGCCTTTTAAAAATAGAACCAATTTAAAATATATTAATATGAAAAACATTTTTATGCTAACAAACAAAAGTGAACGAAAAATAGGAGGAAAAAGGTTTTCTGTAATCCTACTATTGTTGTGTTTATCTCTGTTTACTGTTTATGGTCAGGGAAAGAAAAATATTAAAGGATTAGTCACTGATGAGAAGAATGAACCGTTAATAGGAGTCAGTGTAGTGGAAGTTGGTACTTCTAATGGTACAATAACAGATGTAGATGGAAAGTTTGAAATAAATGTTTCATCAAATTCGACTTTAAAGTTTAGCTATATTGGTTACAATGTTCTTGAGAAAAAGATTGGTACGCAAACGGTGATGAATGTTGTTTTAACTGAGGCTGCCTCAGAATTGGATGAAGTTGTAGTTGTAGGCTATGGAACTGTAAAAAAACGTGATTTGACAGGCTCTGTTACTTCTGTTGATTCTGAAAAACTCTTGCAGAGTCCGGCATTATCTGCAGCGGAGGCTATTCAGGGTAAAGTTCCGGGTGTATTGATACAGAACACAAGTTGGACTCCGGGAGCTACTCCGTCTATTCTTATTCGTGGTACACGTTCTATCAAAGCAGGCAATGATCCGTTGTATGTTGTGGATGGTATTCCTATTTCAACAGCTCCTAATTTGTTTGCGCCTGGTGATATAGAATCGATAGAGGTGCTTAAGGATGCCTCAGCTACTGCTATTTATGGATCCAGAGGTGCTAATGGAGTTATCATAATCTCAACGAAGAAAGGTAAGAAAGGGAAAGTGCAGGTTGACTATAATGGCTATTATGGTATTCAGACCATTCAAAACAAGTTGGAATTAATGGATGGGGCAGAATATGCGGAGTATGTGCGTGAAGCTTATAGAGCAGCTGGACAATACGATTCAGCACTGCCTAATATGGAACTGGATAAAACATTACCCTCGTTTACTGGTGATGATTATACTTGGCAATCTATTGCAATGGCTTATGATGAAAACGGTAATTATGATTCCAGCAAAGTACGTTCCGGTGCTTTGTGGTGGAACGAAGTAGAACGTACAGGTATAGTGACTGATCACCAACTTGGCATTAGAGGAGGAGGTGATAAAATGCAGTTTGCTTTTAATACTACATACTTCAAGAATGAAGGTATTTATAAGAATCAAGATTACTCACGCTATACAGTAAAGTTGAGTGTTGATGCAGAAGTAACTAATTGGTTGAAGATAGGCGGACAGTCACACTTCAGTCATTCATTACAGAATAGAGGTTCTAACTTCCAGGATTGTTGGCGTGTGAATCCACTTGGACGATTGTATGATGATGATGGAGCTCCTACATTGATGACTTCAGGAGGTGATTCTCAATGGTGGAATCCTCTTCAATACTTAGAACCTAACGCAGTGGTTAATCCTTTGAAAATTAACCGTTTCTTAGGTAGCTATTATGGGGAAATCAAGCTTCCATTAGATGGACTTAAGTATCGTGCAAATATTGGAATTGATTTTCATTCTCGTCAGGATTATTCCTTCTTATCTTCAAATGCAAGACAGGGCAATCCTAATCAGGCAAAAAATGCTACTCAACAAACTTATGCTTATACCTTTGAAAATCTGTTATTTTACGATAAGCAGTTTGGAAAACACTCTATCGGAGTTACTTTATTGCAATCTATTCAGCGTAATAGAACCGAAAGTTTAAGTGCTACTGTTCAGGATTTACCTTCGGATGATCTGCTTTTTAATGATATTGCATCAGCATTGGATATAACAGGGTATGATAGTAATAACCAAGTATGGAGCCTTGCTTCTTTCATGGGACGCTTGAATTATAATTATAAAAGCAGGTATTATGCTACATTCTCAATGCGTTATGATGGCTCTTCGCGTCTAGCTGATGGACACAAATGGGTTTCTTTCCCTGCTTTTTCGTTAGCATGGAGAGTAAATGAGGAAAACTTTCTTAAGAATTTTGATAAACTTGATAATTTGAAATTGCGTTTTGGATATGGTGTAACTGCCAATACTTCTATTAATCCTTATCAAACAAAAGGATTGTTATCAAAGAAGTACTATAATTATGGAGAAAATATGGTTATTGGTTACACTTCCTCTAGTTTACCGGATAAAACATTGACTTGGGAAACTACCGGGCAATGGAATGTAGGGGTTGATTTCAGTTTTTTCCGTGGACGTTTGAGTGGAACAGTTGATGCTTATCTGCAAAATACACATGATTTGCTGCTTGACCGTCAGTTACCTGCTGTCTCTGGCTATACGAGTGTACTTACTAATGTTGGTAAAACAAGAAATAAAGGTATTGAGGTTAGTTTGTCTACGGTAAATATACAAAATAAAGATTTCACATGGTCTACAGATTTTATGTATTCAACTAATAAGGAAGAAATTGTAGAATTGTATAATGGAAAAGTAGATGATATAGGTAATAGCTGGTTTATAGGTGAAGCGCTTGGAGTATATTATGATTATAAGAAAATAGGCATCTGGCAGGATTCTCCGGAGGATCTTGCTGAAATTGAAAAATATAATAAGAATGGTCACAAATTTGCACCAGGAATGATTAAATTGTTGGATATCGATGGAGATCATAAAATTACCGCAGACAATGATCGTATGATCCTTGGACAAAAACGTCCCAAACATATTTTTAATCTTAGCAATACATTTGTTTATAAAGGCTTTGATCTGAATATTGTTCTTTATGGAACCTTAGGCGGAATGTTGAGAAATGCAGTTCGCGTGAATCATCAGTCCTATCGTAATAATAGTGTGAAATTTGATTATTGGACTCCAAACAATCCGACTAATGCTTATCCTCGCCCTAACAGACTGTATGATAATATAGAGTATGAGTCCTCATTGTATTATGAAAAATCGGATTTTTTACGTGTAAAAACGATAACATTAGGGTATACATTGCCTAAGAATCTAGTTAATAAAGCAACTTTATCTAATTGCCGATTATATGTTACTGCCCAGAATCCTCTTGTATTTACAAACTATACAGGAGTCGATCCGGAAGGAGCAGCAACCTATGCTTCACCGAGTGTAAGCAGTTGGATATTTGGTGTGAATGTTTCTTTTTAAACTAATAAAATAAGAATAAAATGAAAGCTGTAAAATATAGAAAAAGTATCGGCATAATTCTTACGATAGCTTGCGGGTTTACCTCCCTAACAAATACTGGTTGTGATGATTTTCTCTCTGAGAAAGAAGTTCCCCGTATCACAAGTGATTTTTATAAAACAGAACAAGGCATACTGGCTGCTGTTGATGCTACATATGCTTATATGCGTTTTGGAGTTGGTGGGGAGTTCTCTAATGTTCTTACAGAATTAGGTACTGACCTGATAACAGGTGCAGAGGGAGCATTAAGTTATCCGTATAACTTATATAGTGCAACTTTGTCACCAACAGAATCGAAATTGTATAGTTTGTGGGAAAATCATTATAAAGCTATCGGAGTGACAAATCTTGTCTTAGACGCACTGCCGGAAGCAAGTATATCGGAGGCTGAGAAAGAGAGCTATGGTGCTGAAATGAATTTCTTTCGTGCATACTTTTATTTCGATTTAGTTCAGCAATTTGGTAAGATCCCTTTGGTCACTGAAGCAATACAAGAACCTCAGACAGACTTTAAACGTTCTTCTGTTGCAGATGTTTATAAGTTAATTGTTAGCGATTTAAGATATGCAGCAGAACATCTCAGGGAATCAGCTACAGGTACGGATCAAAGTAAGGCTACTAAATATGCCGCTGCTCATTTATTATCTAAAGTTTATCTTACACGTGGTAGTGCGATAACTGATCAGCGTGGGCAATTGTCAACTGATATGGATAGTGCTTATTACTATGCTAGAAGAGTGATAGACAGTTCTAAATATACTCTGTTAAATAACTATTCAGATTTGTGGGATGTTAACAATATGGGGAATAGTGAGGTTATCTTTTCTATTCAGTTTACTCTTGATCCGATATATAATGGAGATGGGAACAAATCTCACTTATATTGGGGGTCATGGTATGAAGATCAACCTGGTATGATGCGTGATATAGCTAATGGTCGTCCTTATCGTTTTCATCGTGCTACCAATAAAACGATGTTTGAGTTGTTTGACCGCAAAAATGATTCCCGTTTTTATAAGAGTTTTAAATGGACCTATTATTGTAATAAAGCGACTTCTTCCTTGGCTATAGGAGATACTGCAATCTATTATAGCTTAAATGCTCCCAAAAATAGAACATATAAGTATAAATATTTTCAATGGAATAAGAATGATCCAAGTAAAAATAACAGATATTATCCTATTTTGCTGAAATACGAGGATCCATTAAGAGAAACAGCAAATGAACAAAAAGGTGTACGTGAATGGGTACGTATGCGTCTTGGCGAGACTTATTTGATTGCTGCGGAAGCGGCAGGTCGTAAGGGGGACTATAATTTAGCTGCTGATTTGATTAATATTATTCGTGAACGTGCTTCCTGGAAAGCTGGCGAGAAAAAGGTACCTCAATATTGGCTAGAAGAAGGTGGTGAGATGGAAAATATAGAATCTACTTATGAAAATATAAAAGTGACGGCAGATGACCTGAAGATGAATTTTGTAGATTTTATGTTGGATGAAAGAGGGCGTGAGCTTTTAGGTGAATATACAAGATGGGAGGACCTGGTGCGTTGTGAGAAATTAATTGAGTATGTAAAAAAATGGAATCCTGATGCAATGAAGAATATTCAAGAGTATCACAAATTGCGTCCAATTCCTCAAAAGCATATTGACCGACTGAATCCTCGTGGTTCTGATGAGGAAGAACAGAATCCTGGATATTTCTAATTATAACTAAATAGTTATGCAATGTAAGGAGTTAGTTCATTATTGAACTAACTTCTTATTAAAGAGATTTTTATTTTTGAAAATTAAAAAACTAACATTTAATGCCGTGAACTTGACTAAATTTTTGAAAGGAAGTGCAATTCTTTTATTGTTTTCCTCTTTTGTTATTTCCTGTCATGATAATGATGTGATTGAAAAAGAAGAAGATAATCAGGACCCTGATACGGAAGAATCTATCAATTTGGCTTTAGGAAAGACCGTCGAAACCAGAATTAATAGCATAACTGGCTCAGGCTCTAATACTGAAAAAGCTAATTTAATGACTGATGGTGATTTAACAACATATTGGGAATCTGCGGACTCATATAAACATTCTATTCTAATTGATTTAGGGAGCGTACAAGAAGTATCAAAAATAGTAGTGCATTGGATTGATGAACGTGGATGTAATGCGTATAGCCTCAATTTTGGAAAAGAAAAAGATAAAATAGTAAGTGTTATATCCAGGAATGATGTAGAAGAAAAAGCAGTTAGTACATTTGAGGGTTTTAAGGAAGAAGCTCGCTACGTGGAATTGGTCTTACGTGGGAGATTAGGCTATACTGGCGGGTATAGAATATCCGAGATCGAAATTTACAATGAGGATAATATAGAGTATACCAATACACCTGAGGAACAAAAAGCTCTTGATACAATTACAGAGCGATTGATTGCTAGTTACTTGAGTGATATACCAGATGATAAGAATATTGAAAGCTTCTCAAAGTCAATGCAGGCAGATGGTTCATGGACGGATATTGACTATAATGATCAAATATCTGCTGATGGCTGGAAACCGAATGGTCATCTTAACAGATTAAAAGCTATGGCACTAAACTACAAGCATCCTGAAAGCAAATTTTTCAATGATGCTACATTGTTACAACAAATAGAAAAGGGGTTGTTATGTTTTAAGAAAAAGGCACCTTCCTGTTCGGATAATTGGTGGTATAATGATATCGGTGCCCCTCAAGCTTATATGATACCACTTCTGTTGTTGAAGGGACATATTTCACATGAAAATATGCTTGTGGCAGCAGCATATTTGAAAGATAAGATTGAAAGTTATATAGGAGGTGGTAAGAATTTATCGTGGATTGCTGAAATCGCAATGCACAAAGGGTGTGCTGAGGATAATTATTCAACAGTACAACATGCTTTTAAGGCGATTGCTTCCACATTGTCAATTGTTTCAGAACAAGGGAAAGAGGGGATTAAAATAGATGGCAGTTTCCATCAACATCATGCCCAGATTTATTCGGGAGGATATGGAATGTCGCTGACTGATGACGTTTCAAAATTTATGGAAATGTCTGTTGATACTCAGTTTGCAAATGAATTTACTCTTGAAAAGAAAGAAATATTTCAGAAACTACTTTTAGAGGGACATCTTTTACTTAGTTTCCGAAACTCTATCGATTTTGGAACTAGAGGGCGAAATATATCACGTCCTACGTCTGAGTATACTACAGTTCCTGTGGATGTCTTGGAAAGGGCGGTCGTTGGCGATCCTGCCAATGCCGGGATTTATAGAGCATGGATAAATCATATAAATAGTGGAACCGCTTTTCCTAAAGCAAATGTGAACAAACATTTCTGGAAATCAGATATGATGACACAACATGGTGAGAATTTCTATATGTCCGCAAAAATAATATCAAAGCGTACTTATGGAACAGAATCCTTGAATAATGAAAACATAAAGGGGTATAATCTTCCTTTAGGAGCTACGAATATAATGACAACAGGTAAGGAGTATGATAATATATATCCGGTCTGGGATTGGACTCGTATTCCTGGTACAACTGCTATTGGTAATCAGGATAAGACGTCTTTAGAAGGTTATCAGATTGGTAATAACGAGTTTGGTGGAGGCGTTAGTGATGGTGTAAATGGAATTATTGCTTATAAGGGTAAATACAATGAATTGCAAGCTAATAAAGCATATTTTTTCTTTGATAATATGATGTTCTGTATAGGCAGTGATATTTCCTATGTTCAGAATGATAATGTTCTGACTTCTGTAGAACAGAATTTATTGAATGGTGAGGTTATTTATAATGATGGGCAAGAAAAGCAACTGTCATCAAACAGTAATATGCAATTGAAGCAATTGAAATGGGTATATCATAATAACACAGGGTATATTTTTAGAGGAACAGATAATGTTACTATACAAAATATGTCTCAAGCAGGTTCTTGGAAAGATATCAATGCTACAGGAGAATCGGGGCTTATAGATAAGAATGTTTTTAGTGTCTGGATAAATCACGGACTTAATCCGGAGAATGCCAGTTATCAATATATTGTTGTACCGGATAAGTCTATAAATGCATTTCGGGATTTAGCTGAGCAAATAGATCTTTATATTGCACAAAATGATGGTTCGGTTCAGGCTATACGTGAAGGCAGTAAGTATGGATTTGTTTTTTATAAAAGCGCCAGTACAAAGATGGACGATGGTTTAGTGATATCATCTGATAAGCCTTCTATTGTCTTTATTGAAAAAAAAGGTAACACTTATACTATTGCTGTGTCAGATCCTACATATACACAAGCAAATGTAACGTTAACTCTAAATAAAAAGATGATAGAGAAGAGCGGGGTTACCATAACAGAACAAGGTAGCAATATTATTTTTACTTTGCCTGTGGGCGATTACGTAGGAAGTAGTGTTGTAGATGTTTTTACCGAAAAATAATAAAATTATAGATATATGAAGAAGTTGCACTTCATTATAGTTGTACTACTTTTTATCCGAACACCTGTTGTATTGGGGCTGGATATAAAAGGTGAAAAAGAAGTACCTGTTACTGTTACTGTACTTTCCGATTATCGGTTACATACCATCATACCTTCTGACTTTTTGGGATTTAGCTATGAAATGTCTCAGTTGACCGATAACTCCCGTTATCTGCATCCTGATAATCTTGTATTGATTCAAATGATGAAGAATTTAGGAAATGGCGTTTTACGATTAGGAGGAAATAGCAGTGATAAGATTTCATGGACAGGTATGCCACGCATTGATTATATGAGGAAGGATTCTTTAACTACTACAGATGTAGATACTTTTTCAAAATTTGTAGATTTAACTGGATGGAAGGTTATCTGGGGACTGAATCTGGGAGAGAATAATCCTGAGAAAAACTCGGATGAAGCTGTATATGTAGCAAAACGATTAAAGAATGCTCTTTATGCTCTTCAGATAGGTAATGAACCTGATTTATATTACAAACATCTGCGTCCTGTAAATTATGCAATAAGCGATTATGAAAAAGAATGGTTTCTACATTATACGAAGATAAAAGAGAGGTTACCTGACATTACTATAGCAGGGCCAGCAGTTGCTGGGGATATCCGTTGGTTTGAGTCTTTCTTGAACAGTTACTCTTCCAGAATAAGTTTGATGACCGGACATCATTACAATTCACCAGGTAAGAATGCTACAGTAAATTGGAAAACTATATTGGAACCGGATAATCATTTATCAGGTTATTTGCAAGTATTGAATTTTTTATGTCAAAAACACGGAATTACTTATCGTATGGCAGAATGTAATACAGTCTCTCAAGGTGGAAAAATAGGAGTGAGCAATGTTTTTGCTTCTGCTTTATGGGCGTTAGACTATATGTGGAGTGTGGCTTTGAATAATGGGGTGGGAGTAAATTTTCATGGTGGTAGTGTTAGTAAGTATGCACCTATTGTAGTGGATGAGAAAGGAATTCCTACTCCTCGTCCTATCTATTATGCAATGCTTGCTTTTAAATATGGAAGTGAAGGTGGTAATATTGTTCCTTCTGTGATTTCACCTTCTGTTCCTAACAGCAGCGTATATGCTTGTGTCAATGGCAAAACATTGAAAGTTACACTTTTAAATAAAAGTGAAGATGATATTTCCTTCACAGTTCGGCTGAATGACACCCCTGCTTCGGTTCAGTTGCTTAGACTTACAGCACCGTCTCCGATTTCTTCATCTGGAATACGTTTTGCCGATGCCGAAGTAGAAGCTGATGGAAGTTTTCAACTAAATATGAGAGAGAAATATCAACCACAAAATGAATATGTTAAAGTCTCCGTTCCGGCAATGAGCGCAGCGGTGATGATTATAGATAAAGAATGATTATGAAAAGGTTACTACTTATATGTCTGGTGCTATGCTTTTGGGGAGAATACGGCTATGCTGTAGAGAAACAGAAAGATATAGAGATTTTATATAATAGATTGTTGGAAGAATATTTGTCGGATTCGGTAGACGTTTCTCAAGCAGAAAAGGATTTGGCTGTTATGCAAACTGATGGTAGCTGGAAAGATATTGATTATAAGACAGTGACTTTCTATTTCGATGCAGAGCGTCATCTCAAGAGATTAAAGAACATGGCATTGGCTTATAGTAAACCCGGAAATAAATTATTTCATGAGCAGGAATTGCGAAAGAAAATAATTCTTGGGTTAGATTATTTCCGGATAGCTAATCCAGATTCTGGAAATTGGTGGTACCGGGACATCGGTGCTCCTTCCCAATATATGATTCCTCTTCTTTTGCTGAAGAAAGAGTTGAAAAGAGAAGATGTGACGAGACTTTCTTCTTATCTGGTTGATAAGACAGATAATATGGCCCATAAAGGAAAGAATAGAACATGGGTATCTGCAGTCTTGATACATAAAGGCTGTATAGAAGATGATTATGAGTTAATTGCCAAAGGATTTTCTTCCATTGCTTCTACCATATATGTAGAAGAGAAAGATGATGAAGGAATGAAAAGAGATAATAGTATTCATCAGCACCGTCCTCAGCTTTATTCGGGTGGATATGGAATGTCACTACTGTCCGACTTGGCAGAGTATATTACTTTAGCTAATAAAACATCTTTTATGAAGTTCTTCACTTCGGATAAGATTAAGTTGGTATCAGATGTTTTTCTGAAAGGGACACAGATGTTCGGATATAGAATGGCATATGATTTTGGAACGATTGGGCGGGGGATATGTCGCCCGAATTGCTTGAGCAATATGTCCACGCATACATTAGATTTAATGAAAGAAGTTGATCCCGTTCATGCGGAAAATTATGAGGCATGGAAGCGGCATATTGGTGGCGAAGCCTTTCCGGTACCAGGAAATACACATTTTTGGAAATCAAACATTATGACCCATCATGGTTCTGATTATTATATGTCTGCCAAAGTCATATCCGTACGAACAAATGGTACGGAAATGCTGAACGGGCAGAATTTGAAAGGCTATTATCTACCATTAGGAGCAACTAACATAATGACTACCGGTCATGAATATGATGATGCCTTTGTTGTTTGGGATTGGACACGGGTACCGGGAACAACGGCGGTTGCTAATCAGTCGACTGCCGATCTCCGTTGGTATTTGTTTGGTTCGAATCAATTTGGTGGAGGTGTTAGCAATGCTCATAATGGTGTAATGGCTTATGAACATGCTTATCAAGGTGTGGAAGCTCGGAAAGCTTACTTTTTTATGGGAGATGCTATGGTATGCATGGGAAGTGGCATTAAGGCGGCTCGTACTCAGGAAGTTCGTACTTCAGTAAATCAATGTTTGGCAAATGGTGAAGTTACATATGGCTTATCAGGACATACATACCGGTTAACGAATAACTTGTCCGACAAAAATATTGATTGGGCTTACCATGATAATGTAGGGTATATTTTCCCGCAAAATGAGAGTGTAACGTTGAGAAAAGCCAAGCAAACCGGTGCTTGGAGAGAACTTGAAGTAACAGCAAGTGATAAACCAGTAACAAAAGAGATTTTTAGCTTATGGGTTTCGCATGGTACTACTCCGCAGCATGAGGATTACTGTTATATTATAATGCCTGATAAACCTCTTTCTTATTTTACAGATAAGAAGTTTGAGAATGAAATTAAGATTATAGTTAACTCTGAACAGATACAAGCGATTTCCAATGAGAATAAGAAACAGTATGCTGCCGTCTTTTATGAGCCGGGTGAAATACGGTTTGCAGATGATTTAGTGGTAGCAGTTAATAAGAAAGTTATAATATACATTGAGAAGAAAGACAAACAATATGAAATAGCTGTAGCCGATCCTCTATATAAAGAGCAGTCTCTCCAATTAAGTATGAATGGAGAACAAATAAATATAGTATTCCCTTCTGGTGATTATTCCGGTAGTTCAGTAATAAAGCATATTACAGAAAAACATTAATAAGGACGTTCATGAATAAGTTATCCATTTTTTTGCTTCTATTTTTATCTGTCGCATATTCCGTACAGAGCAGTAATACAAACTATGCAAGAACAACCGATAGAATTTGGTTGGACTCGAATGAAATGCATCAGGGAGAATATAGCTGGAAGATGATGAAAGTAAGTGACGTGAAAGCATCTGCTGAGGAAGTTTCGTCGCTTGGATATAATACGAGTGACTGGTTGTCAGCTATTGTTCCGGGAACCGTGCTTAATTCTCTTGTATATAATAAGAAGTATCCTGAACCCTATTATGGACTGAACAATAAAATAGAGTCCAATAAAATACCGGATATATCAAAAGTAGGTCGTGAGTTTTATACTTATTGGTTCCGTACGGAATTTGAGGTTCCGGCTTCTTTCTCAGGAAAAAATATATGGTTGCAGCCTGATGGCATCAACTATCGGGCTGAAGTATGGGTGAATGGTAATTTATTGAGTACGATCAATGGAATGTTCGTTAATGACTACATTAATATAACAGATTTTGTAAAAGTAGGCAATAAGAATGTTCTTGCTGTCAAAGTCTATCCGGTAGATGTGGCGGGGACTACTATGCCAAAGTCTTGGGGGGCTGTAGGTGAATATCATAATGGGGGTAATGGAAACATCGGTTTGAATACTACTATGCTTATGAGTATTGGATGGGATTTTACCTTTATGGATGGTATTCGTGACCGCAATACGGGTATTTGGAAAAGTATATCTATATATAGCACAGGGATATTGGCATTGCGTCATCCATTTGTGAAGTCAGAACTACAGAAGCCTGGGTATGATGTCGCTCGTGAAACCATATCCGTTGAAATTATTGATCCGTTTCATTCGATGGATACGATTAGCGGAGTGGTCAGAGGAGAAATAGTGGGAGAAAATATTGTTGTAGAAAAGCCTTTCAGCATATTACGTGGTGAGGAAAAAAATGTGACTTTCACTCCGGAAGAATTCCCTCAACTTACTATTCGTAACCCACGCTTGTGGTGGCCGGTCAATAAAGGTCCTCAGAACTTGTATGAACTGAAACTGACAGTAAGCGTAAAAGGCGCTGTCTGTGATTCTGTTAAAACCCGGTTTGGTATTCGTGATATAACTTCTGATACAAATACTCCCGATAGATCACGTGTATTCTATGTGAACGGTAAACGTATTTTTATCCGCGGCACAAACTGGATTCCTGAGGGAATGTTACGAACTTCGGATGAACGTACCTATGCTGAGTTAAGATACACCCGGCAGGCAGGTATCAACTTGATCCGCCTTTGGGGGGGCGGTATCGCTGAATCTGATTACTTTTACCAGCTTTGTGACGAACTGGGGTTATTGATTTGGCAAGAATTCTGGATGACGGGAGATACACGCCATCCACAGGATAAGAGTGTGTACCTAAACAACGTGGCTTCTACTGTGAAACGTATCCGCAATCATCCGGCTCTGGCCTATTATGTAGCGTCGAATGAGAGTTCCGAAGTTAGCGGTACGCCTGAACTGCTGAAACTACTTGATGGGACACGTGGCTATCAGATGCAATCGGAATGTGCAGGTGTACATGATGGAAGTCCATATAAACAGGTGAATCCGATGCAACATTATGAAAACACGGCTTCTGCGAGAGGTAGCCGTGTGGATGGTTTTAATCCCGAATATGGTGCTCCGACACTTCCTACGGTAGAAATTCTCCGGGAAATGATGGACGAAAAAGATTTGTGGCCTATTAATAAAGAGGTTTGGGATTATCTGGATGGGAATGGATTCCATCTGATGTCTACCATGTATGCTGACTTGGTTAATAATTATGGGCAATCTTCTTCTATTGATGAGTTTGCACAGAAGGGGCAGTTTGTGGGTGCCATGAACTCAAAAAGTATTTGGGAAGTATGGAATTATAATAAACTTGATTATGGTGACCGTTTCTGTTCCGGTTTACTTTTCTGGTATCATAATTGCCCGGTTCGTCAGGTCTGTGCCCGTATGTGGGATTGGTCGTTGGAACCAACAGCTTCACTTTATCATACAGCTAATGCTTTGGAACCTTTGCATGCACAATTTGATTATCTGAAGAATACGGTATCGGTGGTGAATGATTATTATCAGGAATTTGAAGGTTATACGGTTGTGGCTCAGGTTTATGATATCAATAGTAAAAAGGCATTCGAAAAGTCAGTAAAGGTTGACCTTCCTTTGGATGGTGTGGCAAATGATGTATTGACCATTCGCTTTCCAGAAGATATTTCACAGGTACATTTTATTAAGTTGAGATTGAAAGATGAGAAAGGCAAGGAAGTCTCATCCAATTTCTACTGGCGTTCCAATGATAAGTATGAAGGTAAGGAAACGCTGACCGGGCCTACTTCTTCAGGTTTTGAAACATTGTCTCAATTGAAAAAAGCCAAATTGAAGACTACTTATAAGATAAGAAAGAGCGAAGGTAAGTATTTCGTGGATGTTACAGTGAAAAATGTGTCCAGTTCTATCGCCTTTTTCAACCAGTTGCAATTCCTCAATCAGGATTTGAAACCTATTCGCCCTTCTTTTTATACAGATAATTTCTTTTCTTTGATGCCGGGTGAGAGTAAATTTGTAGTTATCGAAACGAATGCAGAAAAGATAATTGAAAAACCGGTGATAGTGGTGAAAGGATGGAATGTAGACCGTAAACAAATAAACAAATGAATACAAAAGTAAAGACAAGAACTTGGATGGCCTTATTGAATCTGCTCTTTCTGTTTACAGCAATCAATGCGCAGCCTGTTCGTCAGCACTTGCATGAAGGATGGAATTTCCGGCAGGCGAGGGGTACTAACTGGTATGAAGCCACTGTTCCTGGAACAGTTCATACAGACTTGATGGATAACAAACTGATAGATGATCCTTTTTACAGGCTCAATGAGCGCGGTGTGCAGTGGGTGGATAAAGAAGACTGGATTTACCGGACGACGTTTGATGTAACCCCTGAGTTGCTGGCAAAGAAGAATATTGTGCTGCATTTTGAGGGATTGGATACTTATGCTGATGTAACATTGAACGGAAAGAAGATTCTTTCTGCTGATAATATGTTTTGTGAATGGCAGGTGGATGTCCGTTCTCTCTTAAAAGAGCATGGTAATGAATTGCAGGTTTATTTGCATTCTCCTATTAAGATAGCTATGCCGAAATGGGAAGCTGTTCCTTTCCAGTATCGCAGTTCGAATGACCAGTCTGAGAATGGAGGTTTGCTCAACCGCAAGATCGGAGTGTTTGTTCGTAAAGCGGGTTATCATTTTGGTTGGGACTGGGGACCTCGTTTGGTTACTTCGGGTATCTGGAGGACCGTTAGTCTGGAAGCATGGGATGAGGCTCGTATAAATGATGTTTTTTATAACCAGCAGTCGGTGACAGCCCAACGGGCCATAGTGAATGTCACGGTGGAAGTATTGGCAGATAAGGAGACAGAAGCAAAGGTAGCTGTGATTAATCGTACGGATAAGCGTACCGAGTGCCGGAAATTGATTCGTTTGAATAAAGGTTTGAATAAAATTCCGGTATCTTTTACCATGAAGAAGCCACGGTTATGGTGGACTAATGGTTTGGGCGAACCTTTTTTATACGACTTTGTAGCAACACTGGAACTGAATGGTAAGCAAGTAGATGTAACAGAGAAAAAACTGGGTATCCGTTCATTGAAAGTGGTAACGGCTCCTGACGAATATGGTGAAAGCTTTTATTTTGAACTAAATGGAAAACCCTTGTTTGCCAAAGGTGCGAATTATATTCCTTGTGATAACTTTCTGACTCGTGTTACCGACTCCATTTATGAAAAAACGATCCGGGATGCAGTCAGTGCAAATATGAATATGCTACGAGTGTGGGGTGGTGGAGTTTATGAGAAAGATATCTTTTATGATTTGTGTGATAAATACGGCATTTTAATCTGGCAGGACTTTATGTTTGCGTGCAGCGTATTTCCTGCTGAAGGCGAATTGCTGGAAAACATTCGCAGGGAAGCCATTGATAATGTACGACGCTTGCGTAACCATAGTTGTATAGCTCTTTGGTGTGGGAATAATGAATGTTTGGATGCTTGGTTCAACTGGAATTGGAAAAAGACATATGACAAACAGAATCCTGCTTATTCGGATATTATATGGAAACAGTTCAAGAATCAGTATTTTGTGACGTTGCCGGCTGTGGTAGAAGAATTCCATCCGGGTGCTTGTTACCGTAAATCATCTCCTTATTCTGATGACAAAGGGACGCGTAATCATACGGTGGGCGATATGCACTATTGGGCAGTTTGGCAAGGGCTGAAACCCCTTTCCGAATTTAATCATGAGCGAAGCCGTTTTTTCAGTGAGTATGGTTTTCAGTCATTCCCGGAATTCGAGTCGATCAAACGGTATGCACCTTTATCAGAGGATTGGAATCTGACTTCGGAGGTAATGATGTCGCATCAGCGAGGGGGAACAGCGGCTAATAAGCGTATCAATGATTTCCTTTTGTCGGAATATCGTCAGCCTAAAGATTTCCGTTCGTTTACCTATATGAGCCAGCTTTTGCAGGCTGATGCTATGAAAATGGCTATGGAGGCACATCGGAGGGATATGCCCTATTGTATGGGATCGTTGGTATGGCAGCATAATGACTGCTGGCCGGTGGCATCCTGGTCTAGTCGCGACTATTACGGACGTTGGAAGGCGCAGCATTATTTTACGGTAAAGTCTTTCGCTGATTTATTGGTATCGCCAATAGAAAAGGAAAACACGTTGCAGATATATATGGTATCAGACAGGCTAAAGAGTACTTCTGGTAAATTAACAGTCTGTGTGCTCAGATTGGATGGTAACGGAGTGGTGAAAGAATTCAAGAAACAGATAACTGTTCCGGCTAATACAAGTACAGTTATATGGAAGGAAGCTGTGGATGGGTTATTGAATGGAGAGAAAAAAGAAGACGTCGTCGTACACGTTCTTTATGAGGATAAAACAGGAAAAAAGTATACTAATAATTACTTTTTGGCGAAGCAAAAAGATATGCGTTATGCGGCAGCTCGGATTAATAAAGACTTTGTACCGACTGAAGGAGGGTATGAGGTAACTCTGTCTTGTGATGTGTTTGCAAGAGGCGTTTTCTTGTCACTCCAAGGGGATATTGACAATTTCATATCCGACAATTATATGGATATTTTGCCTGGTGAAACGGTTACGGTTAAAGTGACTACTGAACTACCTTCGTTGCAGTTTGCCGAAAGGCTACAGGTCGTTTCTTTCTCGGATGCAGTGAAACAATAGAATATAAATTTAAGATATAACCATGAAAAAGAGTACATTATTGTTTGTTACTATTCTAATTAGTTTTTTTCCCTTCGGTGACTTATTCGCCAAGGGTAAGGTAAAAGTTGATAAAGCGTTAGAGCATGCTGCTCGTCAGTATCTCTATATGAGGAGCGAGTTGCAAGGAAGTAACCAGTTTCCTAAAACGTATGACAAACATATGCAACGCCTGAAAACCAGCAACTCGGAATGGTGGTGCAGCGGCTTTTATCCCGGAACTTTATTCTATCTGTACGAGGATACAGGAGACAAGGAGCTATATGCTGAAGGAGTGCGTATGTTGAAGCTGCTGGAACCGGAACAATACAACGTGAATACGCATGATGTCGGTTTTATGATGTATTGCAGTTATGGCAATGCAAACCGCATTGCTCCGAAACCTGAGTATAAAGATATTATGGTGAACAGCGCCCGTTCGTTGATTTCCCGTTTCAGCCCCGTGGTAGGTTGTATTAAATCACATAATCGCAAACCGGATGACTATGTCGTTATCATTGATAATATGATGAACCTGGAATTGCTTTTCTGGGCTACTCAGTCCACAGGAGACAGCACATTTTATGATATTGCTGTGAAGCATGCCGATACAACTTTGAAGAATCATTTCCGGGCAGACAATAGTCTTTATCATGGACTGAATTATAACCCGGAAACCGGTGAAATAAAGCACTACCAAGGTGGACAGGGCTTTTCCGAAAAGTCAGCTTGGGCTCGTGGACAAGCTTGGGGATTATATGGCTATACACTGATGTACCGTTTTACGAAAGAGCGGAAATACCTTGAGCAAGCCATAAAGATAGCAGAATTTACGCTGAATCATCCTAATATGCCGAAAGACCTGATTCCTTACTGGGACTATAATGCTCCTGGTATACCGGATGCTTTGCGTGATGCTTCTGCAGCGGCTATCAACTGTTCTGGATTATTGGAACTATCTCAGTATGTATCCGAAGAACGGGCTAAGAAATATTATAAGGCAGCCGAGAAAATGCTCCAGACATTATCCTCACCGGCATATACGGCAGAGGAAGGAACTAACGGAGGATTCATTCTGAAACATTCGGTAGGTAATATTCCTTCCGGTACAGAAGTGGATATGCCTTTGACCTATGCTGATTATTACTATGTAGAGGCGTTGTGCCGATACAAATCCTTAAATGATAAACCCTAAAATTAATGATGCCATGATGAATAGATGTAATATAGTTTTGTTTGCAATATCTTTGCTATTTTCCTCTTCCCTTATAGCCGGAACAATTGATGTGACTAAGCGTGGAGCTAAAGGAGATGGGGTAACGGATAATACAATCATTATACAGAAAGCCGTAGATGAATGTTCGAAGAAAGGAGGCGGAACCGTTTTGATACCATCCGGATCTTATTTGATACGTCCCATTGAACTGAAATCAAATGTGAACCTTCATCTGGATTTTGGCACTTTATTGTTGGGAAGTACACGTTTGTCGGATTATGATAATGCCTTTCCCTTTAAGGATGGTAGTATGAATCAGTCTTCCGGACTTTTGTTTGCACGTGGACAAAAGAATATTTCGATTACCGGATTCGGAACGATTGACGGACAAGGTGGAAATAAAACTTTTCAATTTGGCAATGATGCGGACGGCGGACCGAAACGTCCTAAGATAATTTATTTTGTAGAGTGCAAGGGCATTGTTGTGACCGATGTCACTCTCCGTAATTCTGCTTATTGGGTGCAGCATTATGAAAAATGTGAAGATGTCACTATCCGTGGTTTAAAGGTATTCAGCCATTGTAATTATAATAATGACGGGCTCGATATTGATGCCAAGAATGCGACTATATCTGATTGCTACATTGATGTGGAAGATGACGCCATTTGTTTCAAGAGTGACCATCCGGAATTTTGCGAGAACATAACGGTTACGAATTGTGTCACAGCAAGCAATTGTAATGCAATCAAATTCGGTACAGCTTCTCATGGAGGATACCGGAATATTGCGGTTTCTAATTGTGTCGTTCGCCGGGCAGCGGAAGATAATATTCGTCATTGGAGTAAACAGCTTGAACATATTTCGGCCGATGTTACCGTTATTTCGGGTGTTGCCATAGAAATGGTTGATGGAGGCATTATTGATGGCATCACCGTTTCCAATATTTCTATGCGCGATGTCCAGACTCCCATATTCATCCGTTTGGGAGACAGACACCGCACTTACCGGAAAGAGGGTGGTGTATTGAAGAATATAAATATCAGCAACATTGTAGCAACCGCAGAAAGCCTGATAGCCTGTTCAATAACTGGTGTGGAGACAAGCTATGTAGAAAATATTTCGATCAATAACGTGCAAATCAGCTATCCGGGGGGCGGAACCTCGGATATGGTTAGTAAACCTGTTCCGGAAATGACTAAAAGCTATCCTGAGAATCGAATGTTTGGTAATACATTACCGGCCGCCGGTTTCTATGTACGTCATGCCAGAAATGTGAGATTTAATAATGTACGTTTTGATGCGATGAAGCCCGATGTACGTCCGTTATTCTTTTTGGATGATGTTGTCGGGGCAGAACTGAATCAATGTAAAGGTGCCGCTCCTGCTGATGCGAAATTTATTCGTACAGTGCATAGCTCAGGGATAGTAGCTGATGGTAAGTACCTGGATAAATAGGAGTATGTTTATGAAATGCTTGAAACTAATATTCTGTTTGCTTTATCTTTGTTGCTCTTTGGCTGAGGCTAAAGAGGTGCAAGTAGATGCGCAAAAGGAAGTGGACGAAATGACCGGACGACTGGTCGCTTCCTATTTGGAAGCGAAAGTAGATGAGGACATAATAGCGGGTTATGCGAGTGCGTTACGTTCGGATGGAAGTTTCCCGGACCTGGATTATGTAACTGTGCATGAAGGTTCGTCTTATCCGGCCGGCTCTCATTTGAAACGCTTGAAATTAATGGCTATTGCATATCGGAAACCTGGAAATAAGTATTATAATTCAGGAAGACTGTTGAAACAAATAGTTGCAGGTATCGATTATTGGTATAGAGTACGTCCTAAATCCGGAAACTGGTGGTTCGGTGATATTGGTGCTCCCCAAGACTACATGGTTCCGTTGATTCTGCTGAAAGGTAAAATTAGTGATAAGAAGTTATTGCATTATTCTTCTTATCTACAAGATTTGACTGGGAATAAAGGTCATAAAGGCAAAAACCGTACATGGGTATCTGCCGTTACCATTCATAAAGGATGTATTGAAAATAATATTGAGCTGATACGAATCGGAATCAAGTCCATAGCCTCTACTATTAAGATTGTTCCGGAACAAGGTGACGAAGGTATTAAGGTGGATGGCAGTTTCCATCAGCATCGTCCGCAATTATATTCCGGCGGGTATGGTTTATCGTATGTAGATGATATTGCATATTATTTGCAATTGGTGAAAGGAACTGCCTTTGAGCCTTATTTTACACAAGAGAAAAAAGATATATTTATCAATCTTCTGATGGGTGGTCATCGGTTGTTGGGCTATCGGGAAACGTTTGATTTTGGTGCAATCGGTCGTAATATATCACGTCCCGAAGGACTTAGCAATATTTCTCCTGTCACACTGGAATACATGGAGCAGAATGATTCTGATCGTGCTGCTGATTACTCGGCTTGGAAGAAACATCTTTCCGGTGCTCCCTTTCCTGCTCCCGGTAATAAGTACTTCTGGAAATCGGACATTATGGTCCAGCATGGTACCGGCTATTATCTCTCTGCTAAGGTGATTTCTACAAGGACTAATGGAACCGAAATGCTTAATAATGAGAACCTCAAAGGTTATAACCTGCCGCTTGGTGCTACGAATATCCTTACTTCCGGGAAAGAATATGAAGGTATCTTCCCTGTATGGAATTGGAATAAAATACCGGGGACTACGGCTGTTCAACATCAGGACTCTACTCGTCTTGAAGGATATTTGTTCGGAAAAAATCGGTTTGGAGGTGGGGTAAGTAACGGCAAGAATGGAGTCATTGCTTATGAGCATTGCTATAAGGGAGTAAAGGCCAGGAAGTCTTACTTTTTTATGAATGATGTACTTTTGTGCTTAGGGACAGATATTGCATCAGATGCTCCCGAGGAAGTGGTTACAACTGTTAATCAGTGCCTTTTTAAAGGCGAAATGGTAGTTGGCAAAGAGGAAGGAACTACGTCTGTTTATAGAGAAAATGTATCTGTAAAGAATCCGGCTTGGGTATATCATGATAAAGTTGGTTATTTATTTCCTTCAGGAGGAGACGTAATTGTTAGCAATCCGAAACAAACCGGAGCTTGGAAGGATATTAATATCAGTGGGAGTGGGAAAAAGATTTCTGCTGACATCTTTAATCTCTGGATTAGTCATGGTGTAAAGGCTAAGGAAGGGAAATATGCATATATGGTTGTTCCTGACAAATCTTTAGAGGAGTTCCGGACATTTACGGCTACCCAGAATTATAAGATTATTCAAAATAGTTCTGTGGTGCAGGCAGTTAAGTTAAATCAGCAGTATGCTATTGTTTTTTATCATCCGGGAACAATTGATTTAGGGGAGGGACTTACACTGGCTACTGATAAACAAGTGATTGTCTATCTTGAGCAGAAGGGAACAGGTTACGATATCTGGGTTGCAGATCCGCTTTATAGTCAGAGGGAGGTTTGTCTGGCTCTTAATGGTAGAGAAGTGCAGATCGCTTTTCCGGAGGGTGAACTGACTGGCAGTACGGCTTTCACGAATATTGCCACTCTCCAACCTTTTGATTTGCAATGTGAATATCTTAGTAATCCTTTAGGTGTTGACATACTGCAACCTCGTTTGAGTTGGAAAATGGGAGCTACTACCTCGGCACGCGGGCGGAAGCAGACTGCTTATCAGATTCTTGTAGCAAGCTCCCGGGATTTACTTGATGCAGACCGTGGAGATCTTTGGGATAGCGGTCGTGTTAACTCTGATGAGTCGGTGAATATTGTTTATGGAGGAGTACCTTTGTCTGCCGGGCAAAGATGTTTCTGGAAAGTCCGTTTCTCCGATGAGCATAATCGTTGGTCAGCATGGAGTAATCCTGCAAATTGGCGTATGGGGCTGTTTGCTGCTGATTGGGCGGCACAATGGATAGGCAGTGCAGAAATGGAATCTCAGAGTGTGGGAGGTAAGAAGGTTAATAATGTAATGGCAGATCCCTGGTTCCGTAAAACATTTAATATGTCGGATATTCCACAGGATGCTGTTATTTATGTAGCTTCCATAGGTTATCATGAACTGTATGTCAATGGGCGGAAAGTGGGGGATGCTGTTCTTTCACCTTCGGTTACGGATCATAAATCACGTGCCCGTTACATGACATATGATATCAAGGGTTACCTGAAAACAGGTACTAATGTTATAGCTTTGTGGCTGGGTACTTCCTGGGCTGTTTTTCCGGCCTATCAGCAGAAGAATAGACCGGCTATTCCGATGGCATTGGTTCAGGCTGAGATTGCATTATCTTCCGGAAAGAAATTACGAATTGTTTCGGATAATGCCTGGAAGACCCATGCAAGTCCCAATACCTTGTTAGGTTACTGGGAGGCACATCACTTTGAAGGAGAATGTTATGATGCAGCTTTGGAAAAAGATGGGTGGAATACTCCGGATTTTGATGATTCCGGTTGGGCTATGGCAAAGGTTTATTCTACTGACGTTATAGTATCATCTGACCGTACAGAACCTAATCGGTTACTTGGTGAAATTAAACCACTTTCTGTTCAGGAAGTTAGTCCCGGAGTCTATAGAGTTGATATGGGAATCAATTATGCCGGTTGGTTTGAGATGCAGCTCCAAGGCCAACCCGGTGATTCAATTGTATTCCAATTTTCTGAAAGGGAAAAGGATGCTTGCAGCTATGGTATACATAGCATTTATAAAGTTGGCTCCAAACGGAAAGGAGTCTTTTGTAATCGTTTTAATTATATGACCGGACGTTGGGTACAAATTACCGGCCTTCGGTATAAACCGGAATTAGACCAGATACGTGGTTGGATGATTCGTCCGGATTATCGCCGGAGCGGTGGATTTGAATGTGATCTTCCTTTGTTGAATGACATTTATCGTACTACCTTGTGGACGTTTGAAAATCTCAGTCTGGGTAACTATGTGGTCGATTGTCCTCATCGTGAACGTTGTGGATACGGGGGAGATGCATTGGCCACTACGCGCACAGCTTTGGGAAACTATCAATTGGGGGCTTTCTATAACAAATGGATGGAAGATTGGCGTGATGTGCAAGATCCCGAAGGGAATGTTCCCTATACCGCTCCTACCCGCATTGGCGGGGGTGGACCATCCTGGAGTGGTTTCTGCATTACCTTGCCTTGGGAGCTTTATCGTCAGTATGGAGATATACGTATTCTTTCGGAAAGTTTTCCCACTATTCAGCGCTGGCTTTCTTTTGTAGAAACGAAGTCGCAGGATGACATGCTGGTACGTTGGGGAGGTAAATGGAGTTTCCTGGGTGACTGGCTTTGGCCGGATGCATGGTCGGAAAGGTCGGCTATGGAGAAACAGGGAAAAGCACTTGGAGATACTCGGGAAACTTTATTCTTTAATAATTGTCACTGGATTTACAGTCTTGAAACTGCTGCACAGATTGCCGATGTGTTGGGAAATAGAGCAGCAGCTTCCGCTTATCGGAACCGGGCATCCAAAGTGCGTAAGGCGGTGCATGCTACTTTCTTCAATTCGAACGATAATAGCTACGTGAATGGCTATCCTTCTTATCTTGCTATTGCACTGATGGTTGATTTACCCCCGAAGCATTTGCAGGCAAAAGTCTGGAAACGTCTTGAGCAGGAAGTGCTGGTAAAGCGTAAAGGGCATTTCTGGGGAGGCATTACTGCCGGTTCGTTCCTGTTGCATACTTTATTAGATAATCATCGTAATGATTTGATTTTTGAGATGGCTACTAAAGAAGATTTTCCCGGCTGGGGAGATATGTTGAAGCATGGCAACGGTACGTTCTTTGAAGATTGGCAATGTCGTGGTTCGGGTTTGCATAGTTCCTATTTGTATATCGGTAGTTGGTTTATTGAGGCTTTAGGAGGTATCCGCCGTCCGGAGGCTGGTTATAAGGAGTTTTCCATTGAGCCTTGGATTACAAAAGGCGGTCCAAAGCAAGTACGTTCATACTACAACTCGCTGTATGGGAAAATAGTCTCTGACTGGACGTTGGAAGCCGGTGTGCTGAAAATGGAAATCACCATACCGGCTAATACTACTGCTGTCCTGAAATTATCCGGCATTCATCCTGCTACTTTAAAGGAAGGAGAAACTTCATGGAAAGAGGCGGAAGGAGTCAGCCTGTATTCACAAAAAAGGAATGCTCTATCACTTGCATTGCAGTCAGGTACTTATAGATTCTCGGTGGTGATGGATGAAGGCAGGTAATTGCACTTGCACTTCATCCTTCAATTTCTGCACTTCATCGGAAATACATCATTTCATAACCGGATATGGATGATAATCTGTAATTTTACGGCAGATTCCTATAAATTGAGTGCCGGATGATGAAATACCTGTTAGTAGAAGACGAACGTTTCGCTTACGAAGAGATGAAGCGGATGATGGAGAAGTTACGCCCCGATTATCAGTTGGAGGCATGGACAGCCACTGTGGAGCAGACCGTACAATTTCTGAAACATCATCCGGTAGATCTGATGTTGTTGGATATCCGGTTGACTGATGGAAACAGTTTCGACATTTTTGAGCAGATACAGGTCACGACGCCTGTTATTTTTACTACTGCCTATGATGAGCATGCCATACAGGCATTCAAGGTGAATAGTGTGGACTATCTGCTGAAGCCTGTGGAGGAAGATGATTTGCTGGCGGCATTGAGAAAATTTGAACAGTTCAGGGTTGTGCAATCTCCCGTTACCGATTACAGGAAACTGGAAGAAGCATTGATGAGTAATTGTAAAAAGAACCGTTTCCTTATCCAGAAAGGGGATGCGTATCATTATGTGGAGACTTCAGATATCGCTTTCTTCTACAGTGAAGAAAAAGTAGTCTTTCTGCACACCTTTTCAGATAAACGCTATATTGTGGACTATACTTTGGAACAGATAGAGCAACTGCTGGATGAAAGGACTTTCTTCCGTGTTTCCCGCAATTGCATTGCTAATATCAACTCTATCCGTAAGATATCCAAGTACTTCAATAGTCGGTTGAAGTTGAGCTTCCAGCCTGAATGCCCGCACGAGGTTTTAATCAGTCGTGTGCGGGTTCCTGATTTTCTGAAGTGGGTGGATGGTGTGCTTTAAAATACATTTGGGGATGAAGAATAAATGGTATATCCTGCTTTTTATAGTGCTCATTGCAATTTCTTTGTTTGCATTCCAGTATGTGGCGGAGCTTCTTTCTGACGCTCCCCGGAGCTTAAGTTTGGAAACACAGTATCTGCTCAATTTACCTGCCTGCATTTTTGTGGGGATTGTTGACTTTCTCATCATTGTTATTGTCCATAAGAGGCTGGACAACATTAACAATACAATGAGAATCTTTATCGATTTATTGTTGGCATCCGTATGGGTGAGTTGCTTCGGCATAGCGGCAAATTATATCCTGTCTATTATTCTGGAGGAACCTTGGCCGGAAGATTATGCTCTGCTGAAAATGTCTCTGCCGGTAGTACTTTGGAATAGCATGATTGTTCTTCTGATTGAGATATTCTTTTATCAGCAAAGCCAAATGGAAGCAGAGAAGAAACTGGCTATTATAGAGAAAGAGAAGATTCAGTATCAGTATGAAACCTTGAAAGCCCAGATAAACCCGCATTTCCTGTTCAATAGTCTGAATGTGCTATCTTCACTGGCCTATAGTGATGCGGAAAAGACCAATCTGTTTGCTAAAAAGCTGTCAGGTGTCTACCGTTATCTGTTGTTGACAAACAATCGTCCGATGGTTACTTTGAAGGAAGAATTGGCTTTTCTGGAAAGTTATGTATTTCTGGAGAAGATTCGCTTTGAAGATACATTGTTCATCGAGATAGACGAATATGATTTGTATGGAACCAGATTGATTATTCCCGTTAGCTTGCAACTGCTGGTAGAAAATGCGATTAAGCATAATATAGCTACTTTAAAGAATCCGCTTATTATTCGGATAGGCTTTACCGATGAGGGGATTATGGTTTCCAATAATCTGCAATTGCGGAGTTCAGTAGATAGAGGTGGTGTAGGATTAGGGAACCTGGAAAAACAATACGCCTTGTATGATAAAGCAATTGATATCGTGGAAAGTACTACAGAATTTGTAGTGAGAGTACCTTTCCTCGAATAATCTTCTTTTTTCCTTTTGTTCCATCTTTGGGATAATGAAATTCAACAGGTCTTTCGTGCAGTTCGTCGGAAAAGACTTATACCGGACAAGCTAATCTCTTTTCTTTGCAATAAAATAATCTAATTTATTAGCAATGAGAAGATTCTCTTATCTTTTATTTCTGTTGCTCTTGGTGGCAGCAATCGATGGTTTTGCACAAGGAGTTATTAAAACGGAGTATATGCCTGCCTCTTCTTTCAGAGATGAAGCGGGGAATAAATTGGGTTCGGGTGATTTATTGAAATTCACCGGAGCATACACGCTACCCTTTTCGTTGAAGCAGAATGCATCGGGGCAGCCTATCATGTGGTCGGCATCGGTAAGAGGAACTTACGCGATACTTAATAATCGACATATGGCCTTGGATATACATCCGGATGAGGTGTTAAGTGGCAGTCTCAATCTGACGCATGTACGGCCCTTGTCGAAAAAGTGGTACATGATAGCCAGTTTGGGAGCAGGTATTTATTCGGCACCGGATGCGATTACCTGGCAGAGTGTATTGGTGAATGGGGGAGTGATTTTTGTGTATAAATGTAGGAAAAATCTGGATATAGGTGTTGGGGCTGGATTGACGAATTCATTTGGAGTACCTATTGCCATGCCGATGTTCTTTCTTAACTGGCAACTTTCCGGTAATTATGAGGTTAATGTGAATCTCTCTTCCGGTGTTGAAGTGTCCGGGGCAGTACGTTTGGGAGATCGGTTTAAGTTGAGGCTCGTGGCAATGGAAATGGATGGAATATCTTCCGTGATGGATGTAGAGGGAAAGTCGATGATCTATGCTTCAGTTATGATGCGATCCTATCTCTGTCCGGAATATAAAATAGGTAAGAAGTCATGCCTGTATTTGGGTATAGGAGGCAATTGGCTCCGGTCCGGCGATCTGACTAAACGTACGCTTAAAGGGTTTGTAGACAATATGTTCAGTGATAAAGATGATCCGTATTTCAATCCGACGGTTTACTTTTCTGCCGGAGTGAAATGTGGGTTTTAAACGGAACTCACCTGTTCAATAAAAAGTTGGATCAAGTTACTCTCACTACCCTCACTTTTAGTGCGAATCGTTGATAGTTAGGGTATTAAATGTGGTGGTAGTAAAAAATCCGGTGTGAGGGTAAGTGGGTTACTCTCACTTTCGCAGTCAACCCATATCCGGATGAGGCATTTATTTATCTCGTATCAGGTGTTATCCTGTTGAGAACGAGGGATATATCTATTCAGCCTTAGGAATCGTCGGGTGTTGACCTTGGTTAACAGGCTTATCAACCTTGGTTAACGAGCCGATTAACCTTGGTCGACAGGCTTGTTAACCAAGGTCAACGCCTGATAATGCTTACTGTGGAGGTACAAATTGCTTACTGTAGAGATACAAAACCAACTGGGCAAAAAGAAATAATCAATGGCTTAGTGCTGATTCTCTGCATGAGTAGAATGCCAATACCCGCTCTTTTAGTAGATATGCATATTTTGCTTGTGATTGCTTCGACAACGCCTCTGCCAATTTCATTTTTATCTCGTTGTATTCATATACGGCTGACTTGCCGGAAGCATACTTCTCCAAAGCATAACGATGCGCCTCTTCATTGGCAACGACAGCTTTGGAGGTCGATTCATATTTTTCTAACGCGTTCACTGCATCCGTATAAGCTTTTTCGATCTCTTTATATAGATTCTTTTTCTTATTTTCCAAAGACAGACGGGCATTACTCTCTTCTATTCGTGCGGCGCGGACTTCATTCCGGGTTGAAAATCGGTCGAAAAGAGGGATTTCCGTGCTGACGGAGAAGGAGGCTCTCGAACCTATACATTCAAGAAATATCATAAAATTGCAAATCATTGATAATCACACACTATCTAAAGCAAAGAGTAAATCTAAATTTAAACCCAAATTGAAAAACACCTCTAAAAAGGTGATATTCCTGACTTGGGACGAATTAAGGCAAACGCCATGAACAAGTTTAACCAACTATAAAAGTTTCAATAAGTTTCATAGATTGCCCGTTATTTAAATTATATTTGTAGCATCAATAGATATTAAAATGGAGAATAACAAAGAACATCATATCGAAAAAACGAACTTTGACGTATTTGTACATGCGGTCGGTTCGGAAATAGAGCAGGCGCAAGTCCGGCTGATTACCGCAGCCAATGCGCAAATGCTGTTCCATTACTGGAAAATGGGCAACTATATCCTCTATTACCAAAACTTATACGGATGGGGTAGCAAAATCATTAAGCAATTGGCAAAAGCCATCCGGTTCAATTATCCCGAAAAGAAAGGCTATTCGGAACGCAACCTTACCTATATGTGTCAATTTGCACGGTCATATCCGTTAAGCGTACTACGGAGTTTTATTGATACGGATGCAAAACTGTCTGTTCCGAACATACAGAATGTAACAGATGAAGTGTTGAGACTAAACAACGGGCAATTTACGCAGGAACTTACTGCGCAAATCCAATCAGTTGAGTGCCAAGAATTAGAATTTACGCAGGAAGCTCCTGCGCAAATTCAAAATGTGGAAAAAAACGTATCAGCCATTTATAAAATGGATATAAGGGATATAGAAAAAGTTTTCCTGACATCCCCTGTTGCCAGAATAAACTGGGCAAGCCAAATGGTTATACTTGACAGCTCGCTACCGTTAGGTATAGGATATTGGTACATGAAACAGTCTGTAGAAATGGGCTGGAGCAGCAATGTGCTTAAAATACAAATTGAAACCAACCTATATAATAGACAAATCAGCAACAACAAGGTAAACAATTTCACAGCCACACTTCCGGCACCACAAAGCGACCTTGCCAATTACCTGTTGAAAGACCCGTATATCTTTGACTTGGCAGGAACGAAAGAAAAGGCAGACGAAAGGGACATAGAAGAGCAACTGGTAAAGCACGTTACCCGTTATTTGCTGGAAATGGGTAATGGCTTTGCCTTTGTCGCCCGGCAGAAGCATTTTCAAATAGGCAACAGCGATTTCTTTGCCGACCTTATTCTATATTCAATTCCGCTACACGCATACATTGTAGTGGAATTGAAGGCTACCCCATTCAAACCGGAGTATGCAGGACAACTGAATTTCTACATCAATGTGGTAGATGACAAACTGAGGGGAAAGGATGATAACAAAACCATAGGACTGTTACTGTGCAAGGGGAAAGATGAGGTAGTGGCACAATACGCCTTGACAGGTTATGACCAGCCGATAGGTATCAGTGATTACCTGTTGAGCAAGGCTATACCTGAAAACTTAAAATCAGCCTTGCCCAGTGTGGAAGAAGTGGAAGAAGAACTGGCTTCTTTCCTTGACAATAGTCCGAAAAATTGAAGAATATGCCGAATGCTTACACTGTGGAGATGCAAAACCAACCGTGCAAAGAGAATTAATCAATGGCTTAGTGCTGATTCTCTGCATGAGTAGAAAGCCAATACCCGCTCTTTTAGTAGATATGCATATTTTGCTTGTGATTGCTTCGACAACGCCTCTGCCAATTTCATTTTTATCTCGTTGTATTCATATACGGCTGACTTGCCGGAAGCATACTTCTCCAAAGCATAGCGATGTGCTTCTTCATTGGCAACGACGGCTTTGGTGGTCGATTCGTATTTCTCTAATGCGTTCACTGCATCCGTATAAGCTTTTTCGATCTCTTTATACAGGTTCTTCTTCTCATTTTCCAAAGACAGACGGGCATTACTCTCTTCTATTCGTGCGGTGCGGACTTCATTCCGGGTTGAAAATCGGTCGAAAAGAGGGATACTCAGTGATAAATAGACACTTTTCTGCATATTATTTTGGAGTTGTTGTCTGAAGGATGGATTTATACTGTTCCCCGAATGATAATAGCCGGTACTGATACCTGCGCCCAATGAAAGGGTAGGGTAGTATCCTGCTTTGGCCACTTTGATGGCTTTTGAACTGCTTTGCAGTGAATAATAGGCCTGTTTTATTTGAGGCATACAGTTCAGTGCGGCTGCATAGATGGTTTGGGGCATGATGGTATCTGTCCGGGATATATTCTCATCAAGAGAATCGATGTCGAACTCCTCATGGCCTTGCAGTTCCATGAGCTGTATGAGGTCGAGGAGGGAGAGACGGAGCGAGTTTTGGGCTTCCGTTGCCGTCAGTTCATCGTCTGCCAATTGGGCTTTGACATCATATAACTGAGATTGCGGCGCCTTGCCGTTTTCTATCAGAAGCAATGTCCGGTTTTCCTGCTCCCGGGTCAGGCGGATTTGCTCCTGAGCAATCTTATGAATTTCCTTGTTCAGCAGGATCTGGAAATAGCAGCTTGTGACATTCAACGATAAATCGTTTTCTATAAGCTCCTTATCAGCTTCGGCTGCCATCAGGTCGAACTTGTTGCGTGATATGGATGCACTCCGCCGGAAACCTGTAAAAAGAGGCATTTCTGTGCTTACGGAGAAGGAGGAACTTTGTGTATTGCTGTCTTCGTATGCATTACTGCGATTGAGTGAGCGTCCGAAGTCGAACTTTTGAGAAGTTCCGGCACTGAGGTCGGGCAGGAAACTGCTCTTTAAAGTACTTTTTTCTACTTTTAGTTTTTCAATGCGGTTCAGACTCTGTTTTACTTCAATATTGTGCCGGATGGCGTGATCAATACACTCTTGGAGAGACCATCTTTTATTTTGCGCCTGTACATTGCCGATAAAGGCGAAAGTCGTGATTGCCACACTTATCATCATTAATTTCTTCATAAAAATAACATCGTTTGATTACTGTATGATTCTATTGCTTTGTTGTTGCAAAAATAGAACAATGACAGCTCAAACGATGTTATGGAAATGTTATCGCTATGTTAAGATTATTCGAACATGGCAAACTGCTCGTTCCAAAGCCTGAAGTATGAGCCGCCTGCATCGTAGAGCTGGCTGTGTGTGCCGGTTTCTGCCACTTTACCCTTGTCAATTACTACAATGTTGTCGGCACATCTCACTGTAGTCAGTCGGTGGGCAATGATGATTACTGTTTTTCCCTTTCCGGCCAGTGCATCCAGTGTTTCTTTTACATAACGTTCGGCTATGGAATCCAGTGAGGAAGTGGCTTCATCGAAAATCAGGATTTCCGGTTCTTTATACAGGGCGCGGGCTATGGCAAGTCTCTGACGCTCACCCCCGGAGAGGGTTGCGCCATGTTCGCCTATTTGAGTCATATAGCCGTTGGGCAATCTGTCTATAAAGTCCATCAGGCCGAGCTGCCTCATCAGGCTGCCAATCCGTTTCATATCGGGTTCCATGTCACCAAGCGCAATGTTTTCAGTGACGGTTCCGGCAAACAGTTCGATTTGCTGGGGGACGGTGCCTACCCGGCGCCGGAGGCTGCGATTGTCAATCTGTGCAATGTCATAGTCTCCAATGCGGATACGTCCGGATTGAATGGGGTAGATATGCTGTAAAAGGGAAATCAGTGTTGTTTTACCCGAACCGCTTTCTCCGATGACAGCGGTAGTCTTACCCTTTTCTATGGTTAGATTCAGGGAGTCGAATACTTCCTTGCGCGAACCATATCTGAAGGAGACATTCTCAAAGGTGATGTCGCCCATCATATCCGGTTCCAGAATGATCTTTTGTTCATTGTCCTGCTCTCTTTCCAAATCCATAATCTGAAACAGGCGGTCGGCGGCTATCAATGCGTCCTGAATAGTCTGGTTGGATGATATCAGCGAACCGATGGGCGAGATGACGTAACCGACCAGAGAATAGAATACCATGAGCGTTCCGGGTGTCATCTCTTGATCGATAACCAGAATGCTGCCCAGCCACAAGATAGCGATTGTGATTCCTGTAGATACGAATTGGATGCCTCCTTGTGCCATGATGGAACCGTAAATACTTCGGTAAGTATTCTTCAATAAATGTACAAAACGACTTTCTGTCTTCAGGTTGGCATACTCTTCGATGCCGAAACGCTTAATGGTTGAAATGGAGTTGATGGATTCTACTAATTGGGATTCCAGATCGGCACTGCTTTCCATGATGCTGCGTTGATACTTCCGGTTCAGTTTGTTGAACCCCCAGAAGATGAGCAGGAATAGCGGCGCTGATATCAGGGTCATGACTGCCAGCTTCCAGGAATAAATGAACATCAGGCACAGGGAGAACACCAGTATCATGATATTCACTACCAGATCGAGAGACACGTTGTTGATGAAGTTACGTATTTTTACGGCATCGTTCACGCGTGAAATGATTTCTCCTACGCGCATGGTGTCAAAGAATTGTTGAGGCAGGGTCAGCAGATGTTTGTAATATCCCAGGATCAGGGCTGCATCGATTCTTTGTCCGGTTTTCAGTGCCAGAATGCTTTTCATTGCACCGATGAAGGTACGTAGCAGCAGGATAATGAGCATAATCACTCCCATCAGATTCAGCAGATTGGTGTTTTTGTCGACTAGTACATAGTCTGTGATTTTGCCTACATAGATAGAAGTGGATAATCCCAAAATACTGAAAACAAGTGCACCGAAAACGGCTTGCAGCATTACGGACTTGTGGGGCGCCATCAATGAAAGGAATTTCTTGCTCATGCTGGTCTGCTGATTTCCCTTTTTGAAGGTCTCTTCCGGTTCCATCAATACCAGTATACCTGTCCAGTCGTGCCGGAAGTCTTCGTGTAAAACCTTATGCATTCGTCCGTCTCCGGGATCCATATATGTGATGTGTGTCTTCGTCACTTTGTAGATCACAACAAAGTGTTGAAGTTGTTTGTGATTTACCAGCACATGTGCAATGGTTGGCTTGGGAATCGTGTACAGTGCATCGAACTGTGCGCGGACGCCTTTAGCGGACAATCCCAGTTTGTTGGCGGCTTCTATCAGTCCTAGTACATTCGTACCTTTCTGGTCGGTGAATGCATATTGACGGATGCGCGATACTGGGAAGCGCAGTCCGTAGTGGGCGCATACGGAAGCCAGACAGGCTGCTCCGCAATCGGTGATATCATGTTGTTTGATCTTGGTACCCTTTTTCATCTTATTTTTGATTTTGTTACTGACTACTTATTTACTGTTTCTTGCTATCATCTCGTTAGCGGTGTATTGTCTTGGATTTGCCCAGTCGTCAATCTTCTGATAAAGCAGATCGAACAGGGAGCGGCGTGTCACCATGAAGTGTGCACTGGCGGTCATGCCTTTTTTCAGCTTTCCTGTCTGTCCGTTTTTCAGTGTCAGGTAATCTCGTTCCATTTCACATTTCACTTTATAGAAAGAGTTGCCTTGATTGTCCGTCAGGAAGTCGGAGGAGATTTCTTTTACCTTTCCGGGCAGTGTGCCCCATTCGTTATAATTGAAAGATTCCACTTGCACATTGACCGGCATACCTATGTTCATAAAACCGATATTCCGGGGAGTGACGTATACTTCGAGGCAAAGTGTAGAGTCGGGGCTGATTACTGCCAGTGATTGTCCGGCTTGAATGCTACTTCCCCGATATATGCCGGAGAACTGGTCGAGCGTGCCGTCTACCGGACTGCGGACGATGTACATGTCTTGGTCTTTTACCTCTTGCTTGAGGCTGGTACTCATCTCATTGCGTGAATTGCGGTAACTGTTCAAGTCGGCTTGCCAAGTGCTAAGTTGACTTTGTGTCAATGAAGCCAGTTCGTTTTGCTGGGTTTGATATTGATAGTAGTATTTGTCATATTCTTCTTCTGAAATTACTTTCTTTTCAAACAATATCTTGTTGCGTTTATACTCTTTTTCCGCTTGTGCTAGGGAGGTTTCAAGCTCTTTCTTCTTTTTGGTGAAGTAAGTGTACTCCTGCCGGCGAACCGGAGAGCGGAATGTGGCAGGATGCTCGCCTTTTGCCAGATATGCCAGGTCGGCAAGATGTGCCTCGTAATCATTCAGACGGTTAGTCTGGTAGTTGATTTTGTAGTCGGAACTGTTTGTGCGAAAACGCAGAAGGATATCGCCCTTGCTGACTTGTTCGCCTTCGCGAACATAAATGGAGTCTACCAGTTCCGTGATAGCTGATTTAATTTCAGTCTTTTCCGTTACGGGGCGCACTACTCCACTGCCTTGCACGGAAATGTCTACATAAATAAAGGGAAGTGCGATCATAGTTGCCGTAATAGCTAATAAAACTACCCAATAAATAATCTGGGACTTTGTGGTGTGCTGATAGATGTAAGTTTCTAAACTGTTTTCTATCCATTCGTTTGGTAATAGCATATCTTTTTGTTTTTTAGTGATTTATACTTTTCTCTTTTTTCTGTGAAGCAAAAGTACGGGGTTGACGGCGGAAGATAGGTTATAGGAATGTTATCGCTATGTTAAATAGTTCGTGAGTTGAATTATCCGGAAATAATGATTAACTTTGAATTACTAAAAAGGAAAAACTATGGTAATGAATGACATGCTTCGTAAACTTCCTATCGGAATACAGACCTTTGAAGATATACGGACAGGCAATTATCTGTATGTGGATAAGACGGCTTTTATCTGGAAGATAGCCAATACCGGCAAACCTTATTTCCTTAACCGTCCCCGCCGCTTCGGTAAGAGTTTGTTGCTTTCTACTTTCGAGGCTTACTTCGGAGGAAGAAAGGATCTCTTTGAAGGACTTGCCATTGAATAAATGGAGACAGAATGGAAAAAGCATCCTGTGCTGCATCTTGACTTGAATGCGGAAAAGTATGATTCATCGGAGCGGTTGTATGATATTCTCAGTCGTCAACTAAGCCAATGGGAGCTTCAATATGGTAAAGGAATTGATGAAAATACTCTTTCCGGTCGCTTTTCCGGAATCATCCGCCGTGCCAGCGAGCAAACCGGATGCAGTGTTGTTGTTCTGGTAGACGAATATGACAAGCCACTGTTACAGGCCCTTGGTAATGACGAGCTGCTGGAAGACTATCGTAAAACTCTGAAAGCCTTTTATGGTGTTTTGAAAAGTGCCTTTGTAAACAAAATAAGGCGGAATATGACTAAAGATACAGACATACAAGCAGATGGTAACTTGACAGATAACTTTCGGGGTTATGCGGCATTGCTTCGCAGAATCAAGCAAAGGGTACTGATTGCCCAGCAACGAGCGATTTATGCCGCCAACGAAGAAATGCTTCGGATGTATTGGGACGTTGGTGAAATGTTACAGCAAAGCTAAGACGCTGACGGATGGGGTAAGAAAACTTTGCAACGGTTGGTTGTGGATTTGAAGAACGATTACTCCGAGATTAAAGGCTTCTCCGTGCGTAACATGCAGTGCATGATACAGTTCTTCAATGAATATAATCAAGAACTTACGATGATAAAAGGGGCGGCTGCTCCAATTACGCAATCAGTGATTGCGCAATTGGAAAAGTGCAATTTTACCCTTCCCATCAAACATTTGGGCTGGACGCACAATCTGATACTCTTGCAACAAGTCAAAGATATTCGCGCACGGTATTGGTACATGGTGCAAAGTATTACGTCCCATTGGAATACACGCTATCTGCAAGAAGCCATCAAGCTGGATGATTACGGCAAGCATGGAGCTTTGGCAAACAATTTCACAGAAACCCTGCCCGCACCGGAAGCAAACGATGTGAAATCCATGCTCAAAGACCCGTATATATTTGACATGCTGACTTTCACCGACCAATACAATGAGCGTGATGTAGAAATCGGTTTGGTGAAGCATGTGGAGAAATTTCTCGTGGAAATGGGAGCCGGCTTTGCCTTTATGGGACGGCAGTATCACATTGAGGTGTCGGGCGATGACTACTATATCGACATATTGATGTACAATGCTTTCCTGCACCGCTATTTGGTGATTGAGTTGAAAGATACGGAGTTCATGCCGGAATATATCGGCAAATTGAATTTCTACTGTTCTGCCGTGGATGATATTCTTTGCCGTGAGGGAGATAACCGGACTATAGGACTGCTGCTTTGCAAGAGCAAAGACCGTATCAAGGCGGAATACGCCTTGCGTGACATCCAGAAGCCTATCGGCATTTCCGACTATGAATTGGGACAAGCCTTGCCGAGAGACTTCCGAGGCAGCCTGCCTACGATTGAAGAAATTGAGAAAGAATTAGAGACAAACGCTCAAGAAACAGAGTAGAGGTATTAATTGCAAATTAAATAGAACATTTATTTCCACCCGAGAGGAGAAGGTGTGTTCAATCCGTTCAGTGTTCTGAATGCATTCAGTAATATGGAGCTGGGAAGTTATTGGTTTCAGACCGGTACTCCGACTTTTCTTGTTGAAATGTTGCAGAAGACGGAGTACGACTTGCGCACCTTGCTCGATGGCATTGAGGCACCTGCTTCCGTATTCTCCGAGTATCGGGTAGATTCCAACAATCCTAATTCCGCTGATTTATCAGAGCGGTTATCTGACAATAAAGGGGTTTGATGAGCGTTTCCGCAACTACCTGTTGGAGTTTCCTAATGGTGAAGTACGCTATGGCTTTGTGGATTTTCTTGTGCCTTTCTATACCGGAGTGAAGAATAACGATCAGGGTACTTCATCTTAAACGCCAGTTTAAAATGAAGTAAGTACATATACCGCTTATGATAATGGTAATGATGTCATATAAATCAAAAGTGCCATGTATATTGAGAAGACCCAGAAGCTCATAGAATAGATATGTCAATGTGATTATAAGAGTGAGCTTCCCGATAGAATATTTATCAGTGAATCCATAAAATAATAAAGTAGCGGCAGGCACGCAAACAATGCTCCCGATAGTGTCGGCAATATGAAAGTCGTATATATGATTCTCATATATGTAAGGGCGGTATGTATGTGATAGGATTAATCCTATTATCCCTATTGAAACTCCTGATATTATATACTTTTTGTTTGTCATTCAAATTGAATTCGTTAACAATGAAATGAATGATAATTCTTGCTATATTTAGGAGGTTTTACTGTTTTGGGAGCGCACTTATTATTTTGCCAACTTCTTTTCCACCATAATAAAATGAACAGAATATAGCTGCTGCACACCCTATAATAATGAGGTATCTAAAAAAGGCATTCTGCTTAAAAAGCTCTTTCAACTTAATAAATTTCTCTTCTATGTAAAACATAATAATATTGGTTGTAAGATTCTATTAAAATTCTTTGGTTTTCAATAGAATCTCAGGATTTATTTTTTATTGATTATCTTATTTAAAATATAAATGATTCCTATATCAACTGATGACCAGCCGATATAAGAATTTTTTAGTTACTAATTTGTGTAACAAGGTTGAATGTCTGTTTCACAGCTTTTGTCATTATTGCTACTTGTAGACTGTTGTAAGTGTGTTTAAATATATTAGACACCTTTCATTGCGGCATATGCACCAATAAACATGCAAATTAAGAAAAACAATAAAAGCAAAAGTTATTAGCATCTTCTTGTTTTGAGAGTTCATATCAATAGTTTGTTATGCTCTGAGTTAATGGACGAAATTAACTAATATTTCGTGATAAAAATCAGTGCGTTGATTAAATCGGTAGTAAAGATAAATAAATTTTGTGAGAGTTTTATGCTGGAGTACTACTTTTCAACCATTAATCAACGAGCTTTAATATTGGGCATTCAATCGTTTAATTATCTCTTCACACTTTGGCACTCCATATCCTATTTCTCTATTCGGGCTATTAGAGTTAGAGCCGGACTCATGTAAAATAGAAATCAAAGATGCTCTATTTATTCTTTTATGCTCCAATATAGTAGCGCATAAGCCTGTTATTGTCGGTGTAGAAAAGGAAGTTCCTATGGGATGTGCATTCATTACAATATCTGGTTTTACATAGTCGCAATTCTCTATCCCAATTCCACTTGAACGATATCTCCTTTCTCCTGTTTCATTGCAAGAGCCCACAGTAATTACGTCCCTCACATCTCCTGGAAAAGAAATATAATTCCATTTTTTGCCACCTTCATTCCCTGCACACTGAATAAACACAAGATTGGGCTTTTCGCTCAATATATTATCCACAAAATGAGATATCTTTGAGCTTTTTCCATCCAACATTGCCGGTGTATATCCTTTAAAATCGTCAAATGTGGTGAAAGCTACAGATGCTGTAATTACATCAACATCTTGTTCTAACAGCCATTTGATGCCGTCTATCGTTCGCTGTTCATCTACTCTTGGCTCCTTCTCCGCAATATCAACTTTTGCCAAATAATACTGCGCATTATAAGCTAATCCTCTGATTGTATCAGCGCCTATTTTTCCACCTATATTGATGCATACTTTTGTTCCATGATCTTCTTTGTCCTTAAAGAATGCAATAGTATCCTGCTCTACGAAGTTTTTATAGCCTGCTACTTCCATATTCTGAAGCCATTTATTTGTCTTAAATCCGCCAAACCCCGCATCAAGTACGCCTATCTTTATTCCTTTGCCACTTAATTCTAATGCATCAAAGTCGCGATGCATTACTAAGTCCAATGGCTTTGAATAGACTCTACTGCCTATCCTGGCATAGTAAGGTTCTGTTATGATCTGATAAAAGACTATGCCGATAATTGATAACACAATGACAGTAGTATAAATAAATTTTTTCATTGATATATAATATTTTGTTTTAAACAATTTGTCATCGCTATAATGTTTTATAGCGATGACAAAAATATAGATATTATTCTAATTAATCACAAGTTTAGAATAAATCAACGACCCATTTTACCCCTGCTGTAACATACCATACGATATCATAAGCTAAAGAAGTCTCTGTACTAGGTGCGCCACCGTACAATTCAATCATTTCATTAATAGATAATTCATTATATAACTTCATTCCTGATTGTTTTTTTGTTTTTTTACTAAATAATTGTGTATTAGTCTTTTTAACCATGGATAACCAAGGCTTATAGCTAAATATGCGACAATAAATGTAATAAGAAATGTCATGTTAATATTTATTTACCGTTCCACGCGTCAACTGCTGCTTGTTTAATATCAGGCCAATAATCTATCACCATTCCCACTACAAGTCCAGCGAGTATAATTCCGAAAGGATCGCCTCCATTAACTTCTTTTTGTTCTTCTAAATTCATTTCACTGTACAACTTGTTCTCGTCTAAATTCTTCATAATCTTTTTTTGTTTTAATGTTAGTAATATGTTTTGAAATGTAATTTTATTTTTTTATAAAAAGCTGCAAATAGCTTTTTTAAATAAAGGGTACCCGTATGCAATAAATAAATATACTAATGTAAATATTGTGATAAATCGTAGCCTTTTTATAATCATCTCTTTGGACAATGGATCTTTGTCTTTATCCGTTTCTTCCATAACTTTATAATTGAGGAGAAAAACCTTTTTTGAAAAAATCGATAATAGTACTCAGAATTTTTACTTCCAAAGATCCACCATTGATCTTCTTTAATTCCTCTGTATTTAAATCTTTAGTATTTTTATTCGTTTTCATAAAATTTTATTTGTTAGTTTGTAATTGCATCAAAAATTTTCTGTAGTACTTCAAAGGGGATAAGCGGTCCGCCAATGGGGGATATTATAATACCTCCATTTATGCCTTTCATTTCATCAATGCCCATTTCTTGCATTAATGTGTTTTCATTTAAATTTTGCATAATTCTTAGTTTTTTTATTGTTATTGAAATAGTGTTTATTTTCAATAGAACTGGCTGATCAATACCATTTGGTAAAATCTTTCAGACTATCCAACTCTTTAGAAACATCGGGGAGACCTGTGCTCGGATTAATGATGGGACGATTTCCGTTTTGAGTGAGTCCTCCTGATACGTTTCTCTGTTCTTCTTCATTCAATGGTTTTACCATGTAATTTTCATTCTTTTTCATAACTGTGTTTGATTTTTATTTGTTAATACTAATAATATTTTTGGAAAGTATGGGGCGTTACAAATACACTGATTATACTGGTTTCTTCGCTGTAGTTGTAACAGCCCCCATACGTATTGATGCATTCTTCTAATGTTAATGCTTTCATGATTTACTGAATGTGTTATGTTGTCCTGTCATTTTATGGTCTTCTTTAGAAACAGGAGATATAGTCTTTTTTTATAAAGATTTGCTCAAATATTCCTGGTGTTCCCGGACAATGGCCATGTGGCGGGGTACCATTCGTTTCATCATATACGGTCATTCCACAATAGGGACAGCAACCACCGTTTACATTTTCTTGCTCTTTTTCATTCAATGGTTTTACCATGTACTTTTCATTCTTTCTCATAATTGTATTTGTTTTTATGTCAATACTAAGTTTATTAAAAGTATGGGGCGTTACAAATACACTGATTATATCGATCTCTTCGCTGCAGTTGTAACAGCCTCCATACATATTGATGCATTCCCTTTTCAATCAATGCTTTCATACCTTCTTTGTGCGTGTTGTGTTTGTATTTTATTTTGTATGATGAATGCTTTAATTTGAGAGCTTTCTATTCTGTTAAATAAAGATAGGTTGTCTGACAATATCGAATGGGCCATCTAATCCTGGCACTTTATAAGAGTCTTCTATGTGTATGCGACCATCCGGATTAGTTACAAAATTGCAGCCGTATCCGCCATTTACGTTTTTCAGTTCGTATGCGCTAAGTGCTTCCATTGTGTTTGTTCTCATAATTTTACTTATTAATTAATTGTTTGTAATATGTTTCTTTCATTTGTATGATATTGCAAAGTTAAGTGTTTTATAACTGTGGTTATGTTATTGTTTTGCTATCACTAGATTAATGATTACATGTGCCTGGAGAAATTTTTGCCCATGTCCGTATGACAGGTATCGTCTGTAGGAAAGAAAGGATTGTTTTCTCCATATATTCCTTTAAAAAGTTTGTTCATTTGGCAGTTGCTGCATCCGCCATTTACATTTCTCAGTTCGTTTGCGCTAAGCGCTTTCATTGTGTTTGTCTTCATAATAATTGCTTTTTTAGTTATTAAATTGTTTATAAAATATTTCTTTTGTTTCTTGTTGATGTTGCAAAGTTAAGCGGTTTCTTTCAGTGCTTATGTTATTGCTTTGTTATCGTTATGTTAATTAATTCTTGTTGTTTTGTTGAGGGCTTGCTTAGTGCATTTAATGATTCGGGCAATCTCTCGAACGGGTATTAAAGTTTAAAAATCTCTTGCTCTTCATATGATTTCTTTTTTTAGTTTGTTACTTTTATTTCTGATTGATGTTGCAAAGTTAAGCGTTCCGTTTCACTGCTTATGTTATTGCTTTGTTATCGTTAGGTTAATATTTTCTTGATCTGTTCTGAAGAATTCGCTCGATACATTATATAATGTACAAACTTTGGAACCTTCTAAGATTTGTTTGGTTTCCCAAACATCCAAATCATTTAGATACTTCTTGTTTTCCATGATTCATTTTCTTTAATTTGTTTTTCTTGTTTTGATTGATGTTGCAAAGTTAAAGGAGTTATTTTAGGAATTATGTTATTACTTTGTTATCGTTAGGTTAACAACTTTCATCTTTTAGATTGCTTTGTAATTACAGATCTCCATAAACAGCTATTATAGTTCCATCTTTTAGTATTTGATAACCTACAATAACTCTTTCACCACCATAAATGTTTTCTTGTTCTTCAACAGTTAATTCAAAAATGTTCTTTTCCATAATGTTACGTTTATTTTTACTTGTTTTATTAATCTGGTGCAAAGTTAAAGGATATGTATGGATAAAAATGTTATTCGAATGTTATCAAATATTGTGGAAATGTTATTATCTTTGCAGAAAAAGTAATAGAATGAAAGTTGTTTATGTGAAAATAGTAGCTATTGTAGGGCTTATATCTGTACTGTTATTGCAAATGGTATGGCTTAACAATACTTATTCTATTATAAAGAAGAGTGTTGTAGATGAAGGAAATCGTTTGTTTGAAGAGGCGATAGCTGATGCGGCATCATTAAACTTTAATAAATTACCGAAAGGTACTACAGTTTTCGGAGCACCCAGAAATAGTAAAAACAAACATTTGCCTGAAAGTACGTATTTGATAGAAAGCTTTTTGGAGTATAATCTTGAGACTAAAATAAGTCAGATTGATTCGATATTTAGGATTTTATTGGATCAGAAGAATATTAATGCTAATCTATATGTTAATCGTATTCAAACAGAAGATAATTCTATAGTAGAGACAACGAGAAACTCTTCTGCTACTATATGGGGTACTGTTAAGACTCAAGCGATACCTTTTAGATTTGATGAATCACAAAGCGTGCAGGCTATTATGCTGAATCCTTATTGGACCATCTTCAAGCGTATGGGTCTCTTAATGATAGCAACCGCCATCATGATGATAGTGGTAATTACCTGTATCATCTACCAGATTAAGATTATCATCCGTCAGGATAAGATAGCCAAAGTTCGTGAAGATTTCTCTTATGCTATGATCCATGATATGAAAACTCCTCTTAGCTCCATTTTGGCTTGTACAAGTCTTTTGCATAGTGGCAAGACGGAGAGCACTCCTCAACTAAGGGAACGATATTTTTGTATTATAGAGGATGAGACCGGACATTTGCTAAATTTGGCAAATAAGGTCCTGACCATTTCTAAGTTAGAGAGTCATAAACTGGAAATGGCTAAAATTACATTTCAGTTGAAGCCTATGGTAGAAGACTTAATAGAGAAGTTCTCCGCTAAGTGTGCCAAACCGCTACATTTCACTTTAAATTTGCAGGCAAAAGAGGTGCATGGTGATGAAGAGTACCTGAAAGAGGCTATCAGTAATCTAATAGATAACGCTATTAAATATTCATACCAGACGGTTGATATAAGTATAAGTTCGCTTAATAATGCCACCCATACTCTTATTAAAGTACGTGATAACGGTATTGGTATCTCAGAAAAAGATGTGAAACATATCTTTGAGAAGTTTGAACGTGCTTCGGCTTTTAAACGTTCCAGACTTGGCAAAGTAGCAGGTTTCGGCTTGGGGCTAAATTACGTTTATCAGGTAATGGAGGCTCATGAGGGAAGCGTGACAGTGAATAGCATAGAAAAGGAATTCAGTGAATTCACCTTATATATACCATTAAAGACGAATGACTTATGATTAGATTATTGGTTGTAGAAGACGATCCTACTTTGCTTTATATTGTGAAAAGCGGATTGCAGGAAATTATTGGGGGATATGAAGTTTTTACGGCAACCAATGGTGCTGAGGGGCTGAAGGCATGGAAAGAACATCATCCGGATATCATTATGTCCGATGTGGATATGCCGGTGATGGACGGTTATGAAATGGTGGCGCGTATCCGTGAAACGGATGGCAATACGCCTATTTTGTTCGCTTCGGCCATGAGTTCGCCGAAGGATGTGACGAAAGGCTACGATATAGGAGTGGACAACTACGTAAAGAAACCTTTTGTTCCTGATGAACTGGATGCTCATATTCGTTCTTTGCTTAGAATGAAGGAAGGGGCAAAGTCGCGTAATGAATCCGACCATTGCAGGATGGGCAGATATTTGCTGGACACCAAACATGCTACTTTGCGGAATGACGAAACCGGTTTTATCAGAGTGTTGACCATCAGGGAAGCGAAGATTATACATTTGCTTTATGAAAATAGAGGCGAAACGGTGAATAGAAGTGCTATACTCAGCCGTTTCTGGGAAACGGAGGATGATTACTTTGCATCGCGCAGTCTGGATGTATTTATGAGTAAAATACGAAAGTATTTGGAAGATGAACCCTGTGTCGAAATAAAGACAGTGAGAGGGGTAGGATTTATGATGCTGTTGGATTGCATATAGCGTTTCCTTATTTGGCTATTCCGTCGACAAAACCTCCCCTTTCGTAGATTTTATTTTCAGCTTTTCTTTCTCTCCCTTACATTTGCATCGTAATAAAAAACTGACGCAAAATGAAAAGTACCGGAAGATTATGGTTATTAGCTGTATGTCTGTTGTGTGGACTGGTCTGCACGCAAGCGCAGGAACAGGAAAAGAAGCAATTGCCTCGTGAAGTTCCCTCACCGGAAAAGGCCGCCCGTAAAATGACGGACCAGATGAAAGAAGAATTGCAACTGACAGACAAGCAATATGATAAGCTGTACAAACTGAATCTGAAGGAACAACAGGAACATTTTGCAACCATGACTGAAAGAGGAAGCGGCCAGCGTCCTTCAATGGGAGGACGTCCCGGAATGGGCGGCGGTCGCCCACCGATGGAAGGTGGAATGGGACCCGGTATGGGAGGCGGTCGTCCGCCTATGGGAGCTCCGGGTGAACGTCCTGCAATGGAAAAGGACAATGTGGAGAAGATGCAAAAAGCTGCTGCCAAGAAGGAAAAGAAGATCAAGAAAATCCTGACGACAGAGCAATACGCCAAATGGCAGGAAATGCGTCAGACACAAGAACCACCTCATCCACAGGATCATCCTCACAAACCAAATCTGTAGAGACTCTCTCTAAATAGCGTTTTTTCATGTATTATTGACTGTGCCGTTCCACCCCCGTGAGGGGAGGGGACGGTTTTCTTTTTAATAGGATCATCCATCCTTATCATGAAATTAAGTATGAAAGCACTTCGATATTGAAATAATATAAATATATTTGTCTTTTCGAAAAACACTGCGTAATATGATGAAAGCACTATTCTGCCATATATTATTTCTGCTTTTTATGCTTCCGGTGTGGAGTCAGAGTAACATAATAGAGAATTATATACATATCAGTAAAAAAGAAGGCATATCCCATAATAATATATCGACTATTCATGATGATTGCTATGGAGCAATCTGGATCGGTACTTTCAATGGGCTGGATGTTTATGACAGTAAGAAACTGACGCATATCGACAGGTTTTCCGGTATGCCGATAAACTCTTTGTTCGATACGGGAAAGGAGATGTTTGTAGCTGCGGAAATGTTTTTGGAGGTATACGACTATGAAGCCGGTCGGTTTTCCCGCATAACGTACAATGGCAATGAACTTATGTATGCAGTCTCTATCTTTCGTTACGAGAACGATGTTATCATATTGAGTAATGGTAATATATATAAGTATAAAGATAAAGAAGTGACTCTCATTAAGAGCAGTGTACCATTCCTGAGGCTTGTTTGTGATAAATATGGCGTATTGTGGGGACTGAATGGTGACAAGGTATATAAGGTGGATAAGACTTTTGAAATCCTGAAAACATATAATCTGAAAGGTGCGGACCGCTCTCCTGCAAAAGGATTGTGTATTTATGCTGATTCACGGAGTATTATATGGATAGGAACCATCAAAGACGGACTGTTCAAGTATAACCGGACTTATGATGATTTTCATAAAGAAACCATTGTTTCGGAATACAGGGTCAACGATCTGGAAGATATTGCAAGTATCGCAGAAGATGAGTATAACCGGCTATGGATTGGATATAATTATGGTTTGGCGATATATGATTATAATGATCATTTGTTTAGGAATTATGCCTTTGAGACGAACCATAACAGTCTGCAAAATGTAGCTATAACCAGTATATATCGGACTAAATCCCATAACATGGTTATCGGTTCTTATTTCTCCGGACTGTTCTATATAAAAGAACTGAACTCTACAAAGAAATTCTATACTCTTACCGATGCTAAAGATAATATAGGAGGCGTCACTTCCAATGGTATCGTGAGAGATCGGCTGTCGAGGCTTTGGGTTGCTACTAATTGTCGGGGAGTGAGCATATTGGATGAGAATGGAAAATTCATCAAGCGGCTGGATCATACGAATTCAGTCATCAGCAATAATATTATTTGCCTGGAGATGGGGCTGGACGGAAATGTCTGGGCGGGAGGTCTGTCTTCGGGATTATATAAGATAGCGCCGGACGAACGTATCACCCATTATATGCCTTCATCCGTTGATACGACTTCTCTTTCCGGAAGTTTTGTACAGACTTTGTGTGCTCTCAATGAAGACAGTTTGTTGGTGGCTACCAATAAAGGAATTGATATTTATTTGCATAAAGTGGGGACTTTCTCAAGGATCCTGACAAGCCAGGGCAGAAGCGACTATAACTTTTTTGATTGTATGGTTTGTCATGATAAGGTATATCTGATAAACTCAATGTCCCTTTTTGGTTACGACCGTCTGACCAAGGAAATAAAAGAATATGTGTTGGCGGATGATCCTACTACTGCTTTTCAATGTGGATATGCCGATAAGAACGGTCACCTATGGTTGGGTACCAGAAGGGGCGAATTATTTTCGTTTGAGAACGGAGAGTTCCAACTCTATATCAAACATAAGGCAATCAATACGATTGCCGGAATAGAAGGGGATGCAGAAGGAAACTTATGGCTTTCATCCGGAAATAACTTGTTTCGTGTGACGCCTCAAAAAGAAGTCAGACAGTTTAATCTGGACTGGGGGCTGGATGGGAAAGAATTTAATGTGCGTTCCAGCTATACCGATAAAGAAGGGTGTATCTATTTTGGTGCTACCGAAAAACTTCTGAAGTTTGATCCGCAACGAATGGTAGAGCGAAAGCATATACAGCCTGTGCTGTATATATCGGCACTCAAATTGTTTAATGTACCTGTTGAATCCGGATCGTCCATTCTGAAAAATCATATAGACAACACCGACCGTATAGTACTTGACAATGACCAGAACTTTGTTTCTTTTGCAGTGGTAAGTATAGATTATAATTCAGATCAACCGCTCTCTCCCTATAAGATTGTCTATCAACTGGAAAATTATGATAATCATTGGTATGATGTGAATGCAGCTTCGAATGAGATATCATTTACGGGACTTTCTACCGGCAACTACGTATTGCATATCCAACTGAAAGCTGATAATGGAGATGTGCTTGCCGATAAAAAGATAGAAATAAAAGTACTCCCGCCGCTTTGGCTGAGTCCTTATATGATAGTGCTGTATATTCTGTTGCTTGGAATTGTAATTTATGCCATACGTTCCTTTATCGTGAAACAGCGGAGAGCTAAAGAACTGGTGGCGCAATCTAAGAGGGAACAGGCTGAAATGGAAAAATTGAATACTCTGAAACTGGATTTCTTCACGAGTCTGTCCCATGAGTTTCAGCGGCCTCTTGCCATTATATCTACTTTGCAGAATGATCTGCTACCTGATGACAGTGAGCAGGATAGCGAGACTAATATTTTTAAGCGTAACGTGAAACGTTTGCAATATCTTATCGACCAGTTGATGGATTTCAGAAATATCGAGTCGCAGCATGCGAAGGTCAAAATGGATAAATATGACATTGTCTGTTTTTTGAATGATATCTATGAAGCCTTTACTCCATTGTTCAGGCACAAGGAGATATCCCACGAGTTTATATCTGATACGACCTCTCTGCCTATTCTGTTTGATTCCGATAAACTGGAAATATTGATTGGTAATTTACTAAGCAATGCGTTTAAGCATACACGACAGGGAGGAAAGTGTTATTTGAAGATAGCTCATAAGGAAGAAGTGGTGACGGTGGATGTTTTCAATAGTGGCCCGTGCCTGACTGAGGAACAGAAGACTGCCATTTTTCAGCCTTATAACAGTATACAAATAGCTGATATGCGTTCTAACGGGGGAATCGGACTGTCTATTGCCAACAGTATTGTTAAATTGTTGAATATACACCTGTCTGTTATATCTGTCGAAAACGAAGGGAATATTTTCAGAATAGAGATGCCGTTGCATAAAGATGACAATCTCGAACTCATCAGTCCCCGGATTAAGGTTGTCAATCAGATTATTGATAATACCATCTATGTGGAAGAGCAGGCTCAGTCTTCAAATGAAGATATGGATGAAAGGAATCTCTTCCAGGTGTTGATTGTGGAGGACGATGCGGATACGAAGAAAATATTGAAGAAGAAGTTACAGAAGAACTTCCATGTGTTGTTAGCTTCAGATTCTGATGAGGCTTTATTGGTACTGAAATCTCAGAATGTGGATATGGTGATCAGTAATACGGCTCCTCAGGTCGATGGACTGGGGTTGTGCAAGACCATTAAAGATAATGAAAAGACCAATCGCATACTTGTATTACTGATTTCTTCGGATTTATCGCCCGAAAGTAAAATTGCGGCATTCCAGGCGGGAACCGATGCGTTTATGCAGAAACCGATCCATATACAGGAATTGCTTCTTCGTATGAATAATATGTTGAAGAATAAAAATGCACTTCGGTCTTACTATTCTAATTTCGATCAGGCAAACGTTACGGAGCAGAATATGAACAATGCGGATGAAGTCTTTCTGAAGAATCTGACAGATTTTGTTCTCCAGCACTTGAGTGATCCTGAAATGTCGGTCAACCTCATCACTAAACATTTTAATATCAGCCGTACCCTGCTATACATGAATGTTAAGCGAATCACGGACCAAACTCCTTCAAACTTCATCCTTAATATAAAAATGTCTCAGGCTAAAAAGATGTTATTGACTACCAGTATGACCTCTTCCGAAATTGCGGATCAGTTAGGCTATTGCAACTCCAATCATTTCAGTCGTCAGTTTAAAGAATACTATAATACTACGCCGGGTAAATTCCGTAAACAGTAATTAAGAACGTTGTAAAAACGAACTCGATTTCATTCCTCTTCAACGTATTATATATGTTGGTAAGACAAATATGCACTTTTTGCAAGGGAATAATTGTGCATATTTGTTCAGAACCTATATACATATATTCATTTCTTCCATTTACATTTTTACCTAATCTACAATGCACCATTTCTAAACGAATAGATAAAATGCGTGATGCATTATCCCTATATATTTGTCTCGGGGAAAACGAGAAATCATAGACTGAATAAGCAGGTTTTCTCTTTGATACAGACTAAAAAGTAATGTGTAATATATATAGTAAAACAATGGATAGAATGAAACATGTAACTCGGATAGCTTTCGCCTTGTTAATGGCAACTTGTACGGCGCCGGCTTTTTCACAAAAAACATTTGTGCTATGTTCGCCCGATGAGAAATTTCAATTGGAAATAAAAATAAGCACGACGGATATTAAATATAATATCAAGCACGATGGTGATCTGATGCTCGATTTCTCGCGCATCCATATGAGTCTGGATAAGGGACGGGCTTTCGGCATAAATCCGAAACTGTCCGGAACAAAGACTAAGACTGTAGACCGGATATTGAATGCGGATATATATAAGAAGAAAGAAGTAAGGGATAACTTCAATGAGTTGACACTGAAATTTAAAGGGAATTACCGGATTGTTTTCAGAGCATACAATGAAGGTATAGCATATCGTTTTGAATCGGATATTAAGGGGGATATCATTGTTGAAAATGAATTGTCGGAGTTTAACTTCCTTCATGATGCTAAAGCATATATACCTTATGTAAGGGATAATGTTGCTACACTGGAAAGCCAGTTCGGTAATCCTTTTGAGAACATTTATAAATATGAGAATATATCTCAATGGGATACATCACGTATAGCATTTCTTCCGTTGCTGGTTGAGGGGAGAAATGGAAAGAAACTCTGCATCCTGGAGGCTGATTTATTAAATTATCCGGGTATGTATCTGTATAATGGTGACGGGAGTAACACATTGAAGAGTGTTTTTGCACCTTATCCTAAGGAGATAGAGCAAGGCGGCTATTTGAATTTGCAGGGATTAGTGAAGTCTCGTGAGCCATATATAGCGAAAGTCAGCGGTGTAACCTCATTTCCCTGGCGTATCATGGTCGTTTCTGAAAATGATAAGGAACTGGCGGATAATGATATGGTGTTTAAACTGGCTACCCGACCGCAGGGTGACTTTTCATGGGTGAAACCCGGAAAAGCGGCATGGGAGTGGTGGCATGCATGGAACCTGCTGGGAGTTGATTTTAAAACAGGTATTAATAATGAGACTTACAAATGTTACATTGATTTCGCATCCCAGTATGGTGTAGAGTATATCCTTCTGGACGATGGCTGGTCTCCTAAAAATGAGGCGGATTTGTTTAAGGTTGTTCCAGAACTTGATCTGCCGGAACTTGTCAGATATGGAAAAGAACGGAATGTGGGACTTATTCTTTGGGCAGGCTACTATCCTTTCGATCGGGATATGGAAAGTGTATGCAAGTATTATTCTGAAATGGGAATCAAAGGTTTTAAGGTGGATTATATGGAAAGGGATGACCAACTGATGGTGGACTTTCATCATAGAGCTGCTGAAGTTGCCGCAAAATATAAACTGCTGCTTGATCTTCATGGAACATATAAGCCTACCGGATTACAGTGTACTTACCCTAATGTGGTAAATATAGAGGGGGTACACGGATTGGAACAGATGAAGTTTCCGACTGCATTTGTTGATCAGGTGACGTATGATGTGACGATGCCCTTTATCCGCATGATGGCCGGTCCGGTCGATTATACGCAAGGAGCTATGCATAATGCTTCGCGGGAGAACTTCAGGGCCATTCATGACGAACCGATGAGTCAGGGTACACGCTGTCGTCAACTGGCGGAGTATATTGTTTTCGATTCACCGCTGAATATGCTTTGTGACAGTCCTTCGAGTTATGAACGTGAACATGAATGTACAAGTTTTATTGCCGGTATACCCACTGTGTGGGATCATACAACCGTCCTTTGCGGGAAAGTCTCGGAATATATAGCGACAGCCCGTCAGAAAGGAAATATATGGTATGTCGGTGCTATGACTAACTGGGAGGAATGTACCATCGAAATCGATCTTTCTTTTCTGGGTGCGGGAGACTTTAAAGCTGAAATATTCCGTGACGGAGTGAATGCCTACCGGTATGCCCGTGACTATAAGAAAGAGCTTATCGAGATTCCGGCTGACAGGAAACTGAAGGTTCGGATGGCACCCGGTGGAGGATTTGCCGCCAGAATTTATCAATAATGTTTATATTAGGAGTTAATGAACAATCCTTTTAAAATAAATAATTTAATAATAACCTTTTAATTAATGCACTTATGATGAAAGATCACAATTTCTGGAAAAGAAAAGGAGTTTTTTCCGTTTTGCTGGTTTGCCTCTTAGGAAGCACGAATGCAGGCTATGCATCTGATCCGGAACATGCTATGACAAGTGGCGGAACCACCGGAACGATGGGAGTAAATCTGCAACAACAGCAACAAAGGATCACTATCCGTGGAAATATCATGGATACTAAGTCGGAACCGCTGGCGGGTGTACATGTTATACTGAAAGGAGACAACAGTGTGGCTACCGTATCAGATCTTAATGGAGACTATACCATACAGGTACCGTCGAAGAATGTGTCACTGGAATTTATATACATGGGAATGGCTACTCAGGAACAAAGGGTAGGCTCGCGCCAGATTATCAATGTTATCATGCAGGAAGATGAAAACCTGTTGGAAGAAGTGGTAGTGGTAGGATTCGGTACACAGAAGAAAGAGTCGGTAGTGGGATCTATCTCAACCATCAGACCGGCGAGTTTGCAGAAAGGTACTTCGCGTTCGCTCAGTAACAATCTGATAGGGCAACTCTCGGGTGTTATCGGAAGCCAACGTTCAGGTGAGCCGGGATATGATGGAGCTTCATTTTTTATTCGAGGTATCTCTACATTCAATGGCAACAACAATCCTCTGATATTGGTAGATGGTGTGGAAAGAAGTCTGGATAATATCGATCCGGCAGAAATAGAATCATTCTCTATCTTGAAAGATGCTGCGGCGAGTGCGGTATATGGTGTGAGGGGGGCTAACGGTGTGATTCTTATCAATACCAAAAGAGGAAAGATTGGAAAACCATCTGTCGATATCCGTTTTGAACAGGGTATCACATTTCTTGGTAAGACACCCGACTATATCGGTGCTTATGATTATGCAAGTCTTGTGAACGCCATTGCGAAGGAAGAGGGAAACCAGATTCCTTACTCGCAGGAGGATCTGGAAAAATATCGTACGGGTTCAGATCCTGACCTGTATCCGGATGTGAACTGGATTGACGCTATTACAAAGAAATTCGGAACAAATTCAAGAGTGAATCTGGATGTAACAGGAGGTAGTGATATTCTGAGATATAGTCTTGTTGGATCATACTACAACACAAGAGGTATTATGGATCGTGACAAGAGTTATGAATGGGACAACTCGGATCGGTTGAACCGCTTCAGCCTGCGTTCCAACGTGGATGTCAATATTACGCCTACTACTTTACTGCGCGTCAATATCGGTGGATTCTTGCAGGATCATACCTTGTCCGCAGGTAAGAAGTCAACGGATGGTAATTATGCTTCGCTCGATGAAATCTTCCAGACAGCTTTTACCACATCGCCTATTGCTCACCCTACACGCTATTCCACTGGCGAAATTCCTGTGGTTGCCAACCGGGCTAATCCTTGGGCATGGCTGACACAGACCGGATATCAGACAAGAAAGGAGAGTAGCCTTGAGACGCTGTTCTCCATAGAGCAAGATCTGAGTATGCTGGTTAAAGGACTGAAAATAAAAGGGCTCTTCTCTTTCGACCGTTATTCGGCAAGTGGTGTGCGCAGATCGAAAAATCCGACATATTACCAGCCAGCCAACGGCAGGAACCCGGATGGAACATTGAACTTGCATATGCTGGGTAATGGAGATGAGTACCTGGATTATTCTTCGTATGGAGAATACGGTACAAACAGCACCTATACAGAGTTTTCGGCAAACTATGCCAATACGTTTGGTAAGCATGGTGTGCAGGGTATGTTTATGTACGATATGCGTAACCTCGACACTGGTGACAAGCAACCTTTCCGCTTCATGGGTATTGCAGGACGTTTCTCGTATACATTTGATAACCGTTATGTGACTGAATTTAATTTCGGTTACAATGGCTCGGAGAATTTCGCTAAGGGCAAGCGCTACGGTTTCTTTCCGTCGGTGGCTCTGGGATGGATTGTATCCGAAGAAAAATTCATGGAACCGGTACGTAATGTATTGAGTAAATTAAAATTGCGTGGGTCTTATGGTCTGGTTGGTAACGATTGTATCGGTGCAACCCGTGGAGCTGTCCGTTTTCCTTATATCACTACTATCGATGAAGTGTCGGGATATACTTTTGGTATGGATGGCAATGTATACATTGGCGGTATGCAGGAAGGCTTGGCCGGTTCTCCTGATCTGACTTGGGAAAAGGTGAAGAAACTGAATATCGGAGTCGAGGTAGGCATTTTGAATACGATAAATTTGACGGTGGATTTCTTCCAGGATAAACGTTATGACATCTTTATGCAACGCGTCAATGTGCCTTCATCAACCGGTTTCACCAATAATCCGTATGCCAATTATGGTAAGACTACGAATAAGGGTGTGGAGCTGTCTCTTGAAATGAACAAGCGTTTTAGCAAGGATTTTGAAGTAATGGCGCAGGCTACTATGACTTATGCTAAAAGCCGGATTGATGAGATAGACGAACCTGTTACCGTCATTGGTACAAATCGTGCAAGAACAGGACGCCCCATCGGACAGATATACGGTTACATAGACGAAGGTCTGTTCACGGAGGATGATTTTGCAGATGTGGCAAATGGCATCCTGAAAGAAGGTATTCCGGTTCCGCAGTTCTCAAATAATATCCGTCCGGGTGATATTAAATATAAGGATGTCAACAATGATGGTATCATTAATGCTCTGGATCAGTCGCCCATCGGTGGTACCTGGGATCCAATGCTGGTTTACGGTTTCGGATTGAATATGAGATATAAGAATATTGATTTTGGTTTCTTCCTGCAAGGTAATGGCAAGACTTACCGCATCATCGGTTCGGGTGTGAAAACCTTTATCCCCGGTACGGGTGCCAATACTAAGGAGGGAAATATCTATAGCAACTATCAAGACCGTTGGACACCTGAAAACCCGAGTCAAAATGTATTTTGGCCACGTTTGTCCAGTACTATCAATGAAAATAATACCCAACCGTCAACCTGGTGGGTACGCAACATGAGTATGCTGAGGGTGAAGAGCATTGAATTAGGCTATAGTTTTTCCAAGAAGTCCCTTTTGCCACATTTCATCAGTAATGCCCGTCTTTTTGTAGCCTGTTCCAATCCGTTTGAATTTTCTAAGTTCAAAATGTGGGACCCAGAGCTTGATACCAGTACGGGAGCTAAATATCCAATCCCGAGAGTCGTATCTTTCGGATTTAATCTGTCTTTCTAAAGAAGACCTGGAGTTTGGATTATAAAACAATTAAAACAGAAAAAGAATATGAAATACATCACATTTTTATTTATCGCTATGTTGACGTTCAGTTCCTGTACGGATTTCCTTGATAAGGAACCGGATGATATGCTGACGTTGGAAAAGGTGTTCAATAATAGACAGAATACGTTGGAATGGCTTTCTGCAATCTATTCAAGTGTCCCGAATACGTTTATCAATTACCATCAGGAAGGACCTCTGAGCGATGATATGGCACCGCATGCCGAGTGGACAGGCTGGTTCGCTTATGACATCGTGGGTAAGCAAATGGGTAACTGGAACCCAAGTTCGGAAGATAATAATGATTATTGGAGAGTACTACCTAAGAAAATACGTCAGGCACAGATCTTTATACAGAACGTGAAACCTATTGAGAACCAGAATCTGACAGTCGAGGAAGCGGAGCGTATGAAATTGGAAGCAAGATTCCTGATTGCCTATTATTATGCATTGTTGGTAGAGTTCTATGGAGCCGTACCGTTTACAGCCGAACCGATTGATCTGGATGCTCCGTATGATGTACTTATGATGCAGCAGGTACCTGTACACCAGGTTATAGACTGGATAGATAACGAGTTACTGGAAGTGTCGAAAGGTTTGCCGGCAAGTTATACAAATCCTACTCTGTATGGCAGAGCTACCTCACTGATGTGTCTGGCAGTGCGTTCACGCCTTCTCTTGTTGTCTGCGTCTCCCTTACTGAATGGAAACAAGGACTACATGAATCATAAAAATCCCAATGGTGAAGAACTCTTTTATTCTGAATATGATGTCAATCGTTGGCAACGTGCAGCCAATGCGGCTAAGGAATTGATTGATGCTGCCCATGCCGCCGGTAAGAAGTTGTATACGGTCTACAATCCGGACGGAACGGTAGATCCTTTCCTCTCATGCCGGGGTATTCTGATGACAAAGGAATCGGCAGGAAATACGGAAATACTTTTTGCAAACCCCAATCCGGGCGATTACGGAGCCATCGACCGTTGGAGTATTCCTCGCAGTGTACCCGGTGCAGGTTCTTATGGAGTAACACAATCCTTGGTGGATGCCTTTTTCATGGAAAACGGATTGTCGCCTATCCTGGGTTATGAAAATAATGACTATTCAAAACCGATCATTAACCCGGCATCCGGCTATACTGAAACCGGATTCTCAACAGAGCCTGAAGTAAGGAATACCGGGTGGCAGGAGTGTCAGGGAAATGTAAATCCGGGGCAGGTCACCATGGCGGGTGCTTACAATATGTATTGTCACAGGGAAGCACGTTTCTATATTGCCGTACTTTATAATCGTGCCTGGTTCAGTAAGACGGCCGAAGGAGGTCGTCAGACCATGTTCTTGAAGGGAGAACAGGATGGAGGTATCTCTATGGATGCACCAAGAAATGGCTATTTGCAGAATAAATTGGCGCATCCGGACAGGGATAATGTGAACGTTACGTTTCCTTATCGTCCAGCTGTAAATTATCGTTTGGCGGAAGCCTATCTGAATTATGCTGAGGCTTTGAACGAATGTGATCCCGGCAATCCGGATATAATGAAATACGTCAATCTTATCCGTGTGCGTGCCGGTATTCCGGAATATGGTACTGGAGCCGGTATGATAACCGAACCCCAGGGACAGGAAGAAGTGCGTCAGTCCATTTATAAGGAACGTCGTGTGGAATTGTGTTGTGAATCCAGTATCCGTTATATGGATATCCGTCGCTTGAAAATAGGTGAAGAAATACTTAACAGAGACTTCTACGGAATGAATTATTTCGGTTCCAAGTTGAGCGATGACAAGAATGATCCGGATGCTTATTTTGTGCGTACCAGATACCAGACCCGTTCGTTCCAGAAAAAGAACTATTGGTTCCCGGTACCGCAGTCGGAAATGGATATCAATCCTAATTTGGTGCAGAATCCGTTCTGGAAATAATAAATCTGTGATGATTCCTTATACATCATGTAGTTTTTAATTTATAACTTAAATAATCCAATGAAATTATTCAGTACCATTATAGTACTTTCCTTTGTATTTATCCTGACCGCTTGTGCCGCTTGCACCGATCCGGATATCCCTGGGACGCTGCCCCCACAGCCCTCTCAGGAGAAGTATACAGTGAAAGTCAGAAAAGTAGGAAACAGTCAGGAATGGCAGGCGCTCCAAGTCAAAACCGCCACCGTGGATAAGCATAATGTACGTACCAGTTACTTTGTACAGTTCGATATGACCTCCGCAATGGAAGTGATGGTGACTTATGGAGAAAAGTCTATACGGAAAGTAAACATCCGGCCGACCGATAAGAATATAGCATATACTCAGGAAGGAAACAGTATTTATTTCAATCTGGATAATCCTGCTTACCTGAGCATTGAATTCAATGACGACCGATTTGGTAACCTGCAACTTTTTGCGGACAAGGCAGCGGAGGAACAAGTCTTTCCGGATACTGAAGGAGTCATGTATTTGGGTCCCGGTGAACATGGTAATTCCAACGATGATATTGTCTGGATACCCGGTAACACTACTGTCTATTTAGACAAGGATGCCATCCTGACTTATAGTCTTAAAATTGCCAATGTGGAAAATGTACGTGTCATAGGCCGTGGGCAAATCAGGCAGCCGAAGAATCATGCCATCATCGTTGAGAACTCAAAACATGTTGAGATTGACGGAATCACCATCGTAGACCCTAATGGTGCCAGTATTCTGGTTGGGCAGACTACCGATGTTACTATCAGGAATCTGAAAAGCTTTTCAAGTATCATCTGGGGGGACGGTATCAATATGCGCAGCAGCAGTGATATCACTATTGATAATCTCTATATGCGGAATAGTGATGATTGCATTGCCATTTATGCCAGTCGTCAGGGCTCTTTGGGAGACAGCCGTAATATCAGTGTGCGGAATTCTGTTCTTTGGGCCGATAATGCGCATCCTATTAATATCGGTACTCATGGAGATGCTACACGCCCCGGTGGTGATACAATAGAGAATCTGACTTTTACAAATATTGATGTCCTGGATCATCATGAATTATCTCCTATTTATCAGGGATGCTTTGCTGTGACGTGTGGCGACAATAATACTGTCAGGAAATTGTTGTTTGAAGACTTCCGAGTGGAAAATATAGAGGAAGGCAAGCTCTTCTACTTCGCCGTACAGCAGAATACGGGTGAAGACAATCTGGTACCGGGAAGGACCATTGAAGATGTGACTATCCGTAATATATTCTATAACCCCGAATATCCCGGGCGCAATAAAGTGGGAAAATCGCTTGTAAAAGGGTTTGACAGCGAGCGTTTGACCAGGGATGTTACTATTGAAAATGTTATAATCAATGGTGAGAAGATGGTTAGGGAAGATTTGGAAATCAATGAATTTGTTGAAAACTTAACTGTGAAATAGTTATGAGAGGATATCTGAGACCAACTTTGATAGTCTGTACCCTGACCACTTTATTATTTACTTCCTGCAAGCATCCGGAAAACAACGCAACTCCGGCTATTCCGGTAGATAAGCAGCTGGAGGCTAAGGTGGACAGTCTTCTGAAGAGTTTGTCGCTGGAAGAGAAAATCGGCCAGATGACACAGTTGACACTTGACGTGGTGACCAAAGGGGATAATGTCTATCATACTACTTTCCCGTTGGAACTGGATCCGGTTGTAGTAGATACGGTGTTGAGGAAATATAAAGTGGGTTCCATCCTGAATACTGCTTCCAACGTTCCTCAAACTGTAGACAAGTGGGCGTCTATTATCTCGGGGTTACAGAAAGTTGCCATTGAGGAAACCGGTATCCCTTTGGTTTACGGTATCGATCAGATGCATGGTACCACTTTCACAATAGGCGGCACAATGTTTCCGCATGAGATTGGTATGGCGGCAACTTTTAATCCCCAACTAGTGTATGAAGGGGCTCAGATAGCAGCCTACGAAACCAAGGCGGGGAATGCCCCCTGGAATTTCTCTCCGGTATTGGACCTGGGACGTGATGCCCGCTGGTCGAGAATCTATGAGACGTATGGAGAAGATGTGTATCTGGCATCTCAGATGGGAATGGCATGTATAAAGGGATATCAGGGAGATAATCCGAATCGGATAGGGGATAGTCAGGTAGCCTCGTGCCTTAAACATTTTATGGGATATGGGGTTCCGGTTTCCGGTAAAGACCGGACTCCTTCCAGTATATCCGAACAGGATTTACGCGAACGGCATTTCCAACCATTCCTGAATGCGATTCAATCGGGTGCGTTATCTGTTATGGTGAACTCGGCTTTAAACAACGGTCTTCCTTTTCATGCTAACTACACTTTACTGACCGGATGGCTCAAAGAAGACTTAAATTGGGACGGAGTAATTGTTACTGACTGGGCGGATATTAATAATCTTTATCAGCGCGATAAAATCTGTGGTTCGGCTAAAGAGGCTATTAAGTTGGCAATCAATGCAGGAATCGATATGGCAATGACTCCTTATGAATGGAGCTTTTGCATTGATCTGAAAAATTTGGTAGAGGAAGGAGAAGTATCTATGGAACGTATTGACGATGCAGTTCGCCGTATCCTGCGGATGAAGTTTCGACTGAATTTGTTTGAGCGTCCTTATTGGAGTCCTTCGGAATATCCTGATTTCGGAAGTGACAAACATGCTCTTGTTGCCAGAAAGGCTGCGGAAGAGTCCATTACTTTGCTGAAGAACGAAGGTGGTATCTTGCCTCTCCAAACGGGAGCTAAGGTACTGGTAGCCGGTCCTAATGCTAATTCGATGCGTACACTTAATGGAGGGTGGACCCTCTCCTGGCAAGGGGAGAAGGCTGACGTATATGCCGGAGAATACAATACGATCTTGGAAGCGGTGATTCAACGAGCTGGTCATGCCCGGATATCTTATGAACCGGGAGTAACTTATAAGACTGCTGATCCGCCCACTATTGATATCCTTTATTGGGAAGAGAATAAGCCGGAAATAGAGAAGGCGGTCGCAGCTGCCCGGAAAGTTGATTATATCTTGCTGTGTATTGGTGAAAACTCGTATGCTGAAACTCCCGGAAATCTTTCGGATCTGACTCTTTCCCGCAATCAGTTGCAGTTGGCAAAGGCTTTGACTGCTACCGAAAAACCTGTTATACTGGTTTTGAATGAAGGCCGTCCCCGTATCATTTCAGAGATAGAACCTTTGGCGAAAGCAGTTGTACATCTTTATCTGCCGGGCAACTATGGAGGGGATGCTTTAGCCAAGGTGCTGTATGGAGATGTAAATCCGAGTGGTAAGCTGCCTTATACATATCCTCGTTATGTACACTCACTGGCTAATTATGACCACAAACCTTGTGAAAGTATGGATACTATGGAAGGAGCTTATAATTATAATGCAGTAATGTCTGTGCAATGGGCATTTGGTTACGGGCTGAGCTACACAACTTTTACTTACTCCAATCTGAAAGTAGACAAGAGTCATTTTAAACCTGCTGATGTATTGTCTTTCTCTGTTGATATAACTAATGATGGAGAGCGTAGGGGTAAAGAGTCCATATTGCTTTTTACCAGTGACGAAATAGCTTCCCTGACTCCCGATGTACGTCGTTTGCGGGCATTCCATAAAGTGGAACTGGCTCCGGGAGAAAAGAAAACCGTGACAATGGAAGTAAAAGCAGAAGATCTGGCATTTGTAGATCTGGATGGGAAATGGAGACTGGAAGAGGGACGTTTTAAAGTACAGGTCGGTGATCAGGTTTTGACGGTGTATTGTGATGAAACAAAGGTTTGGAATACTCCTAATCGGTAAATAGATTTAGGTATTAGTTTGTTTAAAGCTACTTTCATGTAGCTGTTGGTAGAGGAAACCGTTTTATTCCACTGAGGGATAAGGCGGTTTTCTTTTGCATCATTTTAGTAGTGCTATAAGATTTTTCTCTACTTTTGTATTGAATCTACCGACATTAATAATATGAAAAACAAAAACTGTGAAATAAGAATAGGGAAGTATTTGCTGTTTATCATATTACTGCTCAGCTCCTCGCTTCATGCACAAGATCACTATGCGTTTACTCCCATTGATTGCAGTGACGGACTTTCGGGTAACAGAGTCCGCAATATCATTCAATTGCGGGATGGGCGCATTGCAATCAATGCCAATGAGATTGTTAGCATCTACGATGGAACTTCTTTTCAATATTTTCATTATAATAAAAGTAACATAATTCCTCTTAATGACTATGTTGGGCATCATCGCATTTATGTGAATGAGGACTATATTTATATCAAAGACTGGTATAAACTAATGGCCATCAACATCAATGAAGAATGCTTTGAACAGCATTTGGACGATCTGTTTAAGTCTTATGGTGTAAAGGGGACGCTAGTGAACTTCTTTGTAGATGAGTCAGGTAATTATTGGATGCTGACGGATGATGATGTACTCTTGTACAGGGATTATGCCGGGGGAAAGACAGTTGAGTTTCTGAAGGATGTTTCAACGAACGGAGATGTACGTGACAGGCTTCTGGATATTGCGGTAGTAAACCGGCAAGTTTTCTTGTTCTACAATTCAAGCCTCATGGTCTGTTATGATCTGGAAACATCCAGAGAATTATACCGGGAATATGCACTGGTTGAAAAGCAGGATAGGTCTGCTACCCTGTTGGTTGTCCCTCGGGGAAAGTACTTGTACTATTTGATGAATGGGCGAAAGACTGAAGCTTTACGGTTTGATATTGAACTGCGTAAGTGGGAAGTGATATTAGAGACTGAATATAGGCTGAATGTGCTTTCTGTAGGTAAAGAACACGATATATGGATCACCAGTCAGGCTGGCCTGTGGGTATGTGATGAAAAGCTGCAAAACAAACAATTTATCCCTACGCTGGAATTTGTAGATGGTAAAGAGATAAAAACGGAAGTCAGCACAGTCTTTAATGATAATCAGGGAGGAACTTGGATCGGGACTTTGGACAGGGGAATATGTTATTACCATCCTAACCGCTTTAAATTCAAAAATATAGGTAAAGTGTTCTTCCCTAATATTGATCAGAATGGGGAAGTTAGTGTGTCGTGTTTTGTAGAAGATACTCATGGCGAAATCTTGGTAGGTACCCGCCAGGGACTTTTACGGTACTCTTTATCTGAGAGCAAATTGTCTGTTGAGGCAGGATTACCCCGCAATTTACGATGCAATGGGTTAACTAAAGATAGCCGGCAGCGGATATGGCTTTCATCGGTTGAGGCATTATTCTGTATTCAGAATGGAAAGAGCAGAAGTTATCCTGTACGTGATGTGGCGAAGGTATTTGAAGCACCGGATAAGAACCTGTATATCTGTTCATATATAGATGGCCTGTGTCTTTTGAATCCTGATACCGGAGAACTTAAGAAGATAGCAGAAAGTGAAGGACGACAAATCAACTCCGTTTCGCAGATCAGGAATTATAAAGAGGGTATGCTGATAGGAATCTGCAATTTAGGACTGTTTACCTATGATTATAAAAATCAGGTTCTGACTGCACCGGTGTTTAAAGATAAAAAGGCTTGGCAAGATTTCTATGATATCCATCGTTATTCTGATTTGTACGTAGATAGCCGTAACCTGATTTGGCTTGCCACACAGGATGGCCTGATAGTCTGGAATCCAAAGAATGAAGAGATCAGGATGTTTTATATGGAGAATGGTCTGGTAAACAATAGTATACAGGCAATATCCGAAGATCGTCACCACGTGATGTGGATTACCACTTCTTATGGAATATCTTGTGTGAATGTAGTTCAGGAAGGAGGAAGAACAGAATACTCTTTTTCCAACTTTAACCATAGTGATGGAGTGATAGAACGGGAATTCCTGGAAAGATCCGTATATGTAACGAAGGATGATGTGATTCTGATGGGAGGAATTGATGGTTTCAACGAATTCCGAATTAATAAACTGCCTCCGGTAAAACAGGATATGAAGCCTCTCTTCGTGAGCTTTCATCTTTTCGGGAAAAAGGTGGAGATGGATAAGGCTTATGATGGCAATATACTATTGAGCGAGCCTGTAAGCGCAACTCAAAAGATTATCTTGAATTATGACCAGAACTTTGTATCGTTTGATTTCTCTGCACTGAATTATATCAATAGATCACAGACTCACTATCGTTACCGGCTGAAGGGGTTGGATAAGGAGTGGCATGAAATAGTTTCTCCCACAGGGACAGGAACTGCCTCTTATGCCAATCTTCCTTCGGGTACGTATGATCTGGAAGTATATGCGGCAAACAACAGTAAGCAGTGGGGAAGCAGTTGTGCAACTATACAAATCATTGTAAAGGACCCGTATTGGAAAACTCCTTTGGCTTATTTCATTTATTGCCTGTTGATTGCCCTTACCATATATTGGGCCCTTTCCAGTTATTTGCGAATGAATAAGAGGAAGTTGCAAAAAGCTCAGGAAGAAGAACTGAATCAAATGAAATTCCGCTTCTTTACCAATATAAGCCATGAATTCCGCACACCGCTGACTCTGATCATAACCCCATTGGAATCTCTTATTAAGGAAGTCGGCGACATGGCCTTGAAGAAGAGATTACAATCCATTTACCGTAATTCCAAAGAACTGCTGAACCTCGTCAATCAATTGCTGGACTTCAGACGTTTGGAAGTTCATGGCGAGAAGCTGTTTCTTGTTAAGGGGAATATAGCGGAGTTTGTGTCTTCGATAAAGTCCTCTTTTGATTATCTGGCTCAGGAAAAGGAGATTTCTTTTGAGATAGATGATAAGATTACAGAAGATTTATATATAAGTTTCGACCGTGAGAAGATACAAAAGGTACTGAATAATCTATTGTCTAATGCATTCAAGTTCACACCTGCAGGAGGCAGGGTGACGATAACTTTCGATACTTGTAAGGAATCGGACGGGGTACAGTATTTCCGTCTTTGCGTGAAAGATACCGGAGCAGGGATTCCACGAAAGAATCTTTCCCATATTTTTGAGCGTTTCTATCAGGTGAAAGAGGAAGAAGATAAAATAGGCAGTGGAATTGGTCTTCATCTGGTGAAAGAGTATGTAGAGTTGCATTCCGGAAAGATAGAAGTGGAGAGTGAAGTAAATAAAGGCAGTTTGTTCACTGTATATCTACCTGTGCGTACTGATGTAGAAGTGGATACGGAGTTACCGGAAGTGGAAGATACTTTCATCGGGGATGAATTGAACCCTGATGCGGAAAGTGATCAGGACTTGCAAACAGATAAAGAGTACACTATACTTCTGGTGGAAGATAACAAAGAATTCCGGCATTACATGTTTGAACTGCTTTCCAAGAAATACAATGTATTGGGAGCAGGTGATGGGGAAGAAGGAGAACGGATTGCCACTACAAAGTTCCCCGATTTGATAATCAGTGATATTATGATGCCGAAAGTGGATGGACTTGAGTTATGTAAACGCATCAAGTCCAATATACAGGTGTCACATATCCCTGTCATATTACTGACTGCCCGTTCTACGGACGAAAGTAAATTGTTCGGGTACGAATCAGGTGCGGATGAGTATATATCCAAGCCGTTTAATTTGGATATTCTGCTATTGAGAATACAGAAACTGATAAACGAAGAGAAAGCCCGTCAGAAATCTTTTTCACAGGGAATAAATATTAATCCGGGAGAGGTTACCATCACTTCTATTGATGAGCAGTTTATAGAGAAGGTCTGCGCATTGATTCAAAAGAATATAGATAATCCCGAATATTCGGTAGAGAAGCTGAGTGCTGATGTTGGGATGGAGCGTACGGTACTATATCGTAAATTGAATGCAATTGCCGGCCAGACTCCTTCTGATTTTATCCGTTCCATTCGTTTGAAGCATGCTGCTCAATTACTGAATAAAGGATATCAGGTAGGTGAAGTGGCTGATATGGTTGGTTTCAATACTCCTAAATATTTCACAAAGTACTTCAAACAGGCGTTTGGTGTAACGCCTTCCCAATATAAGACTAATATGACTGGGGAGAGTTGATTCATTTCCATCCCAATTAGTGTAATTAGTCGTATCTTATTGCATGCCGGTTTTTGCCAGTTAGTTGGCAAACCCTTGCCATCATGGTGACAAGATTCAGGTAAAAACCTTGCCTACTGTGCATTTTTCCTTTGAAAACAACGAAATGTACCTTAAAAAGCAACGAGCTGACCCCTACTCAGAGTCGTCTTCCCGGTACTTTTGCAATTGAAATAACCGAGTATTAACCCATAAATCAATTGCCATGGAAAATGCACCTTAAAAGTCGTATCATGTTTTTTACCTTTATTTCTAACTTTAATTAATTAACCGTTTTATGAATCATTTAATGCATGAAAAATCATAATCTGTTTTTAACACCAAACTACCGGTATCGTTTACCGGAATCGAATCTTAAGAAGCTGATACTTTCACTGATTGTCCTTCTGAGTTTTGTTCATGTGGCTGCACAGAATAATATAAATATCAGCGGAACTGTTGTGGATGATCAGGGGGAAGCTGTGATAGGAGCCAGTGTAGTTGCTCAGAAAAGTAAGAATGGTACAATAACCGATGTGGAAGGTAATTTTAAACTGTCGGTTCGTTCTAATGATGTCCTGACTATCTCTTTTATAGGATATATCACCCAAACAGTTCCGGTGTCCGGTAAAAACAATATTGTTGTGACGCTGAAAGAAAATAGTATGTTGCTGGATGAAGTGGTAGTCACCGGTTTTGGACTTGCCCAGAAGAGGGCTTCCGTTACGGGTGCAATTTCTTCTGTGGGTGCACAGGAATTGGCACATGCAAAGTCGGTAACGGCTACAGGTGCACTGGTAGGTAAGCTCCCCGGTGTAAACTTCCGTCAGGATAACGGACGTCCGGGTGCCGCTCCCAATATCCAGATCAGAAACATGGGAACACCCTTAATCATTATTGACGGTGTGCAGAAAGATTCCGGTAACCTGAATAACCTGGATTTCAATGATATCGAATCTGTTTCCGTACTGAAAGATGCTTCGGCGGCTATTTATGGTATGCAGGCCGCTAATGGTGTAGTGGTAATTACTACCAAAAGAGGACAGAAGAATCAAAAGTTGAAGGTCAATGTGAATGGGTATTATGGATGGCAGTTACCTTCCAACTATCCAAAACCCGCTTCGGCAGAAGATTATCTGGCGGCTATCATACAGACTGAAACAATAAATGGAACTCCGAGAACCGTTACGAAAGAAGAGTACCAGAAATGGGTGGATAAGGTTGACGAAGACCATACTTCTTTCGACTGGTATAAGTACATTTGGGTGAGTGCGCCGCAGTCTTATGTAAATGCAAATGTATCTGGTGGCACGGAGAAAGTCAGATATTACCTGAGCTTGGGACATATCGATCAGGAAGGGAATATCAGAGGTTTTAAAGGCTTCAACAGAACCAATATGCAGTCTAATATCGACATTGATATTACGAACAGGTTCAAAGTCGGTGTAGCAATCAACGGACGCATAGAGACTACCGATAATCCGGGGTTGCCGGGTGACGACTACAATCTGCCTATTTATGGAGCTTATAATAACTTGCCGACTAAAAAGCCTTATGCCAATAATAATCCTAAGTATCCGGCTATATCGGCACCTTGGGCACAAGACAGTTTCGGATGGATGAATTACGAACATGCAGGAAGTTATAAGGATCAGTGGAAGGTTATTCAGATTAACGGTACTGCCGAATATGAAATACTGAAAGGCCTGAAGGCAAGAGGACTGTTCAGCTATTGGCTGGCAAACAGAAGACAGTCGAACCGGGAATACTCCTATAAATTCTATGAGTATGACAAAGAGAGTGATGTCTACAATGTAGTGGAAACAGGTACGGCACGTTATACAGAAAGAAGTATGGAGGTGAAAGAAGAACTGACTTCCAATATTCAGCTGTCGTATGAAAATACGTTTGCACTCCATCATGTAAATGCCGTTGTGGGCTTTGAGGCAAAGAAAGGCACTTATCCAAGAATGTATGCATTGGGAAATCCTCCGGCAAACGGAATCCCTTATATCGATAAAACCAGTCTGTCTAATTTTACCGATGGCATTGGTAACCCGCAGACACGTATGGGATATATAGGTCGCCTGAACTACGACTACGCAAATAAGTACATCATAGAATTATCCGGCAGATATGATGGCTCTTATCGTTATAAACGGGGTAAACGTTGGGGATTCTTCCCGTCGGCTTCTATCGGTTATCGGGTTACGGAAGAGAAGTTCTGGCAGGATGTCGATTTCCTGAAAGACAATATCACCAATCTGAAAATCCGTGCTTCGTATGGTGTGTTAGGTGAAGAATTGGGTACGGCCTTAAGTCATATTGTAGGCTATAATTATAATAGCGGTGGTGCTGTGATCGATGGAGGACTGGTTACAGGCAGTACTGTTACAGGATTGGCTACTGATAATATTACATGGGGTAAATCTAAGATACTGAATATCGGTATTGACCTGGGGTTCCTGGATAATCGCCTGAATGCTTCTTTTGACTATTTCAACAGAGATCAGACCGGATTGCTGGCAAGCCGTTATGATGTGCAGATTCCGGAAGAAGTGGGATTCTCACTGCCTCAGGAAAACCTGAACTCTAATTATGCCAGGGGATTCGACGCCTCTGTGAATTGGAGGGACCGAATCGGAGATGTGAATTATACGGTAGGAGGTAACGTTACTTATTCACGCTGGTATGTGGGAGACCGATACAAGCCTAGATTCTCCAGTGAATGGCAAAAGTTCCGTTATCAGGCAGGAAATATAAAGGGACGTTATACGGATGTGGAGTTCTCACTCGTTTCGGATGGACAATTCCAGAGTTGGGAGGAGATTGCAAACCATCCTGTTGACCAGGACCATCAGGGAAATATTACGTTGAAACCGGGTGATGCCAAATATAAGGATATGAATGGTGACGGTTTGATTAATGATGCCGACTGGCGTCCGATAGGCTATCGTAAAGGAGGAACACCGTGGGTGAACTTTGCATTTAATCTGGCTCTGGATTGGAAGGGAATTGATTTCCGTGCAGATTTTGTAGGAGCAACAGCCTATACATATGTTCAACAGGGATTCCTGAGATATTTCGATCCTAATAAGAATCTCTCTCAATACCTTTGGGATAACTCAACCAGACTTGTGGATATCTGGGATGCTGACAGTGGTTTTAATATCGGCAAATACCCGTTGGCTCTACGTACCCGGAATAATAGTGACTGCACACATTGGCCCAGTGATTTCTGGTATACCAATATGACTTATCTGAAGATGAGAAATGTGGAGATAGGTTATACTCTACCTCAAAAGTGGACTTCAAAAGTCGGGATTTCCCGTTGCCGTTTCTATGTTTCAGGGCAAAACCTGTTCGCTCTGAAGAATATTGATATTGATATCGATCCTGAAATTACGGCGGAGAACGGTATGGCCTATCCGAATATGAAAGTAGTGAACTTTGGTTTTTCCGTTGATTTTTAATAACCTTTATACGCATCAAGATGACAAAAATAAAATTGATAATCATATCCGCCCTTTTCTTAATGGGGGCTGCCGGTTGTTCGGAATCCTTTTTGGATCAGGAACCTGAAAATGTGATACCTGAGAGTATGATTTATGAAGATAAGGAGCTTGTATTATCTGTACTTTCAAATTTGTATGGCAAAGTAAACTGGGGACAGAATAATGGGGATTTTGGGAGTTACGACCAGTTGGACGAAGCTAATAAATGCTATGGAAGTCCGTGGGTGATATTTACGGAGTATGACCGGAACTCATGGAGAGTCCGTGATTATGACTTTGTCCGCCGAGTAAACTTGTTTTTACAGGGTGTCAGGGGCAGTAGTGCACTTCAGGAAAGTGAAAAAAAGGCTTTTGAAGGAGAGGCTCGTTTCCTGCGTGCCTGGCATTATTTCCATATGGCCCGTACTTTGGGCGGTATGCCGCTTGTTGGAGACCAGGTGTTTAATTATGAATCGGGAATAGATGTGGAAACCTATCAGGTGCCACGTTCCACAGAGGCGGGAATCTATGATTATGTAATCAGCGAATGTGATGAAATTGCCCGCCAGCTGACCGAACAAACGACTATAAATTCTGCCCGGGCCAATAAATGGGCGGCATTAATGTTGAAGGCACGTGCTGCCGTGTATGCAGGATCCATTGCAAATTATGGTAATAAGATTACTCCGACTCTGAAGACAGATAATGGAGAAGTCGGTATTCCGGCTGATTTGGCTACTAAATACTATGAGACTGCATTGGCTGCTGCTGAGGAAGTTATAGAAAACAGTCCTTATGAATTGCAGATTTCCGATCCTCAGGATTTAGGATTGAGCTTTTATAAGGCTGTATGCCAGAAATCGAATAATAAAGAAGTTATTTGGGCTTTGGACAGATCTGTGGCGGATAAGGTGACGACTAACTTCACAGCCTGGTGTATGCCTTTCTCTTTGAAAGATGGAATACAGGGAAATGCCCTGGGAGCACTTCTCAATTTAGTGGAATCTTTTGAAAACAGGGATGGAAGCAACGCCGAGATAAAGACGCATGATGCTAATGGTAACTTTGTGTTCTATGATAATCCGGAAGAGCCTTTCGAAATGAAAGATGCCCGATTGTGGGGAACTGTGATATGGCCTAATGCACTTTATAGAAGTGAGCCGGTGGCTCTACAAGCTGGTTTGTTGATTAAAGATACAGAGAATCCGAGCCAATGGAAAACAAAGATCAGCTCTTTAGGTGCAACCACTGAAGACGGGCAGCTAATCACTGCACTGGACGGACCATTGGCAACGGCAGGCGACAGGTTTAATAAGACCGGTTTCTTGGTACGTAAATTCCTGGATGAAGCTGCCAATGCAGGATCGGATACGCAGAATAGTGAGATGTGGTATCCCCGTTTCCGCTTCGCAGAGGCTTTACTGATTGCAGCGGAAGCAGCTTATGAATTAGGGGGAACAAACAAGGTGAAGGCCGTCGAATATATAAACAGAGTTCGTGCCCGTGGTGGAATTAAAGAATTAACGGAATCCACGATCACTTTTGAGCACATAGTGAATGAGTATAGGGTTGAGTTTGCTTTTGAAGATCATCGTTGGTGGGACTTGAGACGTTGGAGGCTTGCCCATACTGTATGGAATGGAGTCATTGACAGTCCGACTGCGCAGATGTATTCCCTTTTCCCCTATAAGGTGTATGCACCCGGTTCACCATATGATGGTAAGTGGGCTTTCGAGAAAAGCAGATCTTATATGGCGCCGAATGCAAGGAACTTCACCATGCGGTGTTATTACGGTTCGATTGATGATGGCTGGATTAACAAGAATCCGAAGCTGGTTAAGAACCCATTACAGTAATATAGTAACTAACGATTAGATTAAATAAAATGAAGAATATCAATAGCCTTATATTAATCCTTGGCTTGTTTCTGGTAACCGGTTGCGAGCTGGATAACTTCGATGAGCCTAAAAGTGAGTTTAAGGGTAGGTTTGTCTATGAAGGTGAAGCACTACAATTAAGAGGGACTGCCTATGACAATGATTGCATGATGTATGCCTATCAGGAAGGACCTGAGTATGAAGATCGGGGAGCCATCAATTTGTTTGTTAACTCTGATGGAGAATTTAATTCTTTGATGTATAATGGCTTCTATAAGATTGTGTTGAGGCAGGATAGAGGCCCTTGGATTCCCCGGAAGGATACGATTGAAGTAAACATCAAAGGTAATCAGATATTGGATGTTGAGGTTACTCCTTATTTCCTTATCAAGGATACTGAGATTGATTTTCAGAATAAGGTGGTAAAAGTGAAATGCAAGATAAACCAGGTGGTTGAGACAGCTTCCATTGACAGGGCGGTGATCTATATATCCAAAACGAAGCTGGTGGATAATGTCGCGAAGATAGCGGAGAAGTCATTCACCAATCTGACTCCGGGTGAGCATGAATTCACTTTCGACCTGAGTGATAATGGAGTGACTGATGCTGCTAAGTTTTTATATGCAAGAGTCGGGGTTAAGGCACGGCAAGGAAATGATTATATATTTTCCGAGGTCACTCAACTGAGATAGATTATTTTCATTAGGTAATTCATAATATAAACAAGTAAAAAAGAAACCATGAACATGAAGTTTTATTCAAAAATCAGTAGTATGCTGGTGGCTGCGGCTTTCTTGTCGATCTTACCTGTCGAGGCACAGATTTTCCGGCAAACCAAACAGGGAATAACGGGTACTACGCAGGGAATGGATATTGAGATCCAATTCATCAGCCCTGAAATTGTACGTGTGGTGAAGGCACCCGAAGGACGTAGCTTTACAAAGAAAAGCCTTTCTGTGGTTAAGAGTCCTGAAAGCATGTCTGTAACGACCGAGAAGAAAGGAGAAACCGTTTCCCTGAAAAGCAATGCTGTACGCGTTGATTTCAATGTGGAGACCGGACGGATTTCTTTTTTTGACAAGCAAGGAAAGGCATTGTTTACCGAGAAAGATTATGGTGCTCAGTTTACTCCGTTCAATGATGCGGGGAATCAGACTTTTAGTGTGCGTCAGGCCTTTTTGCTGGATAAGGATGAGGCTATCTATGGTCTGGGACAGCAACAGGTTGATGATCTGAATCAGCGCAATCATAAACATTTCATGCGTCAGCGTGCATTGCATGCCAGTGTTCCAATCATTCAGTCGACGAAGGGGTATGGAATGTTCTGGGATAATTATTCTCCGACCACTTATACAGATAATCCGCAGGAGATGTCCTTTGATTCGGAAGTGGGAGAATGTATGGACTATTACTTCATGTATGGCGGTAACGCCGATGGTGTGATAGCGCAGATACGTGACTTAACAGGACAAGCGCCTATGTATCCGTTGTGGACATTCGGTTTCTGGCAATCGCGTGAGCGTTACAAATCACAACAGGAAACAATGGAAGTTGTAGATAAATACCGTGAACTGGGAATTCCTTTGGATGGAATTGTTCAGGACTGGCAATATTGGGGACCGAACTCTAACTGGAACTCTATGAATTTCGATAATCCGGAGTTCCCTGATCCTCAGAAGATGATTGATCATGTGAAGAAGAAAAATGCGAAGATTATGATCTCCATATGGGCTTCATTCGGGCCGGATACGAATCCGTACAAGGACTTGGAGAAAATCAATGCTCTATTCAATTTCAAGACATGGCCTGCGGACGGGGGAGTGAAAGCTTATGATGCTTATAATGAAAAAGCACGTGATATTTATTGGGAGCACTTGAATAAAGGACTGTTCAGTAAAGGAATTGATGCCTGGTGGACAGATTCAACGGAACCTGACCATCTGGATGTTCAGGAGAGAGATTTCGATATTCCGACAGCGATGGGAACTTATCGTAGCGTAGTAAATGCTTTCCCGCTGATGAGTAATAAGGGAGTTTATGAGCATCAGCGTGCCGTAACCTCTAATAAACGCGTGTATCTGCTGACTCGTTGTGCATTTGCCGGACAACAGCGTTATGCGGCGAATACCTGGTCGGGTGATGTAATGTGTAATTGGGAAACATTCCGTAAGCAGATTCCTACAGGTTTGAACTTCTCTCTATCGGGAATACCCTACTGGAATACGGATATAGGTGGATTCTTTGCCTGGCCTTATCATGGTGGAGCTGAAAATAAAGCCTATCATGAACTGTATACCCGTTGGTTTCAGTATGGTACATTCCTGCCCATGCAGCGTTCGCATGGAAGTGGTGTGAAAAAGGAAATCTACAATCTGGGCAAAAAGGGTGACTGGGTGTATGATTCGGAAGAGAAATACATAAATCTGCGCTATGCATTGCTGCCGTATCTGTATTCAACAGGATGGCAGGTGACTGATAATGCAGGTTCTTTCCTTCGCGCCTTGTTCATGGACTTCAACGAAGATCAGAAAGTACACACTATCAGTAATCAGTATATGTTCGGAAAGGCATTTCTTGTGACTCCTGTAACTAGGAATATGTATGTATTCTCTGATAAGGAACAGTGGAAAGATCCGTATGAAGATTTTAGCAAGACAGGAACACAGGATGTTTATCTTCCGAAGGGAACCAAATGGTTTGACTTCTGGACGGGAGAAGCATTGAATGGTGGACAGGTGGTTACCAAAGAGGTTCCTATCGATATTATTCCATTGTATGTACGTGCGGGTTCCATTGTTCCTTTTGGGCCGAAAGTACAGTATTCTACGGAGAAGAAATGGAATAATCTGGAGATACGCATTTATCCCGGAGCTGATGGCGAATTTGTGCTGTATGAAGATGAAAACGATAATTATAACTATGAAAAAGGTGCTTATTCAACCATTAAGTTTACTTGGGATGATGCAAACCGGACGTTGAATATCGCAGATCGGGAAGGTACTTTTCCCGGTATGTTGAAATCACGTAAGTTCAATATAGTTGTAGTGGATAAGGAGAATGGAACAGGGAGTATTCAGTCGACGAAATTTACGAAATCGGTTTCATATGGTGGGAAGAAGAAATCGGTTAAGCTATGATTGGATTTGATTTATTGAGTTCTCAATACTGATTTTTCACTACGGATTACACGGATTCGCATAGATTATCTATATGAAAAACATTTTCCCTTAATCTGTGTGAATCTGTGTAATCTGTGGTGATTTCTGATATAACCTTGTGCCCTTTTTATGGACAGTTAGCGTGAACTCAGCTTCTTTCTATATACAATCACCATTATCATAATACCTATCACCATCAGAGCCAGTGCTGCATAAGCGATGCCTTCCGTTACATGCAAGCTTTTCGGATCAAAGCGCATTTCGATGGTATGCTTTCCGGCAGGGACGTACATAGAACGTAAGATATAGTCTGCGCGGGCAATGTCGGCAGGCTCTCCGTCAATGGTGGCTATCCAGCCATCCGGGTAATAGATTTCGGAGAATACGATGACGCCGTCTTTAGAGTTATTCGTTTCATAAACCAGACGGTTCGGTTCGTAGCTTGTCAGACGCACGCTGGAAAGACTGTCTTTATGGGCAGTGGTAATGCCTTTCAGAATATCTTTGAAACGAGCATCTACTACGGCTGTCTCTATTGGCAATATGGTGTTCAGGGCATCGATTTCCTGGTTGGCATTGTCCACGTACTCCACATTGTTGACGAACCATGCATTGCCGTAAGCGTATGGATTCTCGATAGGAACTGTCTGTCCTTGTCCGGCAGGGAGGATGAAATACTTCGTGTTCAGCATATTCAGAACGCGGAACTTGGAAGCATCCACACTGTCCATCTCACCACCTGCGGTAGCGATAGCCCGATAGGCGGCCTGCATTTCGGGGGAAATATGACGATCTATCATTTCCTGATAACGTCTCAGTTTGGCTGCATGATATCCACCTACGCTCTTGTGCCAGTAAGAAGTTTTATTCTCGCTGAATGCATCTCCGGAAAAGCTTAATACGCGGTAATTCGGGTCAGTGTCTTGGAGGATGATTTCATCAGCTTGCGTTTTCTTAAAGGTGTCAACCTGGGCAGAACGGGGAACGAATTGATCATCGTGCAGATAACGCTTGTTGACACTCCACATATCTACTACACAGAGAATAGCGATGCCGACAATTACGAATGACTTTCTTAGTTTTCCGCTATAGTAAAGCCACAGCAACACACAGCCAATTACAATGATAATGAAGCTACGCAGTGCGTCGGCGCTTACCATTGCAGCACGCATTTCTGCCAGATTGGAAAGGATACCGGATAGCTCGTTTGCAGGAATCATTTGCTGATTGACTGCATTCTGCAACATCTGCGCTTCCTGTGCGGGGACGAAAGTTGAACTGAAAGCTCCTGGAATCACGGCTAATATCAAAGCTACACCGGCAGTCAGTGCCAGACTGATACCAACGAACTTTATCTTCTTTTTCAATACCTCTGGTTCGTCCAGAATCTTTTTCAGAGCAAAGATAGCCAGTAGTGGAATTGTAAATTCTGCAATAACGAGGATAGATGATACTGCACGGAATTTACTATACATGGGTATATAATCAATGAAGAAATCTGTCAGTGGCATGAAGTTCTTACCCCATGAAAGAACAATGGAGAAGAATGTGGCTCCGATTAATGCCCATTTCAATGGACCTTTGACGATGAAGCAGCCTAGAATGAAAAGGAATAGTACAAAAGCACCTACATATACAGGACCTGACGTCATAGGCTGGTTACCAAAGTATTGGGACAGTTGCTGGTAGAGTCCGGTATAGGTCGGATTGGCTTTTTCCATGGCTGTTTCATTCAGGGCGAGGGGAACGGAAGCACCACCTTTAAAGTTGGGTACTAATAAGGTCCAGGTTTCGCCGATACCATAACTCCATTGGGTGATATAGTCACGGTCCAGTCCGCTACTGGTCTGTTTGGCGGCGTCACCGGTTTCTACGAGCTCGCTTTTGCCGCGCATGGTTTCTTTGCTGTATTCATAAGTGTGATACAGGTTCGACAGATTGACGGATATACCAATCAGCGCAGCTACAACAAGCACACCGCTTGCCTTGAAGAATTGCGGTAAGGTCTTGTTGCGCCATGCATCTTCAAAGTAGGCTCCTACAATGAAGAGGATGACAAATAGGAAGTAATAACTCATCTGTACATGGTTCGACAGAATTTGCAGGGCAATGAACAGTGCTGTAATAATGCCTCCTGCCAGATATTTACCCCGGTAAGCCAGTACGATACCTGCTATTGTAGGTGGTATATAAGCCAGCGTGATAAACTTCCAGATGTGTCCGGCAGATATCAGAATGAAGAAGTAGGATGAGAATGCCCACATTAATCCACCTAATCCTGCCAACCATGTAGGTATACCGAATGCACGCAACAAGATGAAAAAACCCAGCATCAGGATAAATGTCAGGTTGACATACGTAGGCAAAAATAGTTGGTAGACCTTCTGTATCCAGGTCAACGGTTGGGTTGACTCGTAGCTGGGGGCTATCTGATAAGTCGGCATACCACCGAACAGAGAGTTAGTCCAGCGTGTATACTCACCAGTTTCTTCGCGATATTGAGTCGCTTCTTGTCCGGCACCTGCACCGGCAGCCGTGTCATGTTGAAAAAGAATGCGGTTTTCTATATCCGCCGGGAAGAAATAGGCGAATGAAAGTACTGCAAACATAAAGATGACCAGGAGGTCAGGGAGGAGCTTTTTCATAAAAACGGAGTTTTTATGAAGTTGAGAGTTGAGAGTTTACTGCACTATAATGCTGCATAGTAACTCTCAACTCTCAACTTCGTTAATAACGATAGTGTTCGGCCTTATACGGTCCGTCTACATTCACGCCTATATAGGCAGCTTGTTCGGGAGTAAGCTTTGTTAGTTTTACACCGATTTTCTCAAGGTGCAGGCGTGCTACTTCTTCATCGAGGTGCTTAGGCAGGCGGTAAACACCGGTTTCGTATTTCTTGTTGAACAACTCAATCTGAGCCAATGTCTGGTTAGTGAATGAGTTACTCATAACGAATGACGGATGTCCGGTGGCACAACCCAAGTTTACCAGACGACCATCAGCTAACAGAATAATGCTGTGTCCGTCAGGGAAATAATAGCGGTCTACTTGTGGCTTGATGTTAACGCATTTGATACCAGGATAATGTTTAAGCGCATCCACCTGGATTTCATTGTCGAAGTGACCGATGTTGCAGACAATAGCTTGGTCCTTCATCTGCGTCATGTGGTCGATACGGATAATGTCGATGTTGCCTGTTGTGGTAACAAAGATATTGCCTTGTGTGCAGGCTTCTTCCATGGTTACTACCTCAAAGCCTTCCATAGCGGCTTGCAGAGCACAAATCGGGTCTACTTCCGTAACCAGTACTCGGGCACCGTATGAACGCATGGAATGTGAACACCCCTTACCTACATCACCATATCCGCAGACTACCACTACCTTACCGGCAATCATTACATCCGTAGCACGCTTGATACCATCGGCTAAAGATTCGCGGCAGCCGTAAAGGTTATCGAATTTGGATTTCGTTACAGAGTCGTTTACATTGAATGCCGGGAACAGCAATTTGCCTTCTTCCTGCATCTGATACAGACGATGTACGCCTGTAGTCGTTTCTTCAGAAACACCACGTACTTCGGCTGCTACACGTTGCCAGCGAGTAGGATCTGCGGCCAGTACGCACTTCAGAATTGCATTCAGTTCTATTTCATCTTCTGCATGGACTTCTTTGTCCAGGATAGAAGCATTGCTTTCGGCTTCATATCCCACATGTATCATCATGGTAGCGTCACCGCCATCGTCAACGATTACCGTAGGACCTTTACCGCCGGGGAAGTTCAGTGCCTGAAGCGTACACCACCAGTAGTCGGCCAACGTTTCGCCTTTCCAGGCAAATACAGGTACTCCACTTGCGGCAATAGCAGCTGCGGCATGGTCTTGAGTCGAATATATGTTGCATGAGCACCAGCGTACTTCGGCACCCAGTGCCACGAGGGTTTCAATCAGTACCGCTGTCTGGATGGTCATGTGCAGAGAACCCATGATACGAGCGCCTTTCAACGGTTTTGTTTCTCCATACTTTTCGCGAAGAGCCATAAGGCCGGGCATTTCTTGTTCTGCCAGATCGATTTCCTTGCGACCGAAGTCGGCAAGCGTAATGTCTGCCACCTTGTAGGGCAGAGTAGAGAATAATTCTTTAGACATATCTATCAATGATTTAAAATAAAAAGTGATGCAAAGATAGAACATTCTGATTAGTAGGACAAAAGCTATTGGTTTTTTTTAAATAAAAGCCTGCAATATGTGTTGATATAATTGAAAAGATATGCTATATTTGCTCCCCGAAAATGACACTCTACAACATATCTGCCTTGAAATGAGGGATTATAAAGATAAAACGAAAGAAGAACTGCTGGAGATAATCCGGGAACTGGAAGAACAGCTGGCAAGCCGCTCCCTGCCGACCGATCCTTGTCCGGATGAAGAGCCAGAACGCTTCCGTGAGAAATATGGCAAGGAAATACTGGAGGCTATCCCTGATATGTTGACGGTTTTTGATCGTAACCTGGACTACATAGAGCTACTTTCTTCTCCTGATACCAATCACGTGGAAGGTCTGTCCGGTAAAGATAAGTCGCATCCTAACTTGAAGGATATAGTGCCGGAATCAGAATATCGTAAGATTCGTGCTAATATGGAAAAGGTGGTGCGTACCGGTTTCCCCAGTATAGGAGAGCATTCGTTACAATTTGAAGGTGAGACGCATCATTACGAGAATCTGGTATGTCCACTGGGAGATAAATACTTGTTGTGTATGTGCCGGGACGTGACGAGCCGGGAAAATGCACAGCGTGAGTTAGCTGCTGCCCGTGTAAAAGCTGAAGAATCCGACCGCTTGAAATCGGCATTCCTTGCAAATATGAGTCATGAGATCCGCACGCCTCTGAATGCGATTGTAGGATTTTCAAGATTGGTTATTGATCCGGGGCATGATGGAGACAAGGATGATTACTGCAACATTATCGAGCAGAATTCGGAATTGCTGTTGTGTCTGTTTAATGATATTCTGGACTTGTCCGCTATGGAGGCGGGTTCTTTGGGGTTTGTTAAGGAGAAAGTAAATGTGTATGCAGCCTGTCTTGAAGAATATGAAAGGCACCGAATGAAAGTTAATAAGGGTGTGAAAATGGCGTTGGATGATGTTGACAAGAATCTGTATGTTATCGGAGATAGGATGCGAATCATGCAGGTGCTGATGAACCTGTTAAGTAATGCAGCTAAATTTACTCCGTCCGGAGAGATTCATTTCGGTTATCAGCTTCGGGGAAATGTCGTACAATTCTATGTCAAAGATACGGGTATCGGTATTCCGACCAATCGGGTGGCTAAGATATTTGAACGTTTCGGTAAGATTAATAACTTTGCGCAAGGGACCGGACTGGGACTGACTGTTTCCCGTATGCTGGTGGAACGGATGGGTGGACGTATTTGGGTACGTTCAGGAGAAGGAATAGGGACGACGTTCTACTTTACGCTGCCGATGACTTAAAGATATTATGAACCAAAGAACCTGCTCTCTTTCATACTTTAGAGAGCAGGTTCTTTGTTCTTTGAAGGGCTGCCAGAGATTAAGATCAGATGATTTCTATCCCCTGTTCCTTACAAAGCTGTAGCCCTACATCTTTCAGTTTGAATTTCTGTATCTTACCGCTGCCCGTCATAGGGAATTCGTCAATAAAGAATACATATTTCGGTATCTTGTAACGTGAAATTTTACCGGTACAGAAGTCACGTACATCTGATTCGTGTATATCCGCTCCTTCCTTCAATATAATGAAAGCACCTACTTCTTCGCCATATTTCTTCGATGGAATGCCTGCCACTTGCACATCCTTCACACCTTCCAGTTTGTAAAGGAACTCTTCAATCTCTCGCGGATAGATATTTTCGCCACCACGGATAATCATATCTTTGATGCGTCCGGTGATGCGGTAATTGCCGTCTTCATCTTTCACGCCAAGGTCACCGGAGTGAAGGAAACCGTTCTTGTCGATTACTTCGGCTGTGGCTTGCGGATTCTTATAGTAACCCTTCATGTTGTTATAGCCCCGGTTGCACATTTCGCCTTGCACGCCCACCGGACATTCTTCTCCGGTTTCGGGATCAATCACCATGACTTCTGTGTGTTCGAAATCGTGTCCTACGGTATTGCAACGAACATCAAACGGGTCGTCAATGCGTGAAGCTGTCATGCCCGGCGATGTTTCTGTCAGACCATACACACTCGTAACTTTCATATACATCTTTTCTTCCACCTGCTTCATCAATTCCACCGGACAGAGTGAGCCGGCCATGATGCCGGTGCGCAGGCTGGACATGTCGAACATATCGAACATCGGATGGTGCAACTCGGCAATGAACATCGTGGGTACACCGTACAGAGCCGTGCAACGTTCCTTATGTATAGAGGCGAGAACTACCAGTGGGTTGAAGCGTTCCACCATTACTTCCGTACAGCCATGTGTCAGACAGTTCATGGTGGCAAGTACTACACCGAAGCAGTGGAAGAGGGGGACACAAACGCATAACTTATCGTCGCTGGTGAACTTCATGTGTTCTCCTGTCAGATAGCCATTGTTAGCTATGTTATAGTGGGTGAGCATAACACCTTTCGGGAATCCGGTGGTGCCGGATGTGTATTGCATATTCACTACATCATGACAGGTTACCTGACTTTTTAGATTATTCAGACATTCGTCTTCCACATTGTTACCCAATAAGAGGATTTCGGCTGTATTGTACATACCGCGATGTTTCTCCTGGCCTACATAAACAACGTTGCGCATGTGCGGGAAACGTTGGCTCTTCAGATGTCCGCGTTCGCAGGTTTTCAGTTCCGGCAGCATGGTGTAAGTCATTTGCACGAAGTCGCTGTCTTTTTCACCATTCACAATGCAAAGGGTGTGCATATCTGAGTTTTCGCACAAGTATTCCAGTTCTGCCTGTTTATAGTTGGTGTTTACGGTGACATAGACGGCACCTATTTTGGCACAGGCATACAAAAGAGTAAGCCAGTCGGGTACATTAGCGGCCCATATACCCACATGGGTGCCGCGTTCCACTCCGATAGAAATTAGTCCTTTTGCCATGTCGTCTACCCGGCGGTTGAACTGGCTCCAGGTGAAGCGAAGGTTACGGTCGGAATAAACGATATATTCTTTGTCGGGCGTGGTTTCTGCCCAGTGCTCCAGCCATTGGCCGAGCGTTCTTTCGTATAACATGAAAATAGTGATTAGGTGTTTAGTGATAAATGATTAGTACTGGGATAATTAGTGTCAGGTTAGTGATAGGCACAATGCTTGTCACTAACCACTGATCATTTATCACTAAATGGGTGTATAGATTACTGCAAGAATTTTGGCTGCCTGTCCTTCGTAAGCATGCACGTGGTGGGGAACGATGGAGTCGTAATAGATGCTATCTCCTTCTTCAAGCAGATATGTATTTTTGCCGTAACTTATTTCCATGATACCTTCCATGACCATTATAAACTCTTCACCTTCGTGAGAGGAGAGTACGAAATCACTGTCTTCCGTAGCAGCTACATCGATAATAAACGGCTCCATGTGGCGGTCCGCTTTCGACTTGGACAGGGAATGATATTCCATGTGCTTACGGCTCTGGATTGCATTATTGGAGAAGCTGATGCTGTCTTTGGCTTCCGTCTTGCGGCAGATGGCCGGACCCGTTTCATCCTGATCGTCAAGGAAAGTTCCCAAGCGTACACCCAGAACACGTGCTATTTTGATAAGTGGAGCCAGTGATGGCAAGTCAATGTTATTTTCAATGCGTTCAATCTGTTCTACGGCTAAACCGGAACGTTCAGCCAATTGCTCAATGCTGATTGACTGGCTTTCACGGAGTGACTTTATCTTTTCTCCGACAATCTTGCTTGTATCCATAATTGATAATGTTTTTCGCCTATTAGGTTATAAATTGTATTGTTAAGGCACAAAAATAAAACAAACTTTTACTTGGTGCAACAATCCGTGCGGAAAAAAAGAAGCTTTTATTGATTTTATCAGTTTACGATTCTATTTACAAGACTACCTTCTGTTTGCGGATTCGCCTGGAATACATACATTGAAAGATTTTTTTGTAAGTATGACTCGCTTCAACGGAAATTTTGGCGATGCTTTACCTTATTGTCTTTTTGACATTTTGTATTTTTTATCTGCTGAGGATGCGTTATATTCGTCCGGGCACTCATAAATACAAAAGTATTCAAATTAAAATCTGCAAGGGATAGACTATTAGCGTGGTATCGAAATATTTACATTTTATTTAGATTGAAATCTTCCTTAAAAGTGTACTAATAGGTACGGAACCTGACATAAATAAGTGTATTCTCTGTAAATAGTAACCCTTTTCTCCATAAGTAGTAACCCTTTTGTCTCTAAGTAGTAATGATATCACCTCTAAGTAGTAACCCTTTTCTGTATAAGAAGCATAGATAAGTGAAAGAATATGCAAATATAGCGTATTCTTATTCTTTATCTATCCATAAAACATTCTGGATTGTGACTTTTTAAAAAGGTGTATGTTGTAGAAATGACGAATATAGAATCATTTTGGTGATAAAGTTCCCGTATATCTATGATTATGGCAACAGTTACTTTTGCCCGATTTATCATTTACTTATCCGCGCTCCGTTTATTTTAATTTCAGTATTAGGAAATAACTCTTTTATGCGCTCTATTCCTTTTCCTGCAATCTTTCCGGATAATTCTAATTTCCCGATTTTCACTTCTGAGAGTTCATTGGGGATATCAATCTCATTCGTGAATTCTATCTTCAAGCTCTTAATCTCTTTCAGTTCCAACAGAACGGGAGGGAATTCTTTTACTTTGATTGATATACCACTGCCAATGCCTTCCTCTTGGGATTCTACTCTTAATTTGCTTAACAGTCCTTTATTTCCAATATCTTTTTTTCTAATCATCCAGCTGATCTGAGGCCTTAGGGCAAAGTTATCTTTGTTCTGTTGCAAGCCAATGAAGCCGGACCATAGTTCTAATGGCGTTTCTATAATCGTATCATTGCGTACTTCCAGATATTTCAAGTCAACTTTCACAATCTCATCAGGCAGGCTGTTACCGCCTTCAAGCTGCTTCAGATTATTTCTTCTTCCATTTTTGTCGTATGGGAAGAATTTTACGATCCATCCGTCAATGATGTCGGGGGCTCCGTATTTCTTTTGTGAGTGATACTTGAACATATTACGCCAGAAGTCTTTGTTTACTTCACCTTTTGATGCTTTTACGAACTCCTCCAAAAGAGGTTCCAGTTCTGAAATCCACCATTCAAGTTTATATTCCTTCAATCTCCGGGCTTTATCTAAAACCTTTTCCCAATCTTCCGGGGTTCCTTCAAGTGTTATTTCCGGGATTCCGCAAACGATATACATCACGATAAATTCAAAATAGGGTTTCATAGCTTCCATGATTGTTATTTCGGAAGCTACCTTTTCCAGAGAAGTGGTTGTAGAGAAATTGCAGGTAAGTGTTTCAACTAAGTTGCTTCCTGTATGATTACTTATCTGGTTGGTAAATTGGGGAAAAATCTCTTCCCATGAAAGGGTGGGGTCTTCCAGTTTCTTATTTGCTTTGACGATTAAAGATTGCTTTCCGGAAAAGTCGACAAAAAGATCTCTCATAGATTCTTGGTTTGCATTTACGTGTCGTGCAAATCCCTGGTTGATTAACAGCCAGATCATGTCGGGAGATAAAACAAACGGTCTGTGATTGGCATAGGCCTGATACATACCATAGAAGAAGGAATTATAGTTGTAGTTTACCAGACTGTCAGGCGCTTCGCTTTTGGCGATAATATTGAAAGGAACATTTATATTCTTTTCTTTTATTTCGTAAGGGTATATTTTAAGGTCGGACAGTATAAGACCTTTATAAATATCTTCATAAGATTTTATGAAAAGCAACTTCTCAGGCTTTGAGAGGTTTTCAACTTTGAACGTGGTCCCGTTTTGAGCGAATGTCGAAATGTAACCAACCATTAATAAGCAAAACAGTGTATTTCTCATAGTGCTGACTTTGTTGTTTATACATTGAAATCTTCAGGAAACAAATATAGCAATAAATGGTGGATAGAAGGAAACAAAAAAGGGAAGCTTTTTAACGGCTTCCCTTTTTAATGCTTTTGCTGCAAGTAACGGATTACTTACGCAGACCGAGCTCTTTAATGATGGCACGATATCTGGTGATGTCGCGATCCTTCAGGTAGTTCAGCAACGCACGGCGTTTTCCTACCAACATTGTCAAGGCTCTTTCAGTACTATAATCTTTTCTGTTGAGCTTAAGGTGCTCAGTCAGGTGGGAAATACGGTATGAAAACAAAGCTATCTGGGCCTCAGCTGAGCCAGTATCAGTGTTAGACTTTCCGTACTTGCCAAAGATTTCTTGCTTTTTAGCAGCGTCTAAATACATAACTTTTAATTAAATTGATATATAAATTTTCTCTTACGAGGCTGCAAAGATAGAGATAATCTTTTATACTGCAATGATATTCAATGAAATTTTTCTCTTGCTGCAACTATATCTAATGCAAAATTCGTACCTTTGCACCCAAATATATAGGTATTGTATGCAAAATATTAGAAACATTGCAATCATTGCCCATGTTGACCATGGGAAAACGACGCTTGTCGACAAGATGCTCTTGGCGGGAAATCTGTTCCGCAGCAACCAGAGCACAGGTGAATTAATGCTGGATAACAACGACTTGGAACGTGAACGAGGGATAACGATCCTTTCTAAAAACGTTTCTATCAATTACAAAGGAACTAAAATCAATATCATTGATACTCCGGGACACAGTGACTTCGGAGGTGAAGTGGAGCGTGTATTGAACATGGCAGACGGATGTATCCTGTTGGTGGATGCTTTCGAAGGTCCGATGCCCCAGACACGTTTCGTGTTGCAGAAAGCTCTGCAGATTGGTCTGAAACCCATCGTTGTGGTGAACAAGGTAGACAAACCGAACTGTCGTCCGGAAGAAGTATATGAAATGGTGTTCGACCTGATGTTCAGCCTTGAAGCTACGGAAGATCAGTTGGACTTCCCCGTTATTTATGGTTCTGCGAAGAATAACTGGATGAGTACGGACTGGAAGACTCCTACTGATAATATCTTCGCATTACTGGACTGTATTGTAGAGAATATACCGGCTCCCACGCAGTTGGAAGGTACTCCGCAGATGTTGGTGACTTCTTTGGATTATTCTTCTTATACCGGACGTATCGCCGTAGGTCGTGTACATCGTGGTACGCTTAGAGAGGGAATGAATGTATCTTTGGCTAAGCGCGACGGAAGTTTTGTGAAATCAAAAATCAAGGAACTGCATACATTTGAAGGTATGGGACGCGCGAAGGTATCGGAAGTTTCTTCCGGTGACATATGTGCGTTGGTAGGTATCGAAGGTTTTGAAATCGGTGATACGATCTGTGACTTTGAAAATCCGGAAGCATTGCCGCCTATCGCTATTGACGAACCGACTATGAGTATGTTGTTCGCCATTAATGATTCTCCTTTCTTCGGTCGTGATGGTAAGTTTGTGACTTCTCGTCATATCCATGACCGTTTGATGAAGGAATTGGATAAGAACCTTGCCTTACGCGTACGTAAAAGTGAAGAAGATGGTAAATGGGTAGTTTCCGGTCGTGGTGTACTTCATCTTTCTGTATTGATTGAAACCATGCGTCGCGAAGGTTATGAGCTTCAGGTTGGTCAGCCGCAGGTTATCTTCAAGGAGATTGACGGTGTGAAGTGTGAGCCGATTGAAGAACTGACAGTAAATGTTCCCGAAGAATATTCCAGCAAGATAATTGATATGGTAACCCGTCGTAAGGGTGAGATGGTGAAGATGGAGAGTGCAGGCGAACGTGTAAACTTGGAATTCAATATGCCTTCGCGTGGTATCATCGGTTTGCGTACCAATGTACTGACTGCTTCTGCCGGTGAAGCTATCATGGCACACCGTTTCAAAGAATACCAACCGCACAAAGGTGAAATCGAACGTCGTACCAACGGCTCTATGATTGCAATGGAAACGGGAACAGCTTTTGCTTATGCCATTGATAAATTGCAGGATCGTGGTAAGTTCTTTATTTTCCCACAGGAGGACGTGTATGCCGGACAGGTGGTAGGTGAACACTCCCATGATAACGACCTCGTGATTAATGTTACGAAATCCAAGAAGTTGACGAATATGCGTGCTTCCGGTTCGGATGATAAAGTTCGTCTGATTCCGCCTGTACAGTTCTCTTTGGAAGAGGCTTTGGAATATATCAAGGAAGATGAGTACGTAGAGGTTACACCGAAGGCAATGCGTATGCGTAAAGTGATTCTGGACGAGATAGAACGTAAACGTGCGAATAAGAATTAAAGAATAGTGGAGATGAGTTAAACTCATCAAATCTAACGAAAAAAGTAAAGGTGGGCATTCGATTTGAAAGCCCACCTTTACTTTTTTTATTTTAGTTTCCTCCTTGCCAGGGTAAATCTTCCTGGGCACTGTTTTCCAGTTCGGTTTCTTCTACATGGATGCTGACATTGCTTCCTGTACCAAAATGATCGATATCGGAAATGACAATCGTATGCATATAATTTCTCTTGAAGTTGATGTTATAGTTCAAGATATCCTCGGCTTCTTTTCCTGTCCGGTGCACGGTGACTTTAACACGGGCGTTATCAGTCAGAATCTTTCCTGTTTCAACAGGAGTCGTCAAGGTTCTCATGGAAACCATAAGCTCGGGTGATTCTTTCTTATCAGGAGTCAACCATACAGTCGGTGCACCATCTATTTGGATTTCCAGTTTGCAATCAGCTTGTAATCCGTTCTGTTTGAATTGTACACCGAAGTATCGGCGATAAACTTCCAGTGTATTTGTCTGGTCGGGTGCTACGGTCAATTTGTCGATGATACCATGGTATCTTTGAATAAAAGGACGGGTATAATTGCTCTGTCCCTTGGTTCCTATTTTGGAGTTTTCAAGATCGAAAAGATATTCTTGTGTGCCATCCGGTCGTTCGGCTGTAATGAATTTATTCGTGATTGTACCTAACTTTGGATCGTTTCCTTTGCTGAGTGTCAGTGGATAAAGTGTCCCATCTTTAGTCAATAAAGAGTCCTTTCCTTCTTTTATCATCGTACACGAGATGCGGTATTGATATCCGTCGAGGACATTCAACTTCAGATTCCCGGCTTTGATATTGTCAAAGATGCCATAAGCATAAGGCTTTTGAGTGACTGACCCGTTGGGACTCTGTATGAGCATGGCTACATTTATACCGAAAATCTCTTTCGAAGCATCGGCACGGCTCATTGGCTTTTCTGTGAGGGAACACTCGCCACCTATATTAAGGTCCAGCTCAGTGTAAGTAGGCTCTTTCTCTTTATAAACATCTTCTCCTTTAAGGCAAGATTGCAGAATCTGACTCAGGACGACTAATCCCGCTAAAATTAAATGTTTTGTTTTCATATATCTGTTTGTTTGATTATCCAATGTTTTGATGTTCTTCTTCTGTGGGGTCCAAATCGGTGTTATCTCCTTCAAATGAGATAGAAGTATTTGCATCGTAATGCTTATCTATATTTATAATCTTTATCAGATTCTTTTTATTTCGTTGAATAGTAATGGATTGGTTTGAGATAATGCTGGTCCATTCTTCAGCGTTCTTTGGGCGGTAATAGACGTTGATAGGCAGATTTTCTGTGGCGTTGATATTGCCGTTTCCGATGTTGGCGACATTTTGTAGAGAAAATAGCCTCTCTTCCGACATGGAAAGGGAAGTAGTGGCATCGGTACATTCTATGAGAAATGCTTTGGCATTGCTGGTTTCTACTTTGATGGAATCTCCTATAGACAAGTTCTCAGCTGCAAATCGCAGAGTATAATATGCTCTTTTCAGTTCAATAGAAACAAACTTTGCCGGACGATTACCTTCGGTTACGGGATCGGCATTGATCAAGTCAAGTGTTGCGCTGCCATAAAAGCGATGTGTGTCCGTAGGACGTTCACTGATCTCATTGGCTTCCAGGTGCATCGCTCCTTTATAAATGTGTTGGTGGAAATTTTGGTTTTCGTTTAGAGGATTGATGGAAATAACCAGTTTATTGGTGACAGCGGCATCTACCCGTTTATCTGTTGTGATAGAAAATGGGAGTCCGAAATATCCATTGTTGTTATAAGGAAGTTCATTCTTTTTCAGGAAGGTGCAGTCGAACCGATAAATATATCCTTCAATCAGTCCGATGCTTATATCTGAAATATCTTCAAAAAGTCCGGTTGCATAAGGCTGAAAGGTAGAACCCTTTTTCCAGAAAACATTCACTGCATAAATTCCGGTTTCCTGAACTGTAGCTCTGCTTAAAGGTTGTGAATCATATTCCAGAGAAGGCCCGATTTGTAGGCCTATCCAGATTTCTTTTCCATTGATATCAGGAGTATTATTCTCATCAGAGCACGATGAGAATAATATCATCCAGATAAGAGCTATAAATAAGCTATGTGTATCTGCTATTTTCATACATTTCAAGTGATTATCCTACAAATGTAGTAAATAATCTTATGCAAATGGAGATGACAATGCAGAATCTTTAAAAAATCTTTAATCTATGAATTTAATCTTCTCCGCATTTCTCGGTTTAGCTGCCGGAGTTTCATCCGGATAACCGAATGCGATGCAATAGAGCAACTCATATCCTTCCGGAATATCGAGTCTCTTCAAATATTCTGCTGCATCCGGTGTGGAGTTTATAAATCGTGTCGGTCCTCCTAAACAACAGGAACCTATACCCATAGACCAAGCTGAGAGAATCATGTTCTCACCCAATAAACCACAGTCTATCTGTGACAGATCATAAGACTTGTCATTGGCGATAAATACTATTGTAGGAGCATTGCGGAACATATTCTTGAAGTTAGGATCTTCGGCAGCTTTCGGATTCTGTTTCTTGTAAACTTCGGTGATACCATTGATAAAATCCGGATTATCCACTACCCGGATTGCCCAGGACTGCTTGTTCTGACCGTTGGGGGCATTGATACCGCAGTTCAGTATAATCTGCATAGTATCGCGGTTCACTGCTTGCGGCTTGTATTTACGAATACTGCGGCGTGACATCATATTCTCAATTACTGCATTTTCATTGCTTGCTTTCTCAGTCACAGTTGTACTCTCTTTTACTTGCATGCCACATCCGCAGCACAGCAACAGGCTGGCACCTGCTAACATCAATTTGATACTTTTCATATTGCTTTGTTTAATATTGGTTTTCGCAAAGCTAACAAAAAAGATTTAGTAATGAAGTGATTCCAATTCTTTTCTTACCAACCAGTATCCAACCTGTGCTTCGGATATGCCTTCAATCAGTTGATAAGGACATATAAATTGATCGTTCTGAATTCTTGAATCCATATAATAGAAAGAACATGCACTGTCTTTCTCAAAATGTTTGGCATATTCCAGAATGTGGGTCGATATAAGGAATGAGCAATGCAAATACTTTTTGAGTAATTCGTTTACTGCGACAGAAGCTTCAAGGGCATCCTGTGCGTTTGTTCCGCGAAACATTTCATCCAGTATTATCAGACATCGCTTACCGGATGTCGCTTTTTGAAGAACTTCTTTGATTCGTAGAATTTCTGCCATAAAATGACTTCTGCCATCGCGCAGGGAGTCCGGGAGGTTGATTGAAGTATAGATTCCATCAAAAACAGGACAAATCATTGAACGGACTGGAACCGGTAATCCGCAGTGTGCCAGCCATACAGCGATTGTGATGGCTTTGAGGGTTGTTGATTTACCGGCCATATTGGAGCCTGTAAGAATGCATATATTGCCGTTTGACATCTTCCAGTCGTTACTTCGTCCCTCTTTGGTGAACGGGTGTACAAAGCCAGTAATAGATAAATCCATCGTATCTGTCATTTCCGGACAGCAACAGAAACTTCTGTTGATTGCTACATGCTGTGCTGTGCGGCATACGTCCAGCATATAAATTTGAGAAAGTAACCCTCTGATCAGTTCAAAATGGATACAACGAAACAGGTAATCGTATTTGTCGATGGTATAGTTGGAGGGAGATTTCTCTTTATCTTTATAGAGACCGATAACTTCTTTCAGTTCGCTGCCATGTATAGTGTCCTGAATGCTTTGTGCTAATTCTTTCAATAGTAAAGGGGCATTTTCCAGGGTGTTTTTTCGCAATGTATCCAATCGGTTCAATAACAGGATAATTAAGGTTACACCTCGTCTGATGATATAGCGTTGAGCGTCGTGTCTTAATAAACGGTCGAATGCTGAAGTCAGCGACACTAAAATATTAGGTCTTCTGATCTGATCACGATATTCCAGATAATATTCGATAAAGTCGAGCTCTTCTTCATCCAAAGGAAGTTCGGGTAACTCTTTCCAGGCTATCGCTTCTTGTCTTTTTCGTATGGCAGATATATCGTTCAGGGGAGAGGTAATCCAATCGAGCATCATGCGTTTTCCGTTTTTAGTCTCCGTTCCGGAGAATAAGGAGTAGAGGGGATATTCGTCATATATTCCTTCTGTAATGCTCAAATCTGCCTGCGTTTGCTTGTCCGTATCCAGATAAGTCATATTCTTAGGTATTACGTATAGCGCAAAAGTAGGAAAATAATTAGGAAGAACAAACGAAACAGATAAAAACAAGAAAAGCGGCTCTTGATATCAAGAGCCGCTTTCGCATATATATCTAAACTGGTTTTATTCAGATTAGAGCTTCGGACCAGCAGCAACCAGTGCTTTACCAGCTTCGTTACCAGTGAACTTAGCAAAGTTCTTGATGAAACGGCCAGCCAGGTCTTTTGCTTTTTCTTCCCACTGACAAGCACATTCGTAAGTGTCGCGAGGATCAAGGATCTTCGGATCAACGTTCGGCAATTCAGTCGGAACAACGAAGTCAAAGAAAGGAATAACCTTAGTAGGAGCCTTGTCGATAGAACCGTCAAGGATAGCGTCGATGATACCACGAGTATCTTTGATAG
>OGXN01000029.1_pt1 | contig 162716 bp, 136 predicted proteins | sample 1576281 | NCBI WGS metagenome assembly OGXN01 (sample SAMEA3541494, study PRJEB24748) | human gut metagenome | biome: human gut; feature: human-associated habitat; material: faeces | place: China | collected 2012
TGCATGTGTTAAGCACGCCGCCAGCGTTCGTCCTGAGCCAGGATCAAACTCTCCAAGATATCTTGAAGCTATTTGCTAGCTCGTTATTTGTTGTCTGTTAGTTTAGCATTGCTATCTAACTTAGAATTTTTTGGTTGGTTTCAACTTAGTGAAACCCGCACTCTGGCATATGTTCATTTCGTATTGAAATGATTACCTTACATTGTTCAGTTTTCAAAGATCTGATGTCGCTTGATGCGACGTCTTGTATATACTACCATGTCACACATTTCATGTCAACTACTTTTTTACATAAATTTTTCGAAAATTTTATATTTCCTAATTTATGTAATGTATTTACAAGCTACTCTCTATTTAGTAAAAAGTAGCATGTAATTAGCTTTCGTTAACAGCGACTTTGTTAGTATACCCATTTCAGAATATTTAGTCAACCCCTAAATTAAAAAAATTCGCAAATATTTTGCTATCTGCGAATTTCTCTAATTAAACTCAATTGATACATAAGTAACTAATATCTTTCCCTACAATAATTTGAAAATGATATAGTATATAAACATCTTCGTATTTATTTGTATTTATTCGTATTTATATGTCTTAAGTATTTATATGTCTTAAGTATTTATATTTATATTTTTATACTTATTTTTTTATTACTTTCTTATTGTTTATATCTTTGTACTTATGTTTTTTAACTTATGTTTTTCAGCGCAACTCTTTCTGCTTATGTATTTCTACTTATATGTAGCTCTACTATATATTTTTTATACTTATGTCTCTTCGTCTTACCATTCGATTGAAACATCCTCTAACGTTTATTTACATATGCTACAGCACTGAATGCAGCCATTTGCCCATCCCCTACTGCTTTAGATACTTGCAAAGGGGCCCCAGCTACATCACCAGCAGCAAAGAGTCCGGCAAAATTTGTTTCCATAAAACGATTTACTTCTATCGCATTATTACTAACTTCCAATCCATCAATCATATTATCTGGCGGATTGGAATCTCTCAATATAAAAATACCATCTACTGCGCGCTCCTCGTTTCGACTTCGAACAGCTTCAACACGACCGTCTCCATTTATCCCCAGAATTCGCTCATGATAGAGTTGTACTGATCCTGGTAAGTTACTCTCCTTAAATATATCTAAAGATAAACTTGGATCTACATATAATGCTACTGTAGCTGCTAAACTTGCCAACAATTTCACATCATCTAACCCATGTTCAGTATTAATATATATAGCTATTTCTTTTTCTTTAAAAAATTGGCCATCACAAGAAGCACAATAACTAACGCCTCGCCCTAGTAATTGTTTTTCTCCAGGGATGGTACCATTCATACTTACCCCTGTTGCTAAGATTACACTATGTGCTGTATACACGCCTTCTTCCGTAAGAATTGTAAAAGGCTCTCCCTGAAAGATGGATTGCACTCGTTCATTCACAATCGTTGGTTCATAGGTTAATGCTTGAGCCACTAATGTATCCATTAAATCAGTACCGCTTATGGTATGAAATCCTAAATAATTGTCAATGCGCTCCGCTTTTCTTAACTTATCACTAAAGCCACCGGACTCAAACAAAACAACAGATTTGCCACGTACACGCGCTGTTACTGCCGCCGACAAACCTGCCGGACCACCTCCGACAATGGCAATATCATATACCATACTAATTCCCCCTATAATTTAGAGTCATGCTGCGCTCACTCTTTAATTTATATAGAAAAACATAGCCAACATATAAAGTTGGCTATGTTCATAATTCAATTTCAAGACTCTTATTATTTAGCAATGAGTTATAATCTCTCATCACTTATAATGTGCTGCTTATAATCTATGAGAGTTTTATCTCAGAAATTAAAGAAAGCCCTCATTTAGTTATAGAAATTATAAATTGAATTTAAAGCCTTGAGCTTCAGCCTGTTGAATTAACTTCTGACGCATAGGCGTAGGATTTTGGCTTTTCTTCGCAATCTGCAAGGTAAATGAGTCAACGCGGCGATTTGTATCACGTAAATCGTAATACTGGCCCATTTCTTCATCATACTCTTCTAACAAATCCATATAAGAGTCAAATACTTTATAGGAGTCTTCAAAAATATTCGCTTCTTTTGGCATGCGTGGTTTTGCTTGAGGTTCCTGATTTGGCACCCCAATACCAAGACCTAACATAGGGAATGTAAGCTCTGGCAAACCTAATAATTCAATCATCTTAGGCACATTATTTAAAATGCTGCCAAAATATACAGTTCCAAAGCCAGCAAGCTCAGCTGCAGCCACTACATTTTGCGCTGCTAGAGCTGCATCAGTCCAACCTTGGAAGAAGCGATCGCTATCGCGCTCATTATCATTTACAACGCCTTGTTCACGAGCGATGCGAGAATTTCTATAAGAGTCTACTACAAAAATTAACAACTCAGGCACACGCGCTACATACTCTTGGTTGCAAATTTCTGCAATAGCAGCTTTCAATTCAGGCTTAGTAATACGAATAATACTAAAGCTCTGCATACCTTGGCTAGAAGCGGTACGCTTAGCAACATCTAATAGCACATTTAATTGCTGCGGTGTAATAGGTGTTGATTTAAATTCACGAATAGTACGGTGATTTAATAATATATCAATAGGATTCATATACAAAACTCCTTTACTGTGAACATATCGAAATATCTAAATTTCTCTTTTTACAGTACCACGGATTGTACCCCTTGTCTAGTATACAATCTAATTATTCCATACCAATTTGTAAATCTCTTCCCCCATTGTCTCAGGTACAATCGGTTGTACCGACTTATCATAAGTAAATTCATCATCATTATAAGGAATTCCAGTAGTGTGAAATAAACGCAACTCTAAAATCTGAATCGTCTTATCTTCCTTATTAAGCTTTATCTTTTGCTCATAATAATCCTTATTAAGTTGATTTACGCGAATCCACATGGTTGCTTCTTTATCATTTTTCTCTACTCGACTATTATCAACACTATATTGCTCTTCCGTAGCACTGGCTCCAATATAATACCAATCGGCAGCCATTACCTGTTGAGCCATACCCAATTGAACACCACCCACTACTGCTAACACAAGCATAATTTGTTTCCAATATTTCATATCATATCACCTCTTATATTAATTACCTCTTTTGTATTTAGGCCTTTCATTCCCAAATAGTCTAACATTAGTATTCCAAATATTAACACATAACTTGAAGATCATACTTTCTATAATACAGAAAATATGTACGTTATTATTATACTCTCTTTTTTAATTACATCAACAAAAATTTTTAAAAACATCTATCTTTTGATAATGGACAAAAAACTGAATTTGTCCATTAAGTTTTGCTTTTTTCTTTTTTATTTGGTATACTACCAGTAAAGAACTAATGAAGTGTAAAGTTCTATTAACATTCTTATACTTTTTTTAGAAAGAGTAACAAAGGAGTTTATTATGAATTTAAAATTAACAAAAAAATTAACCCGTACAATTTTAGCTGCCACTCTTGCACTAGGTGTTACTGGCGCTGCTCTAGCAGCTCCACAAGGTGCTGATGTACCTGAATCTCAAATCCAAGTAACTGGCATGGCTAACCGCTCTATTGCACCGACTTATGCTACATTGCGCTTAGGTATCACTAGCAATGCTAATAATGTTATGACTGCTAAGAGCGAAAATGATCGCATTATGAGCCAATTAATTGCTAGCTTAGCTCAAGTAGGTGTGACTAAAAACAATATCCAAACTTCTAACTTCTCCGTTAACCCACAGTACGATTACCAAACTGTAAAAGGTCAACGCGATAATTCTATTCAATCCTACACTGTATCTAACAATGTAACTGTTCGCATTAATGATTTAAGCAAAGTAAGCCAAATCATTGACCGCGCAGTAGGTGCTGGTGCTAATGACATTCAATCCCTTTCTTTTGAAGCTGATGTAAACCAATCCCTTAGCGATCAATTGACTACAGAAGCTGTTAAAAATGGCCGTCATCAAGCTGAAGTTATCGCTGCTGCATTAGGTCAACAAATCAAAGGCATCAAAGAAGCGTCTGTAAACTCTACTAACACTTATACATTAGACAACACACCTCGTATGTATAAAATGGCTGCTAGTGCTCTAGAAACTACAACACCTGTAGAGCAAGGCGATTTATCTGTAGTAAAAACAGTAAATCTTGTATTCTATGTACAATAATCGTTCATTCTGTAAATAGTCTTACTATCTATTAGTCATTACTTTTTCGTAATAACTAACAAAGGGCTGTCACCCTGTGCTGATTATATTCAGCACTACGGTGACAGCCCTTTTTGCTATCTCCTCAAACTCATTTTTTACTTTTCTGGTACACGACCTACATGAACAGCCACTATGCCACCAGTTAATTCAAAATACTCCGCCTCTTCATAGCCTACGGCTTTAAAAATATCTAGCACCTTAGACTGATGAGGATAGCGTCGCAATGATTCTGGAAGCCACGCATAGGAGGACTTATCTTTACTGAGCTTACCAAGAATAGGTAAAATCTTTTCAAAATATAAATAATATAACTGTTTAAAACCAATCATCGTTGGCTTAGCTAGTTCTAATGTGACCACATAGCCACCAGGCTTAACTACGCGCATCATTTCCTGTAAAGTCACTTCAATGCTCGGCACATTGCGTAGTGCAAAAGCGCTCATAGCGGAATCAAAGCTATTATCTTCATAAGGTAAGTCCATAGCATCGCCTTCCACTAAGCTCACCTTATCAAGAAGGCCTAATTCTTCCAAGCGCGCCTGTCCACGGCGTAACATTTCAGGACTGAAATCGAGTGCTTCAATAGAAATATCTGAATGTTGTCTCAGTGCTTCAATAGTTAACATCCCAGTGCCACACGCTACATCAAGTAAGCGATGGCCTGTTTCTAATTTAAGTTTCGAAACGGCAAAACGGCGCCAATAAGCATCTTGATGAAAACTTAAAATCGTATTCATCAAATCATAGTGTTTAGCAATATGAGAAAATACATGTTGTACATATACTTCTTTATCTTGATTATTTTCAAACTGCAAGCCCTTTTTTATTACTTCCTGTGCAAGATCTACATCTGCTTTGGAATCTATAGGCGATACAGTTTTTACTTTCACATCATTCATCATCTTCACATCGCTTTACTAATAATACAAAACCCTTACTGCGTCTCTTTAGTATACAAAAATTAAAAGCCCCTTGTAAAGTCATCACAAAAAACACTAATATAATTTTATTTTATAAAAAAATCAATAAAAAACACTTGCCAATCTTTTTTATCCGTTCTATAATGACATATGTCCATTACAAGGAAATGTATATTCAAAAAGGAGAGATTGTGATGAAATATGTTTTACAAGTGCTAAACCGATTGAGCCTCATCCAACAAATCATTATTGGCCTTATTATCGGTATATCGGTAGCGCTCATTAATCCTACCATAGGTAAAAATTTATCCCTACTCGGCATTATTTTCGTAGGTGCCCTAAAAGGGATTGCACCAGTTCTCGTATTTTTCTTAGTTATCGCCGCTGTATGTCGCCACCGTGCGGGGCAGCAATCGGGAATGAGAAAAATCATTGGCATGTATATTGTAGGTACCTTCCTATCCGCTGCGTTAGCAGTAGTAGTAAGCACTGTATTCCCTACTACTTTGCATTTAGTTAATGCCACTCAGGAAACAGCAGCGCCAGAAGGGATTGCCGAAGTCCTCATTACACTATTAAAAAATGCTGTGGACAATCCACTCCATGCCATTATGACTGGTAATTACATCGGTATTCTAAGCTGGGCCGTAGTCATCGGCTTCGCTCTTCGCCATGCACCAGATGAAACAAAAGAAGTATTTGCTAATATTTCAGATGCTGTTACTACCTGTGTGCAATGGGTTATCCGCTTAGCTCCATTTGGTATTATGGGCCTTGTAGCTGAAACAATTGCTACCAATGGTATTGAAGTATTATTAGATTATGGTGTATTACTTGCTACATTATTAGGCAGTATGTTCTTTGTAGCCCTTGTAATCAATCCAATTATTGTATTCTGGGCTATTCGCCGCAATCCGTATCCACTTACCTTAAAATGCTTGCGTGAATCTGGTATTTATGCCTTCTTTACTCGCAGCTCAGCAGCTAATATTCCGGTAAATATGAAATTATGTGAGGATTTGGGATTGGATGAGGACACCTATTCTGTGTCGATTCCGCTGGGAGCCACTATCAATATGGATCTTGCCAAACGCCTCGGCGTTTCCCCTGATACTTACTCCATTGCCATTCCTTTAGGCGCTACTATCAACATGGCAGGTGCAGCCATTACTATCACTATCATGACACTAGCCGCTGCCAATACGCTCAATATTCAAGTAGACTTTTTAACATCCCTACTTCTTAGCATTATTGCTACTATTGGTGCATGTGGTGCCTCTGGTGTTGCTGGCGGTTCCTTATTGCTTATTCCACTAGCATGTAGCCTATTCGGTATCTCCAATGACATTGCCATGCAAGTCGTAGGTGTTGGTTTCATTATCGGAGTTCTTCAAGACTCCACTGAAACAGCACTCAACTCTTCCACTGATATTCTCTTCACAGCCGCTGCTGATTTTGCAAAACACGGCTACCCTAGCGATATCAACCATGTAGTAATAGAAGATACAGTTGAACAATCTGTTCAAGAAGCTAGCTTAAACAACTAATCTCCTTTTACATAAACTAAAAGCCTTACTCATTATAATGTTTACAATATATGTAACATTACTTGAGTAAGGCTTTTCTTATGAATGCTTTCAATAAATTAAATGCAGATTCCTCTTATCCAAAGATTATGGGTGAATGTGTTGATTCCCTGTATAACGCCTACCTGCATTGATATGAACATCAAAATTAGGATGAACTGCTTCTAAAATGCTTTTAATGCTATTAGACACATCTTCAATATTCGCATTACTAGAGTAAGGTACGGTCATATCAAAGGACACTCTCGTTCGCTCACCATCTTGAATGCCTTGTACATCATATACACAAATATCAGGATTATACGCTTTTGCCACTTTATCTACCATGTTATAAAGTTTAATCATTTCATCATTAATAATACGTGGGTCCATATGAATCGTTAAGTTTACATATAGTTTATCTGCCACATCACGTTCAATGCGATCAACTAGGGCATGACTTTTAATCACATCTACTTTAGCATCTACCTCAACATGAATGCTAGCAAACACATTGCCTGGTCCATAGTCATGAACAACTAAATCATGAACACCTTCTACCCCTTTATAGGATTTTACAAGGGTTACAATAGACGATACAAGCTCTGGACTTGGCTCTTGTCCTAAAATACGAGTAATCGCATCAGACAATACATGATAACCCGCTCGACCAATAAGTAAGGCCACTAAAAAGCTCAAATAGCCATCTACAGGTAATGCAAATAGTCCACCTATAACCAAGCCCACTGTAACACCTGCAATACCCCAAATATCAGACAAAGTTTCTAAGCTATTAGCTCTTAAAATAGGTGAATCAACTAGCTCTCCAATATATTTTAAAAAACTATAGAGCCAAAGTTTCAATCCCATCGCACAGAGCATAACAATTACTGAAGTAAGGGAAAATGGCACTACTTCTGGATTCATAATGCGATGCACTGCTTCAATGAGAATCTGAATGGCTAAGACGAATAACAATAAAGCAAATCCAATGGAAAGCAAATACTCCATGCGCCCAAAGCCAAAAGGATGCGCTTCATCTGCTTTCTTCGCACCGAGACGAAAACTAATTAAGGAGATTAAAGAACCACCGGCATCTGTAATATTATGTATACCGTCACTAATCATAGCTAAAGAGCCTATTAAAAATCCTACAGCCACTTCCCCAATACAGATCAATAGATTAATTACAATGCCTGCTATACTAGCTAAATCGCCATATTTTGTGCGAACCATAGGTGATTTTACACAATCGCGATTTGGCACATACATGCGTATTAATAAGTCTTGCATCATTTACCCCACTCATCTTTATAATGAATAATCAATAAAAACTTTTCATATTCTTTACAATACCATATATAATAGATAATCCGTTAGCACATAAGGAGCTAACGGATTATCATTATTCTCATTGAAATCATTGTACACCTTTTCTCAATAATTATCAATAAGAATTTTATGTTTTATTTATGATTTTTTCATCTAATTTATATGAGTTTTAAACCATTAGGTTGTTATTTTTTACTACAAAACGAATCCATATTCGCCTAGCCATGATACGCTCTCATAGCCTTAATGACCAGAAGCCTATCAATTATCATTTAAACAAAACGGCTTACCAGCGGTTTTCGTAATATACTTGCGTCCACATAACGATTTCAGACAAAGTAGGATGCGGTGTCATAGTTTCCCCAACAGTAATAACAGAATGAGGATCCATTTTACGCACTAACCCTTCACTGCGCAATTGTTTCGTCAATGGTGAACCAATCTCTTCATTAATTGGAGTCAATGGAGTATCTCCACTATTGAGCAAGTTCACATATGGTTGGAATAAAATAGACGCTTGAGGGCCAATTACATGAACACCTAAAATATGATTAGTCTTAGTATCTACAACAATTTTAACAAATCCATCATTTTCATCACCTGGATCAAAGCCCATAGCAAAGCCTTTAGCCGATGCGGAATAATAGTTTTTACCAGTTTTAACTTCATAGCCTAATTCTTTAGCCTGAGTTTCTGTTAAACCTACATGACCTACTTGAGGATAAGTAAAGGTAACAGCTGGCACTAAATCATAGCGTGCCCAGCGGAAATCTTGCGGTGACTCAGCAAAGAATAAATTATGCGCGATAATATCAGCTTCATAATTAGCCTTATGTCTAAATGGTGCCTCACCATTCACATCGCCCATAGCGTATACGCCTTCTACAGAGGTTTCTAAGAATTCATTTGTTTTAATCCAGCCACCACGCATAGTTTCAATAGATGTATTTTCTAATTTTAACTCCTCAGTAGCTGGTTTGATACCAGATGCCATGAGAATTTCTTCTCCACGTACTTCGCGGATTTCACCTGTTTTACGGTCTTCAATAACAACTACTTTTTCGCCATTTTCTACGCGCACTTCTTGCGGCTCTTGGTTAAGAATCACTTCAATGCCTAGACGCGTAATGTCTTTATAAATCTGTTCAGAAATTTCTTCGTCTTCTTTAGGTAATAAGCGCACATTGTGTTGAATCAACGTTACTTCTGTACCTGCTGCAGCAAATACATGAGCAAACTCTGTACCAATAGGACCACCACCCATTACGATGAGTTTCTTAAATGGCTTCTTAGGGTACTTATTGCCAAATAAAGATTCACTGCTCATATAACCAGCTTCTTCAAGGCCTTTAATCGGATTGATTTTAGTATGGCCACCTACACCTAGAATAATAATTGGCGCTGTAATCTCTTCACTTACACCACCTTCAGTATAAGTAACAGTTACCACTTTATCTTTAACAAAAGAGGCAGCCCCATTATATACATCTACATTATCGAACTTTTTGTAGTATGCTTCCATGCCAATGCTTTCATCAATTTTTTGCCACACGCGCTTGGACATAAGATCCCAGTCAATGCTGGCAGGCTCAACTTTAACGCCAATTTTAGGAAGCTCTTCAATCTCGCGCACTGCATCGGCTACAGTAACCATAACCTTCGTAGGAATACAGCCACGAGTTAAGCAAGTGCCACCAAATTTAGCCTTTTCAATAATAGCTACTTTCTTTCCCTTTTTTATAGCCGCATCAGCAACGATGGTAGCACCACCAGTGCCGATTACAATAATATCATATTGCTTCATTTTACCTATCATCCTTTCACAATGACTAACAAGTAAAAATAATTATACTATCATTAATAATCAATAGCGATTACCAATTAATTATATCATATTGATAGATATAAATATAGTGAAGTAAATGCATACTTGCAGAATTCAAATAATACGCCTATAATCGCAAATAAAAAGGCCATCACAGAGCCTTAAAACTTAAAACACTGTAATGGCGCTATTATATTGAATTTATTCTTCTTCCTCAGGAAGAATAGCATTGTGGTAGACATCTTGCACATCGTCAAGATCATCTAATGCATCGAGCATTTTTTGCATTTTTTCAGCATTTTCGCCTTCTAGCTCGATATTATTATCCGGCACCATAGTAATTTTACTTACTTCTGTTTCAATGCCCGCTTCAGCTAAAGCAGCTTCTACTGCATCATAATCTTCTTGAGAGGTATAAATAACAAACGAATCGTCTTCAGATTTTAAATCTTCTGCCCCTGCTTCTAAAGCAAGTAGAGTTAATTCTTCTTCATCATGACCTTCTGCAGCGATAACGAAGATACCTTTGCGCTTAAACATCCATGCTACACAGCCTGTTTCGCCAAGATTACCACCATTTTTGGAGAATGCATGGCGCACATCTGCCGCTGTACGATTGCGATTATCTGTTAAGCACTCTACAGTTAGTGCCACGCCGCCAGGACCATAGCCTTCATAAGTAATCTCTTCGTAATTATCCATTTCAGTAGCGCCTACGCCTTTAGCAATCGCACGTTGAATATTATCTTTAGGGATATTATTTTCACGAGCTTTTTGAAGCGCTAATTTTAAACGCATATTACCTACTGGATCGCCACCACCCATGCGAGCAGCAACAGTGATTTCACGGCTAATTTTAGTCGTTACTTTTGCTTTAATCGCATCAGTTTTTCCTTTTTTATGTTTAATATTGGCCCATTTTGAATGTCCAGACATTGTATTACCTCCTATAAAAATGCGCCTAGTGCAATAGATATTATATATCACGCTTCACTAGGTCTTACATATTGACTATTAGGCTTTTTCCCACCAAGCTTCACCGCGAAGACGATCCAAAATAATTGAAACAGCACTTCGCACTGACAAGTGATTGTACTCACCATGCCCATATACAGGCTCTAATATATAGTCAAATTCTTCCATTGTTTCTTTTGTCATACCATAGCCGGTACCAAATAATACTAACACAGGAAGGTCCCCAAATTCAAGGTTTTTACGCAATCCACTATAGGTAATTGTATTATCATAGGTACGTGCATCAGTAGTACAAACTAAGGGGCGCTTCCCTTCAAGCTCTATAACCTTATCAATGGCCACCTTAATAGAATTAACTAATTCTACCCCATTAAACGCTTCTTTGCGGTCAGGATTGTAGGTACTGCCAAAGCCTTGTTGCCAATGCTCCATTATTTTAGCCGCTAATTCTCTTTGGCTTGGAATATTGTGAATAACAAAATAGCGGCTCACGTCATAAGTAATCGCCGCGCGAGCAATATCATGAATATCATAATTAGTTATTGCCGTTGTAATCACATCCATATGTTTATTGTAAATTGGATAATGTACCAGGCCGATATATAAATTAGGCAATGCCGTCCCTCCTTGTAATGTGCGTTCAAATTTGTGCTTTAAATACTTCACATTTAAGCTTTAGACCCTTAATAGTTAGCGCCTTACTGATTTTATAGCTAGCATCTTAAATGCTTAATATTTAGTGCCTTAGATGTTTTTAATGCCTTAGTTGCATTTTAGTACTTTAGATTCATTTTAATACCTTAGCTGCTTTACATTTAGTTCTTACATGCTTTTATATTTAGACACTTAGGTGCTTTTATATTATGTAGTTTACTATTACAAAATGCTAGTAAAGTACTAAGAACAGTTTCTATTATACTCCATCTTTAGGAAAGTGGAAAATATGGCCCAAATAAAATGCTTAGATGCTAACTCCTTAAGGCCTTGTATCAGCCTTGTAGAATTGCATCTAAGCATTATTATGTGATGTAAACTTTTAACTATAGATACATCTAAGTGATGAATCTATATATTATTTATGTTTTAAATTGTAGAATACATCAAGACCACGATATTGAGCTGTTTCAGCTAATAAGTCTTCGATGCGAAGTAATTGATTGTATTTAGCTACGCGTTCGCTACGAGCTGGTGCACCAGTTTTAATTTGGCCCGCATTCACTGCTACGGCAATGTCAGCGATAGTGTTATCTTCTGTTTCGCCAGAACGGTGAGAAATAACACAAGTATAGCCTGCGCGTTTAGCCATTTCAATAGCATCAAAAGTTTCTGTTAAAGTACCGATTTGGTTTACTTTAATTAAGATAGAGTTTGCTGTATCAGCTTGAATACCTCGAGCCAAACGTTCTGTGTTTGTTACAAATAAATCGTCACCTACTAATTGAACTTTTTTGCCAAGGCGCTCTGTTAATAATTTCCAGCCTTCCCAATCTTCTTCAGCTAAACCATCTTCAATAGAGATGATAGGATATTTTTCTACTAGTGCTTCATAGAAATCAACCATTTCAGCGGCAGTTTTAACTTTGCCTTCACCAGCTAAATTATATTTTCCATCTTTAAAGAATTCAGAAGACGCCGCATCAATAGCTAATTTGAAATCAGTGCCAGGTTCATAACCAGCATCTTTAATCGCTTCACAAATAACTTGTAATGCTTCTTCATTGGAGCCAAGATTTGGTGCAAAACCACCTTCATCGCCCACACCAGTAGCAAGACCTTTAGCTTTTAATACATTTTTAAGTGTGTGATATACTTCTGCACAAGCGCGTAATGCTTCTTTGAAGGACTCTGCACCTACTGGCATAATCATGAACTCTTGAATGTCCACATTATTGTCAGCATGAGCACCACCATTTAAAATGTTCATCATTGGCACTGGTAATTCTTTACCATTTGTACCACCTAAGTATTGGAATAATGGTAAATCATAAGAAGCAGCTGCCGCTTGAGCTACTGCCATAGATACGCCAAGAATCGCATTGGCACCAAATTTACCTTTATTAGGAGTACCATCAAGCTCAATCATTAATTTATCAATAGCTACTTGTTCTGATGCATCAAAACCAAGAATAGCAGGACCAATTAATTCATTTACATTATGAACAGCTTGTTCTACGCCTTTACCTAAGTAGCGACCTTTATCGCCATCGCGAAGCTCTACTGCTTCAAATTGACCAGTGGACGCGCCAGATGGAACAGCAGCACGACCAATTGTGCCGTCTTCTAAATACACTTCTACTTCCACTGTTGGATTGCCACGGGAATCTAGGATCTCTCTTGCGTAAACATCTGTAATAATTGCCATAATATGACCTCCTTAATATGTTAACCTCAATACGTTAACCCTTATATACTTTCATTATACCCTACCTAGGTAGAACCTGCCTTTATTACAGGGAACAAGTTCTACCGTGGTGGGCCCGATTTCTTCGGCACTACACTCTTACCTGTCATTTCACTCGGTTGCTCAATCCCACCTAAAGCCAGCATAGTCGGTGCTAAATCACATAGGCGACCTGGTGTTAATTCACAGTTTTCCTTAGTATATGCCTGACTAACTAAAATTAGTGGCACTGGATTAGTTGTATGCGCCGTATGTGGAGCGCCGGTGCTATGGTCAATCATCATTTCAGAATTACCATGATCTGCTGTAATCAGCAAATGACCTTCTACTTTCTCGATTGCTTCTACGATGCGACCTAAACAGGTATCCACTGTATGCACAGCTTTTTTTGCTGCTTCAAAATCACCTGTATGACCAACCATATCTGGATTTGCAAAGTTTAACACAATCATATCAAAAGCTTTGCTTTCAATAGCTGCCACTACTTTATCAGTAACTTCAAAAGCGCTCATCTCAGGCTGCATATCATAAGTAGCCACCTTAGGTGAAGGCACTAAAATGCGCTCTTCTCCTTCAAATGGCACCTCTTCACCACCATTAAAGAAATAGGTAACATGCGCATATTTCTCTGTTTCTGCAATGCGAAGCTGTGTATAGCCTCCTTCAGATAGTACTTGCCCTAATGTATTGGTAAGCACTTCTTTCTCATATACAATATGAACTGGCAAACCATCTTCATATTTTGTCATAGTGGCAAAATATACTGGCACAACACCTTTCTTGCGTTGAAAGCCCGTAAACTCTGGATCCACTATGGCGCGAGTTAATTGGCGAGCACGGTCTGGTCTAAAGTTTGCAAAAATTACGCCATCATTGGCTTCAATAGAACCTTCTTTTTGTAAGACCACTGGCACTACAAACTCATCTACCACATCTTGTGCATATGATGCTTCTACTGCAGCTGTAGCGGATTCAGCAGTAGGACCTACACCATCTACAATAGCATTATAAGCCTTTTCTACACGCTCCCAACGCTTATCCCGATCCATACCATAGTAGCGACCACCTATCGTAGCAATACTACCTAAACCTAAGTCCTTCATAAAGGCCTCTAAATCTGCTACATAAGTTAATGCACTCTTTGGTGGCACATCACGGCCATCTAATAAAGCGTGTACATATACAGCTTTGATACCGGCTTCTTTAGCTCCTTTTAAAATCGCTTTTATATGATCTAAGGAACTATGAACGCCACCATCTGATAAAAGGCCAATAATATGAAGACGACTTCCTTTAGCATGGGCATATAAATCTTTAATAACAGCTCTTTCAAAGAAAGTTCCTTCTTCGGTGTCTTTAGTAATTCGCGTTAATTCTTGATATACAATGCGTCCAGCACCAATATTTAAATGGCCCACTTCAGAGTTACCCATTTGTCCATCCGGAAGGCCTACTGCAAGACCAGAAGCTTCTAATTGCGTATGAGGATGCGCCTCATAGAGCGCTTTAAAATTCTCCGGATGAGCCTGCACTACTGCATTAGTAGCATCTTGCAAGTCCCCTAAGCCAAAGCCATCTAAAATAGTTAACATAACTGGACTTTTTAATTTTGCCATATAGTCCCTTTCTTATCTCATGTTCTCTCACAGGAAGGGCATTACCACAATATTCTAAGCAATCGCCCCACCATAAATTTATTTTACTCATCAAATCTGTGTAATACTAAGTTAGACTATCCATTGTCTAAACTGAATAGCGACTACACTAGATACTAACTAGACTATATTCAGACTACACTAGGTACTACGTGAACTATATTCAAGCTAAACTGAATACTGCCTTTCTGGAATACAATCTAAACTAAATAGCCGTTAAAGTAGATTTCACCTAATTAGTAATCTACACTCACAGCTAACATTACTTAAGCCGTAATAATGGCCATAAAGTCTTCCACTTTTAGTGATGCACCGCCCACAAGAGCACCATCAATATCTGCTTGAGATAAAATTTCTTTCGCATTGCTGCCCTTCACGCTGCCACCATATTGGATGCGCACCGCTTCAGCTGCATCGGCACCAAATAAAGAAGCCACTTTTTTACGAATTGCTGTACATACCTCACCAGCTTGTTCAGCAGTAGCAGTTTTACCCGTTCCAATGGCCCAAATAGGCTCATAAGCAATGACCATTTGCCCTACTTGTTCAGCCGTAAGATCAACAAGACCTTGCTCCAACTGACTATCAATAAACGCCTGTGTTTCATTAGCTTCGCGTTGCTCTAAGCTTTCACCTACACAAAGAATTGGTACAATATCATTCGCAAAAGCTGCTTTTATTTTTTTATTGATTAGCTCGTCAGTATCACCGAAGTATTGACGGCGTTCAGAATGGCCTAAAATAACATAATGACAGCCTAGATCTGTCAACATAGTTGGAGCCACTTCACCAGTAAAAGCACCACTTACTTCATAGTGCATATTTTGAGCGCCTACGCGAATCGTTGTTTCATCGGCTAAATCACATACTGTGCTAAGCCCAGTAAATGGGGGACATACTACAACCTCGCGTTCAGTCTTAGCTTCTGCTAGAGCCTTTTTTAAGCCTTCCACCAAAATTGTTGCCTCAGCTAAGTTTGTATGCATCTTCCAGTTGCCTGCAATAATTTGTTGTCTCATAATGCCTCCTATGCGTCTTGTAATGCCATAATGCCTGGCAAAGCCTTACCTTCTAAGTATTCAAGGGAAGCGCCACCACCAGTGGAAATATGGGAAATTTTATCTGCTAGACCACTCTTTTCAATAGCTGCTACCGAATCACCACCGCCTACAATAGTAATGGCTTCCGCTTCAGCTACTGCTTTAGCCACCGCATTTGTACCAGCGGCAAAATTGTCCATTTCAAATACGCCCATTGGACCGTTCCATACAATCATGCGCATAGAGTGTAAAGCTTCGGCAAAGGCTTTTTGACTGTCTGGGCCAATATCAAGAGCCATCCATCCCTCTTCAATGCCATCAGCGGGCACTACTTTATGATTGGCATCATTGCTAAATGCATCGGCCACTACAAAATCAGTAGGCAATAATAAATTAGTATGAGTTTCTTCTGCTTGTTTAATTAAAGACGCAGCGAGCTCAATTTTATCGCTTTCAACTAGCGAGGACCCTGTAGCATATCCTTTGGCTGCAATGAAAGTATTTGCCATACCACCGCCAATAATGAGAACTTCAACTTTTGGCAATAAATTTGAAATAACTTCAATTTTATCACTTACTTTGGCGCCCCCAATAATGGCTGCAAATGGATGCTCTGGATTAGCTACGGCACCGCCCACATATTTAATTTCCTTCTCCAATAAATAGCCTGCTACCATTGGTAAATATGTGGTAATCCCTTCCACAGAAGCATGAGCGCGATGAGATACGCCAAAGGCATCATTAATGCCAACGTCTGCTAAATTAGACAAGGCTTTAGCAAAGTCTGCACCATTCTTCTCTTCTTCTTTATGATAGCGAAGATTTTCTAATAATAGCACATCCCCATCTTGTAGTTTTGCCACTGCCGCTTCTGCTTCAGGACCTACACAATCATTGGCAAACGCCACTTCCTTGCCAAGAAGTTCACTCAAGCGTTTAGCACAAGGAGCTAAAGTAAACTCAGGTTTACGTTCTCCCTTAGGTCGACCCAAATGAGAGGCTAAAATAACTTTGGCGCCTTTGCCAATTAAGTAATTAATCGTTGGCAACGTAGCGCGAATACGCGTATCATCAGTAATAACACCCTCTTTTAAAGGCACATTAAAATCTACGCGGACAAAGACTTTTTTATGAGCTACTTCAATTGCTTCTAATGTTTTCTTCATATAATCCTCCACAGTACATGGCTTATATTATAAACTTCGTAAAGTAATTACACATTCCTTTGTATTCCAAGTCAGTTTTAGAATAGCTACGATTCTAGGACCGACGCCACATTCATAATGGCTTCCATTACACCTAGAATGTCTAGCATTATGTATAAAACTTCTAATACCACTGCTATACTATGTAACTTAAAATAGCATGTGAAAAAAGGGGACTATTAAGTCCCCCGTTTAATTATAGGCCTTTTTCACCAATGAATTTAGCTAAGTCAACTACACGGTTAGAATAGCCCCATTCATTATCGTACCAGGAAACAACTTTTACCATATTGCCTTCCATTGTCATAGTTAAATCAGCATCCACAATAGAGCTTCTTGAATCGCCATTGAAGTCATGGGAAACAAGTGGCAAATCAGACACGCCTAAAATGCCTTTTAATTCGCCTTGAGCTGCTTCGCGAAGTGCTGCATTGATTTCTTCTTTAGTTGTTTCTTTATCAAACTCTGCTACAAGGTCAGTGATAGAAACATTTGGAGTTGGCACGCGAAGAGCAAAGCCATTTAACTTACCTTTTAATTCAGGTAATACTAATGCTACTGCTTTTGCTGCACCAGTTGTTGTAGGAATGATAGAAAGAGCCGCTGCGCGAGCACGACGAAGATCTTTATGTGGAGTATCTAAAATACGTTGGTCATTAGTATAGGAATGAACAGTTGTCATCAAGCCGCGTTTAATACCAAATTTATCATTAAGAACTTTAGCAAAAGGAGCTAAGCAGTTTGTTGTACAACTTGCATTGGAGATAATATGATGTTTTGCAGGATCATATTTATCTTGGTTTACGCCCATTACAATGGTAATGTCTTCATCTTTAGCAGGTGCAGAAATGATTACTTTTTTAACAGTACCACCTAAATGTTGTGCTGCTTCTTCGCCCTTGCGGAAACGACCAGTCGCTTCAACAACGATATCTACATTTTCTTCAGACCAGTTAATATTTGATGGGTTTGGATCGTGGAATACGCGAACACGTTTGCCGTCAACGATTAAATAGTCGCCATCAACTGTAACTTCTTCTTTTAAATTACCGTGAACAGAGTCATGTTTAAAAAGAAGTGCAGACCCTTCAATGTCACCTAAGTCATTGATTGCTACTACTTCTACATCAGGATTATTTAAAGTGGCGCGCATTACGCATTTACCGATTCGACCAAAACCATTAATACCAATTTTTACTGCCATGATTCATTCCTCCTAAGATTAATACCCAATATAAACTACTCTGTAATTTATAAATTTATACTTACTAAGCCACTATCCTCGAAAAATGACTTAGAAAATAACAATTAGTTAAGATGCAGTAGCGCTGACATTGCTTCAGCAGCTCCTTCATCAATAATGAGCGTACCTTTACGGCAAGCTCTCATAACACCAATGATAGCCTTGGCTTTTTCAGCACCACCAGCAACAGCGATAACATGTGGAATATTAGGTACATTTGCAAGTGCAATACCCACATTATTAGTGGCGTACACAATATTACCAGCCACATCACAATAATAGCCTAATGCTTCGCCAACGGCACGTTTATTTTTCAAAACAGCTCGTTGTTGATCGCTAATATGACGCTGTGCCGCCATGTGCATAGCTTCACCGATACCGAAAATAAGAACTTCAGTTTGCGTCGCTAATTCCATAACTTCTTTAATTTGAGGCTCCATATTCATCAATATATTGAGAGACTCTTGAGACAAGCCATCAGGCAAGTGAATCATGCGATACGAGCTATCTAGTTTCTCTGCAATGACCGAAGCAATTACATTCGCTTGATATTCTACGCGTTCGCCAATGCCACCACGAGCTGGAATCACTGTGACATCACATTTTTTAGCTGGCAATGATTGGGCCATAACAGCCATAGTACTGCCACCACTAACGGCCAACACAGTATTAGGTTTTAAAACACGCTGTAAAGTTTTAGCTGCTTTAAAGCCTAATTCCTTGCGATCTTTTGGCGTATCACTATCTGTTCCCGATATAATCACTTCATCAATTTGAAGGGCTTGTTTAATCTTAGTCTCTAATTCACTGATTTTATTAAGTTCATGCATCGACGAATTTAACTCTGGTAAAATGCGTTTGCCTTCCTCAGTTAATACCATACCTTGCTGAGTAAACGCAACTAAGCCATTATCCTTCATAATCTCCACATGCGACCGCACTACGCGCTCAGACAGCTTGCTTAGCGTTGCTAGCATTCTCCGGCCAATAGGCTGGGCATAGGATATGTGATTTAGAAGTAAATAGCGTTCCTCTACGATACGCATTAACTCTGGCGCTATTCGCTGATACACTTCTGATAAATCTTTCACGTTGTACCTCTTTCATCCCACCGGAGCAAAAATCGTCCCACACAATACAAAAAAATATCCTCGCTTATATAATACCCCATATGGTGAGTAATGTGCAAGTCATTTTACTAAAAATTGACAGAAAAAGAGCTAAGCCTTTACGACTTAGCCCTTATATTGGTTAACCTATATTGTTTCGTCTTATTCCATCAGATTATTTTGCAACAATCCTCCGTTACGCAGTGCTCCTCAAGTTTTATTACGCAATATTCCGCAGGTTTTATTACGCAATAAGCCTCAGGTTTTATTGCGCCATACTCCTCAGATTTTATTAAGCAATAATACCCATATTTTTAAGTACAGTTAGATAAATCTTAACACCATTTTCTAATGCAGTAGTATCAAAGCTCATATCTGGGTGATGTAAACCTGGTTTTAAATCACAACCTAAACCAAAGAAACCGGCTTTTAAATTGGGATAACGATTTGTATATACCCAGAAATCTTCCCCACCTGGTGTAATAACTTCTGGCACCATATTTTCTTCGCCCAATACTTCTGAGATAGCTTCTTTTAATAGATCAATACATTCTTCATTATGTTCTGCTGCTGTTAGCATTTTGCTATCATCATATTCTACAGTACAGCCATTAGCTTGACCTGCATTAGTTATAGCTGTAATTACTTTTTGATGAAGCTCTTTCATCGTTGGGTTTAGCTGTGCACGCAAGTCCCAAGTAACAAAGGCCTTCTCAGGAATACTATTTGTTACACCGCTATCAGCATGGAATTGAGTTGCTTTTACACTATAGGACTCAGTAGGACGCAAATGAATTGTATTTACTGCATTAATCGCCAATACAGCTGCATCAAGAGCATTAACGCCTAAATGTGGGCGTGCTGCATGACTTGTAACACCTGTAAAGGTAGCTTGAATTGTTGCCGAAGAAGCATAATAGATGGCGGCTACAGCTTGACCATTGCTGGCTTCTTCAATAGGACGCACATGAGCGCCAAATGCATAATCCACACCTTCTAATACACCTGCATCAGCAATTGCATGAGCGCCAGTGCCCAACTCTTCAGCTGGTTGGAATAAAAATTTTAATTTACCATTAGCTACTGGATAGTATTTAATTACTTCTTCTGCTGTTGCTAAGACCATAGAAGAATGACTATCATGACCACAAGTATGGCGCAACACAGTCTCACCATTAATATTGTGAGCTAAGCAGTCCATATCAGCGCGAAGCAATACAGTCGGACCTGGTTTTCCACTGTCCAAAGTAGCTACTACACCAGTAGTGCCACCTACACCAGTTTGAATATCTGTATAGCCAAACTCAGCTAGTTTATCGGCAATAAACTTAGATGTTTTTACCTCTTGAAAACCTAATTCTGGAATTGTGTGCAAATGATTATAATAATCTAATACATGACTCATAGTAATGCCTCCTTAATAATATCTCTTTTATCAGTTTTCTCTCACTTTCCCTGTTCCCACTATTTATTACATATAAAACAAGCTAAACAATATTCTATATACTATATCGTTTATTTAATGTTTTATTAAATATTTTTTATGGAAGTATTGAAAGTCTTTCTATGTATATATTATAATAAAAATATCTACTGTACAAGTACATATATATTCAAGGAGGGTAACAAATGAACGACCAAGAAAGAACTCAAACAGATTGGAACCCCAAAACGAAGTGGACTGACTACATTGCCTTAGCAGTTGCTATCCTCTTCTTCTCTGGGGTTTTTATGAAGGTACAAGGCTATGAATGGCTCGGTGCTTTCGACTTCACTACTTTAGGTGGTAAATTCGGCGTAATCGGTGGCGAAGGCAGTAAAGTTAACTTCCTCGGTGCTAAAGGTGAAGGGGCTCGCCAAGGTTTTATTTTTGCCCTATCTTTAATTCCGTCCATCATGTTAGCTCTAGGTGTACTGGAAGTACTCACTGAGTATGGTGCGATACGCGCAGCACATAAATTATTAACTCCGCTATTATATCCTATTATGCGTGTACCTGGCCGTACCGGTCTTGCCTTAATTACTGACTTACAAAGTACAGACGCAGGCGCTGCACTCACTAAAGAATTATATGATAATAAGCAAGTAACTATGAAGGAATTGATTATCATCACACAATGGCAATATAGTGGTGCTGGTATGATCTCTAACTACTTCTCCAATGGGGCCGCCTTATTCGGTGTTCTTACATTGCCATTGTCGATTCCACTAGTACTTATTTTCGTTTTTAAATTCGTAGGCGCTGTGCTCTGCCGTCTAGCCTTAAATACTATTTACAAGGGGGATTTCACCGATGAGCAACAATAAAAAAAGCAAAAATCCTTTTGATATATTTATTGCAGGCGCGCGTAAAGGTTTTACAGTAGGTACAACTAACTTGTTACCAAATGTATTGATGGCCTACACGCTTGCCTTAATCTTAAAACTGTTAGGCGTACTTGATTTTATCGGTGTTGTCTTCGGTCCTATTATGGGCGTTTTCGGCTTACCAGGTGAAGCTATTACAGTATTACTCACTTCCTGGTTATCATCTTCTGCCGGCGTTGGTATTGCCGTTGGTTTAATGAGCCATGGCATCCTTGATGGCACAGGTGCTACAATTCTTATGCCAGCCATCTTCTTAATTGGTTCACAATTACAGTACATGGGCCGTCTTCTTGGGGTAGCTGATGTACCTGTAAAATATTGGCCACTACTCATCTTATTGAGCGTTGTCAATACTATCTTGGCCATGTTTGTAATGCGTTTCTTAACAGCAGCTATGTAAGAATTTCAGTGGGTATATAAAAATTATATTAGCTCTGTAAAAATTACAACTATTTTTTTAGAAGTGCTTGTATATTCCAAAGAGATATTCATTGCAAACATAATCATTAATATATTTAGTATATGAATAAGTACAGTATCATTTTTAAACTTAAGTAATAAAAAGAGCCGAGCAATTGCTCGGCTCTTTATTTATTTTGTTTACTATTACTTATGTATTCTTAGGTACTCTATAAGTAACAATCTATTATAGGCTTTACTTGCTATCAATATGCTTAAATCTGTACATTATAAAATGATAGCACTTAATCCCTTAATTAGTCGCGGTCTACATCCCACTCAGTGATTTCACCAGTAAGAGCATCGATTTCGAATTCATACTCTACACCGTCAAAGAAGATTTTACCTTCATATACTTTACGACCATTTTCATAGTCAGGATGTACTTTGTATAAATGAGATGCGTTAGCACCTGGTACTTTTGCTAATGCTACAGCTGTTGCTTGATCTACTGTGATTTCAGTATTAGCCTGAGCAAAAGAAAATACGCCGGCCGCTACAAAGGATAATGCTAATGCTTTCATAGTCTTGTTCATAATTAACCTCGCTTTTAATACTAATACATTTGTCGCCACTGCTTGCCTTCTTAAAGTAATAAAGCTGTATCGCAATATGTTAAGAAGCCCCCAAAGAAAACCTTCAGCCATGGCAACAATTTACAATAATTATCGATATATCTATTTTATTAGATATATCGATGATTGTCTATTGATTTTTTTTCATTATAATTATGCACAAAGGGAAAGTATATATTTCCTTACACTTTATATCCCTCATTATCTTAGGCTTTATATTCCCCATTACCTTAACTTTACATTGCCCATTACTTTAGCTTTACATTAACCCACTACTTTAGGATATCTCCCATCACCTTAGCCTTTTTAGTGCTTCCACAGAATTATAAAGCAATATAAACTCCCCCTATAAAAGCAAAGAGCTGTAACACACTAGATTCACTACTGTATTACAGCTCTTTTATAAGAAACTATATAAACCGCCCTATGGTTTACATATATATACTTTTATTTTTATTCTATTATTTTGTACCGAAAATACGGTCACCAGCATCGCCAAGACCTGGAAGGATATAGCTGTGCTCGTTTAAGCCTTCATCTAAAGCAGCTACGTATACACGAACATCAGGATGTTCCTTGTTCACTACTTCAACGCCTTCTGGAGCTGCCACAAGGCACATAAGTTGAATGTCTTTACAGCCTTTTTCTTTTAGTAAAGTAATGGCTGCTGCAGCGCTACCACCAGTAGCAAGCATTGGATCAGTAACAATAATACGACGGTCAGATAAATCAGAAGGTAATTTGCAATAGTATTCCACTGGTTTTAAAGTTTCAGGGTCACGGTATAAACCAATATGACCTACTTTAGCCATTGGCATAAGATCTAGTAAACCACTCACCATGCCAAGACCAGCGCGTAAAATTGGAATAATAGCTAATTTTTTACCAGCAATGCGTTTACCCATTGTTTTTACAAGCGGTGTTTGCACTTCCACTTCTTCAAGTGGCAAGTCACGAGTAATTTCATATCCCATAAGCAAGGTAATTTCTTCTAAGAGCTCGCGAAAATCTTTAGAACCAGTTTCTACATCGCGGATCAAGGTTACCTTATGTTGGATTAAGGGATGTGTCATAACATTTACATTCATTTGTAAACCTCCTCATATACTCTATCGTTTAGTCAACGGCCTTATAGGCCTTAACACTTTCTTATCTAAACGATTATAACATATTACCATGCATGTATCTACTATAAAACTATGTAAAATAGTTTCTACTCTAAACAGTATCGACAAACATAGGACCTATATGTCTCTCTCATTTCTCGTATAAAAGGATTATAAATTAGGGTACATTGGGTATTTTTCACAAAGTGCAGCTACGCGCTTACGAGCAACTTCATGTACATCCTTGTCTTCAGAATGTTTAAGAACATCGGCAATAATGGAAGCAATTTCCTTCATATCCTCTTCGCCTAAACCACGAGTTGTCAAAGCTGGTGTGCCAAGACGAATACCACTCGTTACAAATGGGCTTTCAGGATCAAATGGAATCGTATTTTTATTGCAAGTAATACCTACTTCATCAAGAAGGAATTCAGCTACTTTACCAGTTAAACCACAGCTGCGAACATCCACGAGCATAACATGTGTATCAGTACCACCGGATACAATTTTAAAGCCTTCTTTTGCCAGTGCATCAGCTAATACTTTGGCATTAGCTACTACGCGCTTCGCATATTCTTTAAATTCAGGTTGTAATGCTTCACCAAAAGCAACCGCTTTAGCTGCAATGACATGCATTAAAGGGCCCCCTTGAATGCCAGGGAAAATTGCTTTATCAATCGCTTTCGCATATTTTTCTTTACAAAGAATCATACCACCACGTGGGCCACGCAAAGTTTTATGTGTAGTAGTTGTTACAATATCAGCATACTCTACTGGATTTGGATGTACACCAGCTGCCACAAGACCAGCGAAGTGAGCCATGTCTACCATGAAGATAGCATCTACTTCATGAGCGATATCAGCCATTTTTTTGAAGTCAATAATGCGAGAATATGCACTGCCACCACCAATAATAAGTTTTGGCTTAGTTTCAAGAGCAATTTTACGCATTTCATCATAATCAATCTCTTGAGTCTCTTCATCCACACCATAAGGTACGATATTGAAATAAGAACCAGATACATTCACTGGGGACCCATGAGTTAAATGTCCACCATGAGATAAATTCATACCCATGATTGTGTCACCAGGTTGTAATAAAGCAAAATATACACCAAAATTAGCTTGCGAACCAGAATGAGGTTGCACGTTTACATGGTCAGCGCCAAATAGTTTTTTAGCGCGTTCAATAGCTAATGTTTCTACCATGTCTACATATTCACAGCCACCATAATAGCGTTTACCAGAGTAGCCTTCCGCATATTTATTAGTCAATACACTGCCCTGTGCTTCCATAACTGCGGGAGATACGAAATTTTCAGACGCAATCATTTCAAGCTTATTGCGTTGACGACCTAATTCTAATTCAATATACTTTGCGATTTCTGGATCTTGTACTTTTAATGTGCTCATCACATTACCTCCTACAATTCTTGTTAACCTATTTCAAGCTTAGTTATGTTCTTCTAACGCTGAAATTTTAGCAATACGACGCTCGTGGCGGCCACCTTCAAACTCAGTGGTTAACCAAATTTTAACAATATCACTAGCCAGTCCTGGACCAATAACGCGTTCACCCATTGTTAATATGTTTGCATTATTGTGCTCCCGTGACGCATGAGCTGAAAAGGTATCATGGCATAAAGCAGCGCGAATACCTGGCACTTTATTAGCAGCAATACCAATGCCAATGCCGGTACCACAAATTAATATACCTCGATCATATTCACCAGTGGCTACCGCTTGCGCTACTGGCGCGGAAATATCAGGATAATCTACTGAATCTTCTGAATGAGTCCCAAAGTCCTTATATTCCACTCCTAATGAATCTAATACAGGCTTAATAGCTTCTTTTAATCGAAATCCGCCATGGTCTGCCCCAATCGCTACTTTCATGAGTTCCTCCTAGTATATATTGATGTATATGCTACCAAATATGTAGCTTGCCTTTTGTTTTTATTATTATACTATAGTTACGATGATTCTACTATGTATAATTTACACATTTGTCCTCTCCATCTATATAGTATTTTTATAATACATATGTCCAGCAGTAATATCCTTTGTATATTACTTGGATACCATCCATATAAACGTAAAAAAGGATATAGCTTCTCTACAGCTATATCCTTAATACTTTTTCCATCATTTAGTTTATTTCAAAACATCAAAGCAAAGTTAAACAAATAATAGATTTACATTTTTTCAATAATATGAGGCCAACTTTTTTCAATAAGCGCCTCGATTTGCTTAGCACATTCTATATATTCTTCCTGTGTACCACCAAATGGATCCTGCACATCTTCACCAGTGCCAGCTAATTCGCCAAGACTCACAATTTTATCCTTTAAATTAGGAAATTGTCGCAACAAAGTATTTTTGTGATCACTTGAAAGTCCTACCACTAAATCAGCGGCGTCAATAAGAGGAATGGAAAGTGGTCGTGTTTGATGACTGGAAATATCTACTAAGTCTTTCACGGCCTCTCGCGCATAAGGTGATACAGTACCACCAGGAACACAGAATAAGCCTGCAGACAAAGTCACAATATTCTGTTGTTCCTTCTCCGCTTTAGCGCGAAGCAAACCTTCTGCCATAGGGCTACGGCAAGTATTGCCGGTACAAACAAATAATATATTCATAATACAACCTCTTCTACATAAAATTAAAAGCAATATTTTATGATACAAGTGCACCAAGATACTGTGACACTATCGATACGCTTACACTAGCCTACTGCTAAGCTATCAGTAAAGTACCAATAATCTGCTCAAAACTATCAGTAAGCGCCCAACAAACTACCACTAAGCTTCTAATAAGCTACTGCTAAGTTACCAATAACTTACTACTAAACTTCTGTCAAATTACTAAGTGGCCAATAAGTATACATTAGATATAAAATACTTGGTGCGCACTGGCTTTATCTAAGCGATTCATAATGGCCTTGCCTAGCCCTTCTGGCTTAACACCAGTAGCAAAAATACGAGTTACCTTAGCTTCATTGAACTCCAATAACGAACGATATAATTTGCGAGCTAAACTTTTATAGTCAGAAGACTTGCCATACACAATTAGATGATAAGGCAAAGCGAAATGGTCCAGCGTCCCCTTTAATTCAGCAGCTACCTCTTCACTCACCAAAAGACCAATTTTATCAGCTTCACTAAATGGAGTGACAGCCACTTTAAACTGCGATGAATCTTTATAGTCTATCATACAGGACACAAAACGTCCTCTAGTCTCTAATACTTCACCTAATGCCTTACTGAGTTCCTTATTAGTCCCTACAAGAGTGATTAAATTAGCATTAGGTGCATAGTGCTTATATTTCATGCCTGGTGCCTTAGGGGCTACTTCAGGAGCCGTAAGAGCTTCGTCAAAATCAACTTGCCCTTCACCTAATACAGCTTCTAGCATAGCCTTCGTAATCGCCCCAGGACGTAAAATTGTAACACCCTTAGCATGGCATTCTACAATCGTCGACTCTAGACCTACCTCACAAGGGCCAGCATCAGCAATGGCTTCAATGCGTCCTTTCATATCCTCATATACATCAGAGGCTGTCGTAGGACTAGGCCGTCCCGATATATTAGCACTTGGGGCCGCCACCGGCACACCAGCAGCTAATAAAATCTGGCGACAAATCTCATGATCTGGGCAGCGTAAAGCTACATTTAAGAGACCACCTGTAGCGCGCAAAGGCACTGCCTCTGACTTAGGCATAATAATAGTTAAAGGGCCTGGCCAAAAAACCTCCATCAATCGCTTAGCTACTAATGGTACTTCTTGTACTAGAGGAGCCACAGCCTCGCTATTAGGAACATGCAAAATGAGAGGATTATCTGATGGTCGCCCTTTGGCCTCATAAATGCGCCCCATAGCCACTTCATCTAAGCCATTGGCACCTAAGCCGTATACCGTTTCAGTGGGAATGGCTACCAATTTCCCCTCTTGAAGCAGCTGCCCTAATTCAGCAATTACTTCTGGCGTAAAGTCTTTATAAATTACCGTCTCTACATCAAAGTCTGCTAGCACACCAGGGGCTAGATTATCAACAGTGCGTTTTGCTGTTTGACTAGCTGATTGTACTTGATTATCTATTTTTACTTGATTATCTATTTTTACTTGATTATCTATTTTTACTTGATTATCTGTACTTATTTGATTATCTGCTCTTTTTTGATTATCTGCTCTTTTTTGATTATCTAGATTAGTTTGATTCTCTTCTTTTACTTGATTATCTACTTCAGTTTGATTGTCTTCTTTTACTTCTTGATTACTCATCCAGTTATTTCGACCTCCCCATAATGGGTCTCTTGTTCGTTATTTCTTATTCCACCGCAAGGCCCGTACTATGCCTCCTAAATCTTTAGTCATAGTAACTTCACCATAGGCACCAGTTGCCTTTGCTAGTTCGATTATTTCAGATTCTTGGCCAATGCCAATCTCAAAGGCTAAGAAGCCACCTGATCTTAAAAACTGTGGTGCCTTTGCTAAAAGCTGTCTATAAAAATCAAGACCATCTTCACCACCATCTAAGGCAATATGAGGCTCATTTAAAACTTCTGGAGCCAAATCCGCCATATCCTTACTCGGAATATAAGGTGGATTTGACACGATAACATCAAAGGCTTCTTTATACGTATTCACATCAGTTTCTAAAGCAGTCAACATATCTGATTGCCATAATTTAGCGCGCTCAGTTAATTGAAGCTGCTCCCGATTAATAGCTGCCATCTGCAAGGCTTCTTTTGAAATATCTAGGCCAAGGCCTGTCGCCTTTGGTAAATAATGCAATAAGCTATATAAAATAGTGCCCGGACCTGTGCAAACATCCAATATATAGGGCGCTGCCTCAGGTGAAATTTGACTCAATAAATCTTCAATAATCGTCTCTGTATCAGGACGCGGTATGAGCACATCTTTAGAAACAGAAAACATAAGACCCATGAATTCTTTCTTCCCAGTTACAGCAGCTACACTATAACCACTGGCGCGCTCTACGACTAAAGGGCGAAACTTATCTAGTTCCTCCTTTGTCATAGGCTTATCATAATGAGTATATAAATAAATTCGATCGACGCCTAAAACGTGAGAAAGCAGTACTTCCCCATCCAAGCGACTTGATTCGACGCCTTTGGTGTGAAAATACTGCTCTGTCCATTGGAGCAGTCGACCTATAGTCCAAAGCTCCTTAGGCATTGTTATCCGTCTCCTGCATCTTAGCTGCTTGATCAGCTGCAATTAGCGCTTGAATTAATTCATCTAAATCGCCATTTAAAACTTGATCTAATTTATAAAGGGTTAAATTGATGCGATGATCAGTAACACGGCCTTGAGGGAAATTATAGGTACGAATACGCTCGCTTCGATCCCCAGTCCCTACTTGACTCTTACGATCTGCTGCTAAGCTAGCAGCCGCTTCTTGTTCCGCTTTATCTTGCAACTTCGCACGTAAAACGCGCATTGCCTTATCTTTATTTTTTAATTGTGAACGTTCATCCTGACAAGCTACTACGATACCAGTTGGTTTATGCGTAATACGTACAGCTGATTCCGTACGGTTAACGTGCTGTCCACCAGCGCCACTGGCACAATATGTATCAATTTGTAAATCTTTGTCATTAATTTCAATATCCACATCTTCTGCTTCAGGAAGTACCGCTACAGTCACTGTAGACGTGTGAATACGACCGGATGATTCAGTTTCTGGTACGCGCTGTACACGATGTACACCAGATTCAAACTTAAGCTTAGAATAAGCGCTGTTCCCATCTACAGAGAACACCACTTCTTTAAAGCCGCCCAATTCTGGCGCATTAGAATCAATAATTTCACAACGCCAACCTTGAGCTTCTGCATACTTAGTATACATGCGGAATAAATCCCCCGCAAAGAGAGCCGCTTCATCGCCGCCAGCACCACCGCGAATTTCCACAATAACGTTTTTATCATCATTAGGATCTTTAGGTAATAAGAGAATATGCAAGCGTTCTTCTAACTCTTCTTTCTTCTCTTTAAGTTCCTTAAGTTCTTCCTGTGCCATTTCACGAAATTCTTCATCCATGGACTTATCTTCTAATACTTCAAGAGCTTCATCAATCCCTGCTAAGGTTTGTTTGTACTCTCTAAAAGCAGTTACTGTCTCCGTAAGACTAGCATGTTGGCGCGTAAGTTTTTGCCACTCTTGTTGACGGGCAATTACCTCAGGGTCACTAATGCGCTGTTCCAAGTCCATATATTTATCTTCAATTACTTGTAGTTTATCAACTAATACCATCGAAAAAGATACCCCTTTCAGGTGTTAACTAACGCTTAACTTTCGTACGCTTCTGCTTCACTTGGGCGCACTGCTTCTAGGGCTCTAATGGCCACTTCAATTTGATCATCCTCTGGCTCACGAGTTGTCATATACTGCAACCACAAACCCGGTGTGATGAGGAATTTTACAAAGCCATTTTCACTGCGACCAGCTAAACGAATTAATTCATACGCAATCCCTGCCACTACAGGCATGAGTACTACACGTGATACAATTCGCTCCCATAAACTAGGCCAGCCCAAGAAGGCAAAAACAAAAATACTGGTCACCATTACTATCAACAAGAAATTAGTGCCACAACGAGCATGTAATCTTGAATGGCGACGCACATTTTCCACGGTTAATGGCATGTCATTTTCATAAGTATGAATCGTCTTATGTTCAGCCCCATGATATTGAAACACGCGCTGAATATCCTTAGTCTGTCCAATGCCCCAAATATAGGCTAAAAACAAGACTAAACGTATACAACCTTCAATTATATTTAGTAAGAAATGATTATCTCCTATGCCAGGAATAAGTTTTGCTGCATAAGTTGGCAAGGCTAAAAACAAGCCAATCGCCACTACAGTTGAAAATGCCATAGTCAGAGCAATCTCTTTATTAGTCATTTCTTCTTCCTCTTCACCGGCCGCTTTCGCTGAAAACGCTAAGGCTTTCATGCCGATAACCAAGGATTCATATAGGGCTACACAGCCGCGTAACATAGGTTTCTTCAAAATAGGATACTTGTCACTAATGGACGAAGTCGTATAAGAATCGACCACAATATTGCCATCTGGCTCGCGCACTGCTGTAGCTGTATATCTTGGGCCACGCATCATTACACCTTCAATGACGGCCTGGCCTCCAACAAATTTCTTAACTCTTTTTTCTTCCAAAGCGTCTCCTCCCATAAACAAATATAGGCAGAGCCGAAGCTCTGCCGTATTATTTGTATAGCTAGACTACAGTAATTATTTACCGTAACGCTTGTTGAATTGTTCGATACGACCGCGAGCTTGAGCAGTACGTTGCTGTCCTGTGAAGAACGGATGGCAGTTGGAGCAAACGTCAACGCGAAGATCATTCTTAACAGAACCAGTTTTAAATGTATTGCCACAGCCACATGTTACGGTAGCTTCACCATAATTAGGATGAATTCCTTCTTTCATTCTATACACCTCTTTCCACTGTCCAAAACTATGCTTATTGATTATATCATGGTCAATCACTTAATGCAACTAAAGAAGAAAAATTATTCTTATTCCCCTGCTTGTTCAGCCGCTTTCTCAGCGGCCTTAGCTTCAGCGCGCTCTTTAAGCGATTCTTCCATGGCTTCTTCTAAATCTACTTCATTTAATAAATCGCGAAGTGCAATGATTTCTTCCAAAGATAAAGTAATGCCTTTAGTCATACCATTGTATTCGCTATCCCAAGAGCGAAGGTCAAATTTTGGGTTATAACGTCCCCAACTTGTGCAAGTTAATTGCTTCTTCCAACCATCTTTATTTTCAGATAAAGTGCCTAATACTTTATATATTTCAAAATTTACAACTGCCATAGTATCCCTCCTCGTCTATTGTTATACTGTAGCTTAATTACTTAGGTCTGTCAATTTAGATTTTTATTTTTTATCAAATCGCATAGTGTCTGGAATTATGCCTTCACTCAATGAATCGATTTGCATCTCATATTTAGACTTAATCGCTACAAGCTCCTGTTCATAAGCAGTGGCTGCCGCCTTCAATGCTGTAGTCAATTCATTTAAGCCCTCTTCTTTTACTATTTGACGACGTATACTGCCCATCAACTGCAATAAAGCAGGCGTAGAAATGACCATTTGAGCTAATGTTTTTAAAATAATTTTCCCTTTTTCACTGCTAAAGAAGGCATGCCATAAAAAAGCCGCTCGTTCATCAGGGAAAAACCAATACGATTCTGCTTCACTCATCGTAGGCAGGCTTTCATTTACAATGGCATCATAGGCCTCTTCAGTCATAGACGCTGTAAAGTCACGTTTTGGTTCCACTACTTCAAGGGATATAGTCACATCAGTGCCTTTTCGTTTTACCAATAACTTCATGCCACCAGCGGCATACATAAGTTTTTGACGATACGCAGGCAATTTGCTGTCCACCGTCATGTAACCGTCTTCACCAAGGGTTGGCAATTGAGCTTGCAAAGCTGGTGCAATGCCACAAAGAGACAATCCATAAGCCACTAGCGAGAACGTATCCATGCTAGCTAGTACTTCATGAGGCAAAGCAATAAATGGCGTAGTTCGCACCATACTCCCCGGAGTCACGCCTTGGCTAGCAATCCCGTCTGCAACAAGTTCAGCTATTTCAAGTCTAACTTTTTTGATGTCATGATTTGTATAAGCAAATTCATACACACCTAAAGGCGCCCATTCACGCACTACTTCCAAGCGCTTTTGCAAGAGCATAAATTGAATGGCCATGCGATTAACACCCATTTGATCTTGCACAGCACTAATAGGAATTAAAAAATGAGCCGTTCCCTCCGGTGTAATATTGCCTACGCGCAATGCTAATTCTTCCATAATAGCTACTGGTGCACGGAAAAGCCCCGTAGTAGCTGCTACAATATGGTCAAATACTACATCTTCTGGCCAATCAGTAATGACAGGTGCCAAAGGATATAATGCTTTTATCATATGAGCTGTTGCCTCAGACACAACATATAATAACAAGCGCTCCATTGGAATTTGCTTCATAATAAAAGGCAAGAGATCTAAATACTCTTCTACATAAGCAAATAAAATCATTCCTTCACTTGTCGCTAATGTCTCTACAATACGCTCCAACGGTTCTCGTAAAAGTGCCCCACCAGCGAGGCCTTCACTGTACCCCGTTTCACTTACAATCCTAGGTAATGAACCACTGTCTTTTTCATTAGGAATAGACATTATATAGACTTGCTTTACTGCTTCGCGATCAACTAACACTTCATTAAATGGCAAAGGGCCAAAATCAGCTTCCGTCGCCTTAGCAGCATCAAATAAATCCTGTACATCTACAGTGTCTGGTGCCTCTTTATACGCCGGATGTGCCTCTTCAAGTATATGTTTCATCGCTATACAGCGGATAATCTCATTAATTACATTCTCGCCTCGTATCCCTAGTGCTTCATAGGGTTGTAACGAGAATTTACGAAGCTGGCTATTTTTTATTTCAGTCATTCATTATTCCTTTCCTGCCGAAGGGCACACCTGAGCCAATGGGCATTCGCCACATAAAGGCTTGCGCGCCTTACATATTTTACGTCCATGCCAAATAATCCAATGATGAGCGGCACTCCATTTATCCATAGGGATGGCCTTCTTCAGTTTCTCCTCTACCTCATCAGGAGTTTTGCCACGAGCTAGACCCAATCGATTGGATACGCGAAATACATGTGTATCTACGGCAATGGCCGGGGTATTAAACAATACAGAAATCAATACATTAGCAGTTTTTCGCCCTACCCCTGGCAAGGTAACTAACTCATCAAACTGTTCTGGCACCTCGCCATGGTATTTTTCTAATAATATTTGGCAGGTTTTTATTAAATTCGCCGCCTTAGCACGATACAGACCACAGTCGCGAATCAACACTTCTAACTTAGGAACACCTAAGGCTAACATTTTAGCGGGATGATCATACGCTGGAAACAAGCGCTTAGTAATAATATTTACGCGCTCATCTGTGCATTGTGCGGACAAAACAACGGCTACTAATAACTCAAAGGGATTATTATAGTCAAGAGCTACCTTCGCATCTTTATATACAGTTTCTAATATATGAATTTGTTCACTTTTTATCGCTTTTGTTACGCGCATATTTATCTCCAACTTTGAAATTATATAATAACAATACTTTATTATAGCACTATATTTTCGAATTTATCAAAATTTTACCACCTAGTATGTGCTGTATCAAATCTAATATCTGCCCTATCTATTCTAGTACCTACTGTATCTAATTTAAAGCTACTCTATCTATTTTAAATCTAATCTATCTATTTTAAATCTACTCTACCTATTTTAGTAGCTTCTGTCTTATATCTGACTTTTATAAGATAAAAAATACAACACTCTCATAGCATTTACAAAGTATGGTATAATTGAAAATATAAATAGGAGGTCTCTATGAATATAAATGATACATTAAAACGAATTAATGAATTAGCACATAAAAAGAAATCTGGTATTCCTTTAACTGAAGAAGAACTAGCTGAAAAAAAAGAACTCTATGCTGTGTACCTAAGCTTCATTCGCAATCAAGTGAAAGATCAATTAGACCGTATTGAATTTGTAGATGAAGAACCTAGTTCCAACACATCAAAAACAGACAAAAAACTAAACTAAACAAAAAGACAGGTCCCCTACTAGCTTATAGCCTAGCAGAACCTGTCTTTTATTATGTTATAAAGAGCCCAACTCTTTCATTGTATTATAAATAGTAGTTGCCAATCCCTTCATTTTTGCTTTAGTAATACTGCAAGCAGCTACGCGAACACCATGGCCAAGTGGCACCACATAGATATGTTGTTTAGCCAAAGCTTCTACAATATCCATGCTATTTTCAGTAGGAATCGTTAAGAAGAATCCGCCACAATATGGTAAACATGGCAAGCCTACTTGATCTGCTTCTTCCGCAAAAATACGAGCACGCTCCTGAATGAGCTCACAATATTCATTGCGCTCTGCTTCATAAGCCGCTAATTTAGCTGGATCATTTACAATATTAGCCATAGTGCGCATAGCAGGACGACAAATATTAGACCATGTAGCACGAGATGTAATGGAATTTACTTCTTTAAACTCTTTCGCAATTTCTTCTTCAGAACTTACGCCTAACATAGCCCCTACACGCTGACCATACATTGTAAAGCCTTTAGATAAACTATAGCATACAACTGCTAAAATTTCTTTTGGCAAATGACTAAACTTTTTGAAGAATCGACGAACTGTCTGCTTTTCACCGGAATAGTCAATATAAGCTACGTCACAAGCAATGATAACTTTATTTTTACCATTTTTAACGAGCTCTTTTACATATTCAATTACCTTGTCCCAATCTTCATCAGTTAAACTAAAGCCTGTTGGGTTGTTACCAGGTGTATTGAAAATGAGCACTACATTTTCCTGCGATGCGGCAATAGCATCAGTTTCTTCTTTAAAGCTAGCAAAATTAAATTGTCGCTGTTCATCAAATAGACGATAGGTTTTCAAATAGCGATGATTGTCATTACAAATTTGATTATAAGCGCCCCAATACCAATCAGCAGTTAATACAGTATCGCCAGGGTCAGTATAATTATGTACTAAATGGTGAATGCCACCAGTGCCACCAGCAGTAGCAACAGCTTCAATAAATGCATCAGGTTTAGATTCTCCAAAGCACTCTTTCACTACCGCATCCAAATATTCTGGTAAGCCTGCAATAGGAGCATACGCAACATATTCATTTCTTGGCAAGTTTAAATACTCTTGCTCCACTGTTTTCAAAAATACAATATCCCCATTTTCATCCATGATGGATCCTAAGGTACCATTGATTACCTTATCTTTACCTAATACCTTTGCCTCTTCTTGCGCTCTAGAATTTAAAGCAAAAATACAATCTTTAGATTTTTTTCCACGCGCTTGTGAGGCTGCCATACTCATAGTCATATACTACACCTTCCCATCATCATAAGTAATTCACTCTTTTATAATAGCGAAAATAAAGGTCTCTTACAAGAGGAAAAAGTCCAAATGAGCAAGATTTTTGTATTTTCAAGAAAGAATATTGTATACACTATGGTATTTATAAAAAAGAAAAGGAGTATCTCCACAAATCTTGATTTGCGGAGATACTCCTTCATTATTTCATTACAATTTGACTACTTATACTAATTTAAAATTAGAAGTTATAGCCTAAACCAGCATGGAAACCTTTAACTGTGCTATCGTTGCCATTGATATCGTATTTATCGTATTGATAGTATACGTTAAGATCCCATTCATGATTTAATGCATAAGTAGCACCGATTTGGTAAGTGTTTTTAATGTCATTACCAAAACCTACTTTTGCATAACCATTTAAACGATCAGTGAATGGCATGTAACCAATTACACCAGCTTGGATACCAGTTTCATGTTCGCCATCTACGCGTACATAAGTACCGCCTGCATAAAGGTTGAAGTTAGGGTGAATATTGTACACAGCAGTTAATTCATGATCTTTTAAATCGCTACCATGGTCAAGATTTACACGATTGTAGGAATATTGTAAACCCCATTTATCATTTAAACCAGTTTGTAAGGAAGCACCGAAGCCATCAGCATGACCACTTTCGCCAGTTACTTTTTGGTCAAAGGAGTATTCTACTGCTACTTTGTTTTGACCTTCTTCGATTTGAGTTACAGGTACGGATGCTGCAAATGCTGCACCAGTTACCATCATAGCTGCTAAGGTAGTTACTAAAAATTTGTTCTTCATTGTAATTCCTCCCTTTTACTACATTAATTATTGAATACTTATTCTTTATATAGTGTATCAAAAAACAAACAACTTTGAAAGTATATTTTAATCTATTCTTTAAAATTAAACATCTTTAAAAGTAGTAAGTTTTTATGGTAATGCCTTATATTAGCGTTTTTCTAAAAAGCTAGGAATCTCATTGTTAATTCTGCCGAAAGGAGATTTAACTACGCCAGTTTTTGGTTTGTTGCCAAAACCTGTAGCAATTACTGTAATTTGAATGCGATCACCTAAATTTTCATCAATTACAGAACCAAAGATAATATTTGCTTCTGGATCAGCTGCTTCAGAAATAATTTCAGCCGCTTCATTGATTTCAAATAAGCTTAAGTCATTGCTACCAGTAATATTTAAGAGAATGCCTTTAGCGCATTCAATGGAAGTTTCAAGTAATGGGCTGTTAATTGCCATTTTAGCTGCTTCCACAGCGCGGTTTTCGCCTTCGCCAATACCAATGCCCATAAGAGCTTCCCCTTGATTGGACATAATGGATTTAACGTCAGCAAAGTCTAAGTTAATAAGACCATTTACAGTGATTAAATCGGAGATCCCTTTAATACCTTGACGAAGTACATCATCAGCAGTGCGGAATGCATCTTGTAAGCTAGTCTTCTTATCTACAACTTGTAATAATTTATCATTTGGAATCACGATAATAGTGTCAACCTTGCTAGTAAGCATATCTACGCCACCTTCAGCTTGACCTTTACGTTTTTTACCTTCGAAAGTAAATGGCTTAGTAACTACCCCAACAGTTAATGCACCAAGTTCACGAGCGCATTCTGCTACTACTGGAGCTGCACCAGTACCAGTGCCACCGCCCATACCAGCAGTTACGAATACCATATCAGCGCCTTGTAAGGCTTTCATAATTTCTTCGCGACTTTCTTGAGCAGCTTTTTCCCCTACTTCTGGGTTACCGCCTGCACCAAGGCCTTTAGTTTCTTTTTCGCCAATTTGAAGTTTTACTTCTGCTTTAGAGCTTTCTAGGGCTTGAGTTTCTGTATTTGCTACTAAAAAGTCCCCCCCTTGTAGACCCATATCAATCATGCGATTAACGGCATTACTACCGCCGCCACCTACACCAATAACTTTAATGTTTGCGAAATCTGACATTTACGTTCCTCCTCCTGTTGCCCGTAAGTTTTCCTATGTATAGTAAATGATTAATATTCAGTATTATTATAACTAGTTTCATTTCATTTTACACTATTTTTTTGAAATTAGCTACTGTTTCTATACAGCCTATACATTTTGTTTTGTAAAAATCTATAAATTCAGAAAATAGCGATTCCATAATTTTGATTTTAAAATTAATTTATTGTACTACTTTTTCTTGTTCCTTTAAGCGTATTGTAAAATGCTTACTTCACCTATTAGACAACCTTACTTTATCTACAAAAAATTACTTAGTTCGTCTCGATAAAATCAAGCGGCGAATGGCTGCCATATTTTGAAATAGGCGAAGGCCAAAGCTAATTAAGGCCACATAGTATAAATCGATGCCTACAATATTACCTAAAAAAACAAGCAAGGCTGCTAATAATGAATTAGAAAAGAAACCAGTTAAAAAGATTGATAAATTGAATACTCGCTCTAAGGCAGCTCGAGTACCACCAAATACACTATCTAAAGCAGCGAGTAAAGCAACTGAAGTATATTTAGCATAAATAGGAGAAATCTCGATAGGCGACATTACCCCTAACACAATCCCTATAATTAATCCACCGGCGATAAATACATAAATCATGATTTTTTACCGCCTCCTTCAGCCATGGTCTTCACATGATCTTCTCTAAATGTGCCAGAGAAAGCTGGTACAACAATTTGTTCTTCTCTTTGAATCTTAAGCTCAATACCCCAATACTTAAGTGTATCTACTACACCACCGCGCATAGTGAGGGAAGCCGATAAGGTTTTAGGGTCGCCAATCGCTTTAATCACAAAAGGAGGACCAAAAACTTTACCATTAACCATTATAGTCGGTCCTGCACAGCGAACCTCTGAGATGCCCAGTAATCGCTGGTCATTCACAGCGATGGCTTCAGCACCGCCAGCCCGCAATTCATTGAGTACACGTAAAATATCTTCATCGTGAATTAAATATAAATTAGGATTTTCATTGTCCTTCACAGGCACTTTACTATCATTAATTGTAATGACAACGCCAGGTCCGCTTACATCAGTAAGCCCTGCTCGTTGTTTTAGCAAGTTGATATCCTTAACCGCACTGGCTGAGGCACCACCTTGTTGAATTTGTTCTAATTGCTCGCGCAGCTCATCACGTTCTTTTTGAGCTGCCGTTAATTCTCGTGCTAAATCTCCTGCACGTTGTAAGTTAACATTGCTCTGTGCAATCGTTTGCGTCATTCGGTACTGACTGACAAACATAAGGCCCATGAGCATACTTACGGCCGCTATGGCCCAACGACCTTGCTTTAACATGATTCCTCTTCCATCATGGCGTCTTAATGAAAGGCGCCTTAATATTTACATCAACATATTCAGCTGCTACTCCACGAGCCTTAATATCTCGCAGCATATTTTCAGATAAAGGCCCTTTTTTATCTAAATCCGTCATATCTCCCAAACGGAGAGGCAAACCATCTACCGTATACGCAACTAATTGCTTAGTGTCACCTACATTAATTTCTGAAATACTCTTCTGTCCCTCTTCACCTAAGGAGGACAAATAAGTTAAGGCACCTTTAATCGCTTGGCTTTCAATCATATCACCAAGCAATACATTACCTAATTTTACGCCAGAAATAATAGGTGCTGTCGTATCTTCAATGGCTGGTCCAATATTAATAACGCGACCAGTTCGATCTAATGTGGCAAAACCAAATTGCGTAGCCACAACAGCGGCTGCCTTGCGATCTTTAATTGTCACTTCTAAAGTTAATGGAAATGCATAGGAAACCTTCGCTGTCTCAACGCGCAAATCATGTTGCAATCGCTCCTCTAAATGATTGGGATTGATTTGTACTAAATTAATAGGATTGCGAATATTTCCTGCTGCCATTACATCTGCCACAGTTACCTTTTGACTACCTATCACTTGTATTGTCCCAAATGGTATGGGCAAAATAAGCAATAAAAGCCATAGGGCTAATAAAGAAAGACCAATAATTGTCAAGCGTCTGCGCCAAGACTTTTTTGGTGGCACCGGTGGCATTGCTCCCGTCGGCCTAGTAGGTCTCGTATCTTGTGGCTCATCACCAACTTCATGAAGAGGCTCTTGGTCAAAATCATATAAAGGTCGGCGCGTATCGCTACGGCCTCGCTCTAAATCTTCTGCAAAGGACCTCATATGCTTTGGGGCTACAATATGAGAATTTGACGAATCACGACCATGCTCTTCACTCATATCTATTCTCCATAGTAAAATCTATCTGTTTAAAATTTGCCAACACCAGCAGAATGTAAAATCTGCTCGCAAAGCTCAGGGAAGTCAATCCCTACCGCACGGGCTGCTTTAGGCACAAGCGAGGTAGCCGTCATACCTGGAATCGTATTATATTCCAATACAAATGGCTCACCTTCTGCATTCGTCATTATGTCTACGCGAATCGTACCTGCGCATTGTAGCTCATTATATACTTGCTCCCCAATGGCCTGCATTCTTGCAGTTAAGTCTTCATCAATGGGAGCAGGCACAATATAGTCAGTGGCACCAGTAGTGTATTTAGACTCATAGTCATATTCCCCAGAATGAGGGCGGATTTCAATGACTGGCAAAGCTTTACCATCTAGGACGGACACGGTAAACTCACGACCATCTAGATATTGTTCCACCACTAAAATAGGGTCATATGCCACTGCTTCAGCAACTGCATTAGCCAATACTCTAGCATCGCGCACGATTGTTACACCAATACTGGATCCTTGCGTAGCCGGTTTTAACACTACAGGCAAATCAAAATGCTCTTCAATATGCTCCACAATATCTTCTTTTGGCGTCTTATTCGCATCATAGGAAATAGAGCGCGCCGTCGGAATCTGTGCACCTAAGAATACAGCTTTACTGATTTTTTTATTCATGCCTACAGCTTGCGCCATAATGCCAGAGCCAGTATATGGAATACCAGCAATCTCCAGTAAGCCTTGAACAGCACCATCTTCGCCAAATTTACCATGAATGGCGATAAAAACAACATCGCCCTTAAGGCGTTTAATATCTTCGATTACTGTAGTAGGTTCAAACTCCAAAGCGGTTACTTTATAATCTAAACTCTTCAAAGCCTCGGCAATAGCTTCACCAGTGCGGCGAGACACTTCGGCTTCCTTTGAAGGGCCGCCCATTAATACAATTATATGTTTCTCTTTCATCTTAAGCCTCGTTCTTTAATACATCAAGTATTTTAGGACCATACTGATTAATACTACCAGCACCCATAGTCAATACTAAATCATCAGCTTTTAATACAGCAGCTACCCTAGCTGGCACATCATCGATATTTGGAATATAATGTACCGTTTGCCCTGTAGTAGCTTCCACCATGTTCGGAATGGAATGACCATCAATACCTTCAATAGGTTCTTCACCGGCACTGTAAATATTCGTAATAAATAATACATCAGCTTTTGCAAAGGCAGAGCCAAATTCCTTTAATAATAAATTAGTACGCGTATATCGATGTGGTTGGAATACGCACACTACGCGATGTGACTCCAAGGCTTTAGCAGCACTTAATGTGGCATTGATTTCAGTAGGATGATGAGCGTAGTCATCTACAACCCATACGCCTTTTTCATGCCCCTTGGTTTCAAAGCGACGTTTCGCACCAGTAAACTTGCTCAAGGCTGTTAAAATGTAGTCCATTGGAATTCCACATTGACGAGCTAATACTAAAGCCCCTAAGGAGTTAAGTGCATTATGAGTACCTGGCACACGTAAGCGCACTTCTCCTAGCACCTCGCCGTCCTTAGTAGTGGCTTCATATACAAGGATGCCTTTTTCATAATGTACATTCTTTACTAATACATCATTACCGTCTTCTAAACCATAGGTCACAAATTGACGATCTACTTGACTCATAATATGGCGAATATTCTTATTATCACCGCAGACTACTGCTAAGCCATCTTGTGGCATCTTTTCCACAAATTCAGTGAAAGCTTGTAGTAAATTTTCCATAGTTCCATAGTGGTCCATATGGTCATTTTCAATATTGGTAATCACAATAAACTGTGGATTAAGCTTCAAGAATGAACCATCGCTTTCATCAGCTTCAGCAATGCTATACTCACCTTTTCCCCATGCACTGCTGCCACCTAAATAGTCTACTTCACCACCGATAATAACAGTAGGGTCAAGGCCTGCCTCCACAAAAATTTGTCCTAACATAGAGGTCGTGGTTGTTTTTCCATGAGCCCCTGCTACAGCAATGCCCTTTGTTACATCAAGCACAGCTTTAACAATATCGGAGCGATGCAATACAGGAATCCCCGCTTCCTGTGCTGCCACTAACTCTGGATTATCCTTATGAATCGCTGTTGAACGCACAACGGCGTCAACACCGTTTACATAGTCAGCATTATGACCAATATGGATAGTAGCACCCATTTGGCGAAATTTTTCAGTTGTAGCCGACTCTTGAATGTCTGAACCAGACACATCAAAGCCTTGGCTGATTAAAATATTGGCAATAGCTCGCATACCTGAGCCAGCAATGCCGATGAGATGTATTTTATGTATGCCTTCTAACATGGATAATAACTCCTTACAATATATATTTTAATTATTTAGCAATTCCTAATGCTAAGGCTGCAATATGATGTGCTGCCTGTGGCTTCCCTAAAGATTTCGCCGCTTTTGACATGCGCACTAATTCGCCTGGATTTTGCTTATAGTATTCGATTTCACTGATTAAATCCTTACCACTTAACATTTTGTCTACAATCATACGCGCCGCACCAGCACTAACTAAAGCGCGTGCATTATAAGTCTGATGATCTTCTGCTGCATAAGGATATGGAATTAATAAAGATGGAATACCGCGCACAGTAAGCTCTGCTAAACCTACCGCACCAGCTCTAAACACAGCTAAGTCTGCTGCAGCTAAAGCCTTGGGCATATCGTGTAAATAAGGCATAATCAAGGACGATTCACTATACGAATCACCAGCCGTCGCCCCCAGTGCATTAAGTACAGAATCATATTCATTCGTACCTGTTACATGAATGAGCTTTATGCCCTTTACATCTTTGAAATGCTTATGCACTTCAATCATAGCCGTATTAATACTCCGTGCGCCGCGCGAGCCACCAGCAATTAATACGGTGAACTCACCATCTTTAAGATTGAAGAATTCGCGCCCTTCTTCACGAGAGTCAATTAAAACTTCTGGACGCACTGGATTTCCAGTGTACTCCACTCGCTTAGCTTTTTTAAAGGCTGCTTTTGCTTCTTCAAAGCCAACCGCTACTACATCAACAAAGCGACTTAAAATTTTATTAGTCACCCCTGCAATGGTATTTTGCTCTTGAATCAAAGTCGGCACTTTTCTTAAAGCGGCCGCTAATAAAATAGGACCACATACATAACCGCCAGTGCCAATAACAACATCTGGTTTAAAATCAGAAATAATTTTATTGGCCTTGAACAAGGCCCCCATTGTCTTTCCTAAAGTAACTAGCGCGCGCCATGACAAGTTACGATCCAACCCCTGCACTGGCAAGGTTTTAAAAGGAATTCCTTCCTTTGGCACTAAAGTTGCCTCAAGACCATGCTCCGTGCCAATATATAAAAATTCTGCATCGGTCATAGCTGCTATTTCTTTATAAATAGTGATGGCAGGATATATATGGCCTCCCGTGCCACCACCAGAAATAATGATACGCTTCATTACTGTGCTCCTTTATGTATAGCCTGCTCTTTGCCTCCTGTGCTGTTATAACACTGAGCTAAGGCCTGTACTTCCTGTTTAAAATCATCACCGCGTTCTTCAAAACAATGATACCAATCATAACTAGAACAAGCTGGTGACAATAATACAATATCATCAGTAGTAGCTAATTCAAAACTTTTAGCTACTGCTTCTTTCATGGAATCAACAAAGTAAATTGACTCTACACCGGCCGCTTTTGCCGCTTCACCAAAACGTTGCGCCGCAGCGCCCATTAAAATCAATACTTTAGCATTTACTTTTACTTCTGCCATAAAATCTGTTAAATCAGTCATCTTATCATAGCCTCCAGCTAGCAAGATAACCGGCTTTTTGAAAGCTTCTAAAGCCTTTATAGCAGAATCAGTATTCGTAGCCTTAGAATCATTGTAAAAAGTAACGCCATCAATGGTAAACACGCGCTCTATGCGATGTTCAACGCCTTGGAACTGTTCGATGACTTCACCTAAATCATGGGCACTCACTCCAAAATGATAAGCTAAGGCAATAACTGCTAATATGTTTTCAATATTATGCTGACCTGGGATGTGAATACGATCCGCTGTAATTACTACTTCTGATTCTCCATTTTTTACAGCATAGCAAGTATTATTAGCAAAATACGCTCCATCAGTGACGCGCTGTGTTTGACTGATGCAAAGTACTTTGCTCGGCACATAATCTGCCATACGTGCCACCACTGGGTCATCCATATTTAAAACTATAACATCACTTGGCCCTTGGTGCTTAAATATATTTTCCTTTGCCGCTTGATAAGCTTCCATAGTTTTATGGCGCTGTAAATGATCAGGTGTAATATTGAGCATAATAGCCCCAACAGGTCTAAATTCAATTACACTTTCTAATTGATAACTTGATAGCTCGGCCACCAAATAACCATTTGAATCAATAGTTAAGGCTTCTTCACTTAAAGATTGCCCAATATTACCGCCAACTTTAATAGATTTCCCCGTCTTAGCCATAGCCTTAGCTAATAATGTAGTAGTTGTGGTTTTACCATTTGTTCCTGTAACACCTAATATAGGCGCCTTAGAAAGTTTGAAGGCTACTTCTACTTCCCCCACAATCGGAATTTGACGCTTTTTAGCTTCCTCTAAAATAGGAATCGTAAGGGCAATCCCTGGTGATACTACAACATAGTCTACACTATCAAGCAATTCATTTTCTTGATGCCCTGTAATGACTGTAACGCCACTACGAGTCAGCAATGCTTGCTCTGAAGTAGCAAGCTGTACTTCTTTATAATCATTTAGCACCACCTGTGCTCCCACAGTAGCTAATACATGAGCTACGCCAATGCCACTGCGTCCAGCACCTAAGACGAGAATCTGCTTACCCTTAAATTCCATAATAACGCCTACCTATCGTAAAGCAAATAATAATAAACCTACAACTGCACAAAGGCAACTAGCCAGCCAAAAGCGTGTTACCACCTTTTGCTCGCCCCAACCGGACAACTCAAAATGATGGTGAATTGGACTCATTTTAAACACGCGAACACCACGTGTTTTAAATGATATAACTTGGATAATTACCGATAAGGCTTCCATAACAAAAACGCCGCCAATAAGAATTAACAAAAGCTCTGTTTTAGTCAATATTGCCATGCCTGCAAAGGCTCCACCTAAAGCGAGGGACCCTGTGTCACCCATAAATACTTTAGCCGGATTGGAGTTGTAATATAAAAAGCCTAGTACAGCACCACATAAGGCAATGCTGAAAAATGATACAATAGCACCTGCTACATTATCCTGGAATACGAGCATGCCAATAACTGTGTATGCTATAGCAGCTGCTGCCGATGTGCCAGCGGCTAAACCATCTAAGCCATCAGTTAAATTAACTGCATTAGTAGTACCTACAATAATGATAAATACTAATACATAATAGAATAAACCTAGGTCTACAGATATATTCAAAAGTGGAATCCACAAAGCCGTCGACAAAGTCATTACTTCTGTAGCAATATAGCAAAAAATAGCCGACATAATGATCTGTCCTAATAATTTTTGCTTAGCCGTCAAGCCGAGATTACGTTTTTTTACTGATTTAATAAAATCATCAGAAAATCCCAATAATCCATGGCCAATGGTGAGAAATAACAACACCCATGTAGACATAGTCCAAGGGGCAAAAATAAGTACCGCTAGTACCAATGCAAGCAATATGAAAATACCGCCCATAGTCGGGGTTCCTGCTTTTGCTTGATGCGCCTTTGGTCCTTCTTCACGAATACTTTGCTGCGCATGTAAACTCCGTAACATCGGTATTCCTATTTTTCCTAATAATAGCGTTAATACCAAAGCGGTAATAAACGTATATAACAACTGCATGGTCATTCCAAATTTCGCTCCTTACTTTCTATAGCTAAAGGCCTTATTACTATAGGCCGTTATCTATGGTAGTACATTACAAGAAGTAATGCAAATATATTTCCCCACTTTTTGAAAAATACTCTACGTCCACTCTTAATTAAACTCGATTATAGGCCTGCTTCACGTTCTTTTATTTCAGCTACTACTCGTTCCATGCGAAGGCCACGAGATCCTTTTACTAAAATAACATCACCTTTTTGACGATTGTCAAAGTACATATTTGCCATATCTAAATGACTTGAACATACATAGGAGGCCTTAAGCCCTTTCGCCTTCGCCTCACGAGCAATAAATCGAGCCGCTTCCCCAAAAGTATATACTTCACTATAGCCTTCTGCTACTAGTAAATCACCAATGTCGCGATGGCTGCTTTCAGTGAATTCACCAAGTTCTAACATATCGCCAAGCATGGCAATTTTTCGCTTCCCCTCTAATTGGCCTAAGGCTTTAATTGCCTCTGCCATAGACGCTGGATTGGCATTATAAGAATCATTCAATATCACAATATCAGGGAAGGATATAATCTCTTGACGCATTGGCATACCACTAAAGTTTCCTAAGCCTTTAGCAATTTTCTGTGCGGAAATGCCCAAAGCGCGACCAGCTGAAATAGCCGCCAACGCATCATATACATTATGTTCCCCTATCATAGGTAAGAACACATCAAAGATTTCATCAAAGGCACGGCAAGTAAATTTAATGCCGTCTTTTTTATAGCGAAGATTAAAGCCCGAAATAGTCGCTTGCTCTTTAATACCATAAAAAATTGTTTTACCTTCAGTATATTGACTCATTTCACGAACTATATCATCGTCCTGATTTAAAATAGCTACTCCATCAGCCTTAATGTGATGAATCAATTCTGCTTTAGCTTTACCAATATTTTCGCGCGACCCTAAAAGTTCAATATGGCTGTTACCTACATTTGTAATAATCCCCATAGTAGGCTCTGCAATGCGCGCTAGCTCATCAATTTGCCCTAGCCCACGCATGCCCATTTCTACTACACAAGCCTCATGCTCTGGCGTTAATTGTAATAAAGTTTTAGGCAAGCCAATTTCATTATTGTAATTCTTTTCTGTCTTAAGCACATTATATTTTGTACTCAATACAGCCGCTACCATCTCTTTAGTCGTTGTTTTTCCAGAAGAACCTGTAATAGCCACCACAGGGATTTCAAAACGGCGGCGATGATAATTAGCTAATTGTTGATAGGCTAACAAAGGGGATTCCACTTCAATGCAGATAAGGCCTTCAAAGGTCTTGCCCTTTTTTACGAGGGCCCCTACAGCACCATTCGTTTTTGCTTGACCTAAAAAATCGTGGCCATCAAATGTATCACCAGTGAGCGCTACAAACAAAGAGTCTGCTCCAATGGTGCGCGTATCCGTTGATACAGAAGTAAATTGTGTTGTATCTATTGCTTTGCCCTCATAGGTGCCACCGGTTACTGACAACACCTCCTGAAGCGTAAACTCTGCCATATTATCTCTCCTTTAATGCGTCTCTTGCTACTTCACGATCATCAAAATGAATCGTTTTATCTTTTAAAATCTGGTAATCTTCATGACCTTTACCAGCAATAATCACTACATCGCCTTTTTGAGCATCGCGAATAGCTTCAAAAATAGCTTCGCGACGGTCAGTAATCACCTTATACGAAGAGTTGTCACGTAAATGCTCTTTTACCCCTTCAGCCACTTGTGCCACAATTTGCTCTGGATCTTCCGTACGTGGATTATCAGAAGTGACATAAATTTTATCGCCGTATTTGGCAGCTATACCACCCATAATTGGGCGCTTAGTGGCATCCCGGTCACCACCACAGCCAAAGACAACGAGAATTTGACGGTCTACAATTTTCTTCGCTGTTTCCAAGATGTTCTCTAAACCATCTGGGGTATGTGCATAATCCACAACAACGGCAAAATCTTGCCCTTCTTCCACAAGCTCAAAACGTCCTGGTACAGCCGTAAAGTTTTTCAATGCCTCTACAATGGCTTCCATGGATACACCTTCAAATAGGGCAGCTCCAATGGCAGCTAATGTATTATATACATTGAATAGACCGGTAATTTTCATATGAATAGGATATTCTTTCCCTTCATACACTACATCATAGGAGGATGTTTTAGACGTAATAGTCAACTTCTCCCCTTCTAATGTACCTTGGCCTTTAGTGCTATACGTAATAAGTGGCGCACTATTTTTAGCCATTACTTGCTCACCATAAGGATCATCAATGTTTATAACGGCGCCCTTATTCTTTTTAAATTGATTAGGAGCACTCACTTGTTCAAATAATTTGCATTTAGCTGCTAAATAATTTTCAAATGTCTTATGGAAATCTAAATGATCTTGCGTTAAATTCGTAAACACAGCTGTGTCATATTCTACACCGGCTACACGACCTAAAGCTAAGGCGTGAGACGATACTTCCATAATACAGTGCGTTACCCCTTCTGCTACCATTTGACATAGAATATGTTGTAAATCTACAACATCTGGCGTAGTGTTATGAATCGGATAGGCTGTATCGCCAATTAAGGTGTGAACGGTACCAATGATTCCCACTTTATGACCTTGAGCTCGTAAAATATGTCCAATTATATGAGTCGTTGTAGTCTTACCATTTGTGCCAGTTACACCAATCATGCGCATTTTATTAGCTGGATAATCATAAAAAAATGGCACACATTCTTGCATGGCCACTCTTGTATCAGCCACGGTAATAACAGCCACATGGTCAGGGGCCGATACTGGCTCTGATACTAACAATGCTACTGCTCCAGAGGCTACTGCCTTATCCACAAAAGTATGTCCATTAACATGTGCGCCGCTTAGACAAATAAACAAACTGCCTTCTTTTACTTCACGCGAATCCGCTGTGATTTGTTTGACTTCAATTGTATCTGCACCGCTGGTTAATGTCGCACCATGTATACTCTGTAGCAATTCTCTTACAGTTTTCAAAATTACTTCCTCCACTTCAAACAAGGAAAAGCAGCTCCCTTAGAGCTGCCTCATACCATAGTTAATCAACGATTGGTTTCGTCACTTGTACCTCACGTTCTACAGTAGTACCTTTGCTATTAAACACAAAAGCATCGGGCAAAACCATTCCCAATTTATCTTGCGCTATTTGTTGAATTCTCGTAGGTGAACGAAGCTCAGCCACACTTAAACTCAATTCATCATTATCTCTTGAAAGTTGTACAATTTCATTTTGCATCTTTACTAACTCATAGCCAGAGTCAATTTTTGCATGAGCTAAATATTCATAGCCCAATAAAAAGCCAAATGCTAACGCAATAAGCATAAAAACTGATCTCAACTCACGACTCATAAAGCCTAAGCTTATAGTGCCGGCCCTTTGTTTAGCACCCACTTGAGCTGGAACATACGCTTTTGCTTGTGGCGCTAAGGTCCTCATATCTACCGTCTTTCTCGCCAACATACCATCATCCCCCACAACTTCTATCTACACCGACTTAACTCTGTCGATTAACATCCTATTTAAACTTAAATTATCGTTTTTCTGCTACCCGCAATTTAGCACTTCGTGCCCGTGGATTGACTTCCACTTCTTCTGCACTAGGCTCAATTGCTTTATTTCGAGCTTTTACAACGGCTTCATGGTGACATACACACACCGGAATATTCGGTGGGCAAATACAGCCCTGACTTAATTCCTTAAAGGTTTGTTTTGTTATTCTATCTTCCAGTGAATGGAAGGTTATAACACCGATACGGCCTCCCGGCTTTAACATACTCACCGCATCAACAAAGCTATCATGCAGAATTGTTAACTCCTGATTTACCTCAATGCGAATCGCTTGAAATGTACGCTTTGCTGGATGAGGGCCTTCTCGTCTAGCTCCTGCAGGAATCGCCTTTTTAATGATTGACGTCAATTCCCCAGTTCGCTCTATAGGCTGTTCCGCTCTCGCTTCAACGATAAATTTTGCAATCCGTTTAGCCCATCGCTCTTCCCCATAGTCCCAAATAATGCGAGCTAAATCAGCTTCACTATAAGTATTAACTATTGTAGCTGCACTCAATTGTGACTCTTGATTCATTCTCATGTCTAATGGACCATCATGCATATAGGAGAAGCCTCTATCTGCCGTATCTAGTTGATAGCTAGAAACGCCTAAATCGAAGATAAAGCCATCAACTTCATAAATCCCCTTAGATTCTAACGCTGCTTTTAAATCTCTAAAATTAGTTGGTATAGTCATAACCTGGCAAGCTAAGTCCTTTAATCGTTCACTAGCTACGCCTAAAGCATCACGGTCCTGATCTAAGCCGATGAGTAATCCATCGTCGCTTAATTTTGACCCTAAGGCTAAGGAGTGACCTGCCCCACCTAAGGTACAGTCTACATATGTGCCATGAGGATTTGTCATCACAGCTTCAACAGTTTCTGCTAGTAACACACTAACATGATTAAATTCCACGTTGGCACTCCTTTCTATGTACTGCACCACATAATTTTAATAATTTAAATCTTTATGTTAAAAATCTAAGTATTTATGGCTTTATGCTATCTTTGTGGATTTTATGCTAAAAATCTAAGTCTTCCATATTTTCAGACAGCTCTTCGATGCTACCAGCCGTAGCTTCATTGTAAGCATCCCATTGTGCACGACTCCAGATTTCAATAAACCCACCTTGCCCCACTACAATTGCTTCTTTACCTAAGGAGGCATGTTTACGTAGAGGTGCGGGCACTAAAATTCGCCCTTGTTTATCAAACTCCACTTCTGCTGCATTGCCAAAGAAGTGACGTTGTAAAGCACGAACATTTGCTTTAGTGCTAGGTAAGGCATTTAGTTTATCGGCTTTCTTTTGGAAGGTTTCAAGAGAATACACGGCGAGACAATTATCGAAGCCTTGCGTGATAATACAACGATCACCTAAGTCTTCGCGCATTTTAGCAGGGATAATCATACGTCCCTTTGTATCAATCGTATGTGAATGATTGCCTAAAAACATAATTGTCTCACCTCCTTACACTTCTTCTTTCTAATCCTCCACTATATGCTAAATTCTACCACAATTCCCCACTTATTAACAACAATATATACAAAATTTTCTTAAATTTGTCAAAAAATTTATTTTTACCTTCACTTTATCTCTGTTTTTCTCCTTTTTTTCGATATTTTGTACTTAAATAAAGCCTATATGTTCTACTTTTAAAGCAATAAAAAAAGTGGTCTCCACCACTTCCCACCACTAGCGAAAAATTGAAACCACAAATTACCACTTTATTAAATTTTACTTTAAAATTCTTAGTTATTTTCTACACCTAATTCTTACACTTAATTTCTACACTTAATTTCTCTATTTAATATCTCTTCTTAATGTTTACATATAATTTCTTTAACGTTAACTTTAAATTACTTTAACTTTAACTTGAAATCTCTTTAACTTTATCTTTATTCTAATGTTAATTCTAATTCTATATTTTAGTGTTTTGTTCTCGCTTTTAAGGCTTTGTTCTTTCGTATACTACAAACTCTATAGTTTTGTCCCTTTCTATTTATTCCCACAGTCCTATGTTATACTGATTATAATATCAAATATAGAAAGGATTTATTTTTATGGGTAGAACAACAGAATGTCCTCCATCACAAGTCTTTAATCATCCTTTTACAGAAATTCACCGGAAGATGGACTTGCTGCTTTTTTTAGGCCGCCTATTAATGGAAAATGGGGCCAATACAAACCAAATTGTCCGCGATGTAATGCGTGCCTCCACGTATATGGGAATACCACGCAATTATGTACATATGCATATTACTTACACCACCTTAATGTTAAATATTCACACTGATGAAAGATCCTATACAGCCTTTCACAAAACATTACATCATGGTGTTAATATGACAACGTTGTCATTTTTAAGTAAATTAACTTGGCGTGCACTGGATCAAAATTACACCTTAGATGAATTTGAGTCACAATTAAATGAAATTGCATCAACACCACTTAAATATCCTACGCCACTCCTCGCGGTAGCCGCTGGCACTGCCTGTGGTGCCTTCGCCATTAATTTCGGTGGCGATCTCTTATCAGCCATAGGTACAATCATTAGCGCCTTAGTAGGTTTTTATGCGCGACGCTGGTGCAATCAAATGCAAATCAATTTCTACTTTGGAATTGCTATTGCCTCATTTGTAGCTACTGCTATTTCATTCCTATTACATGCCTTAACAGGGTGGAATACTTTGCTATACGCTATGATTAGTTGTACCCTCTTCATGGTGCCTGGTATACCACTCATTAATGCGGTGGACGACACTATAAATAATCATATTATGTCCGGTATGACCCGCGCTATCAACACCTTACTCATCGTTGGCAGTATGTCTGTGGGCATTGCAACGGCTTTATATTTTGACCACATATCTACCTTTACAGATATAAGCGTAACGCCCGTTCATATTTCGCCACTTCACATGGTAGCTGGTGCCGTAGGCGCCATAGGTTTCTCCTTGATTTTTAATACACCATTTCGTTTGCTTTATATCATCGGCATCGGTGGTGCCATTAGCATTTTTGTGAGAAACTTCCTAATTGTTGAACTTGGTTTTACCACTATTGGCTCTAGCTTTGTAGCGGCTGCTATTATTGGTTTACTAGCTCTGAGCATTTACAAAAAGGTGCGCACCGCTCCATTGATTATAGCTATCCCATCAGTCATACCTATGATTCCTGGGGTCCTCTTATACCGCTTTTTATATGGCGTCCTTACCATTAATACATTAACACCTGATACATTCATGTCTATTTTGCGCAGTGGTATTACCGGTGCCTTAATCATTATTTGTATTGCTATTGGCGTGTCCATTCCTCACATTTTAGCGCGAGGCTATTTGGATCGTAAGAAAGAAAAGAACTTACTCAAGTTCATTCATGCACGCCGTCAACGTGGTTAGCTATCAAAAGTTCTCCCCATTTTATAAAATGCTACAAATATTCAAGCTATCCATGAATCGTTTCATAAACCTACTTTAATAATCGACAAAAAGCCCTCTGTGTAAAGTTATTCCAACTTCAACACAGAGGGCTTATATTATGTTAAACAAAATTTGTTTATGAAGCAAAATTTACAAGTTCAGAAAAACTGAACCTCATATATTCACTTTAAAAGCAATATAGTTTGCTCTTATACATGTGCTTCAATAGCAGCTTTTAATTCTTCTTTTGGTACGAAACCAATTTTGCGATCTACTACTTCACCATTTTTAACAATTGCAAATGTAGGTAATACTTCTACATTGAATTGTTGAGCAAGAGCAGCTACTTCATCAGTGTTAACTTTTGCAAAGTTTACTTTATCGCCAAGTTCACCAGCTAATTCTTCGAAAATTGGCATCATGCGTACGCAATAACCGCACCATGGAGCCCAGAAATCAACGATGGATACACCGTCAAATTCTAATACATCTGCTTTAAAATTTTCTACTGTTAATTCTTTAATGTCTGCCATAATAATGACCTCCTTGTATTTGATATTCTTACGAATATATAACCATATTAACGAATTGATAGATTCAGTGCTACCTAGCACTTTACTTTATCTGAACTAATACACAGTCTTGAATTACATCAAAACCTAATTCCTCTGCTTTCTTTACTACGGATGGCTTATCCGCACCAGGCTGTAACCACACAGTAGAAATACCTAAATCTTTACACTCATCAAGAGCGACAAGACCTACTATTTCTGGCACCACAAAGTCAACAACATCCGGTACTTCTGGTAAGTCACGCAATGAATTGTAACAAGGCTCGCCTTCAATTTCGTCTACATTAGGATTCACTGCATATACAGTGTAGCCATGTTTACGAAGGTGCATTAAAATTTTATAGCCAAATTTTTCTTTGCGACTCGTAGCACCAAGAACAGCCCATACTTTCTTTTGAATTACTTCAGTAAGGTTCATTTTGTCACCTCAATTCCCTTCTCTTATTATATCTCAATATCGAAATTTGTCAATTTGATTTCTTTTTCTTTTAGATATGAATTCTCAAAATAAACATCTTTTAGGGAATCTAATGACAAGCTGTGAAAACGCTCCAATTGACTCTCCTTTACAATCCCTGCTGCTAAGGCCAAATGGCCTAAAATCATACCACTACTATAGCCAGCTTCACGTAATTCTTTAATGGTAATACTCTTTTGACGCTTTGATAAACGATAGCCATCTTCATCTACTACTAAAGGAACATGACCATAAGTCGGCGCGGGCTCATTAAATACTTCATAGAGCCACAATTGAGCTCCCACTGCTGGTAGCAAGTCATAGCCTCTTATGACCTCAGTAATGCCCATATGAATGTCATCATACACTACGGCTAAATTATACGCGTACATCTGGTCCGCCCGCTTAACTACAAAATCATCATATAAAGGTCGAACTACAGCCTGCTGCGTGCCCTGCCATATATCATTAAAGGTGTATTCACGCGCTTTTACTTTTAACCGCCAAGAAGGATCTTTTTTCTCCCTTAACAAATCTTGCTCGCTCTTTGTTAAATCACGACAATGACCATCATAATGAACAATCCCCTCCGCTCCATGAGGGGCAGAACTAATGCTATGAAGACGTGCACGATTACAAAAACAAGGATATATCTGCCCTGCTTCACGCCATTTTGAAAGAACTGATTCATACAAATGGGAGCGTTCACTTTGCCAATAAGGGCCATTAGGACCACCTACACGAGGCCCTTCATCCCATGTAAAGCCAAGCCATTCCAAATCATCCATCTGCTGTTCCCCTAAGTCTCGCTTAGAACGCTGCGTGTCTATATCTTCCATCCTTAGCACATAAGTGCCCTTTTGCTGCTTGCAATGCAACCAAGACAGTAAAGCAACCCAAATATTGCCTAAATGTAAATGTCCCGTAGGACTCGGTGCAAAACGACCTTTCATAGCACACCTCCTTCTGACTGGTCTACTTGCCCCACCAGGTACAAACCATGTTCAGAAGGAACGCCTTAGACGGACGCTAATTCTTCCCAGGCTTCATACAATTTTTCTAAAGAGGCATTAGTCTCTTCCATGGCCTTTGAAGTTTCACTGAGTAAGTCTGGATCATTAATGACTTCAGGATTTTGTAATTGCACTTCATACATTTTAATCGTCGCTTCTAAACGGCTAATCTCCGTCTCCACTTCCGCCAATTTCTTAGCTTGCATAAAAGCATTAATTTTTTTAGTCGGTCCTGATTCATTATTTTGGAGACCTGACGAACTTTGCCCTTCGCTTAATTGACCTTGAGGCCCTGTAGATACGCTACTATCTCCCCCATCATTACTATTGCCTACACCATGATGATTGGTTTCACTAGTATTGTTATTCGATTTCGAACTTCCTAGCAGTCGAGACTCTTCTTCTTTAGCAGCTAGCGCCTTTTGCTCGTTCAACTTTTCCTTGTAGTAAGAATAGTTACCTTCATAAGAATCTACACCCTCCGGCTGTAAAACTAAGGTGCGCTTTGCTACTTTATCTAAAAAATAACGGTCATGTGATACGACTAGTAAAGTGCCAGTAAATTCCATGAGAGCCTCTTCCACCACTTCACGAGTGGGAATATCTAAATGGTTTGTCGGTTCATCAAGAATTAAGAAATTATCGCCTTGCAAAAATAATTTCAACAAACTCAAGCGAGCGCGCTCGCCACCAGATAATTCCTTAACCAGTTTGAATACATCATCCCCTCTAAAAAGGAACATGCCCAATACATTTCGAGCCTTTTCTTCGCTATAATTAAACTCGCTCATAATTTCTTCCGCCACCGACCAATTAGGATGCAATTCCTCATGGTCTTGCGAAAAATAACCGATAGAAACACGACTGCCGATATCAATAAAGCCCGCTTCTGGCACAAGATCGCCAACAATAGACTTTAAAATAGTCGATTTGCCAGCACCATTAGGCCCAATTAAGGCTACTGCTTCTCCGCGACGAACCATAAAGCTCACATCTTCTACAATATCGCGCGCCCCATAGGATAAGAAGAGTTCTTCCACAGTGAGCACTTTGTCAGCACTAATTTGAGCTTTAGGGAATACAAATTTTAAATTTTCAGATGTTTCTGGTGCATCTAACCGCTCCAAGCGATTTAATTGGGACTGACGACCTCGCGCCATTTTACTCTTAATGCCAGCTCTGTATTTATCAATATATTCTTCTGTTTTTCGAATATATTCTTGTTGCTTATCATAGGCTGTTTGCTGAGCTTTACGCTGTGCTTCTCGCTGCTCCACATAACGACTATAATTACCGCGATAACTTTGTGCCACCTCATGGTCAAGCTCAACAATTCGCGTAGTTACACGGTCTAAAAAATATCGGTCATGGCTAATAATTAAAATGCCGCCACCATAAGAAGTTAAATAGTTTTCTAACCACTCCAACATATCCATGTCGAGATGATTGGTAGGCTCATCTAAAAACAAAAAATGTGGGCGACGAACTAAGGCCTTAGCTAGATTGATACGAGTCTTTTGACCACCAGAAAATTCTGAAACTGATTTAGTCAAATCCTCATCACTAAAACCAAGACCATAAGCAATCCGGCGAGTTTGCATTTCATAGTCATAGCCACCTAACCACTCTAAGCGGTCTTGAATTTGCTCCAACCGCTTTAGTAAACTCTCATTTTGAGGATCTGTTTCTAACGCTGCTGTAACAGCCTGTAGCTCTTTTTCCCAATGCTGTACATCGGCAAAAGCTTTCTGAATTTCTACGGCCAAACTTTCATCGCCTAAATTAATATCTTGTTGTAAATAGCCAATCGTAGTTACTGAATCTTTTACAACTTGGCCATCATCTAATTCTTCAATACCTAAAATACATTTCATCAATGTTGATTTCCCAGCCCCATTAGGACCTACGAGACCTACTCGTTCGCCGCGTTTAATCTCAAATGAAACATTGGAGAACACGCTGCGAATCCCAAAGGACTTGGATAAACCAATCATACGGATTCGTTCCATTCCTTAATTCCTCCGTTCTACACTATCACTGCTTATTATATCACAGTCCAGAGGAATTTGATTGGGGCAAGAGCTCCGCTTTTACAAAAATATATAATTCAACCGTGTCCTTAGTTTTTCTAGCATGCTGAAATAATTTCCCCAATAGAGGAATATCTCCTAGTAAAGGGATTTTTGATGATTGTTTACTCCAGCGATTATCCATTAACCCCCCAATTACTAGTACATCACCTTTATTGAGATGCACCCGCGTCTCAGCTTGACGCGTCGTAATGCGATAGGCCTTTAATTCATTAACCATAGTGGGACTACTCACTTCTGCATAGATGTCCGCATCTACCCCTGAGTCAGCACTAATTGTAGGTACACAGGTAAGGCGTATCCCAGCTTCCTCATATTCTACCGTGGTGCGACTGTCTGTGCCCTCCTTAGTCTCTACGAGCACAGGAATACGATCACCGATGAGAATTTTAGCCTTTTCTCCATTTACTGTCGTAATAGAAGGTCTTGCAATAAGAACCGTATTGCCTTTATTTTCTTGAGCCTTAAGCTCCGGCTTTACAAAAAAATTATAGGGCTCACCACTAGGTGCTTTACCAAAGCGAATACCGCCATAGGTCCCCGTCTCATCCTGACCATGACCGGTAAAACTTTGCCACGACCATTGAATACCCGTCTCCTTTAAATAAGAATGTTCCACAGCTACAATGGCAGCTTCAAACCTGACTTGCTGTGGCACGCGGTCAATTTGATTCAAAACAGTTTTTACATGACGTAACTCCGCATCAGTACCATAGACTAAAACCTGATTAGTATCACTTAGCACATGAATATGCTTTTCCTCTACAATTGCCTTAATGGCTTCACCGAGAGAGTTAGCCTTCATATGCTTCGGCTCTATGAGTTCAGCATAGCGTGGCTCTTTATCCTCTAAACCGCTGCCATTAACAATGATGACGCCCTCTTCTTCAACTAAACTAAAATGCTTCAGCCGTGCTAAGCGCTGTAAGGCTTGACGAGCTGTTTCATTCTGTAATTTAATACTCACTTTACCAGCCAATGTTTCGGTGCCAATAATATTCAATCCTTCACTGCGCGCAATAGAAGTAACTAAGGAACTTAAACTGCCCTCATTTACAGTCATACTCAGCGCCTGCACAGACAGTGGCCTACAAAAATTCATGCAGCCCATTGCAATGAGTATATATAAACCTAGGCGCCCTAAACGCCAAAACCAACACATCTGCATTCCCCCTTATTTTATTTAATATTTATGGCAAATATAATCGCTGTGAAGCACCGTCAATCATTATATCCACAAAGGACTCCCCAATATATTGAATTGTCACCCCTGCTGGTCCTTCACCCACTGCATAGACACCCTCGCCTTGCGCACTATGCAATATAGCAACTAACTCTACGCCCTGTATTATGCCTACTAATGAAATAGACCTAGAATTTAAAGTTTGACTAGTCTCACCTCGCAATGCACCTGAACTTAATACATCATGGCGACTAGTTCCATAATTATTCATCAAACTACTTGGCTCTATTGAATCACCATTTAATTCGTCTCCTAAAGCGCCCTTATTATTTCCTGGCATATATGTATTCGACCTACGATTGGGGCGATTATTAGACCGATTATTCAAACTATTTCTATCATAATCAAGTTGGCGTCGCCCCTTTGGTGAACTATGATTCAACTTTGAATAAAGTGAGCCCCTTGATTCATCTACTAAATTCCCCAATCCATCCAAATCCACCACTTTACTTTGTAAGTCTCTATAAAATGGATTTTTAAAAGGTAGTCCACGAAGCGAAGCATATAAACTCATAATCTGCTTCCCCTTCGCGCCTTCTGACTGAGAACTATACTTTGACGCACTAGGCTTCGAATTATGCATTGATGCACTATTATTCGAGTTATCCATTGATGCACTAGGCTGCGCATTATACACCGATGTAGCAGACTTTGAATCGTTACCTACCTGCATCTGTCCTGCTTTTGCCGCTTCATTTGATGGCGACTGCCATTTCATATATAAACCATAAATTAGAACAAGGCAAAATAAAAAGACCGCCCCGTACAAGAGGCGGCCTTTCTTTTTAATTAAAGAACGCATATCTTGAAGGGTCAGTCTTTTCATAGGTATATCCTCAAATTATTAGTTAAATGAATTATTTGCTATAGCCATTAGGATGTTTCTGGTGCCAATTCCACGCATCCCCAATTACTTGTTTAACTTCGCTATGAACTGGCTTCCAGCCCAATACTTGTTGTGCTTTTTGAGATGACGCAATTAATGTGCCTGGATCCCCAGCACGGCGTTCTCCATAGAGCACTTTAAAATCAATGCCCGTAACAGCCTTAGTAGTATCAACGATGGACTGCACGCTAAAACCACTGCCACTGCCCAAGTTAAACACATTGGATTCGCCACCATCTCTTAAATATTCCATGCTTAGAATATGAGCTGATGCTAAATCATTTACGTGAATATAATCGCGCACACAAGTGCCATCTTCCGTATCGTAATCAGTGCCAAAAATAGTAATCGCTTCACGCTTACCTAAAGCAGCTTCTAAAATCAATGGGATTAAATGAGTCTCCGGCGTATGGTCCTCACCAATTTCACCGCTTTCATCAGCACCGGCTGCATTGAAATAGCGAAGTGCTACATAACGAAGGCCATAAATGGAGCTATAATCTTTAAGCATCTGTTCAATCATCAGCTTAGTACGTCCATATACATTAGTAGGATTCAATTCAGAACTCTCTAAAATTGGCACTTCTTTTGGCTCCCCATATACAGCGGCCGTCGAGGAGAAAACGAAATATTTTACATTGGCCTTACGAGCTGATTCAATGAGACGATAGGAGCCAACTACATTATTTTCATAGTAAATAGAGGGATTTACCATGGATTCGCCTACTTGTGAATGCGCAGCAAAATGCATGATTCCTTCCACGCCTTTATCTTGCATCACTTGAGCTAATGAAGGATCCGCAATATCCATTTCAATGAATTCTACACCCGCTGGCAGAGACTCCACATGGGCACGGGATAAATTGTCCACTACAATGGGCGTATGACCTGCCTTGCAAAGTGCACGCACCGTATGACTGCCAATATAGCCCGCCCCACCAGTAACTAAAATCTTCATGGTAAAATCCCCCTTATGGTAAATGATTAATATACATTCCTAGTATCGTCTAGCACTACAGTCTTACTTATTTTTATGTGCCGCTAATTTAGGGCCTAATAATTTCTTATATACTTCTACGCCAGGTTGATTAAAAGCATCTACATTGGCCAATTGACCTTCATAGAAAATAGCCCAACATTGCATAAACATAAATGCACCTAAGAAGAACGCATTTAAAGTTGGCAGTTCAATAGTTAAATTGAAGCGCTTATCCCCTGTTAAAGCCTCACTATTAGCCTCTAAAGCAGTGTTCATAATAGTCGCTAAATCAAGACCACTAAATGCTTCTAAAGTTGGAATATCAGCATATGTATGAGGCACCACTAATTCAGTTTCCCAATCAGCTACTTTCACAAATGTAACTACTTTGTTTAAGCGGCCTTCTTGATGTTCCTGAGTTTGTGCATGCATATCAGTAGTTCCTACAGCAACTACTGGAGTGCGGCCATAGCGACCAGATTTGTCAGCCTTTTCCTTGCCTAAAGATTCAGCTAATAATTGCACATACCATTCAGCCAAGGATTTTAAAGAGTCGCCATAAGGCATCATAACTTCAATGGTACGACCATATTTTTCAGATGCAATATATTTTAGAATGGCACTTAATAATGCTGGATTTTGTAACATATTACCACTCTTACAAGCTTGGTCAATTTCCTTGGCACCATCTAAGAATGAACGAATATCAAAGCCAATTACAGCACCGATGATAAGGCCTACTTCAGTAAATACAGAGAAGCGACCACCTACGCCATCAGGTACAGCAAAAATTGGCCAGTTTTGAGATACGGCAAGCTTATGTAATAAGGTTTCTTTTTCATCATCTCGTGGATCTGTTACAGCAATAACTTCTACGCCAATGCCAGCTTGCAACATAGCCTCTTGAACCACCATAAAATTAGACATTGGTTCAATAGTCGAGCCAGATTTAGAAATGACAATAAGCATTACTTTAAAATCGCTCTCCTTGCGAGCGGCGCTATCTTTTAACGCATCAATTAATTCTTTAGTACGTTTAGAATCAGCATTATTGCCACTAAAATATAATTGTGGATATCCATTGCGTTGCTCTGCTGTTTTTTGATTCCAAAACTCGCCGCAATGCACATCAAATAAAACTTTACCACCTAAATAGGATCCACCAATACCAAAGCTTACTACAGCATCTATAGATTCTTTAGCATGAGCGCCTAAAGCTTCTAAGCGTTTTAAAACGGCTTCAGAATTTAAATGATCATCTTCAACGTAAGGAAGTTCAGGAAACAATACTTTCTCTGGAGTGCCATCCTTTGACAAATGACCATCTACTACACCATTAAAACGCACCTTCGCTGCCGCTTTTACAGCATTAGCAACATTATCAAATTCATTGCGCATATCTTCATCAGTTACAGCCCACTCATTTAATACGTTAGTATAATCAAACGTAAAACCGGAAGGCAATACAATCTTACTCATAAAGAGCCTCCTTATATCCAATAATTCAATAAATAATTATTACCTGCTAGTTGCTTTACAAACCTAACAGTGGTAATACATCATTTTAGTTTTAATAATATATTGATTCATTCAATATGTATTCGTACATACTATTGTACCCTTACAGCATATACCATGCAATAGGTAGTATATGGTTTTCTATGCATTCTACACATTCATCATACATGCATGCCCTGAACAATAGATTAAACTCGAGTTGTGCCGGCTTTAGCTAATTGATCAGCCCGTTCATTATAGGTAACCCCTGTATGAGCAGCTACTTTATGAAAATGAACTGCCATATTCGCCAAATACGCTTTAACAAATTTAGCATAATATTGAGTTAATGGATTATTTGTTTTCCATCGCCCTAAGGCCCACATTTCAATCCCCATGTAATCATAATAGAGATGAACAACCTTAGCACCACAGCGCTTTGCTTCTTTTAGAACATGCATCGAGCCTAGTAATTCACCAGACACATTCCAATAGTTTGTATAAAATGGATCTTTCGTACCGAAAGAGAATTCCCAACTCTCATCATTATAAAAAATGATACCACCAGAGCCTACAGCGCCATTGTGCTTATCAAAGCTTCCATCAATATACGCTACCATAGCTTCAGCACTAGCGTCTTGAGGTGCTATATTCTCTTTTTTAGTAGACCTATTACGTTCTGCCTTATTTACATATGACGAGGTATGACCTGTACTACTCTCCTCCACAGGAAGAACGCCTAATTCAATAGCATCCGCTAAACTATAGGACTTTTCTTGAGGCTGTAAAAACTCTTGTGCCTGCACCATAGTTGGAAATGATTTATATATTGCGCCACTATAGCCTTTTACTTGTGCCTCGCAATCAGCCCAAGTTTCATATATACCAGGCTTACGACCTTGTTGCACTGCATAATATTTTTTTGCCATAAAACACCTTTTACAGATTATTCATATACTAATGTAAATTAGTCATCACTAACAGCTGTTTACCAGTAATGCTACCATTAGATTACTCGCAATACTACCGCTAGATTATTCACAATATTAACACAATAGATTACGTGTATTACCAACAGTCAATTACCTACAGAGCGCTCATAACACTAACAGTAGACTGTATAGAGTACTAATTCATATTTTAAATCATTACATAGTAAGTTCAGCAAATTCAGCCTTAACAACAGCTTGTAAATCCTTAGGATTTAATTTAACCTGCTTCCCTATAAGGCCTGCACTAACATAGACCATATCAAAGGCCTCCATAGTGCTGTCAAAATAAGTGGGAAATAATTTTTTCATGCCTATCGGTGAACAGCCTCCCCGCACATAACCCGTCAAGCCTAATAAATCTTTTACATGAATTAACTCCACTGATTTATTACCACTAACGCGCGCTGCTTGTTTGAGATTTAATTCAGCTGCAACAGGGATGCAGAACACAACTGGGCCGGTTACATTGCCCTTACCTACTAATGTTTTAAATACGCGCTCTTCTGGCAAATGAAGTTCTTCCGCCACATGAACCCCTGCATTACGCCCTACCTGTTGTGGTTTGCCACCGCTTTCCTCTACCTCATATGTGAGGACTTCGTAATCTATTTTATGCGTATCTAACATGCGCATAGCATTTGTTTTTTTATGATCTTTTTTGCTCATATGAACTCTCCTGCTATGTAATTTCTTAACTTTTACTACTTGTTTAAAATTTTACTTATATTTTTTAATTCAATGCGCAATGTGCCATCTGGATTGGTTACAATTTCGATGAATTCGCTATTTTTCATATATTCCACGGGGAAACTAATTTCAATGCCTGTGTCAGTTTTAATTTTATGTTTTTCCCCAACTTTAGCGGCAAATTCGCGATTTACCGGCAAGGGGCGAAGCATATCTTGTTCTGCTAAAGCTTGTTTAGCCGCCTCTTTTTGTACTGGATTCGCAGCAAATACAGTTTCGACAATAATCTCTGGATTAATAGTATCAGATACTTCTGCATTTTTTGAAATCATCGAGCGCACTTCCACTAATTCGGCTACGCCATCCCCTTCGTGCGCTTTGGCCACTTTATCGACAATGCGGCGCACCTTTGCTACCGTATCACGAGAAGATGGATTGGTGCCAATTTGCAGTACTCTATCAGCTAAAATATAAGTTACTTCGCCATCATATTCACCTTTAGGCTCAAAGAGACGAACTGAAAAATCCTCTACATTGATGGCTAAAAAAGAGCGCAATTTTTGGCTTGGCATTGGCAAAACCGCCCGGTTAGCCACTAGCTTAGTAGATAAGGCGCCACTTTCACCACTCATAGTGCCATGGGTATAGCCATCATGAGCCTGACACAAAAGTACGCAAATATAAGTGTGATTCGCCGCTGCTTCACAAATAATAGCATCCATTAAACAAGGCTCAGTCGCTTGTTTCATAAAATTGAAAATCGTTTCGCCTAAGGATTTTCCTAATTCTACTATGGACACTTCACCGTCTCTATATTTACTTATAAGCTGGCCTACAGGGCTAGATGGATTTAGATGCCCTTGTCGTAAGCCTGGGTCCTTAATGGCTTTTTCCACATGTGCACTAATATAATCTTGGATCGTTTCCTCACCTAATTCGAGTTCACCTTCAGAAAAAACCGCCAAGGATGAATGAAAATCAAAAATTTGAAGTACTGCTTTATTTATTTGCATGATTATCCCTTTCTACTTACGCTTGAAAAAAGCCTTGTCCCACCAAAGTGGGAACAAGGCTAATCCTCTATGCTAGTACAATAATAAGCTCTTGCATTTAGCTATTAACTAAGACAGCTAAATGAATCTACACAATCTAAAACAATTTATATTGCTACAGAATCAAGCAAGCTTAACCTTGTACATACGGACCAAATAAACCAGCGAATAAATAAGACCCTTTTTTACCAAGCGTAGCTGCTAAGAACGAAGCGACGGCCCCTAGTGCAGCCATAATAAGGGCATTGCCTGCATCGACTCCATAGGCATAGGCCATATAACACTGGGCTACTGTAACGGCAAAGTAAACAATACTCAAGTATATTTTTAACTTTAATACTGGTGCCGTAACCGTTTTATAACGTAATTTACCACCTACATAACCAGAGATAGCACCTACTAAGCAAAGTAAAGGCATAACAAAGGCTACCATCATAGTGAAGTCAAATAGACGATAAGACAAGTTATAAGGAACAAATAATGCCAATAGAGGTAAACCGAAAGTAAGTGCGGAGCCCACGATTGGGAAGTGCACAGCAATTGGATGTAAGTGTAAATCCAATAATTTTTTACGTGTAGGATTTAAGCGACGAGGTGTGTATTCAGCCCACACTGTCTTAGGAAAGCTGCAAGCTGGGCAAGGTTGATCAGCTTTATCTGCAGTTTCAATATACCCACAAACACGGCAAATAATATACTGAATCGTTTTCTCTTTCTGCTCTTTAGTTTCCACAATAAATCTCCTTTATATTAACAACCTAATTATACAATTATTTTATCATATGTAATAGCCATTAGGCTATAAGAAAAATCAGAATTAAACCATTATAAAATCGAAGTTTACCCTCTTAAATAAATCATAATTAATAAAATTTATAAAATATTTTTTACTTATCATCGAAATATTTAAAAGTTTCTTTTAAGCCTTCTAATAATTCTATACTTGGCTTATACGAAAGGTCTCGCGCTACCTTTTTTATACTGAGCAAAGAATGCTTTATGTCACCTATTCGAGCAGGCTCATGTTGCACAGTAATAGGATGCCCTACAACCTGTTCAAAAGCAACAATTAATTCATTAAGGCTAGTGCTCGTCTCCGTGCTTACATTGTATACACCTGTTATGTCAGGATGTTCCAAGGCTAGCATATTAGCGGCTACTACATCAGCTACATAAACAAAGTCACGAGTTTGATCACCATCGCCAAAAACGACGAGCTCTTGCCCCTGTTGAAGCTGTTCACAGAAAATGCTAATAACGCCACCTTCACCGCCATGGCCTTGACGCGGACCATATACATTAGCATAGCGGAAACAAATGTAAGGAAGACCAAAATTCTCTTCATAGAGACGTAAATAACTTTCTGTAGTTAATTTTGTCAATCCATAAAAAGACGCTGGATGACCTGTCATAGTTTCATCTAAAGGCAGACTTGTTAAATCGCCATATACGGCAGCGGATGAAGGCATAATAATCTTCTCCACCTTAGCCGCAACACAAGCATTTAACACATTGATAAGCCCCATGAGATTCACATCACAGTCCAAAGCTGGGTCAGCCATGGATATAGGTACCATGGTTTGGGCTGCTTCATGAAATACATATTGAGGTTTAAACTCTTTAAATAAAGACTCCAATTCAGCACTGCGAATATCCATCTCTACAAACTGAGCCTTACTATTCACATTATCGCGACTCCCTGTGGAGAGATTATCAATCACTAAGACCTCATGTTGATCCGCTAGTAAGCGGTCTACCAAGTGCGAACCAATGAAGCCAGCTCCGCCAGTTACAATAATATTCATCCAGTCACCTCCTCTACTTGCCCAATTTAGCCAATGAAATAACAAATACATCTGAATTTTAGTTAGCAATACATTTACACTGCCGGTTTATTTGACCCTTTTACAGCTATGTAAATTAATCCTAATACAAAGCCCACAGCAGACGGTACAATCCAGCCCATGCCTAAGTCAAAGAATGGCAATCCATGGTATAGTTGTAACGCTTGCTGCACCACTGCCGTCTTACCTAAAAAGGCCGGTAATGTATTTAAAGCATCACCAATAGCTGCCAGGAAAGCAAATATAGTCGTGCTCAAGTATACCGCTTGACGACCTTTAAAAATCGGTGCCAAGAAGGTCAATAAAATAATCGTAATAGTCAATGGATACAATAGCATCAAAATAGGTATAGCCAAGGCAATAATTTGTGTTAAACCAACATTGCCGATTAAGAATGAAATAAGTCCAAAGAGATATACATATTTTTTGTAGCTAATGGAATTAGGGAATAATTCTACAAAGGTTTCGCTACAAGCACAGAATAAACCAACTGCCGTTTTTAAGCAAGCCAAAGTAACAATAATAGCCAATAATATAGCTCCTACAGAGCCAAAATAATAGCTTGCTGTTTGCGCTAAAGCAATGCCGCCATTAGCAGATAATTCCAATACACCTAAGCTACTAGCCCCTACATAGGCTAAGAACGCATAGATAACAACCATTAAGATAACTACAACAATGCCGGATTTAACCATGCCTACAGCTAAATCTTTTAGCTCACTTACTCCCACGGCCTGCATCGCTTTAACTACTACAATACCAAAGGCAAGAGCTGCCAAGGCATCCATTGTATTATACCCTTCTGTAAAACCTTTAAAGAAGGCCATCGTTTGGTAGTCTCCGCTTACCGGTGCTGTACTAATAGAGCCCATAGGGTGAATTAAAGCAGTCACTAATAAAATAGCCAAGAAAATCAAAAATAAAGGATTTAGAATTTTCCCAATATAGGTCATTAATTTACCTGGATTCATGGCAAAAAATAAAGCCACTGCAAAGAAAACAAAAGTAAATATGGCCAAACTCATAGTCTGCATATCACTACCAATATACGGTGCTAAACCAATTTGATATGATACGGTGGCCGTACGCGGCAAAGCAAATGCTGGGCCAATAGTTAAATACAATAATACGGTAAATAATTTAGCATACGTAGGATGAACTCGCGAAGCCAAGTCAAATAAGCCTGAGCTTCGAGAAATCCCTATAGCCACTACCCCAAGAAAAGGCAAGCCAATAGCTGTGATGAGAAAACCTATAGTAGCTACCCATACCGAAGTCCCTGCTTCTTGCCCCATATGCACTGGGAAGATTAAATTCCCGGCGCCAAAAAACATTCCAAATAACATTGAACCAATAACAATAGCTGAACTCAGCTTCAACTTGCCATTCATTAAGTGTTCCTCCTATCAATTTTTTCTCCATCAATAGTAGCACGCTTTTCTTCTTTCGACAATCGGAAAAAGTCATACACTGCTTCTGCTGATTTTTTATTCATCCCCGGTACAGCACTCAGCTCTTCCACCGAAGCTTCTTTAATTTTTTCTAAGGTCCCCAACGCATCCCATAACGCTTTGCGTCGCTTAGGACCAATCCCCTCAATATGATCTAAAATAGATTCTAAATTTCGCTTACCACGCAATTTGCGATGGTATGTAATGGCAAAGCGATGCGCTTCATCGCGAATTTGTTGAAGCAATTGCAATTCTGGGGAGTGATGAGACAAGATAATGCTCTCTGACTGCCCTTCTACAAAGACTTCTTCAATGCGCTTAGCCAAGGAAATAACAGGCACATCAGTGACCCCTACGGCACGAATTAATGGCAAAGCTGCATTCAATTGTCCTTTACCACCATCGATGATAATCAAATCGGGCATAGGCCAATCTGTTTCATTGCCATAGCGACGAGCCATAATTTCAGCCATCGATTTAAAGTCATCTGGCTTACCTTGCACTGTTTTCAATTTAAAGCGACGATATTCTTTTTTCGCTGGCTTACCATCTTCAAAGACTACCATGGACGCCACTGTCTCACTGCCTTGTGTGTGGGAAATATCAAAACATTCCATGCGCTCTGGCAGGCGAGGTAAATCCAGTACCTCAGCTAACTTCTTCACGGCTCCGCCACTCTTATCTAAATCATACTGCCATTGACGACGTCGTTCTGCCAAGAAGTTCTCTGCATTTTCTGCTGCCATTTTCAACAAATCGCGCTTAAATCCCCGCTGTGGCACAGTGACCTCCACACGCTGTCCCTTCATTTCCGAAAACCAAGACTCAAATAAGGCTCGCTCCTCTGTGTCATAAGGCAAGAGCACTTCTTTCGGCACAAAGCTAGCACCACTATAATATTGTTTAACAAAATCAGTCATAATAGTTTCAGCACTATCACCTTCATTTTTAATGAAGAAATTTTCGCGCCCTAGCATGCGACCTTGGCGAATGAAGAATACTTGCACGCATACCATTAAGCCTTCTAAGGCAAGGCCAATGACATCAATATCACCACGCTGTGTTACCATGCGTTGCTTTTCTCGCAATTTATCTAAAGCCTGCAATTGATCACGATATAGAGCCGCCTTTTCAAAATCTAACTCTTCAGCAGCTTGTTCCATAGATGACTTTAATTCATCTAACAGTGGAATATGTTTCCCCTCTAGTACCTGCACAATCTGGTCAATATACTTCCCATAGGTGTCAGCCGAAACCAGTCCTACACAAGGCGCTTCACAATAGCCCATATGATATTGCAAGCAAGGCCTATCTACTTTCATACTTTGACAAGTGCGCAAAGGGAAATGACGGCGAAATAGCTTTATAGTCTGATGAACTGCCGTCACGTCAGTGAAGGGACCAAAGTATTTAGCCCCATCACGCTCCATGCGGCGCACCATAATAATGCGCGGAAACTCCTCTTGCACAGTAATTTTTAAATACGGATAGGTCTTATCATCGCGCAACATAATATTGTACTTAGGATGATGCTCCTTAATTAAAGTATTCTCTAAAATAAGGGCTTCCATTTCCGTCTTAGTTTGGATAACTTCCACATCTTCAGCACGGCGCATCATGGCCGTCACCTTAGGGGCGCGATTACTATCTTGACGCACATAAGAACGAACGCGATTTCGTAAATTAATCGCCTTCCCCACATAAATAATACGCTTATACTGATCGCGCCACAAATACACACCGGGCGTAGTAGGCAAATGACTTATCTTTTCTAATACGTCTTCACTAACCATATTAATTAGCTCCTACCTTCTTAGTGCGACCACGGCCTTTTTTAGTTTTAGATTCTTTAATAGTATTATTAGTGTTAGAATCTTCAGCACCATTATTTGTCTTAGAACCTTCATCATGGCTATTAATCTTAGAATCTTCAGCCCTATCGGTATCGATTTCTTTGCCATTATTGTCACGTAAGTCTGTACCACTAGTGGCTAAATCCATAAACTTACGAGTTTTAGCAAGTACAGGGGCTAAGAATTTCCCCGTGTAACTTTCTTTAATCTTGCAGATTTCTTCTGGCGTACCAGTACCTACAATTGTACCACCACGATTGCCACCTTCAGGGCCTAAATCGATGATATGGTCAGCCGTCTTAATTACATCTAAATTATGCTCAATAACTACGACTGTATCGCCACCATCGACGAGTTTTTGTAATACATCTAGTAATTTGCGAATATCTTCTGCATGTAGCCCTGTTGTCGGTTCATCCAAGATATATAAAGTTTTGCCTGTACTGCGGCGAGCTAATTCAGTAGCTAATTTAACACGCTGTGCTTCACCACCTGAAAGAGTTGTTGCCGGTTGCCCTAATCGAATATAACCTAAGCCAACCTCTTGTAACGTCACTAATTTGCGGTGAATCTTAGGAATGGCCTTAAAAAATTCTACGGAATCATCTACCGTCATATCTAAGACGTCAGCAATGGATTTACCTTTGTACTTAACTTCCAAAGTTTCTCGATTATAGCGAGCGCCTTTACATACTTCACAAGGCACATATACATCAGGCAAGAAGTGCATTTCAATTTTAATAATGCCATCACCACGGCAGGCTTCACAGCGGCCACCGCGCACATTGAAACTAAAACGCCCTTGTTTGTATCCGCGAATCTTAGCCTCCGGTGTTTGGCTATATAATTCACGGATGGAGTCAAATACGCCTGTATACGTTGCTGGGTTTGAACGTGGTGTACGGCCAATTGGACTTTGATCAATATTAATAATCTTATCGATATATTCCACACCGCGAATTTCTTTATGCGCTCCTACTTTGTGATACGAACGATATAAAGTATTCGACAACCCCTTATACAAAATCTCATTGATAAGCGTTGACTTACCTGATCCACTCACACCGGTCACAACAGTAAATACACCAAGAGGGAATTTAACATTAATATTCTTTAAGTTATTTTCCTTAGCTCCACGAATTTCTAGTGTATGTCCATTAGACTTACGACGTTGTTCTGGCAGTGCAATAAACTTCTGACCACTCAAGTACTGACCTGTAATAGATTTTGGATTAGCCATTACTTCTTTAGCCGTTCCCTGTGCCACGACTTGGCCACCATGCTCACCGGCACCTGGGCCAATATCGACTAAATAATCAGAGGCCAGCATCGTATCTTCATCATGCTCTACAACTAGTAAAGTATTACCTAAATCGCGCAAGCCTTTCAATGTGCCAATAAGGCGATCATTATCTCGTTGATGAAGGCCAATAGATGGCTCATCTAAAATGTAAAGCACGCCTACTAGGCCTGAACCAATCTGTGTAGCTAAGCGAATACGCTGTGCTTCACCACCTGATAAACTACCAGCACTACGGCTCATAGTTAAATAATCTAGGCCTACATTATTTAAAAACATAAGTCGTGCATTAATCTCTTTTAAAATCTGTGCACCAATAAATTTTTCGCGCTCTGTTAGCTCCACTGTATTAAAATAATCTACAGCTTCACTAATAGTAAAATCAGTCACTTCCACAATATTTTTATCGCCAATGCGGATTGCAAGGGTTTCCGGTTTTAAGCGAGCGCCGCCACAGGCCTTACAAGGCTTAATCGCCATAAATGGTTCAAAGCTTTCGCGCATGCTATCGGAGGATGCCTCACTATAACGTCGTTTTACCATTGGCAAAATGCCTTCATAAGGCTGTGTATAGGTTTTAATTTCACCACTCATATTTTCATAAGAAAAACTCACCATATGAGGGCTACCATTCATCACCAATTGCTGTAATTTCTTAGGAAGCTCATTGTAAGTAGCATGCAAGTCGTAGCCCTGCTCCTTCAATAAGCCGTCTAATTGACACATAAACCAAGAGCTCGTGTTAGAGCTCAAGGCGCGAACTGCCCCATCAATAAATGGCACATCTCCATCAGGAATTACTCGGTCCTCATCTACTTCCATAGTGCTGCCAATGCCCAAGCATTCAGGACAGGCACCAAATGGGCTATTAAAGGAGAACATGCGCGGTTCGATTGGCGGCAAGGAAATATGGCAGTCAGGACAAGCAAAATGCTGACTGTACATATGTTGTGGTCCATCTACTTCTTGCACGATGACCATACCTTCGCCCCACTTGGCCGCTGTTTCCATGGAATCTGTCAAGCGGGACACAATGCCGTCTTTTACAACCAAACGGTCTATAACAATATCAATAGTATGTTTTTTATTTTTTTCTAAATCAATATCTTCATCTAAAGTGCGAATATCACCATCTACGCGCACGCGAGCAAACCCTTCTTTGCGAAGTTTTTCCAATACTTGCTTATGTTCGCCCTTTTTACCCACAATATAAGGAGCCAAAACTAAAATCTTAGTTCGCTCTGGCAACGTCATGACTGCATCAGCCATTTGTTCTACTGATTGTTGCGTAATAGGCTTACCACAACTAGGGCAATACGCTCTCCCTACGCGGGCAAATAAAAGTCGCAAATAGTCGTAAATTTCCGTTACAGTCCCCACTGTAGAACGCGGGTTGCGACTGGTTGTTTTCTGGTCAATGGAAATAGCCGGTGATAAGCCTTCAATATAGTCTACATCAGGCTTATCCATTTGTCCTAAAAACTGGCGTGCATAAGCTGACAACGATTCTACATAGCGGCGCTGTCCTTCCGCATATATAGTATCAAACGCCAAGGACGATTTACCGGAACCACTGAGACCAGTGATAACAATAAATTTATCGCGAGGCAAGGCTACATCAATATTTTTTAAATTATGTTGCCTTGCTCCTTTTACAATAATTTCTTCTTTCACCATAACCTCCCGGTTAAAGATTCTCTATAGTTACTTACGGCCTTTTTTATCGCGTACATCTTGTAAGTCTGATAATTGCTGACGCAATAAACCTAATTCATCGCGATATTGTGCGGCCTTTTCAAATTCTAATTGTTTAGCTGCCGCCTTCATTAAGCGAGTCGTTTCTTGAATTTGATTAAATACATCTTCTACAGTTAATTCTGGCACAACCAAAGCACTGTTTTGAATGTCTTTATTCGTATCGGCATCAGGGCCAGCCGCTACGCCTTGAACTGCTTTACCGCGGCCACCAGTAGCTACAGTAGTACCTTTACCACCCTTAGCCGTCGAACTACTCTTCGCACCCTTAGCTTTGCCTTTACCGCGCCCTTTGCCCGTAGAAGATTTACCCTCACTAGCACCATATACTTCCGTCACTTCTGCCACTTCATTAGCGCCTTCTTCTAGCTTAGTGAGCTCAATTAATTCTTTAACTTCCTTCTTAATGGACTTAGGCGTAATATTGTGTTCTTTATTATATGCTTCCTGTACTTCACGGCGGCGCTCCGTCTCACCAATGGCGCGCTCCATAGAGCCAGTAATGCGGTCAGCATACATAATAACACGGCCATTTTCATTACGAGCAGCGCGACCGATTGTTTGAATCAATGATGTATCACTGCGAAGGAAACCTTCCTTATCTGCATCAAGAATAGCCACCAAAGATACTTCTGGCATATCAAGACCTTCACGCAATAGATTAATACCGACGAGCACGTCAAAAACACCAGCCCGCAAATCGCGAATAATATCGGCTCGTTCAATGGTAGCAATATCAGAGTGCAAATAGCGAACGCGAACGCCCACTTCTTTTAAGAATTCGGTCAAATCTTCTGCCATCTTCTTCGTCAGCGTAGTCACTAAGACGCGTTCATTTTTCTTTGCTCGATCTTTAATTTCACCTAGCAAATCATCCATCTGTCCTTTAATCGGACGAATTTCTACAACTGGGTCTAATAAGCCGGTCGGGCGAATAATCTGCTCTGCAATATTCGTCTGCACTTCCATTTCATAGGGCCCAGGCGTAGCCGATACATACACAATCTGGTTAATTCGCTCTTGAAACTCTTCAAACTTCAAAGGGCGATTATCTAATGCAGAAGGCAAGCGGAAGCCATATTCTATGAGATTTTCCTTGCGTGCTCGGTCCCCATTATACATGGCGCGCACCTGAGGAATCGTCACATGAGACTCATCAATTAAAATCAAAAAATCTTCTGGAAAATAATCAATCAAAGTAAACGGCGCCTCACCGGGCTTGCGATTAGATAAGAGGCGGGAATAGTTTTCAATGCCTGAGCAATAGCCCATTTCCTGCATCATTTCAATGTCATAGCGAGTCCGTTGCTCTAAGCGCTGTGCCTCTAGCAAGCGATCACGGCTCTTTAAGTAAGCCAATTGCTCATCTAGCTCCGCCTCAATGCGCTCGATGGCAACGCGCAATTTATCCTGCGTTGTTACATAGTGAGAGGCTGGATAAATAGCCACATGTTTGCGCTCCGCAATAATCTCGCCAGTTAAGACATCGATTTCAGACAAGCGATCAATTTCATCCCCAAATAACTCTATGCGAACCACACGCTCACTATAGGCTGCTGGAAAGACTTCAATTACATCGCCATGAACGCGGAATGTGCCGCGCGTAAAATTAATATCATTGCGTGAGTATTGAATGTCTACTAATTTCTTCAAAATCTCATCGCGACTTTTTTCTTGCCCCAAACGAAGACTTACTACTAAATCACTATAATCTTCTGGATCACCTAAGCCATAGATACAACTTACAGAGGCCACTATAATTACATCGCGGCGCTCAAATAAACTCATCGTAGCACTATGGCGCAATTTATCTATTTCGTCATTAATTGACGCATCTTTTTCAATATAAGTATCAGTCGATGCAATATAAGCCTCTGGCTGATAAAAATCATAATAGGATACAAAATACTCTACTGCATTATTAGGGAAAAAGCTCTTAAACTCGCTACAAAGTTGAGCTGCTAAAGTCTTATTGTGTGCAATTACCAAAGTTGGTTTCTGGACCCCTTCAATAAGCTTCGCCATAGTATAGGTTTTACCTGTACCTGTAGCGCCTAATAATACTTGGGCCCAATCGCCTTGTTCCACCCCTTTTACCAAGGAGTTAATCGCTGCCGGTTGATCCCCCATAGGTTGAAAGGGAGCCTCTACTTTAAACGGTGTACCCGTTCCTTCGTAATTGCGATGTATGGATGGATGTGCCATATATATCCTCTTCTTTTTGTATAACGAATTGTATAACGAAACTAAGGCGCAGCATATAGAAGCTGCGCTTATTCTTATGGATTATTTACTCATTACCAAAATTATAATCTATTTACTTTATTACAAAAATTATAATCTATTTACTTTATTTCCAAAATATCAAACTATTTACGCTATTACCAATCACTAACTCTTATTTGTTAGCCGCCGCAGCTGCAGCCGCGGCTTCTTCAGCGCGCACGCGATCAATATGGTCCTGCAGTTGTTTACGTTCACGCTCATTTAATTCCCGTCGAATCTCATCTCGTTGGGCAGCCGTATCAGGCCCTTCTAATACTTCAATGAGCAATGCCACAGCCTTTTGGTTAATCCCAATCTGCAAGGCAATATCCATAGGCATCTCCCATTGTTCTGGCGTAAAATTCTTAATACGCTCATCTAAATCCTTCCAATTAGCCAATACTAAGCGAACTACAGGGCGATACATTTCGATGCCAATATACTCAGTTAAATCACCCAATAACTCAATGGCTTCAGCTGATGCGCCATAGTCATTGTTTTTATTTTCTAGTCGCGCATAAGCCATGAGAGACTCTCTCGTCAATTTATCTTTCACTCAAATCAGTCCTTTTCAAATAAAGCATTTGCAAAATCAGTCGCGTTAAATGGTTTTAAATCATCCATTTTTTCGCCTATGCCAATCCAGCGAACCGGTACGCCTAGCTCTTCTTTTACAGAAATAACTACGCCACCTTTAGCCGTTCCATCAAGCTTAGTCACTACAATACCAGTAATCGGCACCGCTTGACCGAATAATTTAGCCTGACTCACCGCATTTTGACCGGTGGTGCCATCTAAAATTAGCAAGGTTTGATGAGGTGCTCCTGGCACTTGGCGATCTGCTACACGACCAATTTTCTTTAACTCTTCCATTAAATTTGTCTTTGTATGTAAACGTCCAGCTGTATCTACAATCACGATATCAGCTTGACGCGCTTTAGCTGATGCTAATGCATCAAATACGACTGCTGCTGGGTCAGCACCTTCTTGATGTTTTACAATTGGTACGCCTACGCGCTCAGCCCAAATAGTCAACTGCTCAGATGCAGCGGCTCTAAATGTATCTGCTGCTGCTAAAATTACAGACTTACCTTGTTGTTTATAATGATTTGCTAATTTAGCAATAGTCGTGGTCTTACCTACACCATTGACACCAACTACTAATATAACTTCAGGAGAATGCAATTCTAATTCTTCTTCCTGATCCCCTAGTAATTGTTTGATGCAGGCTTCAATGGTAGGCATTACATCCCCTGTGTTCTTAATTTGACCACTCGTAACCCCACGGCGAATTTCCTTCATCAAGTATTCTGTCGTCTTAACACCTAAGTCACCGGTAATCATAGCTACTTCTAAATCATCTAAAAAATCATCATCGATCTCTGCATAGCCAATAATGACATGCTCAATCGTTTTAGTAAATTTTTGCTTTGTATCCTTTAAAGCATTACTAAATGCATTAAAAAATCCCATTACATATCCTCCTTCACATCTTCAAAGGCCACGGTTAATAATCGTGATACCCCTCGTTCCACCATAGTCACACCTTGTAACACTTGAGCAGCTTCCATAGTTCGCTTGCGATGAGATACAACAATAAATTGCGTATCCGAACCTAAGCGCTGTAAATAGCGGCCAAAGCGCTCTACATTAGCTTCATCTAACGCCGCATCAACTTCATCGAGCACACAGAAAGGTGCTGGTCTAAAATCTAAGAATGAGAAGAGCAAGGCAATAACGGTCAAGGCTCGTTCGCCCCCTGATAATAGACTTAATTGTTGACGCTTCTTTCCAGGCGGTTGAATATAAAAATCAATGCCACTTTGCAAAATATTCTCTTCATCGGTCAAGGCAATCTGCGCCGTACCACCGCCAAATAATTGAGCAAATACGGTTTGGAAACGAACGCCTACCTTAGCCAATACTTCACTTAATTTTTCAGACATAGCCGCATCAATTTCACCAATAACCGTTTGTAATTGAGCTTTTGCTTCTTCTAAATCAGTGCGCTGATGTTCATAGAAGGTATGATTCTCTTGAGCTTTCTCATATTCTTCTACAGCTGCTGGGTTAATCGGCCCTAATGCTTCCATCTGAGTCCGCAATGCTTCCTCTTTAGCACGCCAATCCGACACAGCTCCTTCAGGCTTTAACTCCTGTCCTTCTTCCTTAGTAAAGCCCAATTCCTCAAGACGATCTAAGGCTTGCTGGCTATTAATTTCATATTTTGCCAACTGTCCTTCCATCTGGGCTAATCGTTGCTGAATATGACGCAAACGCCCTTCCATGGTATGACGGCTATGACTCATGCTATCTAAATTAAGTTTTTGCTCTTTAGTCGCTTCTAATAAAGCATCTCGTTTAGTACCTAGCTCTTGAACACGCTTTTGTAAGTCTTGCATAGTTTGCTGTAATTCTTGTAAGCTCGCAGGAATCGTTGACTCCGCTAAGGTCTTAGCATCAGCTAATTCTATTTGTAAAGGCTCCAAGCGCTCCGTAGCCATTGCAATGGCCTGTGTCCATTCTTCAATTTGCTCTTGACGATGCTCTTGTAATTGACGTAGACTTTCACAAGCTAAATGAGCCTTATTATACGCTTCCATCGCATCTTGCTGAGCCTTTTGACACTGCTTTAATTCTTCTAAAATCTGACTTTGACGGCTTGTTCCATCGCTGCTTGTATCAAAATTAGCTAAAGCTAATTCTCTTTGCTCGAGTTGCAATCGCCCTTGCTCAATGCGAGCACCTAAGTCCTGAGCCTTTTGGCGATTCTCTTTTAAAATTCTCTCTTTACGGCTATGGCGTTCTTCACCTAATTTAAGTGCTGATGCTGCATTAACCACAGCTAAATGCCCTGCTTCGTAATCTCGCTCTTGAGACTGTAATTCTGTTTCTACAGCTCCAATTTCACCAGCTAAGCGCTGCAAATCTTCTTCAAGACTGCTTCGCTTAGCTTGATTTGTCTCTTTAGCGGCTTCCAATTGCTGCAACTCATCTTTTCGAGCCATAACAGATGCTTTACGACGCTTAACATGACCACCAGACAAGGATCCACCAGGTTGAAATTGTTCCCCCTCTAAAGTGACAAGACGCAATTGTTGTTTATACTTCTTTTGTAATGCAATAGCCCGTTCCATAGTATCTACCACTAGGATACGACCTAATAAATAATTAAAAATGCCTGTATAAACCGTATCAAACTGGATGCAGTCTACAGCGCGCCCTAATACACCAGATTCATCAAGCGCCGGTGTTTGCACGACTTGGCCTTTCACCGTTTCAATAGGTAAAAATGTAGCGCGCCCACCTTGTATGCGCTTTAAATAATTAACCCCTTCAGACGCAATGCGCGACGTGTTCGTCACTACATGATTAATAGAGCCACCTAAGGCAATATCAAGAGCTACTACATATTTTTTATCAACTGTAAATAAATCCCCAATGGCTCCGGCTACACCTTGACGCCAAGGCTCCTTAGACTTCAAAACATTGCGAGTCCCTTCCGTATAGCCTTCATAATCATCGGCCCACTGGCTTAATATGTCTAAGCGACCATCTAGTTGCTGGGCTTCGCGTTGTAAAGTCTGTAAGTTTTGTTCTGCTTCTTTACGCTGCTTTACTAATGAGTCCAAAGTAGTACGCTGATTGTGACGCCCTGATTGAGCATGTTCTAACTTAACTACTAAAGCCTCATGAGTAGCAGTTAATTCGCTTAGTTCATCACCAGTGCTCTTCGATTCCTCTTCTAATTGGCTAATAATATGTTGAATCTCTTCAATTTGTGAAGTCAAACGAGCTACTTCCTGCTTACTTTGCTCCACTTGAGATACAAGATCAATTTGCTCATTATAACGAGATTGTTCTGCCGCTTGTAAATTAGTAAGCTCTTGTTGCTTATGTTCTACCGCAGCTTGCGCCTGCTCCTGAACAAGCTTCAATTCCTCGGCTTGCTTAGTTTTCTCAGCTAATTCACCTTCGCTGTCAGCCACTAACTTTTCATGCATAAGCTTTTTTTGCTCATCCGTAGTACGTGACAAGGTCAACTCCGTAACACGGCGACTCATATCTTCCACCGTACGCTGTGCTGTGCGCAATCGTTCAGCAGCTAATTTTTCATCCCCTTGCAGGGCCGTCACTTGCTGCTGCGCCTCATTAAACTCTGCATCTAATTGGCGCAAGGTAGTTTCTTCTTTATCAGTGTCTAATTTTAAACGCTGATAATTAGCATCTAGCTTCGACAATTCAGTTTGAAGCTCCACGTCTTCTTGAGTCAAATGTATCTTATCGTTTTCTTGTTTCGTAAATAAGCGATCCGCCACTTTATACTCATGAAAGGCTAAGGCTCCATCATACTGGCGCTTTTCACGCCCCAATTGACTATGTAACTTAGTTTTCTCCGCCTTCTCAGCTAAAGGTTCTAACTGCTCTTCTAAATTGGCCATAAGATCCGCTAAGCGCTCCATATTGCGCTCAGTTTGCCCCATGCGGCGAAGTGCTTCTTCTTTATCCATTTTTGAGCGAGCGATACCTGCCACTTCTTCAAAAATTAAACGGCGCTCTTCAGGCTTACTATTTAAAATGGCATCAACCCGATTTTGCCCAATAATGGCCATAGAGTCGCGCCCCAATCCCGTATCAGCAAACATGGCATGAATATCTTTCAAGCGACAAGCTTTCCGATTAATGAGAAATTCACTGTCCCCATTGCGATAAATACGTCTTGTAATCGCCACTTCTGGAAAATCAGGATGTAAGCCTTTATCGGCATTATCAAATACAAGCGTTACTTCTGCGGAGCTTAAGGGACGACGCTTTTCCGTCCCTGAAAAAATAATATCCTCTGCCTTTTGTCCGCGTAATTGTCGCACATTTGACTCACCCAATACCCAGCGCATAGCATCGGTAATATTACTTTTCCCACTCCCATTAGGACCTACAATAGCAGTCATGCCAGGAGAAAATTTTACAATTGTCTTGTCTGCGAAGGACTTAAACCCCTTCATTTCCAATCTTAAAAGCTGCATGCATACCACCTTTGTAAATCCATTGAATCTATCTATAAAATCATAATATCGAAATTTTGTTTTCCCTTAATTATAAGCTATTTTATCGATATTTGTCTATTTTTTACAATAAATAGTTTACTCCACCATACTCTATAAGAACATGATTCTCTGGCACTGAATTATCTTCTTTCCACTGCCAACTAAGCTGCTCATAGTGTTCCTCAAAGTATTTCATATTACTTCGTTTTAAGCCCCGTACTTTCGAAGTTAAATTTCGCGCATATCGCACAGTAATAAGATGAGAGTCCATATTCCTCACACCATAATGCATCTCCCTTACATTATGATGGCCAACGCTCATTTCATAATGGACGCCTCTCATGTCATGATGCACGCCCCTTATGTCATGTTGCACGCCCTTTAAACTAGACGCCCCATCCTCTACGCTATGACCAAAAGAACCTAAGTCTAAATCGTATAGTAAAGCTTCTATGCGCAAGCGCCACTGGTAATTTACAACTAGCTCTCCCATTGCTGGCTCATAGGGGCCACCAACTAAGCCCACGCCCTCATCTAATTCTTCCGTACTCTGTAACCCCGTACGAATGATGTATATGCCTTTAGACTCTAAATATGTTTTTAAAAAGGCACTATATGCAACTGCCTGGTTCACGCTCAATGGCGTATAAAGGCCTGCTTCCATCTGTTCGGCTAGTTCTGTATCAGCAATGACCAACACAGGATAAATACGGCCAAAATCTGGCGCTAAACGCGCTATACTCACAGCAGTATGCACTAATGTATGCCAAGTCTCTCCCGGCAGGCCCGGCAAGAGCTGAATGCCGACGCGCAAGTTATTTTTTTTGAGTCTCTGTACTGCGCAAACTACATCATGAGCCGTATGGCCTCGCTTAGCTTGTCGTAAAATCTCCTCATCCATCGACTGCACACCAATTTCAACAGTGTTGACACCATAGGATTTAAGGCGATGAATAGCTTCCTCTTCTAATGCATCAGGGCGCGTAGAACAACGAATACCATCGATCTCGCCAACTTGTAAGGCTTCATAAGCGGGCGCTAATAACTGCTCTTGTAGCGCCACTGGCAAAGCTGTAAAGCTACCACCATAAAAAGCCACTTCCCAATATTTTGCGTCACGCTTACTGCCTACATAGTCTGCTATAGTTTTTCGAATATCACTTTGCACAGCCAACACGCCATCACTGGCAATGTGATGCTGATTACAAAATATGCACTGCTGAGGACAGCCAGCATGAGGAATATAAAAAGGGATTAGCCCTAAGGGCTTAGTATAAAATTCTTGATTAGCACTCATAGAGCCTCCTACTAATACATTACGATCTTACTATATCTGCAATTAAAGATTAACTTCATTGTCACTAACAAACTAAACCTTGCCAATTAAACACTAAATTTATTAACCCCTACAAGCTCAATCTATATCTAGTGAAATCATCATATGGAAAAAAGGAGCGGAAAACCGCTCCTCTAAATACCTATATCTAATCTATTAACCTATCATATCTTTGCATAAAGACTTGCTTTCCAAGTACTCTAGAGTGACTTGAGCCGCATGTTGCTCAGCTTCCTTCTTACTCTTCCCTGTACCAGAACCATAGGAAATGCCTTCAATGCGAACTTCCATACAGAAGACTTTATCATGGTCAGGACCTTTTTCACTAACTAGGGTATATACGATTTGTTTTTCCCCTGCTTGTTGCACATACTCCTGCAACATAGTCTTATAATCCTTCCCTAATTTACCTGCTTTAGCCTTTTCTAAATATCCTTGCAAATGACTCAATACAAACTGAGAGGCAATTTCATAGGAAGTGCCCACATATAAAGCGCCAATAACGGCTTCAAAAGTATCAGCTAAAATAGACGCTCTAGCTCGTCCACCAGACGTTGCTTCTCCACGGCCTAGCAATAAATAATTGCCAAAGTTTAGAGATGCACTACAAGCGGCCAACGCCGTTTCACATACAGTAGCTGCTTTTATCTTAGTCAGTTCACCCTCAGTCATTTGAGGATATGTTGTAAACAAATATTCGCCAATAATTAAATCCAATACAGCATCACCTAAGAACTCCAGACGTTCATTATGCTGTACTCGCTTGGCGCGATTTTCATTGGCATAAGACGTATGCGTAAATGCCCTATCAAGTAAGGCCAAATCTGTTAGCGGCACACGCAAATGCGCCACAAGCTCTCGAAGCGAGGCTTCGCGAGCTTGGTGCGTCATTGTCTTATGTGTTCTACGGCCCTTCAATTAGTCCTCATAGCGACGAACTAATAAAGTCGCGTTGTGGCCACCAAAGCCAAAGGAGTTAGAAAGAGCACAGTTAACTTTAAGCTCACGAGCTCCTTCAGGCACATAGTCTAAATCAAGTTCTGGATCTGGATTTGTTAGGTTAATTGTTGGATGAACTTTGCCAGTTTCAATAGCCATTGCCATTACAATAGCTTCAATAGCACCAGCAGCACCTAACAAGTGACCTGTCATAGACTTAGTGGAATTGATAGCGAGTTCTTTTGCATGGTCGCCGAACAATTCTTTAATAGCCATAGTTTCATTTTTATCATTAAGACCAGTGGATGTACCATGAGCATTAATGTAGTTGATTTCAGAAGGATCGATACCTGCATCTTTAATAGCAAGTTCCATACATTTACGAGCTTGTAAGCCACCTGGTGCTGGTGCAGTAATGTGATATGCATCACCATTGCTACCATAACCAATCACTTCAGCGTAAATATGGGCGCCACGTGCTTTAGCATGTTCTAACTCTTCTAATACTACGATGCCTGCCCCTTCACCCATTACGAAACCATCGCGTTCAGAGTCAAATGGACGAGATGCTTTTTCAGGTTCATCATTGCGTGTGGACATAGCTTTCATAGCAGCAAAACCAGCAACAGCTGCTGGAGAAATAGCCGCTTCAGTACCACCAGCGAACATAATATCTGCGTCGCCACGAGCAACAATGCGGAATGCATCACCAATAGAGTTTGTGCCAGATGCACAAGCAGTAATATCAGTAATAGCTGGACCTTGTAAACCTAATTCAATGGATACACGGCCAGACACCATGTTAGCAATCATCATAGGTACTGCGAAAGGACTTACACGATTAGGTCCTTTGTCAAATAGAGTTACATATACATCGTGGATTGAGTTAATCCCGCCGATGCCTGTACCTACTACAGTGCCACAACGATCGCGATCTTCTTTATCTAAATCAAGTTTAGAATCTTGAAGAGCGAGTACAGCAGCAGCGATAGCAAATGCAGAAGAACGGTCCATACGACGCGATTCTTTTTTATCTACCCCATATTTTGTAATATCAAAATCCTTAACTTCACCAGCAATGCGTGTAGCATATTCAGTGGCGTCAAAATGCGTAATTGGGCCGATACCAGATTGACCTTTCAATAACGCTTCATAAAATGCTTCTTTACCAATCCCTACAGGTGTCACTGCACCTAAACCGGTAATTACAACACGTTTTTCCAATTAATTCACCTCACATGTAAACTATGCTTTGAAATACATTAATCAATAGCAGAGACTTCTTTGATTAATTTTGCAAAAATCTCTTTCACTGGCAAAATTTCATCTACTTTTCTCATATTATTGCCGGAGAATACAAGTCCGGTTTCCACATCACCTTGCTGTGCCCGTTCCAAAGCTTTAATTAAGCAGAATTTATGCGAACAATGCTTTAAGCAGCGATCACATACTTTTGGTGGTTCTACCGTACCATCCAAGACGGATAAAGCAAACTTATTGCGAATCGCCTGTCCTGGTAAGCCTACTGGACTCTCGATTAAAACAATATCTTCAGGCTTATCAGCGCGCACGTACATTTTCTTAAGTTCGTCTGAAGCATTGCATTCCACACTGGCTGCAAAGCGACTCCCCATTTGTACGCCATTGGCGCCAAGCTTTAACATTTCAACAATGTCATTCCCATCTAGTACCCCACCGGCACCAATAACAGGAATATTTTTAACTGCTTTCACTACTTCGGGCACAATTTCACGAGATGAACGATTAGTACCTAAATGTCCACCTGCTTCACTGCCTTCAACAATTACTGCAGCGGCTCCTAAGCCTTCAGAAATTCGGGCTAATTTACCACTTGAAACAATCGGTACGATAGGAGTTCCAGACTCTTTACCCATACCAAACATATCGCGGGAAAATCCTGCCCCTGCTACTACGAGGTCAATGCCCTCTTCAATAGCAGTTTTTACTAGGCCAGCAAACCCGGAGGCTGCTACCATCGCATTTATACCAATAATACCCGTAGGTGATAATTTTCGAGCTAATCTTATTTCATAACGTAATTCATCAAATGGCATACCGGAGGCCGCAATAAGACCAATGCCACCTTCATTAGCTACAGCTGCCGCTAGGCGCGCTGTAGATAATCTGATCGCCATGCCACCTTGTATAATAGGCACCTTTGCCACCAGATTTCCGATGCGAAGTTCAGGGAGCTTCACTATTAATTCCTCCTGTTACGTATACCGATTAGGAGGCCGAAGCCTCCTATCGGTGCACAAGTCTTACGCTTCTTTGATAGAATCAATATATTCTACCGTATCTTTAACTGTTTTAATTTTTTCAGCTACATCATCAGGAATTTCTACATTGAATTCTTCTTCGAAAGCCATGATCAATTCAACGATGTCTAAGGAGTCAGCTCCTAAGTCGTCGATGAATGTAGAATCAATTTTAACTTCAGCTTCGTCAACGCCTAACTGTTCCACAACGATCGCTTTTACTTTATCAAACGTGGTCATTGTGATTTCACCTCCTTTCAATGGAATCTAATATATGATACTACATCACCATGCCACCATCAACATTGATTACTTGGCCTGTAATATAGCTTGATAATCCACTAGATAAGAATACAGCCACATTCGCTACTTCGTCTGGCTCAGCCATACGATGCATTGGAATGGTCTCTACCATAGCATCTTTCACTTTATCTGGCAATACATCAGTCATGTCAGTGTGAATGAAGCCTGGTGCAATGGCATTAACAGTAATGCCACGAGAAGCTAATTCTTTAGCACAAGATTTAGTAAAACCAATAACACCTGCTTTAGATGCACTGTAGTTAGCTTGACCAGCATTGCCAGTTACACCGACTACGGATGTCATGTTGACGATCTTACCACTTCTCTGTTTCATCATAATCTTGGATACCGCTTTAGTTACTAGGTATACGCTCTTCAAGTTAATGTTAATTACATCATCCCAATCAGCATCTTTCATACGCATAAGTAAACCATCGCGTGTAATCCCTGCATTATTTACTAAAATATCAATATGACCAAAGGTCTTGTGCGCTTCATCAACCATAGCTGCTACTTCATCAGCATTGGACACATCAGCTTTAATTTTAATCGCTTTGCGACCAAGTGCTAAGATAGCATCTACTGTTTCTTGTGCTGCTGCTTCACTGCCGCTGTAGTTAACTACTACGTCAGCACCAACCTGGGCCATGCGAATCGCAATGGCACGACCGATACCACGAGAAGCACCAGTTACTAAAGCAACTTTATCTCCTAAATGCATTTTATCGAACCCCCTCTAAAAATTCAAGCGTTTTAGCCAAGGACTCTACATCTTCTACATTAGCTAATTGCATTTCTTTATTAATTTTCTTAGTAAATCCTGTTAATACTTTGCCTGGGCCTACTTCTACGAAGTTTTGAACGCCATTTTTAATCATTGTATCAACGCAGTCTTCCCAAAGCACAGGATGAGCTGCTTGGATAACCAAGGATTTTTTAATCGCATCAGCATCAGTTAAGATTTCGCCAGTAATATTTACAACTACTGGAATTTGAGCATCTTTCACTGTTACTTTATCAAGCTCTTCTTTAAGACGAGCTGCTGCTGGTTCCATTAAACGGCTATGGAAAGGAGCACTTACTGGAAGCATAACAGCGCGTTTAGCACCAGCTGCTTTCATTTCTTCAGCTGCCTTTTCTACCGCTTCTTTAGCACCAGCAATTACGATCTGACCTGGACAGTTAAAGTTAACTGCTTGTACAGAACCTACTTCTTTATCAATTTTTTCACAAATGGAAACTACTGTTTCGCGAGGTAATGCTAAGATAGCCGCCATTGCGCCTTCGCCGATTGGCACTGCTTCTTGCATATATTCACCGCGCTTATGCACAATGTACACAGCATCTTTGAAATCTAATACGCCAGCTGCTACTAAAGCACTATATTCGCCTAAGCTATGACCACCTACAATATCAGGGGTAAAGCCTTTTTCTTTTAATACTTCATAACATGCCACACTAGCTGTTAAAATAGCTGGTTGCGTATTAGCTGTTTTTACTAATTCAGTATCAGGACCTTCAAAGCAAAGTTTACTAATTGAATAACCTAATGCTTCATCGGCTTCAGCAAAACGCTGTCTAACAATAGCATACTCATTGTATAAATCTTGAAGCATGCCTACTTTTTGAGAACCTTGTCCTGGAAATACAAATGCTGTTTTCACCTTACTGCCTCCCGTATTATTTAACCATTGTTTGTAAGCCGCCAATAACGGATTCAGCTTCACTCATAATATCTTTAATAATCTCTGCACAAGGTTTAATATCTTGTAACATACCGGAGATTTGGCCAATCATAACAGAACCATGTTTTACATCGCCATCAATTGCTGCTTTGCGAAGTGTACCTGCACCAAGTTCTTCCAATTGTTCCTTAGTTGCGCCACCAAATTCCATTTCTTGGTATTGGTGAGATAAAAGGTTTTCTAAAATACGAACTGGATGGCCTGTAGTTAAGCCCGTCATGATAGTGGAACGGTCCTTAGCTTTAAGCACAGCTTCTTTATAGTTTGGATGAGCAATACATTCGTCAGATAAAACGAAACGGCTCCCCATCTGAACAGCGCTAGCACCAAGAGCGAATGCAGCCGCTGCACCGCGACCATCGCCAATACCGCCTGCTGCAATAACTGGTACATTAACGGCGTCAACGATTTGAGGAATTAAACACATAGTTGCAATTTCCCCTACGTGACCGCCAGACTCAGTCCCTTCAGCAATAACAGCATCAATGCCACCGCGCAATAAACGTTTAGCTAATAATACAGATGCTACTACTGGAATTACTTTAGTACCAATTTCTTTTAATGCTGGCACATATGTACTTGGGTTACCTGCCCCAGTTGTAATTACTGGTACGCGTTCTTCTAGCACAACTTGCATAACTTCTTTAACGAAAGGAGACATCAACATGATGTTACAACCAAATGGTTTATTAGTACGTTCCTTAAGTTTATGAATTTCATTGCGGAATACATCTGGTGGCATATGGCCGGCACCAATGATACCAAGTCCGCCGCCTTCAGAAACAGCGGCTGCTAATTCAGCTGTACCTAACCAAGCCATACCGCCTTGAAATATGGGATACTCAATCCCTAACAAATCACAAATATCAGTCTTTATCATGGTTTCTCCTCCTTAGTACCATTTCATTACCAAGCCAGCCCAAGTCAATCCGGCACCAAAACCTGCAAAGGCTACAATGTCATCTCGTTTTATAAACCCTGAACGCAATGCTTCATCAAGAGCTATGCCTACAGAAGCGGCCGATGTATTACCATACTTTGGTAAATTCACAAATACTTTATCACTAGGCAATTTTAATCGGTGTGCAGCAGAGTCAATAATTCGTGTATTCGCTTGATGTGGAATAAAACAATCTAAGTCAGAGAGTTCTAAGCCCGCATGATCTAAAGCCGTTAATACGGTACGTCCCATAGTCTTTACTGCAAATTTATATACTTCGGCTCCATCCATATGAATATAGGTGAGGCCTTCTTCAACGCGTTTATCATTAGGAACCATAGCAGTACCACTGGATGGAATGCACAAGCTCATTCCCCCGGTACCATCAGCGCCCATGTCCATGCCAAGCATGCCATAACCTTCTGCTACGGTGGACACGATAGCTGCACTAGCTCCATCACCGAAAAGCACACAAGTACTTCGGTCTTGCCAGTTAAGTACGCGAGATAATACCTCTACGCCGATAACTAGCACATTTTTAAAAATATTGGAATTAACATAGCTACCAGCTGTGATAAGTCCATACACAAAACCAGAGCACGCAGCGCCTAAATCATAAGCAGCTGCTCGTTTAGCACCTAAATTAGCTTGTACTAAACAGGCTGTAGAAGGAATGCTCATGTCGCCAGTTAATGTAGCTACAATAATGCAATCAATGTCTTCAGCGGTTAAATTAGCCACTTCTAAAGCACGTTTTGCTGCCTCTGTAGCCATATCAGAAGCATTCATACCTTCTGGGGCAATGCGTCTTTCTTCAATACCAGTACGCTCGCGAATCCATTGATCGCTAGTATCAACGATTTTCTCTAAATCCGCGTTAGTCACAATATTATCTGGTAAAAAGCTACCAGTTCCGACTATTCCGACTGGCTTAGTCCACATCGTCATATTTTATTGCTCCTTCTTCTTCAATACTATGTTGAATGTTTTCAATAATCTTACGATCAACTAATTCTCCGGCAATTTTAATGGCTGTAAAAATTTCTTTTGCTTTAGAACTGCCATGAGAAATTAGGAATACACCATTTACACCAAGCAATGGAGCGCCTCCATTTTCAGTATGGTCTAAGCGATGGCGCACTTTCTTAACAACAGGGTAAATCATCATAGCCCCTAGTTTAGCAAATATGCCACCATTTTTAATGCCGTCTTTTAATAATTGAGTCACAGCACCAACAAGACCTTCAGCAAATTTAAGGACTACATTCCCTACGAAGCCATCGCAAAGCACTACATCAACCGTGCCCTTAGGAATGTCACGCCCTTCTACATTGCCGTAAAAAGGAATTGTTTTTAATTGTTCTAATAAAGGGTATGTAGCCAAACATAGCTCATTGCCCTTAGTATTTTCTTCACCTACATTGAGAAGGCCTATGCTAGGATGTTCTTTACCAAACATCAAGCGAGCATAGTTATAACCCATAATAGCCCCTTGCACCAAATGTTTTGCCTTGCAATTTACATTGGCACCAGAGTCCATCATAACTGTTACGCCAGTTGCTGTTGGTATAGGCGTTGCAATCATAGGTCTATCAATGCCTTTGATTCGTCCAAGTCCAAACAAAGCAGCTGCTACAGCTGCTCCAGTACTACCTGGTGCAATAACTGCATCACACACTTTTTCGCGAACTAGACGAGTAGCAACTAAAATTGACGCATCTTTTTTCTTGCGCACAGCTGTGCCTGGATGCTCACACATGCCAATCACTTCACTGGCATGATGAATTGTCAATTGTGGGTTATTTTCTTGTCCTTGTTCTACTAGTACATCACGAATTTGTTGTTCGTCACCTACTAATACTATTTCCATATGTGGAAATGCTTTTGCAGCGTCAATTGCCCCTAGAACCATTTCTAAAGGAGCAAAATCGCCACCCATAGCATCTATTGCAATTTTCATATACCTACATCCTATCCTCAATGGGCTCCATTATAAATTTAGCCCGAAAGACTTCATTTACTTTATCCTTGATTGTAACCCAGATGAAATGCTTTTCACCTCGTTGGCGCATAACTGATGCTTTGGCCACCAAGTTACAATTTGCTTTTACAGGATTCTTATACTTAATATTACCCACTCCCGCAAGGGCAGCTGGCTCACCAAGTACAGCTTTCGCCAACGAATCTGCTTGAGCATATAAATACTGAGGCTCAACATAACCAGCACAATCAGTCATATCACTTGTTGTACGTAATATGCTAAGACCTTGCTGTCCCACTGTCAAGTCAATTAACTCCCCAACCACTTCAATGTGGTCATGGTCATTTGCCTCATGTGCGTTTCCCTCAGCTCTAGCTTTAATGCGCTCACGTAACTCAGGGATCCCTAGCTCTAACCGATCTAAGCGAATGGTAGGAACGCTGACATTAAAAAAGATGGCCAGCTCCTCATCGGTAAGGAAAGGCGTTGTATTCAGTTTTTCTCGCAATAACTGCTGTCGCTCTTGTTTCTTTATCCGACTCATGGTACCACCTTTTATGACCAAGTAATAATACTTCATTACAATTATATGCTACCAAGTCAATTATTGCAAGTAAATATATTAAAATTTTACTATAAACTACTACATATTGTATTTAATTAATTTTTTACTACTTGTATTATAATTACTTTGACATTATGACCATGTCATTATTACTGCTATCTTATGAAGATTTCAAAGCTTAAAAACCAAACTACACACAATATTTTAAACGAATAAAACTTGTAGCTATAGCTACTGAAAACTATTTTCAACTTAATTATAATAAAAGCATACACATAACACAATACTTAGTGGTCATTTTACAGCACTTGCCTTCACACTAAGGATGCCTACTCAAGCATCACTCTATTATACCACTATTATATGTATATACTAAATCTTTTTTCCTATATATTATAACTATTTAATGCAAAATGGTAATGCAGAAAGGGACATTTACTATGGCTACGATGAAATCAACCTTAGGTTTAGAAAACGATGTACGTTTAGAAACAATGATTGATATTAAGGATAAATACTTAAGTGGCGAACTAACACTAGAAGCGGCACGCCAATTATTAAAAGAACATATTGGCACTTGCACGCCAGATGAATTTGCCTATGGCGAACAGCAGTTAAAAGGTAGCTACACTGATGAGGAAATTACACATCGAATGGATGATCTCTTAGAATTGTTTGATGGCATTTTAGTGCGCTCTGAAAATGACTATCCTATGTATCATCCACTTTGGGTTTATGTAGAGGAAATCAAAGCTGGACTACAACGAATGGAGCAAGCTGATGAATTACTCACTGCGAAACACTTCATCAAAAATCCTTGGTTAGGCCTATACGACGAGCTTACTCAATGGTTCTTACACTTGTCGAGAAAACAAAATCAATTATATCCAGCCTTAGAGAAATATGGCTTTGACCGCCCTACTAAAATCATGTGGACCTTTGATGATAAAGTGCGCGATTTACTCAAGGAAAGTGTGCGACTCTTACAGGCAGATCAAGTGGATGAGTTCTTAGCCTTACAGCCTAAGATGATTGACGCCTTCCGCGACCTTTGTGATAAAGAACAAGAAGTCCTCTTCCCAACAGCTATAAAGCTTTGCTCTGAAGAAGACTTTGTATATATGAGCCGCGGCGACCACGAAATCGGCTTTGCACTCATTACTCCACCACCATTTTATGAAGCGCCTGCGGCGACTCACACCCAAACAACACATGCCTTAGCATCTAATAGGGAGACCACAAACGAGAATGCAGTAAGCGGAGACGAAATTAATAGGAACACAGTAAATGGAGGCACAATTAACACTACAGCTCCTCAAGCATCACAAGAAGCAAACTTTATTTCGGAATTAGCAGCCTTACTCGGCAAATACAATATTAATCCTACTAGCACGAACTTAAGTGACAACCAATCAGGTCTAGCAAATTCGGGCTCAGCTGCACAAGTACACGCCAAAGCAAGTACTGCTAACGGGACCTTACTTATAGACCGCGATGCCGACCTCGATGTGGCTACAGGTAAACTCTCATTAAACCGCATCAATTTACTCTTCCAACACATGCCAGTAGATTTGTCCTATGTAGATGAAAACGAGCTTGTTAAGTTCTACAGCGATACAAAGCATCGCATTTTCCCTCGCAGTGCCAATGTCATTGGCCGTGAAGTGCGCAATTGCCATCCAGCTAAAAGCGTCCATTTAGTAGAGGAAATTATTGAAAAATTCCGCTCCGGCGAGCAAGATAAAGCTGAATTTTGGATTAATAAACCAGAAGCTTTCATTTACATTCTTTACACTGCCGTACGCGATGAACAAGGCACTTTCAAAGGCGTGCTAGAAATGATGCAGGATTGCACGCGCATTCGCAGCCTTGAAGGATCACGCACATTACTCACCTGGGACAATGAAGTACATGGCGACACAAGCAATTCTGTTAGCAGTGATGAAGCCACTGAAACAGAAGCTCTCAACACTACAAAAGATTCTACAACAGAAATGAATAGCAAAGAAAGCAGTACCCAACATAACAACACTGAGCAACAAAGTAACAATATTTCACAAGGAATCAACAACACGAATACGCTCACAGTAAAGGGTATTACCCTCACACCGGATACAAAGCTTTTTGAACTCTTCGACCAAGTAGAGGGGCTTCGTCAACACATGCCTCAAATCAATAGCTCTTTTAGCATGCTAAATACAACCTTTGGGAAAATTATGGCGAAAAAGGCGACTTTACAAAAAGCAGCTGACCGCACCGGTATGAATTTAGAAACCCTTATGCAGGCTGTGGCTAAGTATATTGAGATGCATCACATCAAGTAATATAGTAACAGTTAATCTAAAGTAAGCATGATATAACCAAAGCCAAATAGATATAAACATACTACAGTGAAATAGACTGAGTCACTCTAAAGCAAGCGTGATACAGCTAAAGTCCAATAACTACAAATATACCCTGGTGAAGTTGACTGAGTTAATCTGATATAAAACAAACTTCCCCCAAAGCCATCAGCTTTGACAGTGGCCACGTGGTCCAAGTTAATCTGATGTAAAAGAAACTTACAAAAAGCCCCCTCTAGTACCTACTAGAGGGGGCTTTTTATATATGCAATATACTTTAACTTTAATTAGATTTGTATTCTTCTGTCAGAATAAACGTGAAATGCAAGAGTTTCTTTATGCGTTTTGCCCAATTAAAATTATCCGTTTATAATATACGGTATAAGGTCTGAAATAGATTCTATATAAAAACTTAAGTAAAACCTATATAAAATAAAAGCTTAAATAGATGCTACATAAAATCTTAAACAGATTATCTTATCAATAGATCTATCGTTTCAAGACCTTAATCATAACTATAGTCTCAAGTATATGTAATGCAAGGAGGTTTTTGCATTGAATCGTTTTCAAAAACTAGCTGTTTTATCCTGTCTATGCAGTGCCGTATTTACTAGCGGCGCCTTAGCCAATTCGGTAAGCACAACTACACAACTAAATGATGCCAATTTTAATAGCAGCGTAAACTTTACCACCCCATCCAAATCTAATAACTTAGCCACTATTACAACTACAAAGGCTAATTTTTCATCCCCTTCTAGCACAAAACAGACTATGTCTATTTCACAATCTATTGTATCAACGTCAAATTCAACTATGAAAACAAATACAAATGCAACAACAAAACAACAAGAAGCCATTTTACCAACCTACCAGGATGTAGTCTTTGGCCAAGTCACAACTAAAACTGAGCAAGCCAAAAACTTGCATTTCAATTTATATATGCCAAAAGATACCAAAAGCCCCGTGCCATTGCTTATCTTTGTTCATGGTGGCGCCTGGGCGAAGGGAACCTATGCAGACCCATTAACTGCTAACCAAACTAGCAAGTCTACTAACTCAGCAGTACCAACTCATAATGCGACTAATCACTCAACGCAAAATAACACAACTCAAAATTCCCTTATGGCCGCCGACAATCGCTCGTCTTTAGAAGTATTTAAACAGGTCATACCTCGTGGCATTGCCCTCGCCTCCATTGAATACCGATTAAGTGACGAAGCTGCCTATCCTGCTCAAATTTATGATGTAAAAGGCGCTATTCGCTATTTAAGAGCTCATGCACAAGATTATAATATCAATCCAAACCGCATTGCAATTAGCGGCACCTCTGCTGGCGCCCATTTAGCCGCCCTTGCTGCTACAACAAATAATAATCCTAATTTTGAAGGCACTGTAGGCGGCAATCTAGAGGTCTCTAGCGAAGTTATAGCAGCAGTGGATTATTATGGTCCAACTGACTTGCTCACTATGGGACCAGAAATGTCGCCAACCCTACAAGCGCCTGAAGAAGCCGCACTTACCCATGATTCACCAAGCGCTAAAGAATCTGTTCTACTTGGCTTTGACCAAGAGGGTCAAGGTGTTGGTGTATTACGCCATCTCTACGAAACACAAGATACAAGTTCACCTTATTGGCCCTATGTAGAGCTAGCTCTTGCTGGAAGCCCTATTAACCATGTATCACCAACTACACCACCATTCTTTATTGCCCATGGCGGTAAAGATACATTAGTACCAATCGCCCAAAGCGAGCGATTCCGTCAAGCGTTATTAAGCAACCGTATTAATAATGAATATGTATCAAACTCTGAAGCACCGCATGGCTACCAAGGCGAAGTTGTCAACAACGCCATGATTGACTGGATTGTGAAAGAACTAACAAAACCTAAGGCTTAGTGACTAACTAAACTAATAACACAATTAGTAGCAAAACTTAAATCTCGACTAGTAGAACATTCAAAGCGTATGTACTAACAAAACTAAAACTTTATCTACTAATCAAGCTCCAAACGTAGCTTTAGCAACAGAAAAGCCCCTCTTATATGCTATACTTATAGATGAGTTATTCTTGCCCAAGCAAGATCTCAAAGTATAACAAAGAGGGGTTTTATTATGTCTAAACAAAATCATACTATACAATCTAATACAACTAACAATGACTTAAATACAGAATCTACTTCACGGCCCATTGAATCACTTCCCTTTCCACCATTACTGCCACCAAAGGCAACAGTAATGTGCATGGGAACCTTTCCACCAGCAGCTGATAAGAGAGCCATGCAATTCCATTATCCAAACTTTCAAAATGATATGTGGCGTGTCTATGGCCTAGTGTTCTTTGGCGATAAAGAACATTTTAGAAAAGGCGAAGAAAAAGCCTTTGATGCTGACAAAATCAAAGCGTTTCTCAGTGAACGAGGCATTGCTTCATGCCCTACAGTCTGGAAAGCCATTCGCGAACGGGGCAATGCATCCGATGCCTTCTTAACCGTTGTTGATCCAGTTCACATCGAGGAAGTGTTACATCAAATGCCAAACTGCCAATATATTGGCACCACCGGCGGTAAAGCAACAGAAGTGCTCATCGAATTGTCCAATAATAAACCTAAATTACCTAAAACTGGAGAAACCATCGAGCTCCAATTTGGCGAACGCTATATTCAACTCACAAGATTACCTTCCACATCACGGGCTTATCCTTTAAGCTTAGATAAAAAAGCCGCTGCGTATGAAAAATTTTTCAGAGCAACGGGCGTGTTAAAATAAGCTCTATATGATTATAAAAATAAAAAGGCCGCCTGTAGCAGTATCGCCGACCGCCAACTAGTGATAGGGGTTCAGCACTGGATACTCAGCTCCACCCATCTAGTAATTTAACTATATCAGATGCTATACATTGAGTAAAGAGTTCCATGTATAATAAACTAAAGAAATTTAATTTTAGGCGCTAAAGAAAAAGCATATTGCCTGTTCTTAGCGCCTATTTTTTATACTAAAATACATGAAGTAGTTACGGTGAATGTCTTTTCAATAAGTGCATAGTCAATGAAATACATCGGAATTTGATAAAAACCTAAAAACGACAAAAGCGTGGACATCCCTTGGATATCCACGCTTTTATAGTAGAGCTATCAGCTAGCTCAGCAGGTCTTATTCAGCTACTTTGTTAACTACTTGAGTTCCTTTATAATGACCGCATGTAGGGCAAACCCGATGAGGCATCATAGGTTCGTGGCATTGCGGACAAGATACATAACCTGGAACAGTTAACTTCCAGTTCGCACGACGACGGTCGCGACGACATTTAGACAATCTACGCTTTGGTACTGCCATTATCTGCACCTCCTTAACATAATCACTGGGACAAATTAATCATCATCTTTTTCATCGAGCAGTGTACGAAGCACTGCCAATCGAGGATCCACCACAAAGGATTCACAAGAACAAGGTGAAACATTTTTGTTTGCTCCGCAATGAACGCACAATCCTTTGCAATCTTCCTGACATAACACTTGAGAGGGCTCATTGATGATTAATGTTTCCCGAATGACTTCCGTTAAGTCAATGGTCTCACCATCAAATGGAACTACCTCACTTGCCTCTTCATCTTCCCAGTCCTTCAAGACTCCGAAAGTTTCGCTAAAAGGAATCGTCTCCTCATGTTGCACCAGCGCTAAACAACGCGTACAATCATAATCCCCTTGCGTATGGACCGTGCCATTGACAATGAAATTCTGTCCATCGTAACGAAAATCACCACTAATGGTTATATCATGATGGCTCCAAGGAAAAGCAGTTACCTCACCAAGCACCGTGGCTGGCTCAGTAAATTTAAAAGGAAATAATTTTCCTATGTGTTCTTTTGCTTGCTCTACTTGCAGTTTCATAATTTTACCTCGACTATAATATTATAGCTATCTATATAGGCTTTGTCAAATAAATAAGCCTATAAATTGAAGAAATTCTAATGTTCTTACTAAAAGCAACACAATTCAATAGTCCAACTACTAAAATCTAGTAAGCATACACTAATTATTGTAGTTATTATTAATAGATTATTTCAGTAGTCACTATATCTTGTAGTTACCTACTCTTTGTGAGTATGTATATTATAGCATATTTGTTTGGGGCGTCAATTTAAAAGTTTTAAGAGACCAAAGTTTTCAAAAAGCTTTATCTAAAAAATGATTTGTTCAGTTATTTATTATGCAGCCTTACTATAAATATTCCTATGTAGGCATTGATCAAATTCATAACAAAAATTTCATGTCTGCCCTCCACTATTAATATACCTTTGCAACAGATCCTATACCAACTTTACGACCATCTTGTATCATTGAAAATACCATGCCTTGCTCTAGTGCAATAGGGTATGATAACTCAATGTACAAAGTTACAACATCACCAGGGAAACAAATCTCTACATTATCTGGTAAAGTCACTACACTACTAACTTCTACACCATGGAGAGAAATATTCGGTCTATAATTATCAAAAAAAGGAATCTGACGCCCTCCTTCTTCTGACTTTATTACATACACCTCGGCTTCAAATGAAGTTGCATTAGTAATTGACCCCGGTGCAGCTAATACTTGTCCATAATGAAGATTTGGATGACTATCAATTAATATGCTAATATTACTTCCAACATGAGCTTTATGGCATTCATTACCTCCAGAACTTAGTCCTACAACATCAATTTTTTGTACACTTTTATTTACACCAACTAACTCAAGAGTATCACCATTATATATTTTACCCCTAATAATCTCGCCACTCAATACTACTTTATTATTGTCATCACTCCTTATATCTTCTATTTCCATATAAAATGGCTCCTTATCAAGAGTATGTGGCTTAATGTGCGGAATCATTGTATCCAATAATTCCTGAATTTTTTTAGTGTTAGAAAGATCGCCCTCTAATGCTTTTAGAGCGGAACCTCTTATAATAGGGATTTCATCGCCTGGGAACCCATAAGTACTTAAAAGGTCGCTAATCTCCATTTCTACTAAATCACATAATTCTTCATCATCGACTAAATCAGTTTTACTTAAAAATACTACCAATGAAGAAATCCCAAATTGATGCGCCAACAGGATATGTTCCCTTGTCTGTGCCATTGGACCATCAGCAGCTGATATAACCAAAATAGCACCATCTAACTTAAACTGTGATGAAATTAGGCATCGTACATAATCATCATGAGTGGGACTATCAAAATGTGTATATCGATACGTATCCGTTTCATAAACTACTTGTGAATAATTGACTCCCCCTATATTAGTTTTATATCTTGGCGCATCATTGATTTCCTTAACCCTATAATATTTACTTCTGCCGGTTTTCGATAACAAAGCCGTAATAGCAGATGTCAATGTAGATTTACCATGCCCTTCGTGTCCCAATGTAGCTATATGTACCATAGGCAACACTTCTGTTGAATCAAGGCTTCTTGTTGCACTACTTTCAAACTCAGAGCTTATCTCTTTATTAACAACTTCTACGCCATTGTTCTTACTTGCAGCATGAATATTATGAAGATTAAACAGCAAATCTATAAAAATATTAAAACTTGGAAGCTCTACATTTAAATCTGCCATTGCTACCTTAGCTAGATAGTTTTTAGCCATTTTATTAATAATAGCCTTACGATCAACAGAAAGGTTATTTTCTTCTATCATATCCGTAATAGTATCAACTACATCACTTTCATCTTCTTGTAAAGCAACAGTCTTTTGTAACAATGTAAAGGCTGACAAATAATCTGGCACTTCAATCATATTTAAAGACTTATTGTCAAATAATTTTTGTTGTAATAACGGATCATATGAAACTGCCTCTATGACTTTAGAATAATTGATTGGAGCGTTAGGATTAATTCCTAATGTTTCCATAGTTGACATTAATATTAATAGCTCTGGAGACTTCCAATCCCCTTTTGTTATGTCATAAAAATCACGGACTATACAAACAAGTTTACTAATTTCATCTAATTCATTATATTTTTTTGTTCCTAATTGTAAATATCCTATCGAAGCTTTCCAAGATAAAATATCAGTTCTGCGTTCAATGCGATTCAAGCGCTGCTCTAATTGAACAATTTGACTTTGGTTATAATTTAAATATTCTTTTAACCCTTTATAAATATTCTCAATTTCATTATCTACTTTTAATGTTAATGTATTTAACTTTGTTTTAACCGCTTCAATTAAATCAAAAGATAGCATATTTTGTTCAACCAATGCTTTTAAAGACTGTTTGGCCGCATACTGCACAATAGATCGCTGTTCATTAATAAGATTTTGTGTCTTTTGATTACTTCCTGTAAATTCTCCAATAATACGCTTAAAAAAGCCCTTATTATTTAATTCTGCCGTAGCTTCATCTGCAGTAGTTAACGCTGCAACACTTTCAAATGTGAGTCGATTTAACTCTTGTCTATTATCTTTATGTGCATTAATAATCTCATCAATTTTATGACTAATTTTCCCCTGTACTTCTACTGGAAGTTGGTTTCCAGCTACAAAAGATAATTCGTTACTCATAATCATGTCCTCCGTTTTAACAATAGCATCGCTTCTAATACACTTCTAACTTACTTATCATTTTTTATTACAGGAAAAGGCTTATTATGAAAATGAATAATTCATAATATACCTAGAACGCCTTACACGAAAAGCTCTACTATCATCTGCGTTCTTTATGAATGGCGTTATAATTAGCTACGATGCTTTTACCTTTTATTCGCACACCTCTGTAACAGTTCCTATTCCAACTTTTTTCCCATTTTCTATAATCGAAAAAACCATTCCTGTCTCTAGTGCAACAGGGTACGACAACTCAACATGCAAAGTTACAAAGTCTCCAGATAAACATAGCTCCTCATTATCTTGTAAAGTGACTACACCATTAACTTCAACACCATGAAAAAGAAAATTCGGTCGAGAATTGTTAAAAAGTGCAGTTGTACTCCCCCCATCTTCTACAGATAATACATAAACCTCTGCCCCAAATGATACTGTAGAAGTTATTGATTGCGGCTCAACTAGAACTTGACCATAGTAAAGCTCTGGCATACTTTCTTTATCAATCAATATATTAATATAACTACCTACTGATGCATAATTACAATCCTCATATTTATAAAATTCACCCGCCTGATACTTATAAAGTTTACTAGAAGTTAAATCAGCCCCATTTATCTCTTCTAAAGCTTCATTCCCCAACTTTTTAAGCGAACGCATTCCAATAATATCTACCTCTTTTGAAAAAGGCTCTTCTCCAACTACTTCAATTGTATCTCCTTCATATATTTCACCTCTAATAACTTCACCTCCTAGAACTAATTGCTCATCCTCAATAGAGACATTTTCTATTTCCATATAAAAAGATTCGTTTTCTACCGGTTTTTGTGAAATAGCATAGTCTACACATTCCAATAAATATCTAATTACTTCCTCACTCTCATCGTCTCCTTCTAGCGCCATTAATGCAGACCCACTTATAATAGGAATTTCATCACCTAAAAATCCATAATCATTTAAAAGGTCTCTAATCTCCATTTCTACTAACTCTTTTAATTCTTCAACATCGGTTAATTCAGTTTTACTCAAAAATACTGCCAATATTGGAATCCCCAATTTTTGCGCAAAAGAAATTTGCTCTTTTGTTTGTCTCATAGGACCATCTCCAGTTGAAACAACCAAGATAGCACCATCTAATTTAAATTGCGATGAAATTAAACACTTTAAATAATCATAATGCGTTGGAAAATCAAAATGTGTATAACGATTATCATCTGTTTCATAAACTATTTGTGAATACTTTATCCGCCCTATATCAGATTTATATATTGTTGTATCATTAATTTCCTCAACACTATAGTACTTACATTTTCCATCTCTAGACAATATAGCTGTAATAGCCGCAGCTAATGTAGATTTTCCATGATCTACTGCACCCAATGTCGCTATATGTACGTTAGGCAATATTCCTGGTAAACATCGTTTCTTTTGAATCAAATTTTGTGTCCCATCAGTATTTAATTTAAAGGATTTTATTTTTTTAGATTCCATATTTTTAAAATCAAACTTTTTGGGGCTCATCATTGGTTCATTATAGTTCGCTTTCTCAATCACTTCCACTCTATTGTTGTTACTTGCATCATGAATATTATGAAGATTAAATAGCAAATCTACTAATATCTTAAAACTTGGGAGCTCTACATTTAAATCTGCCATTGCTACCTTAGCTAGATAGTTTTTAGCCATTTTATTAATAATAGCCTTACGATCAACAGAAAGGTTATTTTCTTCTATCATATCCGTAATAGTATCAACTACATCACTTTCATCTTCTTGTAAAGCAACAGTCTTTTGTAACAATGTAAAGGCTGACAAATAATCTGGCACTTCAATCATATTTAAAGACTTATTGTCAAATAATTTTTGTTGTAATAACGGATCATATGAAACTGCCTCTATGACTTTAGAATAATTGATTGGAGCGTTAGGATTAATTCCTAATGTTTCCATAGTTGACATTAATATTAATAGCTCTGGAGACTTCCAATCCCCTTTTGTTATGTCATAAAAATCACGGACTATACAAACAAGTTTACTAATTTCATCTAATTCATTATATTTTTTTGTTCCTAATTGTAAATATCCTATCGAAGCTTTCCAAGATAAAATATCAGTTCTGCGTTCAATGCGATTCAAGCGCTGCTCTAATTGAACAATTTGACTTTGGTTATAATTTAAATATTCTTTTAACCCTTTATAAATATTCTCAATTTCATTATCTACTTTTAATGTTAATGTATTTAACTTTGTTTTAACCGCTTCAATTAAATCAAAAGATAGCATATTTTGTTCAACCAATGCTTTTAAAGACTGTTTGGCCGCATACTGCACAATAGATCGCTGTTCATTAATAAGATTTTGTGTCTTTTGATTACTTCCTGTAAATTCTCCAATAATACGCTTAAAAAAGCCCTTATTATTTAATTCTGCCGTAGCTTCATCTGCAGTAGTTAACGCTGCAACACTTTCAAATGTGAGTCGATTTAACTCTTGTCTATTATCTTTATGTGCATTAATAATCTCATCAATTCTTTGACTAATTTCCCCCTGTACTTCTACTGGAAGTTGATTCCCTACTGCAAAAGATAATTCGTTACTCATAATTAATTCCTCCTCATCAGTTGATTAATTTCTTTTTTATAATCTTCAATTCGTTCTAATGATTTTTGATGTTCTTCTTCGAAAAGTTTTTCATTTTTTAACATCCGCTGTAAAGTTATCTCTCCCTGCATAAGAGTTAAATTCATCTGTTTAGTAACATACCAAGCCTTATTTGCACTATGTTCTGGTAACTCAGTATTTAATAACTGTTTGCCTAGTTCTACTGTATCAATCTTTTCAGGCATTAATAATCGCTCAAGGTCACCTCCATCCAAGGCAGTCCCAAGAACTCTACCAATACTATGTGTAAACGCTTCTTGGCTTGGTACTCTAATCTTTGTACGCCACGATATGGTATGCTCTATTAATTTAATTAACAAGTCATTAGCATACTGTTCCCTATTAGCACTTGCAAACATAGCTAATAACACATTATTGCCCAATACAACTTTTAAGTCATCTACAACAAGTTTCATTTCTTCCTCTGATAATAAATAATCTTGCACTAGAGGAATAAAACATTTATTAATAATTCGAACCATCTCAATAGCATCATCTTCAATAAAAGAGTCTAATATCTTTTTTCCTCCTGCACCACTTACAATCCCTGCGGCACCACCGATTATGGCAGCCAAATAAGGGGCGGCTCCTGCTAAAGCAGGCACGCCAACTACGGCAAGACCAACTGCACCACCTACAGCAACACTAGTTCCTAATACACTTATATTTTTAAACAACTGCTTTCCTGATATTTTTCCATTGAAATACTGATAAATATCACCAGAGGATAAAACAACTACCGTAACAGCACTTGCGATTATATTACCTCTAACTAACTTAGCCAAATTCTTCGTAGCTGCTGAGCCATATATTGGCGCATTAGTTCTCATTGAATTAACAAGATATTGCCTAACATTGCTTGGTAGTAATTTTACAAGAGCTACTGACGGCTGCATTAATGCATTGTTAATTGAAGTTCTAGTCAGCTGAGCCGTTAAAATTGAAGAAGTAAATGCAATCCCGCCAGCCTGTAATCCCGAATATATGGTTAAATCAAGTGCTTTTTCTATGGCTTGCCCATTCCAAAGAGCTCTGGCTAAAGTAATTGAGCCAGCAATCCCGGCTGCACTCAGTCCAATAACGGCCCCACTACTTGCATCAAACATAATAGAATCAATATTCCCCGCTTTAGCTATATTGCGAGCCTGTTGAAGGGTTACATTCCCTTTTCTCACAAGCTTTACCGCATCATCAGGATTTTTAGTTTTAGGAACTTGTCCTTTTCTAATTTTATCAGCCATTAATTTTACAGCTTCATCATACTGATCCAATGGTACTTCTAACTGCATCGGCTTTCCTGATGCATCTAAATATCTGTATACTCCATCACGAAATCCTGCATTAACTGACTCCGCTGCAGTCTGACAATATTTGGTTTGTATTAATTGTCCATCAACCATTCGATCTGCACCATTTTTAGCATTATCATCACCAAGAATAAGGGCCTCTCTCCCTTTTATAATATCAATTTGATGATTAGCTTGCTCTGCTGCAAAACCATGCCCTTGATGTCCATTAAATCGGTTAAGTCTATCATTATGTGCGGCTGATTCAAATATAGCATTATTAGCAGCTACAATATCTTCTACTGTAACATTGATATCTTGGTCAATACTCATGCCGTGTTGCTCGTGACTATGTATACTTTTACTTTGACCTTCAAGTAGATTATTTTTATTATTCTCCATAAAACACCTCAAGCTACGCTCTTACTAAATAGTAATTTTCATCTTATAATTACATATTTAATGTTAGTCTTAAAAATAAAGTGTACGCAATTATCTTATGTCATCATTTCTTTATTATACTTCTATCTAGTTGTCTATTTCTCCTTTTCATCACTCTTATATAATTATATCAATTCCACTATACATTGAAAAACCTCGTCCTTTCTTGCTCCATTTAGACATTGTATTTCTTATACGAATCTATTTTTCCTTATCAAGATAAAGAATACAGACAATTTACTTCAAAAACTATTTTCTATATAACACCACACAGCCCCTTACTATCTAGTGTTTCCCTTGCAAGTTTATTGTACTGTATATAAAAGACAGACCTTTGTCCGATTAAAAATATATGCCCATTTTTTAATTACAATTTTTATTCAAAAAAACAAGACATAAAGACAAAAAAAGAAGGCCTATTATGACTGCAATTAGTCATAATAGGCCTAGCATTAAAGCATAATTTTTTCATTACTTATCAACTACTATATAGTCATTTAATCTACTAGCTGCATTTTTATTTCCATTTTTTGCTGCCATCATAGTCCAGTAAAAAGATTCTTTTACATCTAGACTAGTTCCTTGTCCCTTTAAATACAGAACTGAAACTATTTCCATAGAATCTATATCTCCACATTCAGCAGCTTTCAATAAATTATCAAAAGCATCTTCCAGTTTTTCTAAATTAAAATAACCTATTCCAATATTTTTATATATTTTATCTAAATCAGTGTCTGAAAATTGTAAGAGCTTTTTATAATATTCAATAGCTATAGTATCATTTTCACCTAATAAATATAGCGCATAGTTTCTAATTCCCCAATAATCATCTAAGTCTGCAGCTCTTTTATACCATACTAATTTTTTCTCGACCTTTTCTTCTAGTACCCCTATTTGATTTGCCGCCTGACCTTTGTTAAGCCCGCCTAAATTATAATACTGGGTTAAAGTCTCTATTGCCTTATTCGGTTGTTCTATATCCTTATAAAAATTACCAAGCTCTAATAAAATTTCAACATAGCCACCCTCATAAGCTCTTTTAGCATATTCAATTGCTTTTGCCTTATCAGCAGCAATGCCAAGTTTTGCATTGCCATTTCGATATAATCTAAACAAATACTCATTTGCCCGCCAATATCCTTTTTCAGCTGACTTAAATATAGATTCTAAATAAAACTTATTTAAGCATAATCCCCAAATATATAATTCATTTAAAGCGACAACATTGCCATCCTCAGCTAATTCTAATATTTGAGGATATATCATTTCTATATATTCTACATCTAGCCTTTCGCTTATATAAGTTAAATTTAACATAGCGAATACGTCACCTAAGATTGCGCCCTTTTTTGTCCACGATTCGCCTTCTTCTTTAATAATACCGAAGGCTTCATTTATTTTAGGGTATTCACCTAAATAATACATAGCCCTAGGATTTCCATCTTTTGCTGCCTTTTTTAGAATTGGCAAAGCTTCTACCAATTTTCCTTTTATAAATAAATCTTCCCCTTTTTTAAATTCAAGATCCTCTTGTTCGTCATAAACAGTTCCACCAATTAATGGTATTGCACTATTTTTTGCGACTTTTATATTCTTTAAATTAAACAATAAATCGACTAAAACAGAAAAACTAGAAACCTCTACATTTAAATTGAACAAGGTAGTTTTTCTTAAAAAGTGTTTAGCTAGTTGACTTATGATTGTCTTACGATCAACATCTACATTATTCTCCTGCACAATCTCCGTAATCGCATTTACTACATCACCTTCATTCGCTTGCAATGCATCTATCTCTTGCAATAATGTAAATCCTAATAAATAGTTAGGCACTTCATATTTACTTAAAGCAGTATCTTCAAATAACTTTTCTTGCAATATGGGATTATATGCGACAGCTTCTATAACGTCCGCGTAGTTAATCGGCTGATTAGAGTCAAGCCCCAAATCATCCATAGTTTTCTTTAAAATTAGTAATTCTGGAGATTTCCATTCACCTTTGGTTATTTCAAAAAAGTCATGAGCCATACAAACAAGCTTACTCACTTCATCCAATTCATTATATTGCCGATTCCCTAATTGCAAATATCCAACCGAAGTAGCCCATGTTAAAATATCAGTTCTACACTCCGCACGTTCTAAACGTCTCTCTAGTTGAATAATTTCACTTTGATAATAATTTAAATAATTTATTATTTCTTTATGGAGAGCCTCCATCTGCTCCTCTGAATTTCTTGTTAATGTATGCAATCTCACTTTAACTGCTTCAATTAAGTCAAATGTTAACAAATTCTGTTCAGCTAGTATTTTTAAAATCGTTTTTGCTACAAACTGTGCAATGCTTTTCTCTTCACTACTATAACTCTGCACGCTTGATGGAATTTTTATAAACTCTCCAAGTATACGTTTAAGAATGCCTCTATTATTTAATCCTAAGTCCTCGTTTATAGAAGTTAACAATGTAATACTTTCAAAAGTTAACCTAATTATCACTTGTTCATTATTTTTATATAGCTCAATAATCTCATCTATCCTGTTATTAATGTTATCTTGCAGATTTAATGAAATTTGCTCTCCCTGTGCAAACACTACGCCTTTATTCATAATAACGCCCTCCTTATTAAACACCCATTACTATATTTTCAAATTTATTACCAATAGCCTAAAAATCAAATGTTCCTCACAATTTCACCCACTAAATTACCCTTATCCATAAGAACCCTCCTATAAAAAGTCTATATTGCGAGTATAATAATCTGGTTCATCTATGACTATTTTAGACTACAGCATAGACAAACCTCTGTCTGACTAAAAATCTGTTTGTAATCTTTTACGGTAAAAATTAAAAGAAAAAAGACCGATTATGACATTTTTGTCAAATCGGTCTTTAAACAAAACTTTAATATTTTAAGTTACTATAATATAGTTTTATCCTTTATGATAGTTTTTCATTAATCGCTTCCCCTAATGATCTACATAACATAAAAGTTCCTCTTAAAAATTCCTTCTCCTCATCACTAAATTTTTTATAACTCCGCGGCATATTATTATTCTTTAAATAATTTAAATCATCTAAAATGGTATCCTTCAATTCATATATATTTCCTATACATCCTTCAAGTATGCTTATTTTATCCATTATTTCTACTTTTGCTTGATTAATTTCCTTAACTTGTTGGTTTGCTTTTTCTATTATTTTAGTATTTTTACTTCTAGCAAAAAGTGTTCCCCCTACACCAACAAGCCCTGCTATTCCCCAACCAATTGGTCCAGTCAATGCAAGAAAAGCATTACCTAATGCCATTCCGCCTCCCCCAGCAGCTAGAGTACCTCCACCAAGCCAAGCTAACGCTGCATTAGTCGCTGCTGCACCAGATAAACTCCCTATCGCTGCACCTGTAGAGGCCGTTCCAAATGTTGTTGCAAGTCCCATCAACGCAGTAGGTCCCAAAGTAGCAATTCCTGCTCCAACAGCGACACCTCCTACTGCACTTCCACCTTGCGGTGCTTCTATATTCATACGCTTTATTTCTTCTACCTCTTTATTAAACTGTTCAAAAGATAATTTAATTTCTTCGTTATAAGTTTCTAATTCAACAGGCTTATCACTTATCAAATTAAAAGTTTTATGTGCTAATTCTAAAACCTCTGTAGATGCTACTTTCGCTTCGTGTAAACGTTCTACACCTTTTATGGCATGCTTAACTGACTCTACGTATTGAGCATGAACACTTTCTAATTTTTTAATAGCCGCTTTTCTTTCATCATTTTTAAACATTTTGACCTCCTGAATTTAACCAAAAATCTCATCTAATTCTTCTATTGACTTTACAAGTTTATCCTCTTTAACGCCACAAGCCCTAGCAATTTCTAAAGATACATCCGCCCTTACTTTACCTGTACTAGTTTTATATTTTTGCAAAGCCATTTCGCAAGCCGCCCAATCATAGTGAACCATTCGCTCTACCATATCAGAAATTAACTTCGTAGTTTTTTCTATATTAGCTCCTACTTGCTTTAAATATTCAAAACATGGATCTTCAAAAACTTTATTTAACCAACTCCCTACTTCATATCTATCAATTAAGTAAAAACCTGTTGCCATTGTAATTCCAGATACCAATCCTCCTAAAAAGGTACCGATTAAATCACCAAATGGTACTCCTACTAATTGCGCATCTAATGCAGCCGTAACTACACTGCCTAAAGCTATACTGCCGCCAGTTATAATACATTTAATTAATGCCTCAATCCTATCCTCCCATGAAAGCTTCTCAGGATTAAAAACTAAAATACGAAATGCTTCTACAACTGTTTTTCCTAATTGCATAATTAATCTAGCAACAGATTTTAGAGTACTTGTAAATGTATTAATCAGAGTTGTTACTAAGACCGAAATAATTCCTCCTAAAGCACCATTCTTAATATGATTCCACAACTCTTTTAATTTGGCTTTTGCATTACTAAATCCTAGTTTTATTCCCTCAACTAATTTAATTCTAAAAGCTTTAAGAGAATTAACTTCAGACCAACAATCAACGCACTTCTCTTTAATTCCAAACCAAATTTCAACAAGGAAAAAACCTAATCCTTGACGTATTGCCATTGTACTTCCAGCCTTTAATGCGGCAGTACCTGTATCTTTCCAAAACTTTTGACTTGTATAATATGTGGTATGTATGTCATTATTAATTGCGTTTCTTGCAATTTTATCTTTACGTCGCATATTAGACTTAGTTCGTTTATTTAAGTTTTTACCTCTTCCCTCTACATACTCATCCACAGTTAATGCTTTTTTACTGCGATTTATAGAAGGATCGGTTCCTACTAAATTTTCACTTTTATTTGCTAAACTGGCCCCATCAACTTCTGCTAATACTCTTCCCGGGTCATTATGAATCTCATATGCAGATACTACATGGTCTTGATCGACTTTGCCATTCCTAGCAATTCTTTTTCCTGTATACCCATCAAATAATGTTCCTTCTTTCTTTGAAATACTTATATTTCTATTAGCAGCCCTATAGTCAGCATGAGAGTGATATTCTTTTGAGTCATATATACCTCTATTATTATATGCTTTCTTATTATTCTCATTTTTATAAGTCATTTGACTATCCTTGCCAATTTGTCTAACTGTATGTACAGTATCAACATCTCCTCCATGTTGATATGACGACAAACCATCTAAGCCAAATGTCGATATAGCTGTTTGTAAAATAGTTCTTTCATAACTTTTAAATAAATCTGATACCGTAGGCCTTCTTTTTAAAGCACCTTCCACAAAGCTCACTCCTTTACCAACTATTCCTCTAAATAAATACATAATTAACTCATAATAACGTCCCTAGATATAATCATAGAATAAAATTACAATTCAGGTGTGGATGTATTCATTCCTCTATTAATCATATCTAATTTTAAACTTTCCAAATGGAAAAACACCGTATTTGATAATGCCTTATTTCGTTCATCTTGTATATAATCATATCGGTACGGCTTTAAACCAGGCCCTGTATAATATCTGTGAATCACAAACTCTTTTTTCTCGTTTTGACTATATGTCATATAGATTGGAAGTATTTGAGTTGTACCACGCCATTCACCATATTTTGCATCTGCATTGTTTTTATCTGCATCATTAACTACTAAACCAATTACTACAGAGTGATAGTTATTTTCTTTGTTTGGATATAACTTTCCATAACTAGAGAAAATATTTTCTTCTGTTGTTTTTCTAACATCAACTAAATTAAATACTTTATCGAATTTCTTATTATACCCATAAATGGTCATGCCATCACTTGTATTGGCTAATGCTATAAATCCATCATCATCAATCTTGGATGTTGCTAAAATATTAGCACTTACCCCCTTTACTCTTAAAACTGAAGATGCATCGTCTATGGAATTTAATCCTTGCTTTTTTGCTTTTTCCATAGTTTCAGATAAGGCGTTATCCGATGAATCTTTAGCATTTGCTGCTATGACCCTATCGGCAGGAGTTAATGCTGGTGGATTATCAATTAAATAGCGAGTGTATAGACCTCCTGCTATCCCCCCTATAATCATAAGAGCACCTACTGCAATTCCTATTTTCCATTGATTTACTCGTTCGCGTTTTTTATAAGATAATACAATAATCGTAATACCTACAGCAATCACAACAACTAATCCAGCCACTGCTACAATTATGTTATAAGTATGATAAATTCTAAATTGGGTTTTTATTTCTAAATCTTTTCCATCAACAATGGCTTTTTTCACATCCCAAGTCAATGTCATATCATTATTACTAACTTTGTCTGCATTATTTGAGTCAGCACTATACGGTAAGTTAAGAGTAAATTCCGCCTTCATAGATTCGACTATTACAGCAACAGAGTTATCTACCATGCTATTAAGCTGATTATTAACTTTATTTACCTCTCTAGCTTTTAACCCCCAATAAGGATCTCTTCTATTAAACTCTGGCTCTACAGCAAATTTAATATTTGATTTAGGTGCTTCGTAAGTTTGTCCTTTCATATATAAGTCAAATGAATACGTATCATATAAATAACCACGCTTCACTCTAACTCCACCATGATTTTCATCACCATTTAAAAGGTTAATCCCAGACTTAACTGCATCATTAATAGTTGTAAATCTTTTTTTCTCTGTTAAACCAGTATCAGTTCTATTTACATCATAGCCCAGTTTTCTCCCATTTTCAGCCTCTTCATCCAATGCTTGTTTTACCCCTGGGAACATATTCTTAGCGCTAGATGCTACCCCGACTTCATTAACAATACTGATACTTCCATCTTTGTTAACTGTATAATCTGAGCGTATTTCACCACACCCAGCACTAACTAACATAAATAAAAGCAAACTTCCTACACCCATCAATTTCATTAACCGCATATTAATTTAACCCCTTAAAATTAATATATAAAACAAAAAAGTAATTACATATGTGTTTCTTTCTTGCTTATATTAAAATACAATAAAAACTTAAATAGAGTTAATTGTTCAATAAAATATAATTTTATATCCATTGCCCTAAAGTTCAAATTTAATTGATATTATAGTTTATTGGACTAATATTGAGCCTCCTCCATAAAAATCTGCTTCTCCAAACGCTTTGAATTTATAATGAATCCTATAATAGGTATACCACTTATTAAAAACTCAGCTGCAGTACCAATTTGACTAGATGTAGCAAGTCCAGTTTTACACCATAATGCAAAGTGTTCACAATTGTTCCATAACAAATTGTAATCTGCAGTTCCTAACTTTGACTTAGCTCTTCTTACTGTTTCACTAGGTGAATAAAACTTATAATTCCCCTCATCAAATAATCCATAATCTTGGAAAAACGACAACAAATGCTCAGGGTTAATTGTAAATATAATATCTTCCCCTTTAAACTTTGCTATGGTTGTTTCGGCGACCTTAGGTCGCCCCTCTATTTTATCTTTAATAGAAGATTCGTAATGAATAATTCTATTCCCTCCAACATATATCCCGTAATGTTCATAACCGGTTCTTTTACAAAAAACAATATCGCCAGGTACTATTCTCCTCATACTAAGCTCCTTTAGCTAAAATATTTTAAAACTAAGAGATTACTATGTACATCACCTCATTACTTATTCACAATTATATCAATAACACTTTACATTGAAAAATTTATAGCTTTAAAAATCTTTTACTTGAAAATAAGGCTATAAATCATTTTTCCATATCATATCACTTTCCATATGCTTACTTTTTAATTAAGCTTACTAGTAAGAAAAGCACTTTAAAGCCTTTAGATATGGGCACTTTTATGTAATCATATTTTATCGTAAGAGGTAGACAGAGCTCTGTCTTAGTAAAATATATAAAATATATTTTTTACTCTTAAAGAAATCAAGTAAAAATGCCAAAAAAACAAGGCGTATTATGACTTTAATTAGCCACAATACGCCTAAAGAAAAAAGCCTCCCATTTAGGAGGCTTTTCTTAAACAAGTATTACTTGTTGTTATTACATTTTTTCGAATTGATCTTTGCCTACACCGCAAACTGGGCATAAGTAATCAGCTGGTTGATCTTCGAACTTAACACCTTCAACTGCTTCGTCATAGATCCAACCACATACTACGCATACATATTTATCCATCTTCACTTGCCTCCTTTCACTTTTAATAGACACTCTATCTATGAATTAAGTGTATCACAAACATCGATAATATTCAATATCTTTTTTCTAATTTTACATTTTTTTAAAACCCTTATTTTATCTAGGTTTTTAGCCCTTTTTCAAGTTCTTAAAATAATTTTTTTGCTTAATTAGAAAAACTATACCTCTCACTTTTCAGCCTATATTATTTACTCATTTCCGGCTCATAAGGCACACATGAAAAGAGGCATATTATGCACGCTCCTACAAGATAAAATTAAAATACAAAAATTTAATCTCTCCAACTACTCAATCTACACATTAATTCAATATATCAGTCAAACGTCTCAATCCTGTCCTACTATAACATAAAGGCAACGAATATATAATTTCCTATATCTAGATTTTTCTATATTTTTTCTTAAAAATCTTTTATAATATAAGAGTAGTTAATATTAATTTTCAGTTACTTCATTTTAGTAATGAAAACTCCAACTTACACCATCCTATTTAATAAAAGGAGGCTTTTATGCAAACAAAATTAACCGAATTATTAGGTATTCAATATCCCATCATCCAAGGAGCTATGGCTTGGACATCTGAACATAAATTAGCTGCTGCCGTAGCCAATGCTGGCGCTACTGGCGTTATTGCATCAGGCGGTCGCACTGCCTATTGGGTACGTCAAGAAATCCGCAATACTAAAGCACTTACAGATAAACCATTTGGTATCAATTTAATGCTCATGGCAGATAATGTGCAAGAAATTGTAGATGTAATTTTAGAAGAAAAACCTGCCTTCGTAACTCTTGGCGCAGGCAATCCCGTACCATTTATCGAACCTTTACAATCTGCCGGAATTAAAGTTATTCCTGTAGTTCCTAATGTAAAATTAGCTAAGCGCGTTGCCGCTGCTGGTGCCGATGCTCTCATCGTTGAAGGCCTCGAAGCAGGCGGTCACATTGGTACACAAACAACTATGGCCCTCATGGAAAATGTGTTACCAGAAGTGTCAATTCCTGTCATCATCGCCGGTGGTATTGCGGATGGTCGCGCCTTAGCCGCTGCCCTCTTAATGGGCGCCGAAGGTGTTCAAATGGGTTCTCGTTTTATCCTAGCTGAAGAATGCCAAATGCATGACAATTGTAAAGAAGCCATCATTAATGCTGTCGATACAGACTCTGCCGTTACTGGCCTTATGAGCGGTCATGGTGGTGTGCGTTCCTTAAAAAGCGAATTTACAGCTAAATATTTAGAGCTTGAAAAAAATGGTGCTCCTAAAGACGAACTAACTACGCTAGCTAAAGGCACTAATAAACTAGCTGCTGTTGATGGCGACATTGTGAACGGTGCTGTCCAATGTGGTTTAAGCTTAAATCGCCTTACTAAGGTAGAACCTGCCAAAGTTATTGTAGACACTGTTATTGAAGAAGCTAAAACGGCCATTAAAAGCGCTCAACGTTTTATTTAATATAAAAACTTGATATACTAATATTGATATAAAGCCCATGCTATTTTGCGCACTGCGCACCATTAGTAGGGCCTATTCAAAACTACTATCAAGATACTGTATCAATACGTAGAACGGAGATGTCAATCATGATGCGTTTTAATGGAAAATATCCAAAATTAGATAAAAAAAGCCATGTTATGCCTAGTGCACAGTTAATTGGCGACGTAGAATTAAAAGAATATGCTTCTGTATGGTTTAATGTGACTGTGCGAGGGGATATTAATAAAATCGTTATAGGCCGCTATACTAATGTGCAAGATAATGCAGTGCTCCATGTAGATTCCGATAAAGCTTGCATTCTCGGGGATTTTGTAACTGTTGGCCATACAGCTATCGTACATGCCTCCACTATCGAAGACAATGTTCTTATTGGCATGGGATCCGTTGTTCTCAGCGGTTGCCATATTGGCACAGGCTCTATTATTGCAGCCGGCGCTGTAGTATTAGAAAATACAACGATTCCACCACATTCCTTAGTTGTGGGCTGCCCTGCGAAAGTCATTCGCACAGACGAAACACAGATTAAGCGCATTCACAACCAAGCGTTAAAGTACAAGCAATTGTGGACTGAAAAATATGGCTTCCTTCCTGATGCAGATGGCGAAACTTATGATGGTTCAACTATCGTCTAGAATAAGCGTTAAAATTTAATATATAAATAGGCCACCCTAAGACTTGCTTTATTTCGTAAGTCTTAGAGTGGCCTTATTTTTATTTCTCCTCATCTAACTGTGGAATCCCTAAGGTAAAGTGAACCACAACCTCTGGATACCCTTCTACAGGAATCCATCCTCGCAATTTATCAGCGCTAGGGCGATCAACTTGTGCGGCCTGCTGTTTCAACGCTGCAAACTTCTTACAATTTCGATGAATCTCAGGGCTACCTACACGAGCACAATTCCCTTCAGCTACAAAGCCAAATGCAGCCGCCTTTTCATTAACTGCTAATACTTTATTTTTACTATCGATTAAACGAACCATCCCTGGAAAATTATCCCACATCTGATGAAAATTCTTTATTAATTCTTCGTACATCTCTCTCCTTATAAGTCTCCGTATATGCCTCTGCCCTTATAATTGCCAATGCGACCTAATTCATAGCAATAACGATATCCCCCTGCGCCAAGCTCTTTTTCACGTCAATAATACGTTGATTCTTAGACCCTCTAAAGCGAAGGCTCGGATCTTTTAATTCATCAACAAAACGGCCATCTACTAAGATATCGCATTGTTCAAGTAAGGCCTTCTTGGCTTCACAGGCAATAAGTTGCTCCCAAGTATACCCTGAATAGGCCCAAATGTCTTTTGTAGGGGCCGCTTCTCTCACTTTTTGAACAACTGGTAAAAGTCCATCTACATTTTGAAAGGGCTCTCCACCAAGCAAAGTTAGGCCTGCCACATTAGGATCTGTTACATAAGAAAGAACTTCGGCTGTCTCCTTATCAGTCCATAACTGACCTGCCTCAGGATTTTGATATTCTTCATTGAAACAATTAAAACATTTATGAGTACAACCAGTTACAAAAATGGATGTGCGAATGCCGGAGCCATTAGCAATATCGTATTTTCTAATCTGACCATAATTCATAATTTCGCCTCCAAACTACTAGTTTAACTCCTATTTGAGCACTACTTAATCACGAGTCTATAACTCTATCCCTTTTCCAATCTTTTCTCTATATTTTTCTATGTTTTTTTATGTTTTCTCTATATTTTTCAATATATTGAATCCCTTTATAGATAAAATAACAGGTCATGCTATACATGACCTGTTATTTATTTTTATATGCTAACTGTGTTAAATGTGCATAACACGATCTTTGATTTCCTTAGTTCGACCTTCATTCCAGAAGTTTTCTCCTAAGTAACCACAAGTACGACGGATAACGGTGAGTTTATCACGATCTGCATTATGACAGCGAGGGCATTCCCATTGATTGTCATCATTAACCTTGATTTCACCATCAAAACCACATACATGACAATAATCAGATTTAGTATTAAATTCAGCATAAGAAATATTATCGTAAATATACTGAATCATAGTCAATACAGCCGGAATATTATTGGTCATGTTAGGAATTTCAGCGTAGGAAATGCAGCCACCAGTCGATTTCTTTTGAAATTCTGACTCAAATTTAAATTTATCAAATACATTGATTTCTTCGCGCACATTTACATGATAGCTATTGGTGTAATAGCCTTTATCTGTAATGTCTTCAATTTCACCAAAACGTGCCCGGTCAATCGAGCTAAAGCGATTCGTCAAGCTCTCTGCTGGCGTACCATAAAGAGCAAAGCCCATATTATGACGCTCTTTCCAAGTCTGAATCGCTGCATTTAAGCGCTCCATAACCTTCATAGCAAAAAGGCGGCCCTTTTCTCCAGTATTTGACTCACCGGTGATTAATTTAGTGGCTTCATACATGCCAATATAGCCCATGGAAATAGTCGCATAGCCCCCTTTTAAGAATTTGCCAATAGGCTCACCTTTTTTAAGACGTGCAATAGCCCCATGTTGCCAATGAATTGGCGACACATCACTGGTTACATTTTTCAATAAATCATAACGAAGCAATAAAGCTTTCTCTACTAAGTCTAAACGTTTATCTAAAATTTCAAAGAAACGCTGTTCACTATGACGTGCTAAAATGCCAATTTGAGGTAAATTCAAGCTAACTACGCCCATATTGAAGCGGCCATCAAATACATAGTGGCCTTGCTCATTTTTCCAAGGAGACAAGAAAGCGCGACAGCCCATAGGACTAAATACATTGCCTTCGTAATTTTCCTTCATTTTCTTCGCAGAAATATAGTCTGGATACATGCGTTTAGCCGTGCATTGAGCAGCTAATTCAGTTAAATAATAGTACGGTGCATCTGGATGAATATTGTGTTCATCGAGCACGTAAATTAATTTAGGAAAAGCTGGCGTAATATATACATTGGCTTCATTTTTAACGCCAATAATGCGTTGTTTTAAAATCTCTTCGTCAATGAGTGCCGCTTCCTTAGCGTATTCACTATTAGGGTCAAAATGCATAAACAAAGTAACAAATGGAGCCTGTCCATTAGTTGTCATCAATGTGTTGATTTGATATTGAATCGTTTGAATGCCATCTTTGACTTCCTTGCGCGTACGCTTCCAAGCAATTTCTTTGGCCTTTTCCATATCTGGTTTGATGCCATAGATTTCAACTTGCTCTTCCAGTACATTAGCTAAAATTTTATCGTAAGATTTACGCACAAATGGAGCTAAAATGCGGTCGATGCCATTGATACTTTGCCCACCATATTGCCCTGATGCCACTTGCGCAATAATCTGAGTCGTTACAGTACACGCCACTTGGAAAGATTTAGGCGTATCAATTTTCTTGCCATTAATGACAGTGCCATTCGTAAGCATGTCATTCAAATTAATTAAGCAGCAATTGAACATAGGCTGAATAATATAGTCCATATCATGGAAATGAATAGCACCGCTATCATGAGCCTGCACAATATCAGCAGGAATTAATTTACGACGTGCAATATCCTTGCTCACTTCCCCAGCAATCAAATCGCGTTGCGTTGATACAATAGCTGCATCTTTATTAGAGTTTTCGTCTAAAATTGCCACATTACTGCGGTCTAACAAGCCAAATACATCTTCGTCAGTCGTATTCACTTTGCGCTTAAAACTCTGTACGGCTTTATAATTTTCATAGGCTCGAGCAGTCGCTGGATTATGGTATTCTAACAGTTTGTAGTACACTTGATCTTCAATAGCATAAATAGTTAATGCTTTATCAATCTTATGGGCGTATTCTTCAATTTCATTAGCAATACGATCAGCAAGACCTGCTTCATATAAACCAGTACTGCTATTCATGGCTTTTTCAATTGCTATTGCGATTTTTGTTTTATCAAATGGTACCTTTTGGCCATCCCGTTTAATTACCTCTAACACAGCTATGCCTCCTATAGTTTCTTCATTTTATACAATATATAGTATATAACCAAAGCGTAAATAACTATTCTCCTGAAAAGAACAGAAAAAAATTAAGTGACTACTAAGAGTCACTAGCTCTTATATGCCAGTCCCTACTAGCTCTTTTATTTTTACACTTATAAAAAAGATATTGTATAATTAAGTTCTTGTTAATTATACAATATCTTGTAGCGCATTTCAATATTTTATACTATATATAATAGGCATAAGGAAAAATGAGGTTTGGCACCTCTCCGCGAAAGTCTTCTCGCTCTACTTTATTTTCCCGATTTTCATGCGTCTATTTGCGTTCTAATAAGCGGCTCTACCAATTAATGACTGGTTTGTCATTTTTCTGCGCGTTCCTCATAGAGAGCACGTAAAGCCCCTAAATCAATTTTTGACGCATTCGTCAGTGGTAACTCTTTAAGCCAGAATATATGCTTTGGACATTCCTTTGGTAAGAAACGTTTATGAATGGCTCGACTAATTGTTTCAGCCAAAGCCCCTTCAGTAGGCACTATAAAGGCTACAGGCTGTGCTCCACGCAAGTCATCGTCCACAGCTAGCACTACTACATCATCTATGCCATCAACGCATAATAGTTCTGATTCTAAATAAGGAAGAGATAATTTATAGCCCCCACGATTAATAATCGCATCGGCGCGGCCTTTAAAATATAAACGCCCTGTAGCTGAAAATTCACCCACATCGCCTACAGAGAACGGTCGATCTATACCTTCAATACCATATGGCGTATCTACTTTAATGCAGGACTTTTCATCTAAACTCACCGAGACTCCTTTAAAAGCATATCCTACTGTATTAGGCTCTTCAAGCCACTCATCAAAGGTGCAATACGTAATATAATTTAACTCACTGGCCCCATAATATAAAATACATTCGGTTTGTGGCTGTTTCTTTTTTAAATTTAATACTAGTTTATAATCTAATAATTGTGATCCCGTAAAAATAAGCTGAAGTGTAGATACATTGTCTTTTAAACAAGGTAACAGCATGCGAAGTTTCGTCGGCAACACATACATGTGAGTAACGCCCCATTGCACTAATAATTGGTACCATCGCTTAGGTCGTAACACTCCCGCCACAATCGTGGTGCCACCAGCATAGAGCATGGCTAATAGACTATTCAAATTACCTGTAAAACTCATGCTCCCATGGATAAATAAGATGCTCTCAGTTTGCACTTTAAACACGCGATTTTGCTCGTCAAAAAAATCCACCCAACTCCTTAGACTACGCCAAAGCACCTTAGGCAGACCGGTGGTACCTGATGTAAGCACACCAAAAGAGGCCTGCTCTGGAATGGCTAATTTAGATATATAAAATGAGCTAGTCTCACTAATCAGAGCTTCCTCCTCCGCCATTTCACAGCCCTTATCTACTAGACTATAATCAACTGACTCTAATTTATAACGAGTCAATAGCTCACCACGGCGCTTTTCATTTAAATCAGCATGGCAAATAATTGGTCTACGCCCTTCATAAATAGCCCGTAACCAAGCAACTAATTGTGATTTTATATTATACGTTTGGATGAGTTCTACTACGGAATATCTCACTCCATTTGATATGGTAGTTTCAGAATTAGTGGCAGTTTTAAAATTAGTGTCATTATCAGTCTTAGTAGCTTCATTAGTTTTAATATTATCTTTCACGTCCCAAGCCCTGGTAATTTCATCCCATAAAGCTTTATAGCTTATCACTTCATCTTCAATGACTAGTGCGGCCTTTTGAGGCTGTGTGCGACTATATAATTCCAATCGTTGAAATAATTCATGCTCTGTTCCCAAAAGTACAACCTCCTCTAGTCAAGGAAAACGAAAACAACTACGCCTATACCTGCCGTTCAATTAGCATGGCTACGCCCGTGCCACCAGCACCAGCTATAGCGGTCACACCATAATGGCCATCACAATGCTTCAAAGCAGCCATCAAATGCAATAAATTCACAGCCCCTGAAGCACCATAAGCATGACCATACGCTAAAGCTCCGCCCAATTGATTGTATTTGTGCACATGTTCTTTATATGCTCGTTCGAAAAGTACATCAATGACTGCAAATGCTTCATTCCATTCCACTGCATCCATATCGTCCATGGTCAAGTGATTTCGTTTCAAAATAGCCTCCGTACTCTGCCACGCCCCTTCTGGACTTAATTGTGGTGCTCCCGCCCAAGGTAAAATATCTACAATTTTAAATTCTTGTGGCTCTGTAGTTAAACCTACAAAGGCAGCGCCATCATGAGTGTAACAAGTATTGGCTGCCGTAAGCAAAGAGTCTCTATGTAAAATAGGTGGCATTCGATCTAACAATCGCTGAGACATGCGAGACTTAATACTTTCATCCTTAAAATCAGAGCGACTCAATTCATATCTCATAACATCTTCTAATCCAGCCTTCTCATAGTCCATAGGAGGGACAAATCCAGCTGTCTTATGATCCATGTTCGCGACTAATTTAGCCGTCTTATGCTCCACTAATTGATTCGTCTTATGCTCCACTAATTTAGCCGTCGCCTGTTCCATGATTGAACCTAATTCGACTTTTAAAATAGAGTTAGGCACAATATACTTCTCCAGAAGCTGTTTCTCCTTAGCTTCTACAGCTAGAGAATGACTTCGCAAGGTCCAAAAATCTAATTCCTCTTTAGTCATACTATGTTTACAAGCTGTAGCATGGGCCCCTTCTAACATCGTTGCAGGCGAAAGAGTATGTGGCGAAAATTGTGCCACCATATATTGCCCATTTGCCTTCTCATGGTCTGCATTATACGGCATCTGCTTAAAGCGACTATCCTCAGGACTATATACGCGCATTGGCTGCAAAGAGCAACTCTCCATACCGCCAGCTATAAGATTCTCTACTAGTCCGCTGCGAATAGCGCGAAATCCTTGCCCTATAGCCATGGCTGATGAAGCACATTGCATGTCTACAGTATAACTGGGTACTGCTTCGCCATAAGCGGAGTACAAAGACATAAGCCGCCCTATATTCCCACCCGTGCCGACTGCATTACCACAGATAATTTCCTCTGCCTTATAACCTTGGCGATGCAGTTCATTTAATACGGCAGCACCTAAAAATTCTGGCCGTATCATTTTATATTGTCCCTTATAAACACCAATGGGCGTCCTAAGGCCGCCCATTATATATACATTGGGAAAAGAATTTACTTGTTTTACCATTCCATACCCTCTTATATATGTTATTCTCAAAATATTCTCTAAAATACTCTTTAAGTCAATACTTTCAATATGCCTTAAATCAATACTAATACTTGTAATATACCTTAAACAATATGAATACTCGCAATAATCTTAGACTCAAGGCCAAGATTAACAATACACTTTAAATCATTTCAAATACTAGTAATACGTTGTAAATCAACCTAAATACCAGCCCGTTTCATCGCCACTGCAATCCACGCAGCAATAAAACATTTTACAATGTCTAAAGGAATAAATGGAGCGGAAAAACTCCAAAATGCTTGCATGAAAGATAAATTACTATAAATCATGCCCCCTGCCATGCCCATTAAATGAGTAATTGGAATTGTAATAATAGTAGCGCGAATAAAGTAAGACAATACTTTATTTGGCCCCTTAAAAATACTCAATAATGTATAAGCAATAGGAAAACTCCAAATGAATCCCCCAGTAGGTCCAAACAATTTAGCCATGCCACTAGCACCACCTGTATATACAGGAAGACCAATAGCGCCTAATAATACATATAAGCACAATGTAATAAATGCTTCTTTAGGTGGTAACATCAAACCGATTAAACAAAATACGATCGTCAAGGCCGTTACCATGCCTGGCACTAAAGGCAATGGAAAGGATAAAAATGCTGCAATCCCACAAAGGGCTACTAGCAAGGCCATTTTAGTAATTGTTCGAGTATTCAAAATCTACACTTCCTTTATAATAATAAATGCTAAGATTTCCATGTAAGCTTAGCTGTAAATACTATTTTATTTTCTACTTTAGCTGAAATATTTCGATCTGTTTCGTCCAGTTCAAATACCAGCTCTTCATTGGCATGTACAGGTGCTCTAAATTTCATATCGACTTTCTGTATAGTAGTCTGACTTAAGTCTGTAGTCGCTTGAAACTCTGTAACCTCTTGAAAAACCGTAATTCCTTGAAAATCCCTAATCCCTTGAAAATCTGCTTTTTTACATAAGACTTGCGGTATACACTGCAATAATAACTTCTCCAACAATAAGCAGCCCGGTACTACATAGGGCGCATTACGATGGATAAGATTTTCATCCTCCACAGCAAAAACAAAGTCCAATATCTCTTCTTTTGAAATGACTAGAGGTTTTATTCCTTCACCACTCGCACTAGACATGCTCTTACACTCTACAGACAGTGAAGTTTTATAATCACTTGTATCTCTCTGTATACGTTGTACTAATTCACTTAATTGCATATTACAGGCCTGCATGGTGAGCCAAAATGCCTTCTTATTATAGTCAACTGATTTAGGAATAGACTGTTCGTAAGAAAAAGCAGTAGTATTAGCAATCACAGTATTAGTATTAGTATTTGTATTAGTATTAGTATTAGTCTTAGCAGTAATAGTAGCACTATCATCTAAAGCATACTCTTTACTTAGCCCAACAGCCTCGCTACATTTACCCAGGGATTCACTATTTCGTGCTTCTTCGTCACATCCACAAGAGGGCGCCAGCCATTGCCAAGTTAATTTACCAATGACAACGTCCTTGGGGCAATCCGGATAGGACTTGATGAGCGTTTTAAACAGTGTACGCAAAGTATTTTGCGTGTACTGCATTATTACTGGACCGTCCATCTTAGCCTCCCTACTGGCGCCTACCTATAAAATCCCTTACAATCTGTTTTGATTATATATAAGCTAGGCTCTTTTGTCAACCCAACTAAATTCATTAGTTAACTATATGTTAACCATCCATGCATCAATAGCTAAATGGATTTATAACTTGGGGCACAAGCAGTACTGCAGCTCATCCTGTTTTATCACAATCAAAGCGATACACTATATCCATATAAAAAACTCCCTATGAACTTTTCCTAGCTCATAGGGAGTTTTACACTTTTACACTTTTACACTTTTATTACTTTTACACTTTTATTACTTTTACACTTATATTACTTATATTACTTTAGCTTAATTTTCTTTATCTTGCTCTAAACTATTAGCCAAATTTAGCAAGTACTCTTTAAAATCTTCACCGCATAATGGTGATTGTAAACCATACTCCACAGTCGCTTGTAAATAACCCAAGCGATCGCCAATATCATAACGCTTACCTTCATAGCTTAAAGCATATACTTTGCCAGAAAGTCGTGCTAAGGCATCAGTAAGCTGAATTTCATTGCCAGCTCCCTGTGGCGTATGCTCTAATAATTCAAAAATTTCAGGCTCCAATACATAGCGCCCTAATACCGCCAAATTAGACGGAGCTAAATCGCGACTTGGTTTTTCAACTAAACCTTCCACTTCATATAAATTAGAATTAATAGGCTTGCCCGCTACAATACCATAAGAACTTACCTTATCCTGTGGCACATACTGTGCCCCTAAGATAGTGCCACCACGTTCATTATAACAATCAATCAATTGCTTCAAGCAAGGATATTCAGGATTATATACCACATCATCACCAAGAAGCACGGCAAATGGTTCATTGCCTATAAATGCTTTAGCACAAAGCACTGCATCACCTAAGCCTCTAGGCGCCTTTTGGCGGATAAAATGAACGCGAATATTCGCCAAAGACCGTACCATATTAAGCTGTTGTTGCTTCCCTTGTTGCTGCAATAGTTGTTCTAATTCCACGCTCGTATCAAAATGGTCTTCAATAGCTCGCTTATTGCGCCCTGTAATAATAAGAATTTCTTCAATGCCAGAAGCTAAGGCTTCTTCTACAATGTATTGAATGGCTGGTGTATCAACAATGGGGAGCATTTCCTTTGGTTGTGCCTTAGTGGCTGGCAAAAATCGCGTACCAAAACCGGCCGCCGGAATTACAGCTTTTCTTACAGTTTTCATAATAAGACCTCACTTAACCAAAATAAATCAAAAATCCCCTTGCGATCTCTCACCTAAAGACCATTTCTCATAGCCCATATAAGTCATGACTCATAATTTTACATCTTATATATCACTTATTATTCACAATTTTGACTGAATAAGAGACTCTATATCCATGCAGCAGCACATAAGAGAAACCTGTCATACCTAAATATGACAGGTTATTGCGCTATATTCTAAAATACTCTAAATTCTAAAACACGCTATAAATTAAAAGTCTTTTGCTACAATTGTATAGCTCCATTTCTTCTGTTTCGACTGATATGTCAACCAACCTTCAAAGGAGTGCATATCACGGTACCAAGTATAGTCTACATAACGAAGCTCGCCCGTTTGAACATCGCGTTTTAAAATAACGCTAAGTCTATCTAAGCGACTTACTTGCACAGAGAAACCTGTTGTCCAATTGCGACGAATGTCAATTCGGTCAAATGGATATGGCGAATTAGATTTCGCATCAATATTATGTTGCTTATAACTAGACCATACTCGAATTTTGTCATTAACTTTCCAGTTTGCACTGACACCCCAATAAGGCATGCTACGCGTTAAATCATTATAACCATAATGATCTCGTTGATAACCTAAATGGAAGCGTAAGCTTGTATTCTTAGTTGGGCGAATCGCATCATGGCTTAACTCGCCTTTAAACATATAATGACTGCCCTTAATATAGTCTTCTTTCCAATAGCCTATATTACCTTCACCACGCACAGTAAATGGGGTGCTACCAATATGATATGTATTAGTATAGACGGAGAATTCAGGGCGCTTTTCAACCCATACAGTACGGGCATTAAGAGTCGCTGATTCACGACTTACGCCAAAGCGCATACCGCCCCAAGGGAAGTAATGACGATAACCATAACTTGGCTTAAAGCCTTCCTTAGTCATCCATTGATATTTGAAGAAAAGCTCTCCATGTTCACCTATTGGATATTCAATGCTGCCTTTTAAGCCAAAGCCATCATCACTATTATACGTAGGACGAGGAATAAAGCTAAAAACATTTAGCTTAGACTCATCTTTACGCAAGGATACTACATAGCGTGGCATGCTCATTATCTTACCATTTTTAATGAAGAACCTAGCATCATTAATAATGGCTTTATCACCAGGATATACTTCAATAGTACTACCTTCAATACGATAATCTGGTACACCTTTGTAAGCCATAGCATGTTTAGTTGTAACCCAGCCATCAGTTATAAGCCCTGTATTTCCATCAAATTCGGCTTTTTTAGCCTTTACATAATAAGGCGCTGCAAAGCCTATAACATCAGGTGCTACCATTGCATTAGTGCCGCTATTAAATTGTAAATTAGCCCCTGTAAGATCCTTGGTTTGTCCCTTATCCTCTAAAAAGCGAAATGGACCTTCTGTTGTATAGTCTTGCGTCTTGCTATTGCCTAATAATTTATCAGTATATAGCTCACGATTGCCCTGGCGAGCTTCTACAGTACCTACAGCGACTACATTGCCAGTTAAATCACTATAATACATACTATCTGCATCAACGCGCACCGGCAAAGTCGCTGGATCTTCAGTAGGTTTTGGTGTACCGCGACGAACTACTTTAATAGGAGGGTTTATTAAATCATCCTTTGTATTCATCGTTACAGCCGTATTTTGACTATATTCTACAGCTGCATCCTCTTCTGTATAATCTACGACTCTAACAGTTGTAGGCGTTGTTGTATGTAAAGCTAATGCCGATGCACCAGTAGTATTCTGACTGGCTGCATCAACTGCATCCTCTGTGTTAGTATCGGCTGCATGCACTGCCACCAATGGCATCAAAACTAAGGCCGCACTTAAAGCATATTTCGCTTTCTTCCTTACCATTTACTAATTACCTCATTTATGTAATATTTTTAATTTCGTTTTACCACTACAATTGGTTGAGATGGTGCTGTAGCTACATGAGTAGATTCTTCTGCCTGATCTTCGTCTTCAACAGTGTCCTCTTCTACTTCTTCATGAGTTGTATCTTCTTCTACGGCCTCACTAGAAGTATCGTCTACATGCTCTTCTACTACTTCTTCGTGTTCATCAGTAGCACTAGTGCTTGTCTCATCAGCAGGCACTAATGTAACTGGTTCATCTGGATTTCCTAATTCATACTCATCGTAATTAGACTCCGTAATAGAACCGCTCGTACCATGAGGTAAGCCATCGCCACCAACGACTACGCCTTGTACAGTTACTACTTCTTGCGGCTGTACATAAATAGTAGAACCTGCAGGTAACTCAACATTCTTACCTTTTATAAAGAAGCCCCCCACAAGACCTACTGGCCCAAGCAATACAGCACCTGCCACAGATGCACCAGCAGCTTTTAATTCTTGTTTAGTCTTTTCCTTGGCTTCTTCACCTTGTATTGCTACAAAGGATTCACCATTAATAGTTGGCACTGTGTCAAATACAAAGTCCAATTTACCATTGCGGCCAAAGGAAGAGGCTGATTTAATCTCAGACACATGACCTTTGCCAGTCGTTCCAGCAGGAACTAAGAGGACATTGCCATCCATAATGTCTTCAGCAACAGTGAATTCAAAGGTATCACCTACTTTATTAGTTTTTGTAGAAATAGGTGTATCTAAAGTCACTGCAAACACTTCAGAGCTATTAATAGTCCCTACTTGTGAAGTCAGCTTTAAAGGCTTGCCATTAATCGTTTTGCTTAGATTTTGAATGCGCGCTTCTAATGAGCCAGTTTCGATGCGCCCATTAACACTGCGCTCTAATTGTTCCACACGGGATACTAGCGAACCAGCGCCCACCTTATTTTGATAAGACCATTCCTGCATAGCTAGTTTTTGCTCAACTGATATTTTGCCTTGACCATCGCCAGCAATAGAACTATATAAGGACTCTACGCGGGAGGTAATAGTGCCTTCAGTTTGTTTACCATATACAGTTTGGCTAATCTGATTTACTCGATCTACTAAAGCTCCTACTTGAGCAGAACCATAAATAGAAGTTTCCAAAGCATCTGTTTTTTCTAATACAGTCTCTGGTGCAGCCCAAACTTGTCCTGAAAACAATGCTGCCACAGCTAACAGTACGACTTGTTTTTTCATATTTCCTCCACGGCTATTAGAATCACAAGCCTAAAGCTAACTATATACTAAGTTAGCTTCAGGCTATAACGAGCTCTCTATGTAAAACTTACTTGATTTCTATATCTAGTCAGATTTCTTAACTACATATCTTAACTATACATTAGATTTTAATATCAATAATAGCAGATACGCCTACACCTTGAATACGAGTAGCGGATGTAGGATTTTTGCTATCAATTGGCACTAAACCTTTAATACGCGCTACATTGTTAAAGCTAGCTTCTAATTGTGCTACTGCTTCTACGCGTTCTACTTCAGATGCTGGGCCAGTTACTTGAGCTGCCCCGATATAACCGCTAGTACCTACACTCACGATAGGAACTACTTTAGTTGTATAGGTTGTACTTAAATTGTTTTGACTTAAAATTTTATTTAAGAAGTCATTGATTTGACCACCAAATTTATCCACCACAATACCAACGCCACCAACTTTTAACGCACCACCTAAAAAGCTACCTAAATTGAAAGCTTGTGTAGTGGCTACCATGCCGCTGGAAAATGTAAGAGACGCTACAAGAGCTGTTGCTAATAATTTCTTTTTCATATGTATTTCCTCCTTTTAATAGGCTCCTTGGACTTTACTTCTCAATTCACTTCATAGTAATTGTAATACTAAAGTTCAATGCCAAGAGCAATTCAACACATAGAATAAGCAAGCCCTAAGCTCACGCCTAGGGCCTTTGCTCATTCATTAAATTATACCATAAATCGACAATTTTGTCCTTTATTGTGGCAAGGTATTCACTTGACCAAGAACAGAACTTGCATTTTTAATTTTTTGCTCATTCCCCATAACACTAATATGCGCATCGCCCATAACAGCTTCTACTACATCAGCTAAAGCGCGAATATCTTCTGGGCGTGTTACAATCACGGCTTCTCTAAATTTCTCAGCAGCCCCTTCATTATTTTCGCCAAAGTACAAGCCCATAGCTCGTGGACCACGAAGCGCTGGTGTCATCGGAATATCTAAATTACTCATGGTACCAATAATGTATTTTCTCATTTCACGATCTGAAATTTCAAACTTACGAAGGAAGTCAGCCAATTCTTTATACACATTGAGTGTTTCTGTCAAATTAGGATCGCGATAAGAGCAAAGTACCATGTTGCCATTGTTGTAGAAATTAGCAAAAGCACCATAGGCACCACCTTGTACACGGATGCGTGTCCACAAGTATTCATAGCGCAGAATCGTTTCCAATACGCCCATTGCCCCTACATATTTAAAGCCATGGTCTTTAAAGTTACCACCCTGAGCAACATATTGAACTTTACCAGCTGTAACAATGCCTTCATTTTCATACGTTTGAGTTAATTGTAGCTGATTTTCAGCATAGGTTTCATGAGGCCATGCTGGCAAAGCTTCTGCCATTTGTGCTTTGAACACTTCATATTCATGGGCTTCCCCCACAAACATGATGTCCACATTATTAGCGCGGAAAATTTTCTTTGCTACAGCAGTTAATTTATCTCCCATTTCAGCTAAAGCCGCTTTATCTTTTAGGGTATCCGCTAATTGTTTAAAATAGGAAAGACCGGTTAAATCGCGGAACTTACCAATATCAGACACCTGTGCCATAACGCGATTAGAAACAATTGTATGACCGCGGCGGAACGCTTCTGTTTCCCAAACCGTCTTAAGCTCACTTAAGAGCTCTACTAAACGACTTTGATCCTTATAAGAAGTAGCCGTTAACAGCTCAGAAATAATACGTGTTACATCAAAGAGTTTGCTATGTAAAGCTTTAGCTCTTACTACAAGCATAGGTACAAAGGCTTGACGTTCATTATACTTAGGAAGTCCCACTACATCAGTACTAAAACCGCCTAGATTTAAGTTAATATCTTTAGCTACCTCTTCATAAGAGCGCGTTTCTGTATTAACGCGAGCTAAAATATCACTGATTACATTGGCATAAAATAACTCATCTTCAGTTAAACTATTGAGCTTGAAGTAAAATGCTGTATAGTTAATGCCCTTCGCATTAGTTGGCACAAAATGTAAACGCGCTGCGTCTACCTCTTCATCGTGTCGCTCAATATGCTCTACTTTAGGCGATAAATCAGATAATTCTAAAAGCGGAATTGTCGCTAATGCTTCTTCTGTATCCGCTGTCGCTTGACGCTCTTTAAGCTTCTTAGTTTCCTCCACAATTGTTTCAATTTCAGCAGCACTCATACTAGCTTTTACAGCGGCTAACTTTTCACGCTCAGCTGCTTCTTTAGCTTCTTGCAAGCCTTTTTCTGGATAAATGGACACTAAGGCTTTATGATTATTTTCTAAAATGCACTGACGAATTAACTCTTCAAAATAGTTTGTCTTAAGACCTTCGCGAATCGCTGCTAATGCCGCATCATAACGAAGTACCGCTACTGGATCTTTGTCATAAATCCATTGATCCATAACGCGAATACTATAAGCAAGACCAATTGGACGACCACCAAAATCAGCTTCACGAAGAGCAAATTCAGTAATATTTAAAGATGCTTCTAATAAAGTTTTATCAAGCCCTGTATCGACCATGCGAGACAATTCAGCCTCTACTAGCTCTTGTAGGCGCTTTTGTTCCTTCATTTCAGAACCACTTACAGTAATATTCCAAATTGGCTGACGCAAGCTGTCTAAGAAGTAGCCACTGATGTCGCTACCAATGCCTGCTTTTACCAATACTTCTTTTAATGGCGCGGCCGGTGAAGTCAATAAAGCATGAGTTAAAATATCAAAGGCTAAGCTCTTCTCCACGTCCATGTCTGGCATTACATAAGTAAGGGCATGCATAGTCTTGCCTGCAGGATCATCTTCTGAGCCAATACCGTAGGCATAGGAAGCCACTTTGCCTTCTTCAAATGGAGCTTGAACTGCAATTTCAGAATCTACTGTAATAGCATCAAAATTAGCTAAATACTCTTCATCAATAAATTTCAGTTGCTCTTCAATATTCATCGTGCCATATAAGAACATATAACTATTAGATGGATGATAATATTGTTGATAGAACTGTTGGAAGCCTTCATAAGTCAAATCAGTAATATGGTCTGGATTGCCGCCAGAGTCAACGCCATAAGTTGTATCTGGGAACAGTTCAGCCATCATATGAGTGTCTAAAATGGAATCGGCTGAAGAATATACACCCTTCATTTCATTATAAACAACACCTTTATAAGTCAATTCATCATCAGCAGAGTCTAGCTCATAATGCCAGCCTTCTTGCATAACAATTTCTTTATCCGTAGCTACGCGTGGATAAAATACAGCATCTAAATATACATCCATTAAATTATGGAAATCTTTATCATTTTTAGAAGCCACAGGGTACATGGTTTTGTCTGGATAGGTCATGGCATTTAAAAATGTATTAAGAGACCCTTTAACAAGTTCCACAAAAGGCTCTTTTAAAGGGAACTTACGCGAACCACACAATACGGAATGCTCTAAAATATGAGCAACCCCGGTGCTATCCTTTGGTGGCGTGCGAAATGATACGGAAAATACTTTATTTTGATCCTCCGCATCAATATATAAGAGGCGAGCTCCTGATTTTTCATGCTTTAGTAAATAGGCATTACTATTAAGTTCTTGAACTGGCTCGATTCGTTCCACACGAAAGCCAGAATATATTTCATTTTGTTTCATATATAACGCTCCTTTTAACATATATACTCAAATGTAATTCATTTTATAATAATTCTTTTTACAGTCTTTTATATACCTTTTATTAGTGTAGAAATACCTACCCAATAAATAGGTTACTCTTTAATAGTATCACAAGTGATAGATTTTTTCATTATGAAAACACAAAAAACTCACTTTATCCAACTGCTTTAACACATTAAGAATAAAGTGAGTTTTATATATTTTAAATAATTTACAATGCCTTACTAAGCCTATTCTTAGCCGCGATTATTCACCACTAAATTGTCATGAATAGCACGGATAGCATCTTTAACACGCGCTTCATCGATTAGACAAGCTACACTAATTTCAGAAGTAGAAATAATTTCAATGTTAATATCTTCTTCGCTGAAAATGCCAAACATTTGCGCCGCAATCCCTGGTTGACCTAGCATGCCAGCCACTACGATAGATACTTTAGCCATGCTTTCATTGATACTGTAGTCTTCCATTTGAAGATTTTTCTTTAATTCTTCAATAACATCGCGCGCTAATACTACATCGTCACGCGTAATAGTGAATACAATATCAGTCACTTGATCTTCAACAGTGCGAATGCTCTGTACAATCATATCTACATCCACATTCTTATCCGCAAGGCTTTGGAAAATAGTATGTGCCACGCCTGGTTTATTTTCAACGCCAATTAAAGACACTTTAGCTACATTTGTATCATCTGCTACACCAATTACAGTGCGTTTATTCTCTTCCATAGTATAATCCTCCCGAATAATTGTCCCTTCATTATCACTAAATGTAGAACGTACATGAATAGGCACGCCATAACGTACGCCCATTTCAACTGCTCGAGGTTGCATAACACCAGCGCCTAAGCGAGCCATTTCTAACATTTCACCATATGTAATCTCTGGTAATTTAAGTGCATTCGGTGCAATTCGTGGATCTGTAGAATATACGCCTTCCACGTCGGTAAAGATTTCACACACATCAGCCTTCATTGCCCCCGCTAAAGCTACTGCAGTTGTATCAGAACCACCACGACCTAATGTCGTAATATCGCCAAAATCAGTAATCCCTTGGAAACCAGCCACGACTACAATATTGCCTTCATCTAAGGCAGCAAAAACACGGCTAGGGTCAATATCTAAAATGCGCCCTTTACCATAATTGTCACTGCTCACAATACCAGCTTGTGCGCCAGTCATAGATACAGCCGGCTGTCCTTTTTCCATAAATGCCATAGACATTAAAGAAATAGTAATCTGTTCGCCTGTAGACAACAAACGATCCATTTCACGCCCATAAGGACGAGAGGTAATTTGTTTAGCTAAACATACTAAATCATCGGTAGTGTCACCCATGGCCGAAACAACCACTACTATGCGGTCGTCTTCTTTTTTATCGCGCAACACGCGATTGACTATGTTGTAGATTTTTTCTGGCGTAGCTACTGAACTACCGCCAAATTTTTTAACAATTAAGGCCACAGCAATCCCTCTTTACTTCTCAAAATAACTAAATAACTATACATACAATTCAAAGCGTATAAAAATATATAAAAGTACTTTACCATATATTGGACTCATCTGTAAAGCAAAAAGCAAAGAAAAAGCCGAGCTTGCGCTCGGCTTTAGTTCGTATTAATTATTTTACTACGATATCTTTTTCAGATTCCCATAAACCATGGATATTGCAGTAAGAAGTAGCAATTAATTTACCAGATTTTTTGAAGCTTGCTACAACAACGCCTTCTGCTTCAGCAAATACAGGGCCTTCGTTAGCGCCTGCACCAGCTTCGCCATGTACATTGAACTCTAAGCGAGCTACTTCGTAAGGAAGAGTTGTGCCTTCTTCTACATAGTATAATTTAATCCATGCAATGTGATGTTCAGTAGTATTAGGATGTGCAATATCTTTGCCCACTGCTAATTCGATGCGAACTTTTTCACCTACTGCTGCTGTATCAGGTGCAGTAATTACAGGAACGTGTTTCTCATTTTTGAAGTCTGCAGTTTTTACATAGTTACTTAATGCCATGATTATAACCCCCTTGGAGATACAAACAATCTATAAGAACTCTCTTATAGTCTTAATACATAATGATTACCTATAACCCATTAATACTATTGGTCACTAATGATAATCATTTATCTACAATTCAATTATACGCATGTATACATATTTTTTCAAGCATCAATTCTATAATATTCGATATAATTCATAAAATGCAAACAGTCTGAATTAACACTTAAAACTCAATGCCTTTTACTGCTTTAATGCCTTGCTCATAGGCATGCTTAATAGGTTCCATTTCTGTCACTGTATGGGCTAATTCAATAATTTCAGGTTTTGCATTACGGCCTGTCAAAATTAGATGTAGCCCTTCAGGTTTTGATTTTAACAGATCCACTACTTTAGCTAAGTCTACAAGCCCAAAATCGATGGCATAGTTAATCTCATCTAAGACAATTAAATCCCATTGGCCAGAGCGAACTTCTTCTTCCACTTGCGTCCATCCAGCTGCGGCCGCCTCTTCATGGGCTTTTATTTCCTCAGGACTTCCCTTTTGTTTATGGTATACAAAGCCCTTGCCCATTTGGCGCAACTCAATGGCAAGCCCTGCTTTCTGAAGCGCTTCAATGCTGTTGAGTTCACCATATCTCATGGAGCCTTTTATAAATTGTAAAATCAACACCCGTAGCCCCTGCCCAGCTGCTCGAATAGCAGTACCTAGAGCTGCCGTAGTCTTACCCTTACCTGGCCCTGTGTTGACTAAAATTAATCCGTCCATACTCTACCTCATACAATCTAACATCTATCTATAGTATTCTATTTATAATTTATAGCATTCTATTTTTAATAGTTTAATTTATAACCTACTTCTAAAGCATGTTTCTATAGCATACTCATCTACACCATGCTTTCTCTTTAACTTGCTTCATCTATAGCTTGTTTCATATATGTATCTATTTAGTCTATATCATTTAATTTTAACTTTTGCATACACTTACTTGCCTACATACTGTCTTGCAGCACTTAAAAAGCTCTCCACCGCCTCATCATTGCCGGCAAAATTAATATGCAAATAAGAAGCTAATAAAGAGCCCTTGCTATAACCACCTGTATAGATTTGACGTTGCCGTCCTCCTTCAAATTGAAAGGCCCAAGGAAACTCTAATTCGTTTATGCTTAATTCCATAGTGGAGAAATGAAATTCATGGCCTCGCAAAGTCATGCCCTTAGGACCTAATATAGTATCTTGCAAAGCTGTAGCTTCTACATAGCCCACTCGTTGCAAAGTATCTTGCATAGCGCAAATAGCTGGCACAAGCCCTACCATAGGGAGCTCCTGTTTTTCAAAATCTACTACAGCTTCTGTTAAGTACATGAGTCCACCACATTCAGCATAAATAGGCATTTGATTGGCGGAAGCCTCGCAAATCGCCTGCTTCATAGCTTCATTTTGGCTCAACTGGGATAAGAACATTTCAGGAAAACCACCGCCAAAAACTAAGGCTTGCACATTAGGCAAGGTCTTATCCCGCAAGGGACTAAAATAAACGAGCTCCGCACCTCGTGCTTCCAATGCCTCTAAGCTGGCAGGATAGTAAAAAGAAAAAGCTTCATCATGAGCAATACCAATTCGAACAGACGCTATCAAATTAGGCGCGACTTTGTCCACAGCTAACTCATGTGGAGCTACTGTTGCTGATATGTCCGCCTCACTTTCAATAGCAAGGTCTTTAACTAAGGGCTTTGCCGATTGTGCGACGTCTAGCAAAGCTGGAAAGTCTATACTCTCTGCCATGCATTCACTGATGACCTCTAAAGTAGTGCTCACATCTAGCTCCGTAACAGGCGTTAGACCTAAATGACGTTCAGGCGATTTCATGCGCTCATCACGGCGAATAACACCTAGCACAGGAATATCTAATCGCTCTAAAGCCTGACGTATCATAGCTTCATGATTAGCACTACCAATGCGATTTAATATGACGCCACTAAACAATAGGTCTTTATCATAATCACGAAAGCCTTTAGCAATAGCAGCCGCGCTTTCACCCATAGCTTTACAATCAATGACGAGTACCACTGGTGCGTGTAAGCGCTTAGCAATATCTGCCGTAGAGCTTACACCATCTCGTCCCCCATCATAGAGGCCCATAACACCTTCAATGATAGCAATGTGAGCGGACTCACTCGTCTTTGCAAAGAAACCACTTAATTTATGAGCCGGTACCAGCCAGGTATCCAAATTGTAGCAATCGCGACCACTGGCTTCCTTATGAAAGCCTGGATCAATATAATCCGGCCCCACTTTAAAGGCCTGCACTTGTAGCCCTTCATTAGCTAAGCATCGCAATATACCTGCCACAATCGTAGTCTTGCCAACACCTGAATTAGTGCCAGCTATAACAACACGAGGACAAGAGATTTGACCTACATTATCTTCATCAGCCATTGTAGCTTTTCGAATCAATGCATCTGGTGCTGCTTTTAATATTTTTTTAGCGTCTAATGAATCCAATCACATCACTCCTTAGACTACAAAATACAGAGCCTAAAAATAAACAATAATAAAATGGTAAGTAATGCTTTTAAACTAAACACTTACTTAATAAGATGCACACTTAACTCTTAATTAATGGTCTGCGTACTCAAACTAAATTAAATACTTTTACCTTAATCTATATAATTAACGATTTTTGCGCTTAGTTAAAATAGTAGATAAATAGTTTAATTTTAAATCTCGTGGCAAGGACGCAACATTTTCATAAATCTCTTCTCCATCGAGGCCACAGCGGCTAATCATAACTGCATTATCAGCCATATCATATTTCTTTAACGTATCCTGTACTTCACCAAAATTACGATATACTTTCATAATTACCGTATCATCTGCCACTGAAAGAACTTTGTCAATTTTATCCTTTGGCGCTGTAGCTGGCACAATAGCCAATACTTCTTCTTTTTCTACAATAGGATACCCTAAGCGAGCACCAATCGCACAATACGCCGTTACACCAGGCACTGTTTCAATTTCGTACCCCGCTTGCTCTACCAAACGATATACATACATATAGGTGCTATAAAACATAGGATCACCTAAAGTTAAAAATACAACTTGTTTGCCTTCATCGAGAAGCCCACCAATAATGCGGCGCGCCTCTTCCCATCCTTCTTGTTGCTCTGAATCATTCAAAACCATAGGGAATACTACTGGTACAATTTCAGTATGGTCCTGAATATAAGGCTTCGCTATATTAAGTGCCACCGACCCATCTTTCTTTTCTGTTTTAGGGGTAATAATCACATCCGCTTCACCAATAAGACGCGCGCCCTTTACAGTTAATAATTCTGAATCACCTGGACCAACACCAATTCCGTACAATTTACCCTTCATTATATACTCCTTTACATATAAGCCTTATGTTATTAAGTCTAAACTATATTATCTTCCATCACTTTACAATTAATATTTCTTACTTTATGTTTCGTATCACTTACTTTATATTTGGTATCGCTGGACGATGTTTTGAGCGCCCTTCATAGCGTTTTTCGATGGCATCAGCCAAATGAGCCGCATATATTTTCTGTATCCATTCATATTCGCCTAAACCCTTTTCATGGCGCACCACTTCATATCCATAAGCTTTCAATTGCTGTTCTACACTATCTTCATCATCGCCAAAAATATCATTCAATGCATGATCTCCAGCAACTAATAGTAAGGGATGTAGATGAATCCGCTTAGGCACCTGCTCATTAGGCCACGCCCAAGGTATAACAACATCATCTAACATAGGATAATTTTCTAAAGCCGCAATACGCACATGACGTAACTCTTGCTGCCATAGTTTTAATTGCAATACACCATAGCAGGCATTACCCACATTAAGACCACCATGGCCGATAAACACAAGGCCTTCATCATCCTTAAGATTTTGCTCAGCCAGCCACGGACGAATAAATTCATCTATGAGTATATCATAATCATCTGGCCGTTCTTCTTGCCCCATAAAATATAATAAAGGGCGACCTACACGAAGACTTTTAAGACTGCCCTGACCTTCATAGGCCAATATATTTTGCTTTAATTTATCAAACTCTTCTCCACCAGTAAAATGCAAAGGCTGTACAATAATCTCCTCAAAGCCATCTGCAATGAGTGCCTCCAAAGCACTGATTTCAGTGTTGATTACCTCGCCACGGTCACGCAATCGCTTTACAATAATACGGGACGTAAAAGCTAATCTCACTTCGTACGCCTGATACTGATTGCGTATATATTCTACAACCGCATCAATTTGACGCTTTCTAGCATGCTCTACAGTAGTGCCAAATGCAACGAGTAAAATGGCCTGCTTCATAAAAGTCTCCTTCATATCTATTAACTAATATATAATTTTACTACACTTTAATATCTAGTATAACTTATAACCTTATGACAGTATTATTAATACAATTTATTATCTGCGTAAAGGACGCCACTCAGCGTATTTTATGTCTAATTACAGTAGTATTTAATACAATGTATATCCTATAAACTATACAATTCATTCTCTATGAACTATACAATGTATTATCTGTATACTTCACAACTTGCTACATACGTACAATACAAATTATTAAGCGTTACTACTTATTATACTTTACATTTCAATATAACTGCAAAGAACATATCTCATAGTAACTAAAAAACACATCATAGTAGAACTGGCAATCCACATCCCATTACAACTAACAAAACTCATCTCATTATAACTACAAAAAACGGTCCTCAAAAAGGACCGCTTTTATTTATATATTACTACTGTATATCAAATCTACACTACAATGACAAAATTATTATACTGCTAAATGATTAGCTTTAGCTGCACTACGCTCTTGATTCACTGCCTGTTGTTTGCGCTCAATCATACGCACTGACTGTGCCAAATGTTTGAGGAACAATTCTTGAATAAATGGATTTTCTCCAAGGCCTTCATTCCAAATGGCTACCCCATAACCTTCTTCAGTTAGTAATGTAGCTACTGAATCAGAACGATCACCACCTAAGAAGTCCATCAAATGCTCCGACCCAATTAAAGCGAGAGGCACCACAAGAACTTCTTTATGGTCAAGACGCTCTAACAAAGTCAACGCTTGTTTAAAATTAGGGAATCCATTAGAGGTGAATACAGCCACATTTTGACCATTGCCATATAAACATTTTAACTGCAACGCACTAAATTCTAATTGATTTTGACCATTAGCCATAAGCAATACAGATTTATTTAAAGCACGAATATTAACATGCTTCATAATGGCATCAATGGTTGCTACATAATCGTCAGCATAGTTTTTAACACCTAAAGAGCTCAATAAAGGTTTGCCTACGTGAATGCGCATTGCATTGCGATCACTGCCATAGTTAAACGCTGCAATGGCCTTGCGCATCTTCTGATAGCATTGATCAGCCACTAAAGCAAATGGCAATACAAACACATCGTTTACACCTTTATCTTTTAAATCATTCAGTGCTGCATTAAGTGATTGCACTGGTACTTCATATTTATCATTCCATTTTTCAATCAATGCATCAGCTAAAAATACACGGCGCACGATTGCATCTGGATAGGCTTTTTTAATTTTTGCTTCCATGGAGCCTACAGACTTTTCTACGGCTTCTCCATAAATTGAACCAAATGTTGCTAAAATGATACCCTTCGTACTCATTGAATAATCCTCCGATACTAATATACCTATATTAACCATCGCTCTCGATGGGAATACCTTAAAGTTATAGAAAATGGTCATAATTCTCTTTATTAATTAGAACTCTTATATATGCTCCATCTTCTTTCGTTGGTATAATAATACGTTAATTTTCAATTAAAGTCAATGAGAACTTTTCTCATTTTGTATTTTATCGTTGATTATCATTGATAATTTTAAAATTTCATCATCTCTTAAGAAAGTAAATCTAAGTTTGACGATTCAGTTCGATTAAAATCGATACAAATACTTCACAAGGGTATTCTACAGTCCAAAAGGCTCAGTTAAGACAAAGTATATTAAATTAGAAACAGACTTATATTTTTCTTCTTCACTTCGGTCCTAGTGAGAAAAAAGCTCCAATCAGTTCTTATTATTACTTAAGAATACAAATGTATTTCTATTCAAACATTTGAATATTTATTCTTGTTTACAAAAAATTTATGCATCTATTTCTTTAAATAAACACTAAATCTTAGCCTATTTTATGAAATTATACCCTGTATTTTCTATTTTTACTAACAATTATTTTCAATAATTATTCTAGCAGTAGTAATCCTTTTCTAATTCATCCCCCACTAGTATACGCTAAACAGCATCTAATTCATCACCAACAAGAATGCATCGCTTTATTCTCCAATAGGGATATTAAGTAAGCCTATAATCTATTCATTACCAATTAAAATATACAGCTTCATATACTCTATGACCTTTATTTATACTATGCTTTCATTTGACATATAGTTTAGCCTTTTGCTATGATGAATTTAACTTAATATGACCATTTTAGGTGTAGTAATACTTAATAGAGAAGTTCAGTAAACGCTGACGCGGTCCCGCCGCTGTATGAGGGAGTGCCATCAAATGCCACTGGAATCATGACTACTAACCACAGCTAACCAATTGCTAGGTTCCAAGTCTCTGGGAAGGTGATGATCACGACGAACTCGAGCCAGAAGAACTGCCTAAAATGGATTACCGTAAACCCACGAGCGATGGCGAGGTAGATCAATGTCGATGTATAGTTCTTTTAGTTGGTTCATAGACTGTGCCAATAAAGGACTTATTTTGCTTGCCTTCACCTCCACCGTCCTTGGGTGAAGGTTCTTTTTATATAGGGAGGACATAATTATGAAAACACAGGTATGGAAAAAAACATTAGCTACTACACTAGCCGTAGCCGCTTTAACTGGCATGAGCCTCGTAGGTAACGAGGTTAGCGCCGCGTACACCTTAAGCTCTGAAGTAAAAACAGCAACACCGGCTCTTCTAGAAGCGACTCAACTAGGAGTAAAAACATATCATACCACTGACCCAACACTAGCAGCGCAGCCAAATAAGGATGCCATTGTGGTTATGAGCTTTGGCACAACCTTCAAGGATACACGCGATAAAACAATTAGCGCTACAGTAAAAGAAATCCAGGACCAACATCCTAATGTAAAAGTTGTCACCGCCTTTACCTCACATATTATTATTGACCGCATCAAAGCTAATGAAGGCCTTACCTTCCCTACCCCAGAAGAAGCGCTTGACCAATTAAAAGCAGAAGGCTATAACCGCGTAGCACTTGCTACATTAGATGTAATCCCTGGCATTGAATATAATTACAAAGCAGCTGTATTCAATGGGTATAAACATAATTTCAAAACTATGACCATGGGTACTCCACTTATGTATTGGATGGGGCAAGAAGACCAAGACGATGATGTAGCCGAAGTAGTTCAAGCCGTAGCATCGCAATTCCCTAAACAAGGCCCTAGTGATGCAGTTCTCATCATGGCACATGGCACACCAGATCCTTCTAACGCCTATTATTCAGTGATTCAAGACCGTATAGAGTCTGCAGGTCTAAAAAATACCTATATTTACACAGTAGAAGGGACACCTCGTTTAGAAAATATCATCCCTATCCTCAAAGCAAAGGGAATCAACCATGTAACACTTATGCCATTCATGATGGTAGCTGGTGACCATGCCACAAATGACATGGCCGGTGATGAGCCAGATTCCCATAAATCACAATTACTTGATGCGGGCTTTACCGTTGATACGTATTTACATGGCCTAGGTGAAAATCAAAACATTCGCCACATTTATACAGAGCGCGCTGATGAAGCTTGGCAAGCCCTAGAAGAAACTGCTGAGGATTAATAATGAAACAATTAACTCGCATTTTCCTCGCCACTTGCTTAACTCTGCTAGCAATCATCGCCTTAGTGGGCTGTAGCAAAACTAGCTCCACTACAGATAATGCAACGCGCACTATTACATATAAAGACCAACAATACACGGTGCCAACTAATCCGCAACGAATTGCCACACTTAGTAATTCCGTACTCTATCTATTAGATGCGGTAGGTGGTCAATCCATCGATCGAGTAGATAGCACAGAGCCAGTGCCAGATACATTTAAAGACTTACCATCGATTGGCACTACAGCCAATATTAACATGGAAACCTTGTTAGGTTTAAAACCTGATTTAGTCTTAGGCCTAGGCAATCAGCATGGCAAATACGAAGGCCAACTAAAGAGCAATGGGCTCCCTTATATCCTCATTAACTATGATGGTATTAAGGATAATGCGCCGCTCCTACTCTTCTTAGGCGAACTAACCCATAATGAAGCAAAAGCACAAGCCGTTGTAGCTGATTACAATAAAAAAATCGACACGGTTAAATCTGTGGCACAACAGCAGGAACCTGCTAAAGTGGCAGTTCTCCGCGCTACAGCAAAAGCTGTTACAGCGGAGACAGACTTAGCCATTACGGCCTCTATGGTCAAAGAATTAGGCATGAATAATATAGTCCTTCAAGGTGATTATGATAAAACCGCTAAGACCATTCCCTACTCTCTAGAAAAATTGGCCGTAGATGACCCAGATATTATTTTCATTTCTACTATGGGCAAAAAAGAAGATATTACTAAAACCATGGAAAAAGAAATGACTAATAATCCTGCTTGGCAAAACTTAAAAGCAGTGCGCAATCACAAAGTCTTCTACTTGCCATCGAATCGCTTCTTGCTCAATCCTGGTCTCCATACACCAGAAGCCATGGCGGAGCTCGTTAAATTAGCGTACGATAAAGAAGTTACATTTTAAAAGAAGTATGGCACATACACAAAAGGAGTTCTCCGCAGAGGGAGAACTCCTTTTTATTTAGTATTAACGCCGATATTTCATAATCTTTCAAAGCTAGCCGACTTTAGGTTAGTCTCAGTAGATCCCTAGAAAGCTAATCTTATTAGAGCCTTTAAAATCTAATCTTATTAGAGAAATAAAATTTTAATCCTTTAATAATCCTTCAAACTTTATATATGGTGCCTTATCATTAGTTTCAATGGACGCTTTAACAGAAAATACAGTTTCTAATAGCTCTGTAGTAAATACCTGCTGCGGCGCACCTACTGATACGAGGCTTCCATCATATAGTACCCCCACCTCATGAGAGTAAGCTGCAGCTTGATTTAATTCGTGAAGTACCATGACCACGGTCAAATCTTGTTCCTCATTCAAGCGCTTTAGTAATTCTAAAATCTCTAATTGGTGATTAATATCTAAATAGGTCGTTGGCTCATCTAACAATAAAATATCACTTTGTTGCGCTAAGGCCATGGCAATCCATACGCGTTGCCGTTCACCTCCGGAGAGAGAGCTAATCAACTGATCTTTTAGATGTAAAGTTTTCGTAGCTTCTAAGGCAGCTTCCACTGCTTCACGGTCTTCCTTAGCTGTACTGCGCCACCAATTTTGATGAGGAAAGCGTCCACAATGGACTAATTCCTCAACCACCATATCTTGTGGAACTTCTGGAGACTGTGGCAAAAATGCCACCACCTTAGCTAAACTCTTCGCCGTATACGCTTCTAAAGACTGCCCATCTATACTGATTTGCCCTTTAAGGGGTTTAATACTGCCCATAATGCATTTTAGAAGAGTGCTTTTCCCGCATCCATTAGGCCCTACTAAAGTAGTAATACGCCCTTTAGGAATGGTCCAGGAAATGGAATTTAATACTTGCTTTTCACCAAAATTTATAGTCACATCTTGCACTGTAATAGCACCAGGAATATCGGTTTTAGCCACATCAAAGCTCTCTACAGTGGACTCAAAACTAGATTTCATTACGCATCCCTCCTCAATAAATACAAGAAGAAAGGCGCACCTAAAAAGGCCATAATAATACCTACAGGCACTTCAATAGGAGTAAAGGCAACCCGTCCTAAAGTATCACAGGCCACTAGCACTGTAGCGCCTAAAAAAGCTGAGCCAGGCAACAAATACGCGTAATCATTGCCAATAATCATTCGTGCCACATGAGGAATGACTAACCCTACAAAGCCCACTAAACCTGCCACACTGACTGCACTAGCAGCCAGTAAAGCCGCTACAGCAGTCATAAGAAAGCGTGTTTGCTCTACAGGAAGACCTAAGCCCTTGGCCGTTTCATCGCCTAAACTTAAAATGGTCAATCGCTTCGCCCCTAAAAAAGCTAAGAGAAGTCCACCTATCGTATAAGGGACCAGCATGTATACATGGGGCCAGCTTCGAGCTGAAAAGCCCCCTACCATCCACAAGAGTGCCCCTTGTACGCGATCACCATAAAATACCAGTAAAGCAGAAATGCCCGAACCTAAAAAGGCCGCCACTGCTACGCCAGCTAAAATAATACGGGTAGGACGAATTCCATTCTTCCATGCCAATGCATAGACCATCAAAGCGGCTCCTAGAGCACCTACAAAGGCAACTAAAGGGACCAAATACTCCCAACTAGGAAATAATATGAACACTATGACGCCAGCTAAACCAGCCCCTGAAGAGACCCCTACAATCTGCGGATCTGCCAGGGGATTTTTCATAACTGCTTGCAGAATAGCCCCAGCCACAGCTAAGTTAGCACCCACTAAAGCAGCCACAATATTGCGAGGAAAGCGAATGTTCCAAATCACCATATCCTCTGTATCCACTAATTGTGAGCTCCATAGGGTGTGCCAAATTTTATGCAAAGGAATATCAGCAGCACCATACATAAGCGATAAAATGGAACAAATAATGGCCAGCGATAAAAATACAATAACCCAAGCTAAGCGCTTAACCTTACGGCCTTTTGCCGTAAGCAATTCAGATTGGCCGGTCCCAACTGAGTCCTTTTTTGATGATGAAGTCATTACTTCTCATCCTTCCCCTTTACAAATAGCATACCATCTCGCTTTACACCAGTATAAAGTAAGGCATTGACTACGGAGGCAGCAATCGAGCTGCCCCCTTTATTGCCCTTAACTGTAATATAAGGTACTGGGGACACTTCAATTAAATAGTCCTTAGATTCTGCGGCCCCTACAAAGCCTACGGGAATACCGATAATAAGCGCTGGCTTAACCCCTTCTTCTAGGGCAAGGCGCAATACTTCATACAGTGCTGTTGGCGCATTGCCGATAGCCACAATTTGCCCTTCTAAGGATTTGCCAAAGGTTCTCATCGCTGCAATAGACCGTGTTACGCCTAATTCTTTAGCCATTTCAGCGACCTTTTCATCCTTAATTAAGCAATGTGCTTCACTGCCGCGCAAGGCCAACGCAGCTTTATTGATGCCCGTGCGCACCATCTCTACATCGCAATATATATGCGCACCGCGCTCAATAGCTTCAATGCCCTTGGCTACAGCATCTGGGCTCGTGCGAACAAGCTGCGCATATTCCACATCCCCTGATGCATGAATGGTACGAGAATATACGCGAATTTCATCATCCGTTAAATTTAAATCCTTTACATACGGATAAATTAGCTCCATACTTTTATCTTCAATTGCCTTGGGATTTTTAATGTAATCCATTCTTTAGTTCCTCCCATAGTGTATAAAATTCATTAATTTCAGTTATAGTTCGAGCGCCTTCTGCTGGCTTAGGGCGATCAATTACTACCACGGCCAAACCTAAATCCATAGCCGCTTGTAGCTTTGTATCTGAACCACCTACAAGGCCTGAATTCTTCATCACCACTACATCAGCCTTTGTATCGGCAAACATAATGCGATTCATGTCATAACTAAAAGGCCCTTGCATGCCAATAATACGCTTTGGTGAAATGCCTAAGTCTTCCATCATTTGCAATACTTCCACCGTAGGTAGAACGCGAGTCCATACCTCTTTATCCTGCAGTGCCGGAGCCGATGCAAATACATGCATCGTTTTACTCCCTGTAGTTAAGTAAATGCGCTCTCCTAAAGTGCCTGCTAATTGTGCCGCTTCTGCTTCATTAGGTACGTGATATAACTTATCATACGTCGGTAAGGGAATCTCTTGGCGCTCAAAACGAACAAAAGGTATTTTCATCTCATCTGCGGCCTCTCGTGCCGTCGCCGTTACAATAGCTGCATACGGATGACTCGCATCGATGAGTAATCGAATATCTTTCTCTTCAATGAGCTCTTTCATAGCCTCCTTATCAAGCCGTCCTGTATGAACTTCAATGCCCTCATGAGCGGCTAATTGCGCCCCATATTGGCTGACTACAGATACTAACACAGGTTCTTTCGTGTATGTTTGTACATCAACTGCTAAGGTACGACCATCTAATGTACCTGCAATGACCCAAATCATAATTTATAGCCTCGTGGCGTAATCATACGGCCATTCTCCACATAGGTTTGACTATTGCCAATAATTACCAAGGTCTGCATGTCCACTTCTTCTTTAGTAAAATTCTCCAAATCTGAAATAACCATATGCTGCCCTGCACGACCTGCCTTTTGCACAATGCCTACAGGCGTTTTAGGATCTCTAAAGCGAAGTACTATGTCGCGCACTTCATCTAAATGAGTAATGCGCTTCTTGCTCCGTGGATTGTATAAAGCGATAACCATATCCCCTTCAGCACTCAAAGCTGCGCGCTTTTTAATAAGGTCCCAAGGAGTCATTAAATCGCTAAGGGAAATAACTGCAAAATCATGCATCAACGGTGCTCCTAATACAGCTGCCGCCACATTAACAGCACTTAAGCCTGGAATAATCTCCACTGCAGGCCGCTCCGCTGCAGGCACTTTATTAGCAAGCTCCATCACTAGACCGGCCATACCATAAATGCCAGAATCACCACTAGACACAACGACTACGCGATGCCCCTCTTTAGCTAAATCAACAGCTTGTTGACAGCGGTCCACTTCCTGCATCATAGCTGTACCAACGGTCTCTTTATCTTTAATCAAATCTTTGATTAAATCCAAATAGGTTAAGTACCCTACTACGCGATCAGCTGCTAAAATAGCCTCCTTCGCTTGAGGTGTCATAAACTCTTCATTGCCTGGGCCAATGCCAATTACTTGGATTGAACCTGTGCAATGGCTATGGTTATGCCCTGATACTTGGTTTTCTTTAGTAATAATGTTTGACTCTTCGCTTCTAATAGTGCTGTTGTCTCGCATACGTTGCCTACTCCTATCGTTTCTTTTACAAATTTGGACTCTTCCAGTCCTTGGGACTCAATAATGTATTCTATCGCTTCTGGGGTGTGAAAATGAATCGGTATATTCAATTCCCTAGCTGCTTGTAATAATCCAATTTCATCAGATTTGACCGTAACGGAGCCTATACTTTGAACACTGTAAAGACTCCGTCCAATGCTCTCCAATGCATCTAATATAGCTGCTTTAATATAGTCAGCCGAAGTGCCTCGGCGACAGCCAATGCCTAAAGTTATTGATTTAGGGCGCAATACTAAAGTGCGCGGTCCCCTAGGGATAACTAAATCAGTAATAACAACCTGTGCCGCATCAAGATTGCCGCAAGCAGCCCGACCAGTAACGGTCAATGGGTTAAAACACTGTACCGCAATCCCCATTTCTTTTGCCAGCTTTTTATAATAACTAGAGAAATATAAAGTATCATCTAAATAGTATGGCACTATTTCTTTTGCTACAATGGCCGCATTTACTTCTTTTAATACAGAAAAATCCTCTACAGCAGCTGACAGTTTTCTAGCCAATACATCGGGAGCCGGTAAACCATTGACGTCAGTCGCTGTAGTGATGACTGGTGTGGCACTAACTAATTGAGCTAGCTCAGCAGTCCACTCATTGGCGCCTCCTAGATGACCGGACAGTAGGCTAATAGCAAACTGACCTTGCTCATCCATTACAACTACAGCAGGGTCTACTGATTTATGTTTAATATAAGGGGCTATCATGCGCACCACAATGCCCGTCGCCATAATAAACAACAAACGATCATATTGCCCCATCAAGTCTTTCATTAATGAGGATAAACTGCTAAATGTTGTCACGCCATTTTTATCACTAATATTATCACTAATGTTAGCCCTTGTTTGACTGATATAGTCTTCATTCATATATGCCTTGACTGCATTATCTTTACCAATAGGGCCATTACTTATATGTGCCTTAAGTGAATTGTCTTGATCCATACAATCTTGGCTTAAATCTGCCCTACTTGTATGGTCTTTGCTTGTACCAACTTGGCATATTTTTCCATGGCTCTCACGGCCTTCTTTTTCATAACTGTGAATATAATCCTCCGCTGAGGCCAATCGCAGTAATTGTTGCTTCACTTTTTGCCCTAATTCAGCACCACTACGAGTAACTGAAATGATGGCTGTCTTCACCTAGCTCACCTCCCATACTTTACAATATATACTTTACACTTTATACTTTCACGCCTGAAAGCTTTCACATAATTATATCTTCCTAGCTTATTTACGTATTTATATTTTCATAACTTATTTTCATAACTTATTTTCGTAGCGTATTCTCGTATTTATATCTTCGCAGCTTATTCTTTGGAGCTCCGGTACATGTGACTAAAACCTTTATCATATAGTTTAGACAATTCATAATCACTATCTAACACTTTGCTCACTACGATCATAGCTTGACGCAATACACCTTCCTTGGCTACTATTTGAGCAATATTCTCCAATGTACCACGAATAATGCGCTGGTCAGGCCAAGACGCCTTCACCACAATGGCCACTGGTGTAGATGGCGCATAGCCACCACTAATTAATTCAGCTACCACTTTATCCATCATCTGCACACTGAGGAAAATACACATAGTCGCTTCATGAGTTGCTAACAGAGCTAATTTCTCCTTTGGTGGCATCGGAGTACGCCCTTCCATACGTGTAATAATAACCGTTTGTGACACATTAGGAAGTGTATACTCTTGTTTCAATGCAGCTGCCGTAGCTAAAAAAGAGCTCACGCCTGGCACAACTTCATAGGAGATACCTGCCTCTTCTAAAGCATCCATTTGCTCTTGAATAGCCCCATAAATGGCAGGATCACCAGTATGTAAACGAACTATCATTTTACCTTCTGCTGCGCCTGCTTTCATAACAGCTAATACTTCATCTAAATTCATAGTGGCACTATTGTATATATGACAGCTCTCTTTACATGCATCTAAAATCTCCGGATTTACTAAAGATCCTGCATAAATCACAATATCTGCCGTACTTACTAGGCGAAAGCCCTTTCTCGTAATGAGCTCTGGGTCCCCAGGACCTGCGCCTACAAAATACACACTACTCATAGACATTTCAGTTAGGTCCTCAGCCTTTTCTGTGTCTTGCTTGGCAGAAGTCAACTGCGTACTATTAATTGCATCTTGCAATAAATTTTCCATCTCTGACCTCCTTATTGTTTCTCGGCCACTACAATAAAAATAGGACTCAAAGGATCCATCATATGATATGGGCCAGCTTTTTTAAATCGGCTTACACTCATTTGATACCCTTCATATGTATAAGGGCGATTTTTTAAGGCTTTTAATATAGTGTAACCAGTCTCCATTGTTACAGCTGTAACAACTAAACGCCCACCAGGCTTTAATAGCCCTTCTACGGCATCTAAAATAGCCTCCATGCCACCAGCACTACCACCAATAATTACAGCATCTAATGGTGGTAAGGAATCCATTCCCTCCGGCGCTTTAGCCTCAATCACAGTTAAATTCTTCACATTAAATTTTTCTTTATTTTGCTCAATTAAGGCTACGCCTTTCGCAAAGCGTTCAATAGCATATACATGCCCTTGTGGTGCCCCTAAGGCGGCTTCAATGGAAATAGATCCAGTACCAGCCCCTACATCGAGAACTACACTATCTTCCTTTATATGTGCCTCACTCAGCACGGCCATGCGAATCTCACGCTTCGTCATGGGCACATCGCCGCGAATAAACTCTTCATCTTTAATTCCAAAAAACATACAATTCTCTGCCTCTATCTAGTAAACTATATTGCCATATATTGTTAATTGCCATGTATTTTGCCATGTTCTCTTGATTTCCATTTGTCATCAATTACCACTGGTGCTTAATTTTTATGAGCGAAGGCAATAATTACAGCATGTTCAAATCCCGTTGTTTGACTCATACTTTGAATCGTCAATTCCTCAATATGTTCATCTTCATAACTCAGCCGTTCACAACCAACTATGCGGCAATCACTAGGCCAACCATGGTCATGCAAAATTTGAGCAATAGCCGCTCCATTGTGAACTTTATCAGTTAAAAAGCCTAATTTGCGATGGGGCTCATAACGAAGTGCCTCTTCTGGTGGCACACGGCCATGAAAACTCAATAAATCGGCATCTTGCCAAACTTCTTGAATCCTTGCAAAAGCAAATATCATCGCACTAATACCAGGAATAACTTCCATGGGCTGATCTGGCAAGGTCTTCTTCAAGTAAGGCAATAAGCTATAATAACCTGTATCACCACTAACTAAGACCACCACATCGTGTTCGCCTAATTGTTCTTTAATCCAATGTACTAAATCAGACAAAGAGCCCTTTATGGCATATGTAATTTGATGAGGCTGAGCAAAATCAGCTAAGGCCCGTTCACTGCCCACTAAAACGGGGGCTTCTTTAATTAATTGTAGCCCCCTAGGCACTACATAATCAGGATTACCTGGCCCAATTCCTACTACATAGAGCAATGCCAGCCCTCCTCTCGTAAAAACTGCGTAGCCTGTGCATCACAAGCTAAGATAGTGCCGTCTAAATTGGCAATAATAACGCCCACGTCTGCATCACCACTAATATAGCGAGCGCTGCGCAAAGCGGCTCGATCCGCTACACGCTGATACACCGCTGTCAAACCTTCTCGCTCTAAAATAGTATGTACTGCTTCTGTAGTCTGGCAATCCATTATCTCCTGCGCCACAGCTTGTGAAGCGCCTTCTAACGCTGCATAAGCCACTAAGGTTTCAATGCGCCCATCGCTCATGCGATTGTGCGTATGAAAACTGCCAGAAGCTAATTTTACAATTTTACCAATGTGGCCAATCAACAAAATACGCTTAAAGCCTATTTGTACTGCTTGTTCTAACATAAAGCCAATAAAATTGCTCGTCTCAGCCATCTGCTCCGCAGGAATACCCAATTGCTTCTCCCCTAGGTCACGACCAATGCGCCCTGGCACGAGCACAGCTGTTTTATAACCACTGGCCTTCATCACCTGTAAATGAGGGATTAAAGAATTTTTAAACCCTTCTTCGCTCATGGGCTTTACAATTCCAGTGGTACCAATGATGGAAATACCACCTTCTATGCCCAATGTACCATTTAATGTTTTTTTAGCTAATTCTAGCCCTGTTGGCACCGATACAGTAACAAGTAAACCTTTATAGCCTCCTTCAACCATATCTACGCCTTTACTCGCTTTAATGCCTTCAGCTGTCTCTCTGCCCTTAATACGCTTAATCTCATTAATACTTTTAATAGTCTCTCGAAATTCTTCATACACCTGTGCCATCATGGTCCGTGGCCCTGGGTTAATAGCCGGCTCGCCAGGCTCCAAAGCAAGACCCGATTTAGTCACTGTGCCCACACCATGACCAGCTCTAAACTGAAGTCCATCATCTGTGGTGAGCTCAATCGTGGTAATAATCTGTGCACCATGAGTCACATCAGGGTCATCGCCACCATCCTTAATGACAATGGCCTGCGCACTATGAGGTGACAGCACGCGCACATCATTAATGGGCAATTCTAACGCTACGCCTTGAGGATTTAACACTGACACAGTGCTTACATATTCATCCTGTAATAAGGCCAGTAAGGCCGCCTTCATGCCCGCCGCTGCACTGGCTCCTGTGGTATAGCCACCACGCAATTCCTTTTGTGCCATTGACTCGTCCTTTCACACATGTATCCTACTTGCGCTCATTGTATTGACTCATTCCATAAGTCACTTTATAGTCCCCACTTTAAGCTCACTTCATGACTCTCATTTCTATCTCATTCCATAAGCTCATTTCATGACCCTCAGCGACATCTCAATCCAGGCCCTAAAGTAAGCAAAGAGCAGCGATATACGCTGCTCTTCTAGCCTCATGAAAATACAATTTGTCTTGACAATCCCACACAATTAAGAGCGGAAGTTTACAAATTGTAGCTCCACTGGTAAATCCTGTTGCTTAAGCATTTGAATTACTTCTTGCAAAGAATCTTTATCCTTACCAGTTACGCGCACTTGATCTTCCATAATTTGCGCTTGCACTTTTAACTTCATATTTTTAATCATTTTAACTACATTCTTAGCCGTTTCTTTATCAATACCTTTTTTAATGGTAATGATTTGACGCACTGTAGCACCAGAAGCTGGTTCTACTTTACCATAATCTAAATTTTTAAGCGCCACATTACGCTTTACCATTTTGCCTTTAATTACATCCACAACGGCATTGAGTTTATATTCATCATCAGAGATAACTTTAATCGTTTCTCCTTCAAGAGTAATTTCAGATTTACTACCGCGGAAATCATAGCGTGTGCCAATTTCCTTTTTTGCTTGATTTACTGCATTATCCACTTCTTGCATATTTACTTCTGATACAACGTCAAATGAACAATCTTTAGCCATGTATGACTCCTCCTAGTATACTAATAAAAACTATAGGTATATTATACCATTTTTATCTCCATTTTGAATATTGTTAAAATAGCAATTCACTATAATTTGGTAATCCTTGTGCATTTCATCACTCTTCGATACAATGAGATGATACTAAAAAAATGAGGTATACTATGAACTCGTATTCTACAGAAAAAAATATATTTTTAGATGATAAATCAATAATAGAAAAACCATTGCTCCAATTGACAATCGATCCTGAAGTGATTCGCACGTCCGTCAATCACGCGGTGCGCCGTGAAGGCGTTTCACAAGCCTTGCGTCGCCGCCTTCGCACTGACGGCATCATTTTTATCAATCAAGAGCGAGCCCATTGGGACAGCTTGCTAAAAGGCGGCGATGAGTTAGCCATTTATTGGCAAGCTGAACCACAGTTTGAACCTTGGCCTATGGAGCCACCCATTGTTTTTGAAGATGACCATCTCTTAGTCATCAATAAACCCACTGGTTGGCTCATGCACCCCACTTCGACGGAGCGCCATCATACCTTAGCGAATAGCGTCATCTATTACTATCAGCGTACAGGTCAAACAACGGCTGCCTTTCACCCCGTCCATCGTCTCGACAAAGATACTTCTGGCCTCGTTATCTTAGCCAAAAATGCCTTAGTGCAACACGCCTTTACTAAACAGCGGATTTATATTCAAAAAACCTATGAAGGACTTTGTGAAGGCCCCTTCCCTTGCGAAAAATTAAGCGTCCATTGGCCTATTAGTCGCAAGCCTGGCAGCATTATCGAGCGGCAGTGTTCCATCTATGGCAAACCGGCTCGCACCGATATAACGCGACTAGCTGTTAGCAAGCGATTATCTCATATAAAATTCATACTTCACACAGGGCGAACGCACCAAATCCGTGTGCACATGAGCTATTTAGGCTATCCTTTACTAGGCGATGATCTATACGGTGGTTCTTTAGATTTACTTACTACACAAGCACTACACGCCAGTGGGCTTCAATTTGTCCACCCTATGACAAATCAGATTTTGCAACTTCAAGCAGAGCTTCCTGAGAATTGGAAACCCTTACTAACTATGTATTTTTAAACAATTCTAAGCAAATTATAGAGTCAAAATTTTCAAAGATTATACTCCGTCCACAGCTTGCTATGCATAAATTGTAGTAGCCCTTTACGGCGCTTCTTGCTATACTGAAATTGATGTAAACTTTCAACTAAAATATGACAGATATACCTAAAGTAATCTGCCAACTATTTTATGTATGGACTGATGTCCAAGGAGGAAAATTATGCCATTAGTATCAACTACTGAAATGTTCCAAAAAGCCTATGAAGGTGGGTATGCCATCGGTGCCTTCAATGTTAACAATATGGAAATTGTACAAGGTATCGTTGACGCAGCGAAAGAAGAGCAATCCCCTTTAATCTTGCAAGTATCTGCTGGTGCTCGTAAATATGCTAAACATATTTACTTAGTAAAACTTGTTGAAGCAGCTCTTGAAGACAGCGGTCTTCCTATCGCCCTTCATTTAGACCACGGCGACGATTTTGAAATCTGTAAAGCTTGTATTGACGGCGGCTTCACTTCCGTTATGATCGACGGCTCCAAACATGATTTTGAAACTAATGTAAAATTAACAAAACAAGTTGTAGAGTATGCACACGCTCATAATGTAGTAGTAGAAGGCGAACTTGGTCGTCTTGCTGGCGTTGAAGATGATGTAAACGTAAGCGACAAAGACGCTATTTTCACTGACCCAGATCAAGCAGCTGAATTCGTAGAGCGCACCGGCGTTGACTCCTTAGCTATCGCCATTGGTACTAGCCATGGTGCTTACAAATTCAAAGGCACTCCTTACCTTGATTTTGAACGCTTAGAAAAAGTAGGTAAATTATTACCTAACTTCCCTATCGTTCTTCATGGTGCTTCTACTGTGCTACCTGAATTCGTAGACAAATGTAATCAATTCGGCGGCAATATTCCTGGCGCTAAAGGCGTGCCGGAAGATATGCTTCGCAAAGCAGCTAGCATGTCTGTATGTAAAATCAACATCGACACAGACCTTCGCCTTGCTATGACAGCATCCATTCGCGAATGCTTCGTAGAAGCTCCTTCTGAGTTTGACCCTCGTAAATATTTAGGACCAGCTCGTGCTGCTATTAAATCCATGGTACAGCACAAAATTAAAAATGTACTTGGTTCTTCTGGAAAATTATAATTTAAAAGCTGTACATTCCGTCTATTAATTAAAGTAATGCTTAAATTGATTATGAGTAAATTGACTCTCTTCGATGTAATTGATATAATGAGCTCACAATTTAAACAGATGTATAATGCTGACGGATTAGTGGAATGAACCACATGTATTGTACATTGCGAATAAGCCGACCGTCTGGGCAGGAGATTGCTCAGGCGGTCTCTTTTTATAGGTACTATTTTAAAATTGTAATGGACATACAGACCTAGCTTTTAGTCAAATTCACTACCAAGCTAAGCCAAGCTACCTATATAAGAGGCGCTGAGTATCTCCCTTTCCTTAGAAAGGATGATAAATATGCGTAATCGTTGGCTTATTGCTTTAGCCGCCATTGGTATTCACATTTGTATCGGCAGTGTATATGCTTGGAGTGTACTGACTCGCCCTATTATGGCCACAATGGGTTGGACCTTAAAAGAAACTACTTGGACCTTCTCTTTAGCCATTTTATTCCTCGGCTTATCAGCTGGTTTATTAGGAAGTTTTGTAGAAAAAATGGGGCCTAAAAAAAGTGGTCTACTCAGCACCATATTCTTTGGTATCGGCATGATTGGTACATCCTTCGCCTTAGAAGCTCATAATTTAATGCTCTTATATATTTTCTATGGCGTCATTGGCGGTGTGGGCCTTGGCGTAGGTTATATTACACCTGTATCGACTCTAGTTAAATACTTCCCTCGCAATCGCGGCTTTGCCACTGGCCTGGCTATTATGGGATTCGGCTTTGCCGCTCTTATTGCAGGTCCTTTAATGCAATATTTAACAAGCCAATATGACCTTGTAAGTACCTTCCGCATTTTAGGCGCTGCTTACATTATTATCATGGCCTTATCTGCCCTATACTTAAAACCGCCGACTACTACAGAAACAACTAAAACCTCGGCGCTTTTAAATCGCGGGATGACAACCCATGAAGCAGTACGCACTTGGCAATTTCCAGCTTTATGGTGGATTTTCTTCATCAACATTACTTGCGGCATTGGCTTACTTGCTGTAGCCTCCCCTATGGCCCAAGAAGTCGTTGGCATGAGTGCCACCGAAGCAGCATCTATGGTAGGTATTATTGGTTTATTAAATGGACTAGGACGTATTGTATGGTCTACAATTTCTGACTACTTAGGTCGCCCAGCCACGTATATTCTATTCTTCGTCATTGAAATTGCAGCCTTTGCCTTCTTAGGCTTTACATCAACAGCCTATATTTTCCAAATCTTAGTGTTCATTATTATTACTTGCTATGGTGGTGGCTTCTCTTGTATGCCAGCGTACTTAAGCGATTTATTCGGCACTAAACAACTCAGTGCCATTCATGGCCGCATCCTCACCGCTTGGGGCATGGCCGGCATCGCTGGTCCTATGCTAGTATCCTTCCTTCGCGAAAGCACGGCTAGCTATAGTGGCCCACTCTATGTATTCAGTGGCTTATTCGTATTAAACTTCATTATTGCAGTGGCCTTAAAAATCTACAGCAAAGATCGTCACTTCGATGCCTCTACAGCACATAACGATACTGAAATGGTAACGGCTGAAAATACTGTAGAAACAGTAGATGGCTTAGAACCACAAGCATAAATATAAATAAAAAAGCAGGCTACACACAGAGTTCATCAAGTGTGTTAGCCTGTTTTTTATTTTGTTTTATTCTTTTATTCTATTTTTTATTTCATTTTCTTAAAATTTATAGCAAACTCATTTTAACTATTAGTCAACTATTAGCCAACCATTGGTCAACTATTGGTCAAATCTTATTCAAATCGCCAAGTCATGCCGCCATTAATCTCCCATGCTTTGGAGTAAGAGCCTCCAAATTTGCGCTCTACTTCTAACCAAATGCTGCGGTTATGGCTCATTTCAGAGTTGATGCCTAAGCCAATATCATACCAAGTATCATGGTTTGTCACATCATAATGAATGCGCTCTAAGCCATTAATAGATGTTAAGTAGAAGGAACGGTTACCAGCAAATTCATGAAGGATATCAGCCTTGAAGTACCAGGATGTATCTTCATCAATATGGTGGCCTAAACGGAAACCTAAACGACCAATCAAGCTATTGGTATGGTCTAAATGGTTCGTAATGCCATCATTGGTTGTATAGGTTTTGCTATTAATGTGCGTGTATTGTAACTGCACTTGAGGTTCAAAATACCAATCTTCATTTAAGGCTTTGCGACGGCCCCATTCAGCACTGAGCTGTTGATACCAAGTACCAAAAGATGCCTTAGATTGTTCACCATCAACTAAGTAAGCCTTTGTTTTCGCATGAATTTTACCTACACGGCCTACTAAGTCTAAATAATGATCCTTATTGCCTAACCAAGTGTGATACAAAGTCCCTGTATAACGTTTGAACTTCGTGCTGCCACCATCATAAGAAGTAGTGGCTCTCAAATAGTTAAAGCTACCACCGCGATGAACGAAGGCACCATCTTCACATTCCATTAAATAATCTCGGCCAATTTCATAGCGATTAGCATGTCCATTGTAAGTATCATGGCCTAAGTTCATATGAGTGGCGCGAGCCCAAATACCATGTGGGTCTTTTCGAGGCTCCTCTTCATAGCGCACATAACGAGCTTCACCAAAGCGTTTGTTCAATGTATCAATGTCTAAAGCTAAATCATATAAGCCATCATGTGCTTTTGCTGTAGCGCCAACTAAAGGACTTTCTACAGAAGCTACACTACCAAAGTACCAATCTGTTGTGTCACCAATCGTTTCACTATTGATGCCAATAATATAATCATATAAATGACCTTTATCTACATTTCGTTGTGTAATAGGACTGGTGAACGTAGCCTCACTGTTTTTCAAGGTAGCAAAGTATAAGCGATCAGTCACAGCCATATCTTCTAAGTGCATAAGAGCTTTATCGGTCACAATAGCTTGTGTACCACTCGCCTTTTCTGTAGCTGTAATGTAATCGCTATGAGCAGATACAGCTTTAGCGCCCTGGTTAGTATGCCAATCTAAATTCATGGACATCGTACCAGTGCCACTCAATTCTTTAGTTGTAATGCTCTTGCCATTATGATTCGCATCCACTAAATTCACTAACGAATGATTCGTCAACTTCGTCAACGAACTATGGTCAGTGACATTCCAAATGGCCCCATTAGATAAACTTACATCTAGCTGCGCCAATGACCCTTCAGTAGTTTCAGTCGCCCCTATATCTGATGCTCTAGTATAGCCGGTTAAGTAGGAGTCAGCTGTATCTAAATTAAGTAGTACAGTCCCGCCGTGAGCTAAAATATTACCTGATAATTGTTTAACTTTCTGCTTGGAGCTCGCATCGATTACACCATTAGACTCGGCGCGCATAACTGTTTCAGAGTTTGGAAGATATAAAGCATCTTTTACATTGACGCGCCCTAAATTAATAGCCACTAAGCCTTCATCACTGGCGTTAATTATCGCTTGCTTATTGAAATTGACAACACCTTCATCACTAGCTGTAGCACCTGTAGCAGCTCCGTCTATGAGTACATGGTCATTAAAGTTAACTACACCTTTAGTATTGGCCACAGCACCGGTACCTGTGGTGTAAATATTAGCTTGCTTGTTGAAGTTGACAACCCCTTCATCACCAGCTGTAGCACCTGTTCTAGTCGTAGTAAAATCTACGTCCTCCTGGAAATTAACTGTACCTTTATTAATGGCTACCACACCTTCGCCAGTCTGAGCTATAGTTGGGCTATAGAAATTAATAAGCCCTTCATTAGTCGCATAGGCACCAATAGAGCCTTGGTTCGTCAGTGTAGTTGGTTTATCACCACTTGTTAAATTAATAAAGCCATTGTCTGTATATATAGTTGCTTCCCGAGGATTATCTGTAGTGCCACCTGTAACTAAGTTAATCCCGTGAGCGGCCTCCAAGGTAGATGTACCACTATTTTTAGAGCTTACAGCTGTATCCCCACGATCTATAGAAAAATTAATCTCATTATCTGCGCTTAATATAATCGTACCATTGGTATTAGCTATTATCATGCTGCGATTAGCATTAGGATACATACTGGCTACATCAAAGCCTTCTGTATGAAGCTCAATATTATGAGTTGTATGTACTAATATATTAGAATTAGTACGTGAGGAAAGCACTTGATGTGAATTACTAAAGAAATCTTCACTATCAAAAGAAAGAGAACTATTATCTCTAGAAACTATCAATGGATAAGGACCTAAACTTAATTCATTAAAACGAATTTCTTTATCAGCAATAAAGTAGCCTTTACTTGCGTCTCTAGCAATAATCATATTTATTGACTCATTTTTATCTAGATTAGTGAATGTCAAATTTCGTCCTGCTTGCGAAGTAATCTGACTTCCCCCACTTAGCAAAATATGATTAGACCCCATATTATTGTAGTCAATATCTCGCCCTGCCTGTAATGCTACTTTCGAATTGCTATCCAATATAAACAAAGGGCCGGCATTAATATTCTGCTCATTTAAACTTATATCATTCCCTGCCGTTATGTTCACAGCCCCCATACTTTTAACATTAATCAAATTACTAAAATATTTTCCCTCTGTGCTCATAACTACACTATCACGAGCCTGTAAATCTATATTATTATTGCCATTTACCGTTAATATTGGATACGTACTATTAGAATCTGATTTATTAAATATAATATTATTGGCATCAATGGCTACAGAACTGTTAGTTGCCCCCTTATCTATAAAAATTAAATTACCTCGACCAATTGTAACATCTACATTATCAGCATTAGTAATAGCTAGATGCTTATTATTTCTATTATTATATATTTGCACTAATGAGCCATAAGGACCTGTTTTTAAATTATGCCCCTGCATATCTAATTCTAAAGTGCCTTCGGTAGACGTACTATATCCTTCAATAATACCTATCGAAGTATCATTTTCTCCAGTATTGTCAAGTTTAGTAGAAGATAAAAAATTAATATCCTCTGTCGCTTTTATTACTCGATCTCCATCAACTCGTAGAAAATGCTGTTGTGTAAGATTCTCATAAGTACCGCCTAACGTATTCTCTGACAATGGATATGTGGCTGCATTCGCACCCCCTACAACAGTACAAGTTAACATACTTAAAATACACACCCTGAGCCACTTGGACTTCTTGCTACTCATTTAAAACTCCTCCTAGAATAGTTGCTCACAAAGTCTTTTACATAGCTTTTTTATATTGCTAGAAACAATGCCTAACACTTTTTATTATTATCGACTTTGTGTCAAACTAAACTCGCACACTCACTAACACCTAATTGAGTTATCATTTTTGTAACAAAAATTTACTCAATTATAACTTATTTTATCCCTTTTGATTATTATACAACGTGCCGTTTTAAATTTCGATAGATTTTTTAAAAACAACATGAAATATTTCACTTTTATTTCATATTTTTATAACATATAATAAATAATCAAAAGCCTGAGCCTTTCTCAAAATCTTAATGCATAGACTGTAAAACTATGTTAAAATTTAATATTGAGATAGTTATTTCTAAACAGGAATAACTTTATTGCAACAAAGCAAATTAATCACACAGATTAGGAGCAAATTTAACATGGTTAACCGTTTTTTACAAGGCACGCTGATTTTAACAATCGCTGGCTTTGTAGTAAAAGCAATTGGCAGTATAAACTGGATTTTACTCTCCCGCGTCCTCGGTGGTGAAGGTATTGGGATTTATCAAATGGCGTTCCCGATTTACCTACTCGCCTTACAACTTTCGAGCGCTGGTATTCCTATAGCCATTTCAATTGTAACAGCTGAAAAACTAGCCCGCTACGATTACAAAGGAGCTCACAAAGTATTTAAACTTTCCTTTAATCTTCTCTTTGGCACAGGCTTATTTTTCAGTATTCTCATGTACTTTGGTGCGGATTGGCTTATTAGTTCTGGCATTATCGTCGACAGTCGAGCCTACCTAGCACTTATCGCCTTAGCACCGGCCATTTTCTTTGTAACACTTATTTCCTGTTACCGTGGCTATTTACAAGGTTGGCAACTGATGACACCTACTGCGGTGAGCCAAATTATTGAACAGCTCTTGCGCGTTATCGTCATGCTTGGTGCTGGCTACTTGCTTCTACCTTATGGCTTAGAAGCTGCTGCAGGAGGCGCTAGTATGGGGGCCGGCATTGGTGCCTTTGGAGCCTTGCTAGTCCTACTCTACTACTATTACAAATTACCTACAGCGCCAGAAGATGGGCATAAACAACCAGATGGCCCTGTGGAATCAGCCAAGTCCATTATCAAACGTCTCATTAAACTGGCTTTACCAATTTCATTGGCTAGCTTAATGTTACCGATCGTATCGAATCTTGACTTAATTATCGTGCCACGCCGTTTAGCTGCTGCCGGCTTTAGCATGAACGAGGCAACTGAGCTCTTCGGTTATCTTACAGGTATGGCTGTGCCACTCATCAACTTAGCTACCATCATTACGGCAGCCTTGGCAACTAGCATTGTACCAGCTATTTCTAATGCGAATGCTATGGGCGATAAGCAAAATGTATACTACCGCACAGCCGGTGCTATGCGCATTAGCTTTATGTCTACCGTACCGTTCACATTGATGCTCTATGTATTAGCTGAACCAGTTGTGAGTGTTATTTACAATGCACCACGTGCAGCAGGGGCCACACAAATTACAGCCATCGCTATTTTCTTCTTAGGCTTACACCAAGTTACTACCGGTATTTTACAAGGCCTAGGTAAACCAACCTTACCTGTTATCAACATGGGGATTGCAGCGATTTGTAAGGTCATTTTAAACTGGAATTTAACGGCCCTTCCTTGGATGGGTATTACGGGGGCCGCTTGGGCCACTGTGGCTGACATTGGCGTCGCCGCCTTACTTAACTTAATTTGGATCAAAAAATATACAGGCTATTTCCTAGACTTCTCACTACTCTGGAAGAATATTGTAAGCGCCATTATCATGGGCGTGGCCATGTATTTCATGTATCCACCACTGGAAAGTATTATGTATAAATTCTTCGCTATGGCTATTACAGCCTTCATCGGTGGCATCATTTATGTCATTATTATGTTCCTCTTAAAAGGGCTTAATAAACATGATGCAGAGCGTATGCCATTGATTGGGAAGTTTTTTAGAGATAAATAAGCTCTACATGCCATTTTCTGACTACTATTTTCCAAATACTTATTCTCTACATAGTATTCTCTAACTTATTATTTATTTCTATTAACAACAAAAACACCACCATAACGCACTAGATAGTTATGGTGGTGTTTTTTATTTTATCCCTAAAATTCTATTTAGGTCTAAATGGTCGATATATTTCTTTTGAAATCTTACGTCCCCAAAATAACATTTTTTCTTTTAAGGACAAGGATTTATAGAGCGCAAAAAACACTCCTTTTTTATGTTTTTTAAACTCTCTATTACGCCGAGCGCGCTCTTCACCAATCGTGGACTGAATACAGTTTTTCTGCACTACTAAATCTTTGTCTAAGGAATACAACTGACAGCCCTTCAGTAAATAGTAATTCTGGAATACATCAATTTCAAAATTAATTGGCGTCTGCAATTCCACAATAATTTCAGCAGCCGCACGATTTATTACATATGCATGAGCCAAAGTAAAACTAAAAGCGGAATATATGCGACAATTACTTAATGACTTCACTTGTTTAAACTGATAGGAGCTCTTATATAAACAAAGCGCCGCTGGCTTTTCTTGATGGCGAACAAAGTCTTCTATTTCTTGAAAGTCTTTATATGCAATATCATTACAAAAGCCTATATCATCTTCAAAAACAAACAATACCTCTTCTTGGCTAGCTAAAAATCGCTTGATTATCTCAAGATGACTCAAAGCACAGCCTATTTCAGGTTTCCCTAAAATAATATCCTTATTTATATTCTGCCCTATTTCATCAGCAGATAAGTCATCCCCCATAATGGCATCAAAAAAGATTGGTTCTACACCGATTTTCTTACACTCATAGGCCACATTTTCTCTACGCTCTATATTATTTTTATTAGATATAAAGTAATAGTACATGACATTTCCTATTTTAAAATTAATTCACTATGACACTTCGCCTTATCTCATCACCTATTGTATAACGATTTGTCATTATTTACTACCCCTATTGTTCTATCTAAGGGTTCTTTTCACGAAGAGGTAAACTCCCTAAGGTTATGCCTAACAAAAGGAAAAATAAGCGACTTACAGGCTTTAAGATCAAACCAGCATCAACTATGCCTTGACCATATAAAACGAAGAAAGACGCTAGCATAGCTACAAATAGAAAATTACCTGGCTTTTGCCATACGATTTTACATAGAAGGCTCAATATGCCTAAGGTCATGGCTACAAAACCGATAGTCCCAACAGTGCCAGTAGTAGCTAAAAACCACATAAACATACTATGTGCATGAGGTACATTTTGCTCATGTGCTACAGGCAAAATATAATGGCCATAATACTGGGTAACCCAGTTTTTTAAACCAATACCAAACCAAGGTGAATCCTGCCACATATGATAGCTTGAAATCCAAAAATACACGCGTTCCATATCATAATTACGAGATAAATCATCATGATATTGAGGGCCAAAATAAACTATTGCAGCCATTACTACCAATGAAAGTACAAATGGTACAAAGCGCCGTTGTTTCACGGCCGCACGTAAAGATAGAAGAAGGATTGTAATCATACAGCCTAGGCTTAGACCTAGCATAGCACCGCGCGAAGCTGTTAAAAATAAGGACACGCCTCCTAAACCAATAGTAAGTAAAGTAATAACACTATATAGATAGTGCCTTTGCTTTATATATTTTATAAAAAACGCCACTAAAAATGGCAAAACTAAAGCAAACATGGTCCCCAAAGTATTAGGCGATCCATAAAATCCATCAATGCGTCCCACTTCCCCCATTTCATAATATTCAAAGAGGGAATGCGCTCCTAGAAAAATAGTGGACGTAATTAAGCCAAACTCTACAGATCGTTCCTTCGTAAGCTTACGCACCATGTATAGAACTACTACACCAGGTAACGCCCAGGACAGGTAATTTAGGGCAATGTTGAGACTAGGATAATCCTTCAAAGCTAACGAAGCAATAATAATTAAACCATAAAATAAGCCCATCCCTATATAAATCAGAGGGGACACTTTAAATAATTTAAAATCCTTGGCTTTTATTAAACCATATATAGTAAATAGAATCCCCAAAGCAAAGGTATTACTAATCAGCGCGTTAGACGCGGAATTGCCTAGGGCTACTACCATTAAATATAAAATTATACTACCAATAGTATATGTGTTAATCATTTTTAACTCCAATGCATAAATGCATGTAGAACCATTGCATGTGCACATTTCACTTGAAATCAATAAAACAGCGACATTATTCTTGCCAATCTTAGCGTGCTATCTGACCAATAATATGACGAATTAACTCTGCCTGACTATAAGCAGCATTCGCTGCTTGGAGGCCCTGCTCATATAGGGGTAGGCGATCTTTAAACCCATTTACAAAGAGCTCTAATTGTTTCGCAAAAATATCTTCACTCGTAAGGTCCACTACTTCGCCAATATCATAGGTAGACACTACTTCTGGATTAATTTCTGGGGACTGTAAAATCGGCTTATAATACCCAATGGCATTAAAGAGCATAGCACTCCAGTGATAGCGATACCGCTCCGCTCCATAAGGCGCTAAAATAGCATCCACACTGAGTAATGCATCCTCCCACTCGGGCCCGATTAAGTTCTTGTGCCAAAATTCCAAATTAGGCGTATTCTTATATTCTTCTATAATAGCCTCAAACTCGCGCGCATCCTC